>OLQU01000663.1_pt1 | contig 27556 bp, 26 predicted proteins | sample 1672271 | NCBI WGS metagenome assembly OLQU01 (sample SAMEA3136666, study PRJEB25190) | human gut metagenome | biome: human gut; feature: human-associated habitat; material: faeces | place: Austria | collected 2013 | reverse complement strand
GCAGCACACGGGTCTTTGGAACCCTTTGTCTTGGTTCGAGTCCAGGTGGGGGAGCCTGAAACGGGTCCTCGCGGAGAAGCGGGGACCCAAATTCATTTGATCCACATCCAACGGCATGATGAACGCGCGCGGCCCGACCGCGCCATGAGGCCTGCTCTCGTCGTCGTCCGGCTTGCGCAGGTAGCGCACACCGGCCGGAGCTGCTGTCTTCTGGCGGGAAATATCAACTGGCGCATAATGCGCCAGTTGATATTCTGAGCCTCCACTGATTGCTTCAATTGCCGAATCGCTTACAAGGTTTTCCACCGGCTCTTTGAAAAAAACCGCCGCATTTGCAATGTCGGCTACCGTCCACTCGACTCTTCTGTTCAACTTTGTGCTTAATGTCGCTTGAGTCAAATGCAATGCTTCGGCCAAAGTGCCCTGTTTTATATCGTAAAGAGCCATACGAACACGAACATTCTTAGTAAAAATGTCCTGAAGTCGCTCAGATGCTTCTGTCTTCACTGAAAAACGTGCCATACCCAAAGTATGACACACCAATTTGCAAATATCCACTATAGGTAATATCTTTATAGACATGAGCTATAAAAACGATGATGAAAAGATAATAGCGAGCAGAATTAACGGACTGCTGGCAGATACTCATACTTCACAGGTGCAGTACGCTGCAATTCTGAGCATGTCACAGCCGACAATTTCCGCAAAGCTATCGGGGGCCACTCGATTTACCGCGAAGGATATCTGGCGTACGGCTCTTGCCTTCAATGTCTCTACTGACTATCTATACGGCCTTACTGATGCGCGCACGAGAGGGACTTGTGAAAGGGAAAAAGCTATGGCACCTGTATAGGACACTTTCAAGCTCGTGGACGAATTGCAGTTCGCATCCGGGCGGTGGATGAAACCCATCCAGCATTTCCCAAAACCTAAAACAGAAGAGAGGCAGAAAAGCCGGCAAACACCGTCAACCGCGGTGATTCCTACGGTAGCCATTCACCGCGGCGACCACGGAACGTATGAACCGGCAAGAACCACCATCGAACAAAACAGTCAACAGCAGACGTTCAAGCAGACGCAGACCGTCGTCCGCAAGCTCCGCATCCGAAAGACTAAATTCGCGGAAACGATGGCCGGGATGAAGCGCTTCCAACGCTTCAAGCCAGCAATCGTACGCCACGGAGGCCCGATCCAATGGAACGGCGTCATCAAGACTGCAATCTTCGAAGGACACAGCCGCAAGAGCAATCTCCAACATGGAGACGTCATGCTCCAACATGAATCTGTAGTCCGACGTGATGGAATCCAATGCAAGGGAGTCATCTCCTGTCATAGCCATTCCAATCTTTTCGTCGGGTTCCTATACCAACCACTTGGCGATGGGCCGATATCGCTCAAATAGTAATGCCCGCACATGAGTTGCAGCTCACATACGGGCGGCGAGTCAATCCCATCCAGCATTTCCCAATTAACCAAGGTTCCACGGTCACCAGCCAAGGAACCAATCGCAGAAAGAAGAGATCACAATGAGCGATTTCAACGAAACCTACGCAGATGCAATCAATTCCAACTCTGAGGAAAGGACCAGCTCAATGTCTGATTATTCCACATCCACCACACCGGATGAAACCCAATATCAGGAAAACACGCCGACCGTCACCCCTGAAATCGTGGATGCCGGCACCGACGTGGATCTGATCGACACGAACCCTGTCGCGGCATTGGCCGAGAACTTCCAAAACGAATCATCTGGGCATCCTCTTGCTCCGGGCGAGACCAACTACACCGAGGAAGAGGCACGGCGCGTCACCGAAGATCTCAAGGTCAAGCTCCTGCACGCTCTCGAAGCCCAATACGATTTGGTGCACGCGGTGGAACAGGCTTTTGATGGCCATATCTGGGTCGCTCTCGGCTATCCCGAGGGCATGAAGGGTTGGATCGCATACTGCGCCGACAACTTCGCCGCGGAGAAGATCCGCGTGACCGGCCAGCAGCGCACCGACCTAATCACAGGCTTCACGCCGGGCAAGATCACCAACCGTGGCATCGCTGCCCTCCTTGGTGTGCATCATTCGATTGTCGATCGAGCTAAAGCGAAGGCTGGTATCGCTCCCACAACGGGTAAAGTTCGTAGTGCGGATGGCAAGCTACGCCACGTGGACGCCGGCAGCATGTCGAGTGAGGAACGCCGCAAGAAGATCGTGGAACTCTCCGAGGAAGGCGCCAAGCAGACCGACATCGCCGACATCCTTGACGTATCCCAGTCCACCGTGTCCGACACGCTCCGCAAGGACAGGATGCGTCGCATGAGCGAAGGACTCGAACCCGCCAAGATCGACAACACCGATTTCGACAACGCCGACGACGACCAGCCGTTGGACCTCGACATGGGCAACCGCGAGACCGACATCCGCTCCTACATCGACTCGTTCGTCAGCCAGTCGTCGGACGCCCGCGGCGCCATCAACGAGATGGTGCATCTGCTGGAATCCGACAAGTGGCAGCCGGGAGGCTCCACGGTGAGCGAGATCGTCTCCCGTAGCGGCGCGAACATCTTCGGCATCATCAGCGACATGTGTAAGATGCTGCGCCTGCTGAACATCGACGTCGACAACGTCTTCGACGGGGCGGACGCGGAACTTGATGACACCGACAACGACTGGTCGCGTTTCATCGACGGATGCACCGAACTCGCCATCGTCTGCCAGGAAATCACCGCCTGACATGCGACCGGGATCGGACGGGCGGATCCCAAGGGGTATGGGTCCGCTCCCCCGCCACTGAACCAACCATCATCGCCGGTCGTGGACCGGCAGAGAGAAAAGACTGAATCATGAAATACACCAAAGACGAGGAAGCGCGGGCCGAAAGGTCAAGCGTCAAAATGTGGCCCGGCATCACGGCCGGCATCATCATCGGCCTGATCGCGTTCGTATTGAGCTTCGACGCCCTGCGTCTCGTGTTCGTGGCATGCGGCATCAACCCCTACCTGAGCTGGGGTGGTCCGGTGTGCGTGGACGGCACGATCCTCCTGTGCACCTGGGCCACGTGGGGATTCAAAAAGGGCCACATCCGAGGCAGCGCCTATCCGTGGGTCGGACTCGTACTGTTCAGCAGCTTCTCCATCGCCGGCAACGCCCTGCATGCGATGCTCAACACCGGATTCCACCTGCCGGCCTGGGTGCCGCCGGTCATCATGAGCATTCCCCCGGTCGCACTCCTGTACGCGACCCATTTGATCGTCATCATCGCGGGAGACCGTCTCGACAAGATCAACACCGTCCTTCCCGTCGGCTTGACCGTCATGGAAGACACTGACGTTCCGGCTCCCGTTCCCGCACCATCCGCCATGCCGGCCCCGGCCATCCCGTCCGAACCGCCGGCATCGGCTCCCGAACCGGCTGAACCGGCGAAGCCGGAGATTCCGGACCTGTTCGACTTCCAGACCATCGTTCCCGCCATGGAGGACGATGCGGCCCCAAAAGCCGATGAGGCCGAAGCGCCAGCCGCCGACGCCTCAACCCCGACCGTCGAACAGCACGCCATCCCGCAGCCGGTGATGCGTGAACCAGTCATCATCCCGACCCTCACCATCCAACCCGATGAGCGGGATGCCCCGACCGTGGACGGCCAGGACGAGCCGGCTCCCGAACCCGTGGGACCGGACGTGACGGCCGTGGAACCGGCCGACGGGCCGGAAGAGAAGACCGACGACGCCCAGGCGGAGGAAAAGCCGAAGCCAGGGAAAACCAGCCGACGCGGCAAGGCCGGAGCCGATGACGAGGCGTGGCTCGCATGGATCGACGAGCTTACGGCTAAAGGCGAGAATCCGACCGCGTCGAAGGCAGTGGACGCGGGACTGGCCGCGAGCGGCAGCACCGCGAAAAGGTATCTCGCCCGCATCAGAAGAGAGCATTCGGAAAGGTTCTAAGCCATGGAACACCACAGCATGAGCGACAAGGACTTCCACACGCGGTACGGCGTGACCCCGCGGGAAGTGGAGGACGCGTTGGACGAGAACCGTCGACGTGTCGCCCGCAGACTCTCCGAATGGGGATACGCGTGGGCCGTTGACGAGATTATGTGCGACGTGGCCGTGGAACTGCTCAAGGGAGGCCTGCGCAGGTGGGCCTCCTATGAGGAACGCAAACCATTGGGCGCGTTCGTGAACACGCTGATCGGCAACCGGTTGGGCGAGTGGATGCGTACTGAGCGGCCCAAATACCGTAGCGGCATGACCCACGCGCCGCTACGCCGCAGGAAGCGGAAGGACACGACGCCGCAACGCGAGGCTTTGGACGCCACCGAAGCGAGAAGAAGGATCCGCAACGAGAACAACGCGGCCCTTGCCGACCGACTCTGCGAGGAAGCCGACGTGTTCGGCGATCCCGATTCGACCGTCATGTCCGCGCCGGCGGGAGACAAGTCCAGTTATCAGGAATGGTTGACCGGCGGCACCCAGCCGTTGGAACTGGAAAGCGACAAGTACGCGGCCGACATGGAGGGCCTGCGCCAGGACGTGACGACTCGATGCAAGCGCATGGCTTGGGAGATGCTGATCCGTCAATGCCTTACCGCGACGCGTGGCTCCGACGCTCTCCGCAACGACATCCGTCGTTTCCTGGAGAACCATCATCATGGCCTCGGTCCGAGCATCGACGACTACCCGTACATTCTCGCGGTCGTCGATAAGTACAGGAAATGATCGTCCATCGGCCGTTACCGGACCCCGGTGACGTGGAGATGGATGCCGGCATGGTCTTTTCTTCTTTCTCCGCCATGCCGGCGATATGCCGGCCATGCGCGCCGAACGGCAACGGCGCCGCCGACGCGTGTCCGGCACCCCCTCGACAGACTTTCAAAACCGAGCGAACACCACAACCGACAAAGGAGCAGACAATGATCAGCGTCATCAAATGGGCATGGCAGGCCAAGCCGGACACTCCGGCCGAGAAGCTTGTTCTCGTCAGTCTTGCCAACAGCACGTTCCAGACGCCTCGGGAGGACATCGCCGTCGTGGGCGTGCGCGCGTTGAGAGGGACCGCGTGCGACATGACGCCGGCGGAACTCGACGCGATCCTGGAACGTTTGGAAAAGCAGGGTTTCATCACGCCGCTCGCGGCCGACAGCGAACCGGTCAAATGGCATATAGGCGCGTTGGAGCGTGAACGTGGCGAGGAAGGTCCTTGGAAGGCATGGCGTCTCAACGCCAAGACGGAGGAAAAGGAGACGGTGAGATGAGCGTCAGAGCTGTCTCATGGGCGTATGGCCTGAACCGTCGTCCCAAGGTCTGGACCCTGCGGTTGGACGCTTCCACCGAATCGTTTAACGGCGTCGAACGTGCCGGGGACGTTCAAACGGCATACACGGGAAGGAGCGTCCGATCATGACTGTGGTGACCATGGTATGGGTCCAGGAACACGTGCACGAGGTACGCAACGCGACCAAAGCCGTGCTCTCGTATCTCGCTTTCAAAGCTCACTACGATGACGGGACGGCCGCATGGCCCGCGATAGGAACCATCGCGGGAGCATGCGGACTGAGTGAGAAGACCGTGCAGCGTAGCATCGACCAGCTTCTCGATCTTGGCCTGCTTGAACCCGGGCAACAGACCTTCAGCGCCATCAACCCGAAGACCGGCAAGCCGGTCAGGAGAAACTACCAGACCGTCGTGTGGAACGTGATCTGCAAGGAATCGAACCTGCCGACCGAACCGTTCGAGGACCGTAACGCGTCCAAGGTCCGTGCCGCGATGAAGCGCGCGGACAAGGCGAAAGCCAAAATGCCTTCCCCGGAACCGGAGGGCGGGGAAGACGACGGACGCGAGGACAAAATGTCTGGCTTTTCGGACGAGAGGCAGCCGGAAGAAACGAAAGCCAAAATGTCGCCCCTGGAAAACGTTGAAAACAAGCCGGTTTCCTCCAATCTTCCCAAAATGTCGCCCCTGGAGCGGCAAGGTGGAGAAGGCGATGGAAGCGAGGACAAAATGTCCAAAAATCTGGACAAAATGTCGCCCAATAATACATTGAAATACAATTACCCCTCTCTCCCTACGGGAGAGCTCCCCGCAAGCGGGAAGCGCCCCGGCATGGAGGACGGAAACAACACGACGACGGGAGGGGATTCCGACGCGGCGACCGTGATGGACCATCTCGCTTCCGTCCGTTCGAAGCTGTCGTTGACCACCACGGAACCGACCAAACGTGATTTGTCCAAGATCGGAAACCTCGTCAGCCGGGTCGTCAAAGCCCGTGACGGCGACCGTGCGGCCTCGTTGGCGCTTATCCTCGCGGTCATCGACTGGCTGCCCGCGAACACGTTCTGGCTCCGCCGTGTCGATTCCGCGCGCCGTCTCGCCGACAACTGGGACCAGATCGCCAACGACTGGACCGTCGCCCAGATCGAACGCCAACGCGAACGGGACGCCGAAGCCCATGAGCGTGACCGTAGGCCCGTGGCCCAGCCGACCCCGGTGCCGGAACGTCATTCGGAACGTCACGTGCATTCGCTGGTCTGCGAGCATGTCCTGAACGACATGCGGCCACACGAGGACGAATACGACCACGAGGGAAGCCTGCGCTACGGCAAGCCATCCGAATGGCAGATGGCGTGCATGCGGCACGCCGACGAGCTCAACCGGCTCGAAGGTATCGAAACCGCCGCGTGAGACGGGCCGTCCCATGAGAGCGAAAACGGCTTCATACGCCAAAACCGAAGGGAGAAGAACCCGCAAATGAGCGAAACGCAATACGAAGAACCCGTGTACGTCGTCAGCAAGCGGCGTCGAGCATCCGAAGCGGTCGTCCACATGCCCGATTGCGAGAAGATACACCATCAAGTCGAACAGGACGTGCGGCCCGAAGTCTACCGTGAGACGCGGGTGCCGGCGTACATTCGTTTCGTCGCGAACTACATGACGTTGACGGAGCTTAGGAACATCGGATTCAGGTATCATCCATGCGGATACTGCCAGCCGCCGGTGCCTACCGTCGATGGTTCCATCCCCATCAGCGTGAAAGCCCGGAATCTCAACGTGACCCATCTCGGTAAGGAATTCATCGGCTGGGGTGTTCTTGAAAGCTTTTCCATTACGGGACGATTGAACGACGACGGGTCTAGGACCGTCACGGTCGACGTATCGTTCGGTGGCGTTCACTACCGGTTCGATCCGGAAACGCAACTCGAATACCTTCGCCCCAACCAGAACGAGCAAAATTTGTGAGCGATTTCGCGATCGAGGCGATCAGCGGAGGCTCAGAATATCAACTGGCGCATTATGCGCCAGTTGATATTTCCCGTCGTGAGCTTTCCGCTCCGGCCGGCAGTCGGGTCTCCGTCCCCCGACATCCAAGTGTCCGAAGACGAGCAAAACAAAAACCCTCTCCTAAAATGGGACCGGGTTTTCCCTTGCCCGCGCCCATTAAGAACGGAGCAAAATATCAGTTGCAACATAATGTTGCAACTGATATTTTCTGTTGTGTGTCCGTCATTCCGGAAGCACGCCTCGAACACGCCAAGCGCGGCTGATCCTCCCGGCCGTTCCGGACGGTCCCGCTTTCGGCCTGCGGCCGGCCGTTTCGGAAAAGCCCTTCATCATGGAGACGAAATATCAGGTGCCGCATAATGCGGCACCTGATATTTTATCGGAGTGCCGGCTTCTCTTTTACTCCTGGCATGTTCTCCACGGCCGGGCGTTGCCCGGCAGCATGATCGGTTCCCTGAAAACGATTCTCCGTGGCTCCACCTCAAGAGTGAACATGCCGAACGCCCAATCCAACGATTGCGCCCGGTCGCCCACGAACGACGGCAACGGGAACGCCACGGGCCGCGACCTGGCTGCGGGATCACTGAACGCCCCTCCCCGACTCTGGCAGTTGCCGTACACGAAATTATCCCCTCCATATCATTCGCCAGCCCAACGGCGGTTCGGAATATCAGGTGCGGAATAATTCCGCACCTGATATTTCCTGTCGTTGGTTCGTTTTTTAGCCCGTTCTTGCGGAGCCCAATGGTCATGATCCGCTCCCCCGGCGTGGTCCTTCTCCTTGGCTTTTTCTGATTATCGGCGTCGGTTCCTCCCGTATCCGCGTGGAATGGATTGCAATAAGCATGCCGATGATGGGAGGGGCCTATGGCGGAGAGGACCGGGAACGGCGGGCATGGTCTGGTGAAAGGCGCCACCGTGTTCGGTCTGGCCGTGCCGATGATCGTCATCGTGCCGCTCGTCATGCTCATGAGCCTCAGCACCATCCTCGTCGCCATGGTCCAGGCCCAGTACGGCACGACGTGCGGCGTGGCGAACGCGTCCGGTTCGACGTCGTGGGTCTCGTGGGCGAAGAACATCGCGGATGATGACTCCCATGGTTACAGTCAGACGCATCGTAACGGCAACCCGGATTACGATTGTTCGTCGTTCGTCTACCACGCGTTGAAGCAGGCGGGATTGGATGTCGGCTCGTCCGCGTTCAACACGTCCAGTGAGGGCGCGGCCTTGGAGAAGGCCGGGTTTGAACGGCATGATTGGGCCAAGGTGTCCGACCTGCAGACCGGCGACGTCGTGTGGAGTTCCAGCCACACGGAGATCTACATCGGCGACGGCAGGTTCGTTGGCGCGCATCATGACGAGAATGGTGGTGTCACCGGGCCGAAGGCCGGCGACCAGACCGGCGACGAGATCAGCGTCACCTCGTACGCGTCCGGGTATACGGCCTACTACCGGTACAAGGGTTCGATGAACGTCACGAATTCGGATGGCTCGGCTTCTTCCGCGCAGGCCGTGTCCGGCAGCACCGGTTCCACGAACGTGGTCGGCATGAGCGAGAAGGACGCCGAGGCTTGGTTCAACGGGCAGCAGGGGCCGAACAATTACTGCGCGACGTACGCGTACGGCCAGTGCACGTGGTGGACGTGCATGCGGGCGAAGAAGCTCGGCTGGAAGAATGTCGGCCAGTATTGGGGCAATGGTCAGGATTGGGCGCGTTCCGGCGCGGCCGCTGGATACAAGACCACTACGGACGCGCCGGTCGCGGGTTCGATCATCAGCTGGCCCGCCGGCGTGCAGGATTCGGATCCCACGTACGGCCATGTCGGCATCGTCGAAAGCGTGGACACCGCGAAGGGCACCATCACCACCAGTGAGAAGGGCGCCGGCTACAAAGTGTATTCACGGACCATGCCGATCAGGAATGGTGGCACGTACGTGCTGCCGAACGACAAGCTCACGGGCATGGGCGCGTCCGGCTCGTCTGGCACGGAACAGTGCGTGACGGGCGACGACTCCACATCCGACGTGTCCGGGGACAAGGCATCGGCCGCGGACGCGAAGAAGATGGCCCGACGCAAACTCAAGGACTTCGGTTGGGATGATAGCCAATTCGACTGTCTGGACAAGCTCTGGACACGCGAATCCGGTTGGCAGTGGAACGCGACGAATCCGTCCTCCGGCGCGTACGGCATCCCCCAATCACTGCCCGGCAGCAAGATGGCGTCCGCGGGACAGGATTGGAAGACGAACGCGGCCACGCAGGTCAAATGGGGATTGGGTTACATCCAACAACGCTACCAGTCGCCTTGCGGCGCTTGGGCCCATTCCGAAGCGACCGGCTGGTACTGATGGACCTCGAATGGAAGGAAACGGAAATGGAAGCATTGAACCTCGCGGACAACGCGTTGAAGGGTTTGAAACCCGACCCGGCCTGGGATGTGTCCGGCGTCCGAGACATGGCCGGCGGCGTGATCGCCGTCGCGCTCGTATTGTGCGTGGGCGTGATCATCATCGGCTGCGTCAGCCTCATCCCGGGACTGGTGTCCAACAACCAGATGGAACGCGCGTTCAGTTGGAAACGCCTGCTCGCCGCCATGCTCGTCCCGTTCGTGATCGGAGCCGCCGTGAGCGGATGGGGTTGGAGCTGCAACGTGTTCGGCTCCAACGGGTTGGGCGTGAACCGTTCCTACACGCAGGCGTCCGGCAGTGGGAAAACCAACCTGAAGGACGGTCGAGGCAAGGGCGACGACAGTCTGACCGGACTGGTCAAACAGTTGGGCGACGACATCGTGTCCGGTATCTCCGACACGGTCAAGACCACCGTGAAAGGCGCCGTCGACAACGCTTTGAAGGGTTGGAACTGGGTCTCCGGCGGTGACGGCAAGGGCAACATCTTCCAGAAGGCCGGCCAGGGCATCAAGGACGGCGCGACCGGCCTATGGAAATGGTTGACCGGAAGCAAATAATCCCCCTGCCGATTATCGGCGTGGCCGGGCCGTCCGGCCGCGTGGAATCTTCTGAAAGGAGTGTGCATCATGTTACACAATCTCGCGGCGCCCGCCGCGGCAACAATCGTGTCCGTCGCCACCGGCCTGAACAACGGTGACATCTCGAACCTGAAGGTGAGTCCGAACTTCACGTTCTTCCCGTTCATGCAGTTGGTGTCCGACATGGTCGGCGGCCTGTGGGCGTTGAGCCTGTACATCGCCGTCGGAGCGTGGATCTGCGCGGCGATCGCCTGGATCGCCGGCCGTGTGATCCATTCCGGTCCGATGCAGCAGTATTCCGGCACGGTGTTCATCTGGTGTGCCCTGGCGACGATGATCCTGGGCAGCGCCATGGCGATCGTGAAGTTCTTCGCGACGCAGGCGCTGTTCTGACGGCTCCCGCCTGACACACCCCTATTCACGCCGTGGCCGGGCCAGTCCCGTCCACGGCATTTCCTTTTTTGAAGGAGGCCAGATGTCACTCATCATCCAGACCGTCTTCGCGAACCTTATCGACTGGCTGTTCAAACCGTTGGACAACCTGTGCTCCCAGCTGTTGACGGGCGCCTTCAGCGGCCTGGTGGGCAGCATGTCCAACGACGAATGGAACGTCGCCATCACCGCGGCGAACCGTATCGGCTGGATCATGGGATTCGTGAACATGGCGTTATGCGTCATCGGCGCCTTGCAGGCCGCGGCCAAGGGCAGCGTCGCCGACGTGATCAAAAGCTTCGCGATGGCCGTGCTCGCATGGCCGTTGACCGCGGTGTGCATCAGCGTGATGATCACCATGGACGGCATCGTCGGACAGATCACGCACAAGATCCTCACCGTCCCGTTGAACGGTGCCGGCACATCCGACCCGTTCGGCGACAGCATCGTGTCGAACCTCATCGGCACGATCGTCAAGACCACCGGCGGATACGATCTGATCATCCGCTGCGTCGTGGACTTCGTGCTTTTCCTCGCGGTCCTCGCCTTGGCGGGCATGCTCGCCGCACGCGACATCAGCCTGATCCTGCTGGCCTGCGTGGCGCCGCTGCCGGTCATGATGACCGGTTGGAAGGTCACGCGTCCCGCCGCGGCGAAATGGGCGCAGGCCGTGGTCGGCGTGCTTCTGTCCGCACCGTTGAGCGCCCTGGTCATCATGGTGGGTTCCGGCATCTGCTTCGTGTCGAAGAACAATCCGAACTACGCGGAATCGTTCTTCCCCGCGCTGATGGGCATCGCCACGATCATCATGGCGTGCTTCAGTCCGAAGCTCATCATGCCTGCCGTGAGCTTCATCGGCGAGAACGTTACCGCCGACATGCAGGAGCGTGGCGGCAAGATCGGTCCAAGCGCCATCAAGGCCGCGGCCCAGGTCACGGCCGGTGTCGTGCAGGCCGCGACCACGGGCAACACGAGCGGTCTCGGCAAGGCGTTGAACTCGGGAGCCGCGTCCGTGCTTTCCGCATCCCAAGGCAATCCGGGCGAATTGGGCCGTTCCCTTCCGGGCCTCGCCTCCGGCATCAAGGACCTGCTGCCCAAGGACGGGCAGGCCGGCGGCGCGGACGGCGACTACACGTCGAACGGCGGTGTTGGCGATGACGCGCGGAAAACCCAGTCCACGCCGGACGTCCAGCCGGACGGCGCGGACCATTCCGGTTCGAGCCAGGTCATGGACGCCGCTTCCCGTCCAAACGACGCGCCTCCGCTCCCACCATCGGCGACGGATGGAATGGACCGTTCCGGTTCGAGCCAGGTCATGGACGCCGCGGCGAAAACGGATGGGAACGAGACCGGTTCCGGCCTATCCTCCGTCCCTCCCGCACCGCAGCCCACGCCGGACGTTTCCGTTCCCAACACGCCAAGCGCGCCGGGAGCACCCGGCGTTCCAGGCGCTCCTGGACCGGCCGGTGGCCAGGGCGGTAGCGCGTACGCCGAAGGAGGCCAGGGAGGCCAGGGTGCGGACGGTGGCCAGGGCGGCCAGGGCTCGGACGGCGGACAAGGAGGCCAAGGCGGTACCGGTGGCACCGGTGGCACCGGTGGCCAGGGAGGCTCCGGTGGCCGTGGCGGAAACGGCGGCATGGGCGGCTCGTCCGGCGGTTCGAACCCGTACCAGGGCGTCAACGGCTCCCCGTCCGGTCCGACCGTCGGCTGACGCCATCCGTTATCGACACGCGGCCGTGTGGCCGTAATACCGGAGGGAACCCGCCATCCTGGGCCCGACCCCAGGCGGGTTCCCTCCATTGTTTTTCCGACAACCGATAATCCGATGGAGGTTTCCATGTCCGATAACGAATCCAATGCCGGCCGGAGCAGGGTCCCCGCCGCGTCGTTCAGCCGACTGTCCGCCACACGCGTGGTCCTCGGCCTCGACAAGGCCCAGCTGATCGTCTGCGTCATCGGCCTCGCCATCCTCGTGGCCGGAGCGGCCATGGGCTTGAACGTGCCGATCATGATATTGGGCGCGCTCGTCCTCGCATACGGCATCCCACGAATCCAGGGATTGAGCCTCGTGTCATGGACATGGATCTGGACGCATTGGCGTGGCCGGCTGAAGGACGGCACGAACCGTTGGGCGTACTCGCCGCTCGCGTCCGGCCGCCCGTTGGGCGTACTGGGATTGTACGGGCACGTCGAGGACCGTGCCCAGACCATCGAAGGCGACGGCGTGGAGGTCGTGGGCACCCCGTTCCAGGGAGCCTGCTACCTGTGGGATCCGGACAAACGGCAGGCCACTGCCGTATTGACCGCGAACGTGGAGGAATGGGTTCTTTCCTCCGACCGGCAGAAAGCCGGCCGCGCGATGGCGTTGAACACGATGCTCAAGGAACTGTCCGAAACGGACGGTTTCATCGAATTGAAGGAGACAAGCTTCGTGCTTCCCGGCCACACTCCCCCGGAACCCGAATACCTCAAGGACGATCGGACGCCGCAATGGGCGCGTGAGGATCTGGCGAACCTGTGGCACCTGCCCGACATCCTCACCCCATTGCAGAACTCGAACTACATCAGCGTGTCCGTGAACGCGGACCGTCTGCCGCACGTCGTCAGGAAGGACCGGACGGAACGGGCCGCGGTCGGCATCGCCATGGGCGACCTGATCCGCATGACCGTCGCACCGGCGTTGCTTGACTGCGGGGCCCGCAGGAACACCATCCACTGGTGCTCCCCCGACGACCTGCGGTATCTGATCCGCACCATCGCGGACCCGGAACACGCGAACGACCGTCCACCGGTCAACAGGGACGATCCGACCGTCACCTGGGTGGAGGAAGCCAAGGAACACGACTACATCACCTTGGACTCGGCCGTGGCACGCTCGTTCTGGATCTACCAGTGGCCCGACTTCGACGTGCAGGCCGGATGGATACGCGACCTGGTCACCGACCGGCGCATGATGGCGTTCTGCCATATCTGGCGTCCATTGACGATGGAACAGTCCGAAGCGGAACTCCGCAACCGCAAGAGCAGCATGCGCCAACGCGCCAAACTCCAGGACCAGCGTGAGAAAAGCCGTGACGAACGCCGCGAGGAGAAGGAGCAGCGGCTGCGCGAGCTGGAGCAGGAGGCCAACTGGCCGGACACCGACCATCAGGGATTCATCACCCTGTTCGCCTCCAGTCTGCCGGAATTGGACGTGTTCGACCGTGACATGCAGAACAAGGCCAAGAACTGGCATATGAAACTCAATCCGATGAAGGGCCAGCAGCGTGCCGCGTTGACCACGGTCCTGCCACTCGGCATCTGATAGGAGCAGTGAGATATGGGAATACATGCGAACGCGATCTGGGAGCCCGCGGAAACCGACGGGCGTGCCGACTTGCCCGTCGATGGAACGGGTATGGTCTGCCATTTGACCATGACGGTTCCCGCGGCATCGGACGCGTCTATGACCGTGGCCGGTAACCAGATCGGCATGACGTTGACGCTCACCCCGGACCAGATGACGCGGATGGGAAAATTCCTTACAGACCAATCCCGTCATGCGACCGAATACCTTCGACGCTGCATGAATCCCGACGGGCTGGACGGCATCGAACCGGGCTCGTGCATCGTTATCCCGTTTGATGTGGAGGAGGCAAGGGAATGACGAAAAGAAACATCATGATGAGCGTCACCCCATGGCCGACACTCATCAATGTCAATGCCGACGATCCCGAACATTCCAGGATGGAACCCGGCGGGACACTCGCCTACATGCTCGCCATCGACAGCGACACCGCCACCGGCACGCAGACCATATCCGTCAGGGAAGGCGTGACGACCACCACGATCGGGCCGCTCGACGCGGACCAGCTTAGGAAACTGGGCCGGACGCTCATCCGCAAGGCCGATGAACATGACCGGTTGTTGACGCGTTTCGAGGATTCCGACGACGTGCTTGGCCTGCGTGCCCGGACGGTCAGCTTATGCGGGATGGCCATCCATGCGTGAGCCCATGTTTTCGGAAATCAGCTAGTGTCAAAGGAAAATCAGTACGGGCGGCATCAGGATCGGCGGACCAACACGTCGAAACATTCATCGACCTGCACAGTTCCGCTATCTCTCCTCCGAGCCAACGCAATGTTTTCTGGTAATTTGCTTCGGACTGATGCTTCCCAGGCGGATTCTGCCTCCATCCACACCAGTAGACCTTGTCCGATTCCTCCACGTCCTTTCTATATGCGGCCGGAAGGTCCAAGGCCGTACGAATCCGGTGCGAGCTCCAATGCGATGAAATACCAGCTGAGGATGACTGCACGTGGTCAAGGAATTTTCTTGCGCTCCATGGATTGCCTCCATGACGCCCCACGATACCGAGAATGCGCATGAGATTCCCCATATCGTGTCCAAGATAAGGGTCTGCGAATAGCATTCCCGTACCACGGTCCCTGCGTACCTGATAGACGTGCGCCCAAGACGCTTCTCCCATGGAACCATCCGGAACGTAGGCGACCATCAATGGCCGATAGGATCCGTGGCCATCATGCTCGAGTGGATCTGAGGAATAAAACGCTTCAAAACATGCTTTGCCGTCACTAAAACGCCATTTGAAGCGGGTTGCGTTGTATTCACGGAGAACAAGATCACTTACTTTGGTAAGAACGGGAAGATCCATAGGTAATTACTTCCAATCGAGCATAACCGATATCGGGAAGCATACACCCGCCGATATAAAAGCCCGATAACGGTGTACGTGCCTGTGGCCGTTGGTCGGCTTGGTCCGGCCAACGCGGCGAGAATCGCGGTGGCGTCTGAGTTCTCGGCCATGGGCGAGGCTATCAGTTCGGACGCCTGATCGCCCGTGAGCTGTGCGGCTGGAGCTGTAGCGGGGGCGGGCTCGTTCTCGTCCGCCAGTCGTTCGTAGATGTCGGTCATTTTCCTTGTCTCCATTTCATCCAGTAGGTACGCCATTTGTCAGTCAAATGCTCGACGTGGAACACGAGCATGTCACGTCCCTGCGGCCGGGCGGGCACTTCTATCAGATTGTCGTTCCATGCGCCGGCATGGCATTAATCGTTGCAGGTCCTAATGGATGGGCTTGTTTCGGGACCCGTATCCTTATCGCGGCGGCTCTTCAGTGACGCACGTGAGAAAGCATAGTGAATGATAGTAAGGAGCTGAAGCGTGGCTGAGGATGTCGACAAGGTTGAGCGGGCGCGTCTGGCGCGTGAGGAGATCATCGACCATATGGACTGCGACGACTGCACGGAGGATTACGTGTTCCTTCTGAAGCAGGGCGGCCGCGAGTTCGGCATGGGATTGACCACGGTGCTTTCCATGCTCGCGTTCGCCGAACATGAAGGCGCGGTGCCCGAGCTGCCGGCGGACTGGTGGCTGAAGGTATCCAGGAGATACTAACGGTGTCAGAACCATTTCCTCGATATCGTACGGCGCTACGATTGGAACCAATATCGGTTCCATCGGAGGTGTCGTATGGATGTGTTCAAGATCCATGTCGGCGAGGGCAGGGCCATCGCCATCAGCAGGGAGAATTATTTCATGGAGACCAAAGGCATGGAACCGTATGTGGTCGAACGGGATGGGCATAGGACGTTCTACGCGGTCTGTCCCGAATGTGACAATCCAATCCAATTGATCGGGTTGAACCGTCGCGAACTGGATGCCGGTCATCGACGCCCGTATGGAAAACACGTCGGGCATGACGTGCCTGGAGTGGCCGTATATGACGAGACGGCGTATCTGGAATGCTCGTATTCGAATCCGGGATATCATCGTGACCCCGGTTCGCGTCGTCCCCCGTCCAATCCCACGGCATTGGCCCTGTACCGGATCATGAGGGACCGTTTCGACCGGGTGGAATACGCGTGGAGACGCGCTTCGGGAATACGCCTTGGCATCAAGAGACTGCGCAGGGCGTTGACCCTTTGGCGGAACGACAAGGCATGGCTGAATTACGATTCCACCTACTGCAACCTTCCGCAGATGTTGTTCATGGGATCGCCGGAACAGGACCTGTACGGCCAATGCGTGTCCAAGGATGGTCCGGTCGCTGCGGCTCTTTCCACTCTCGACGACATCAGACTGGAACCCGTGGATTTTTCCGAGGAATACGTTCGCGTCTCCACCACGCGTTTCACCAACGTCACGTTCACGCTCGGCCCTCCATCCAAACGGAAGGACGGCGAGCACATGGTCGAATACTTCCCGCTATGCCTGTTGCATGAGGGACGTCAGATCGGCTGTTTCATCCAGGTTCGTACGGATCCGGAATGGTTCAGCCGCATATTGAACATGCCTGATTGGCATGAGAACCATCGTCTGTCGGCCATGGCCGCCGACGTGCTGGGATAGCTTTCCATGGTTGAAGAGTAAAACAGGAATGGGAAAGGGAACGGTCCGCGACTTGGAATCGTCACGAACCGTTCCCTTTCCCGTATCGGTTCCGTCACACGGCCCGCAAGCGGTGCTCTTCATGATGCGCGCGGGCATCCTGGATGATGAGGGCCTTCAGATACTTGCTTTTGTTGTTGAAACCATCACGTATCGCCGCATGCTCTATATAGGAACTCCATGAGACCGGGACACGGAAGCGTTCCTGCACGCTCTTCTCCCGTTTCTCGTTGGCCGTCGGCCGGCCTGGTCCGGCCATTGCGGCGAGAATCGCGGTGGCGTCGGAATCCTCGGCCATGAGCGAGGCCATCAGCTCCGATGCCTGATCGCCCGTGAGCTGCGCGATCGGAGCCGTCGCGGGGGCGGGCTCGTTCTCGTCCGCCAGTCGTTCGTAGATGTCGGTCATTTCCCTTGTCTCCATTCCATCCAGTAGGTACGCCATTTGTCGGTCAGATGCTCGACGTGGAACACGAGCATGTCACGTCCCTGCGGCCGAGCCAGCACTTCTATCAGGTCGTCGTCCAACGCGCCGGGATGGCGTAGGCATATGACGAGAGCCACCATGTTGCCGGACGTTCCGGGCGGGATGGTCGGGTCGGCCGGGTCGATGAGCGCGATCCATTCCGGATGCGCCATAGCCTTGCGTATCCCGTCCTCGTCAAGTCGGTCCTCATCGAAATGCTTGTAGGCCGATTTAGGGTCGAAGATAATCATGGAATTAATTGTACCACAATTGTTTGGCTGCGATTACGCTGTTTTCCTATCGCAGGCCGTCGTCTTGCCATTGGATATCCGATTCCATGCGGCGGCAGGATGGTTGGTGTGGATGGAGTGGAATGTTTCGGAAGCTGTGCCTTATTGCCGTCAATCCTTGGTGACGCGCGTGGAAAAGCGGAGTGATTCCTAAAAGACAAGGAGTTGGATCATGGCGGAGGATATCGACAAGGTGGAGCGGGCGCGTCTGGCGCGTGAGGAGATTATCGACCATATGGATTGCGACGACTGCACGGAGGATTACGTGTTCCTTCTGAAGCAGGACGGCCGCGAGTTCGGCATGGGATTGACCACGGTGCTTTCCATGCTCGCGTTCGCCGAACACGAGGGAGCGGTGCCACCCCTCCCACCGGAATGGTGGGTACGGGTATCGAACAGATACTGATGGAAATTCAATGGAACACTCCATACGATGAAGACCGATATCGGTTTACCTGTCGGAGGTTCCCATGGACGTATTCAAGACTCATGTGGGTGAAGGCAAGGCGCTCATGATCAATGAAGAGAACTTCTATCTCGCGACCAGGGAGAGAAAACCGTATGTCGTCGATAGTGGTGGCGTGAAATCCTTCTACGCGGTCTGTCCCGAATGCGACGATCCGATTCAGCTGATCGGCCTGCTGCGACGCCAGCAGGATTCCCTTCCCCATCGCCCATATGGGCGGCATATCGGACATGACGTGCCGGGCGTGGCCGTATATGACGAGGACGCTTACCTGTCCTGTCCGTTCTCCGATCCCGGATATTGGAGAACGGACAGGAAACGCAAGCCGTCCAATCCGACCGGCCAGGCCTTGTACCGGATCATGAGGGACCGGTTCGACCGGGTGGAATACGCGTGGAGGGAAAGCTCCGGGCTTCTTCTCGGAATCAAGAGTCTGCGACGTGCGCTTACTGTCTGGCGGAATGACAAGGGATGGTTGAACTACGGCTCCACATACCATAATCTGCCTCAGATGTTGTTCTTCGGTCTCCCCCAGGAAACCCTGTATGGGCAATGCGTGTCGAAGGACTCGCCGCTCGCTTCCCGTTTGGCCGCCGCGGACGGAATATTCTTGGAGCCTTCGGGATTCTCCGATTCGTACCTACGGATCAAGACCTCGCGTTTCGTTGACGTCGGCTTCGTTCTGGGGGCCAGAAAGGCGCGGGTCGTGAACGATCGTTTGACGGAAACGTTTTTATTGGGTGTCAACGTCGAGGGAAAACCGTTAGGTTCCGATCTTGTCGTTCACACGGATCCGGTATGGTTCAGCCGCATATTGAACATGCCTGATTGGCATGAGAACCATCGTTTGTCGGCCATGGCCGCCGACGTGTTGGATTAGAAACCCGTATCGGCTGTTATCGGTCGGCCGTCATGTGGGATGGTTGACGGAAACGTCCGGGCTTCTCCCTCCTCCCCTTGAGGGAGCGTCCGGCGTTCCCGTCCGGCCTACGCTTCAAGGCTGGTGAGCGGTCCCGTCCGGATGGGTTCTACCCCTTCCCATCCGACATTCGACGGGAGCCGTCCGCCGGACCGTTTTCTGTCCCGTTTCTTTTTGTCTATCTTCTCGACGGGAGGTCCGGCGGGCGGCCTTCTCATTTTTCTTCAGGAGGTTTCCCATGGTTGACGACGACGGTTACGACGGCATACGGTCGCATGGAGTGGACCCGGATTGGAATCCGTTCTCCACGCCACGTGACGACGATCCGGACGATATCGGCTGGGATGACGGCAGTGAGACGCCTCATGCCAACCCGTCGCGCATGTCAAGGAAGGGCGTGGCCGTCCTCACCGCATGCACGCTCGTCATCGCGGTCGCGGGCATCGGCATGGTCATCACGGAATCACGGTTGAGCGTGCGCCACGACCAGCTCGTCTCGGAATGTTCGGACGCGGTGGCGTCCATGAACCGGAATCGTGAACGGTTGGAAGGACTCGTGGCCGTGGACCTCAACGTCGACGGGTCCGTTCTGGACGGGAAAAGGGCCGGACGATACGAATCGTTACGGACCATAAGACGCGCTCCATCCATCCAATGCGACGCGACTCTGAGGAACAGGCAACTCGAATCGAACACGGCGAAGGCGAGGAAACAGGCGTCCGCATACGTGGAACAGTCCAAACGGGTGGCCGCGTTCCGGAAGGAGTACGACAAGACCCGATCCGAGAAGTCACGGCGTGACGACATGACGCGACTGTCCAGCGACCTGCGTGCCGCGAGGGACCTGCTCGACCGGACGGCCGGCATGGAACTGTCCGTCCCGTACCTGCGGTCCAGGCTCGCGGACACGGTCGAACAGGCGGAACCGTTCGACGGGGTCGACGATGCGGACCAGCGGCGAGTGTCGGCCCTGGCCGACGCGTTGGAGGACCTGATGGGCCAGATACGCGAGAACGCCGGATTGTAGACTTGCCGGCAGGAATAGTGGAAGGAATTCCTGAATGAATTGGGCCAGCACATTGAAATGCGTCGTCTGCGTATTGAACCTCGTCATGTGCGCGCGACTGGTCGGACCGTACATGTTTCCAAGGAAGACGGACACGGAGCGTCCTCGGGAACGACGTGACGTCGAAACGTTCTACCGTTTCGCCGCATGGGTCGGCATACTGGCCTACTCGTACGGGTTGGGACACGGTCTCATGCGATTGCGCGACGGTTGGGTGGCCGCGGCTCCCATGGCGGATGTGATGCTCTTGGGAGTGCAGGTCCTGAACCTTGTCGTGTGGGCGTGCCTGCTCGTCCGCACGCGTGGCGGAAGCCTGTGAACAGGCCAATATCGATACGGGGGCGCGTGGTTGGTGTGAATCCCATCGGAACAAAGCGAAGGAGCATCCTCATGGAGGACAACGTGACATCGGACGCCGTCAAGGACCATCCGGCCGGGACGGGAAGGAACGGGAAGCGCGTCATCGTCGGCGTGGCCGCGGCGGTGGCCGTCGTCCTGGCCGTGGGCGGCGTGTGCGGATACCGCGCCTGGGAGGACCATAGGGTCTCCGTGGCGCGTGGGGCGTGCGGTTCCGCCGTCGCAGCCCAGAAGAAGGCCGTGGACTCGTATCGGACGCTGCTCGGCGCGGACGCCACGACGGCCGCGTTGAAGACCGACGTGAAGGCCGTGAAGGACGCGAAGACCCTTGACGCGCTCAAACGGGCCGTTGGGGCGGAGACGCCCGCCATGGTCAAGTGCGACGCGTCCGACAAGACCGGTCTGGACGAGGCCACCGCCAAGGCGGACAAGACGGCCAGGAGCGTGAAGGCGGATGCGAAGACGCTGCAGGCCGCGGTCAGGGCGGTCGAATCGTCGAAGCTCGACAAGACGGTGGCCGACGCGGACGGACTGTACAGGGCGACGGAAGGCAAGGTCCAGGACGATAAGACCCGTGACGCGTTGAAGCAGGCCATCGCCAAGCGCGACGCCGACGCCATCGCCAAGGCCGTCAGGGCCGTGAACGATTCGAAGACGGCGAAGGACCAGGCCGACGCCGAGGCCACCGCGAAGGCGCAGGCCGAACAGGAGGCCGCGGCCCAGGCGGCCGCCGCACAGCAGGCGCAACAGCAGGCGCAACGCTCGTACTCGTACGGTTCGTATTCGTCCGGCGGCTGGTCCGGTTCCGCCGGTGGACGGTCCTATTCCGGCGGATCGTATTCAGGCGGTTCTCAGGGAGGCTATTCCTCAAACGCGGGATCCTCGTCCTCGTCTTCTGCCTCTGACAACATCCACTACGACTGGGAAGACAATACTGGGGATCAATACAATTGCCAGCCGGATAAATTCTGTCCGCTTGGATGATTCATTTTTCCCTTGTCCTTTCCGCAGGCCCCGTCCAACAATGGACGGGGCCGTTTTCGTCCGCACGGCATACCACCCCGAACCAATATTGCCCCTTATCGAGGCGTGCGCGCGTGGAACGGATTGGATGGGCCGGTCCCCGTGAGGGGAACCGCGCAGGGAACGTGCGTTCCCGCCGTCCCGTCCCGCCCGCACGGCGGGACGTTCTGCAAGCAGAATCTCTGAAAGGAGACGGAACATTGGGTTCCAACAAGAACAAGAAATGGGGCAAGGCCACGATAGCCGGCCTGGTCGCCGCGGCCACGCTGGCGTCCCCGGTCGTCGGCGCGTTCGCCGCCGACGGTGGCGGCGGCTCCGGTGACGGCACGGGCACGGGCGACGGCTCCGCCGGCGGCACCGGCAAGATCACATGGGTGTACAAGGACTCCTTCGGCGCTCCGACCCGCGAGAATGTGAAATCCGCCATGGGATCCGTCGGCGTGAAGTCGATGGACGGCAGCGAGTCCAACAGCGCCATCGACGAGGCCGTGAACGGCGCGAACGCCGAATGCGTGGCCCGTTCGAAGGCTTCGGGCAACCAGAATCCGACCTGCCGCCTCGTGTCCGTGGGCTTCGTGCACACGCCCGGCGCGGACGGCGACTGGTACACGGGTGCGAACGGCACCTTCGACGCCGCAAAATGGAAGGCCGCATACAATGCGTCCGGCATCCCGAACGGCACCTATTCGTATCAGGGAGCCAACTACACGACCCGTTCGTTCTTCTCTGATGGACAGACTTCCATCAACAGTCTCGCGGCCCGTGAGATGAGCAAGGCCCCGCGCGCGGTCGTCGCCATCGTCCTCGACCAGGACGAGCCGCCGGTCGACTACGATCTGACCGTCAGCACGCAGGCGGGTGGCCTGTTCACCCAGGCCGGTTCGACCGATGACGTTTCCGACGCGATCACCACCAGCCGTGGCGGCAGCACGATCTCCGAGGACGTGACGGGCACCGTCACGCTGCATTGGACCGGTCTGGACGGCACGACCCGTACCGCGTCCAAGCAGTTCACCCAGAACAACAACACGACCAAAAGCGTCTCGTTCGGCTACAAGGACGTCGACAGGACCTGGAAGGTCTGGCCGGCCGGCTCCTACTACTATGATGTGACCGTCGGCAAGCAGGGCCATATGAAGGCCGCGGCCAGCCATATGGGCGCTCAGGACGCGAAGGAATCCTGGAAGCCCGTTCCGACCCCGCCGTCGAAGAAGCTCACCAACATGGCGGGCCAGCAGGTCACCGCCGAGGCCCAGCAGATCGCTTCCGGCAGCCTGTATACGGCGCATATCACCGCCCAGTCGAACGCGTCCGAGCATTTCTGGCTGTACGACACGATCGACGTGACCGGCCAGAAGGTCCTGATCGGCGGCACAGACAAGGACGACTATTCGAAGATCACCGTGACCGACCAGGACGGCAACACCGTCAAGGCCGACATCACGGTGGACGATTCCCATGCGGGCAAACGCGTCGTCAAGGCGCACGTGCTGAACCCGGTCTCCGGACAATACACGTTGAACGTGCCCCAGTCCGCGACCCCGACCGGCACGGACTACACCATCCCGGACGACAGCCAGGCCTGCTGGACCGGCGACGAATACGGCAATGCGGACAAGAGCCACTGCCAGACCGGCAACAGCGAACAGGTCGGCAAGGTCACTCCGAAGCCCGACAAGGTGTGGGTGTTGGACTCCAACGGCGCCCTGACGGCCGAGGATCCGCAGCATACGAACGACAAGGGCAGCGACAACCGCACGTTCGTGACCGGCGACGCGATCGGCGCCGTGGTCAACGGCCGTATCCCCGCGCACCTGCTCAACCCGTTCACCTCCTACGCGATCACCGATGATTGGACCGCTTCGGCCCAGTGGATCGACTGGAACCACAAGGACCAGGTGCGCGTGTACGTGGACGGCAAGGACGTGACCGACCAGTTCGACATCACGGTCGACACCGCGAAGCACACGACCACCGCGACCGCGAAGCAGTCGTTCCTCACGAAGACCGCGTTCGGCACCAAGGACCGCAAGGTCAAACTGTACATCGGCGGATACGTGAAGCAGACGCCGAACGCGCAGGCCGCGGCCGACCAGAGGAAACTGACCAACAAGGCCTCCGAGAAGTGGAACAACGAATCCCAGCCGACCAACGAGCCGCCGGTCTACGTGCGCAACCCGAAGCCCGACAAGGTATGGAGCGCCGACCAGGGCCAGGCCGCCACGGCCGAGGACACGGCGTGGAGCAACAAGGTCAACGCGGACACGCACACGTTCGTCCAGCAGGACGATTTCGGCGTGACCGTCAACGGCCTGCTGCCGAAGAACCTCGCCAGGAAGATGAGCTCCTACGAATTGGGCGATGATTTCTCCAAGAGCGCCAGGAACATCGACCTGGATTCCGCGTCGGTGACCGTCACCATCGACGGCAAGGACGCGAACAGCCTGTTCGACGTGCACAAGCAGGATGGCAGGGTGTGGATCACCGCGAAACAACCGCTGCTCGACACGACCTACAACCAGGCGGCGGACCGCAAGGTGCGCATGACCATCAAGGGCGCGTTCACCAAGGGCGTGCTCAAGGCCGGCCAGAAGGTCCAGCTCACCAACGGCGATTGGGAGAAATGGAACCAGCAGACCGTGCCCGGCAACGAGCCGCCCGTCAGGGAGTGGAGCCCGAACCCGGACAAGAGCTGGATCAAGCTCGGCGATGACGGCACCTGGCAGGCCGTGGTCGATCCGGACGAGACGAACAAGACCGGAGCCGACACGTTGAAGTTCCTCGACGGCGACCAGGTCGCGTCCGTGGTCAACGGCGTCATCGCGTCCGATCTCGTCAAGGTCACCGACATCAAGCTGACCGACGATTACGCCAAGGCCGACTACATCTGGGACCTCACGTCCGACAAGTCGAAGATCCGCGTGTACGAGGCCGACGCCACGACCGACGCGGCATCCTCCGTCGCGGACATCGCGAACAAGGGCAGGGATGTGACCGACCAGTTCGACATCACCGTCCAGGGCACCAAGGTCATCGCGACCGCGAAGCCGGAGTACCGTGCCGCGCAGGCCGGATTGAAGAATCCGAAGCAGATCAGCCTGCTCCTGCCTGGCGTGGTGAACTTCGCCAACGGCAAGGGCGCGGCCCAGGTCCGCAAGGACTTCAGGAAGGCCGCGGGCGACGAGCTCACGTTCTGCGAGAACCCCGACGGCTCCAAGCTGACCAACTCGGGTTCCGAGAAGGTCAACAACGAGTCCCAGCCGACCAACGAACCGCACATCTGCGGCTACGTCCCACCGGTCAAGAAGAAGGTCATCGCCGAAGGCAGCCAGGGCGGCGCGAACAACGACGCCGACGACAAGGTCGTGTATCCGGGCCAGAAGGTCGAATACCGTCTCACCACGCAGCCGAAACTGCCCGCCGACCTCGGATACCGGATCGTGTCCATCCAGGACACCGACGTGTACGACCAGTACCTCGAACCCGACCCGCAGACCCTTGAGATCACCGACCTCGCCACCGGCGGACAGCTGACCACCAGCGACCCGCAGATGGGCGTCGAAGGCGACTACACGGTCGCATGGGACACCGCGGCGCGCAAGTTCACCATCACATACTCGAACAAGTACGTGGCCGAACATTGGAAGGCCGGCACGAACCCGCAGGTGCAGGTCCGTTTCGAAGGGACCGTCGCGAAGAACGCTCCCGTCGACCGCAAAGTGGCCAACCAGTGGGCGCTCACGCTGAACAATTCGATCACCCCGTCGAACATCGTCGACAACCTGCCGCCGGTCCACAACCCCTCCAAGAAGGACAACCAGTCCAAGGAGCAGGGCGATCCGACCGTCAGCATCGACGGGAAGACCATGCTGCTGGGCGATACCGGCAACTATCTGGTCACCCTCGACCTGAAGCAGACCAACAACGCGTACCGCGTGTGGAAGGCCGGCATCACCGACGATTTCGATGACGAGTACGTCGCCATCGACGAATCCAAGATCGAGGTGCTCGACCAGTCCGGCAAGGACGTGACCGGAAAGTTCAACATCCAGATCAAGGACGGCGTCGCATACGTGTACGCGAAGACCGTGGACACGTGGATCCCGAAGAAGGGCGTCACCGTCAAGGGCGACCCCCAGCCGAAGGACCTCGCCAAGTATTCGACCAACGGCAAGCATGATCCGCTCAACGATCCGGCCATCGACCAGAACCTCCTCGGCCAGACCTACCAGGTCGTCATGCCGTACAAGGTCGTCAAGGTCAAGGATGGGTACACGGTCAGGAACAAGGCCATCCAGGTCACCAACGACACGACCGTGGAGACCAACGAGGTGTCCAACCCGCTCAAGCCCGTCAACCCGGCCAAGGACGTGACCGTCAAGGTCGGCGGCGAAAGCATCGACGGCAGAAGCGTGTACAAGGACCGCACCTTCCTCTACCAGCTCGACAGCTCCGTCATCCCGGCCGACCGCGCCTACCCGCAGGTCAGCCAGTGGAAGATCGTGGATCCGCTGAACACCGAGTTCGACCAGTACACGGGCCAGTGGGCCGTGTACGCGACCCGCGACCTGTACAGGGACGGCAAGGTGCTCGCCGCCAAGGGCGACAAGCTCGCCGGCAACGGCTTCGACAGCTCGAAGCTCGGCGGTGAACTGTTCACCGCCACGGCCGACGCCAACGGCCAGGTCACCGTCGAGGCGACCGAAGCGTACCGTGCCCTCGTGTCCGCGGACAACGCGCATGAGAACGGCTGGCGCGCGTACATCCAGTGCAAGCGCCTGAAGGTGTCCGAACGCGTCGAGAACCAGTTCACCGAGATCTTCAACGACAAGGAGTTCCAGTCCAACATCGTGTGGACCCGCACCCCGGACATGACCCCGTCGATCCACATCGAGAAGTACGACGTGGCCTCCGGCGAACAGGCCGGCGACCGCGACGACGTGAAGGACGCGTTGAAGATGGCCGGAGACAGCCAGCAGATCGCGTTCAAGATCACCAACACGTCCAAGACGGACTCCTCGACCGGTGAGGGCGCCTGGTATCTCGCCAAGGACCTCAAGATGGTCGACAGGACCATCGCCGGCGAAGGCGACGTCACGGACCTGAAGTATCCGGACGATTGGGACACCCTCGTGCTCAAGCCCGGCGAGTCCACCATCATCACCGGCACGTTGAAGGGCGTCGAGCAGGGCGGCAAGCACACCGACCGTGTGAAGGTCACCGGCACGCCGCTCGTCGAATGCCCCGTCACCGACCAGTTCGGCGGCCAGCAGTCCACCGACGGCAACCAGACCGGCGACGAGAAGTCCGACGCCGACACGAAGGTCGATGGCGACGCGTCCGACACGACAGGCCTCAAGCAGGTCAAGGTCGGCGACAGGACCCTATGCGAGGACACCACCGTGGACTCGAACACCGACGACTGGAGCGGCTACCGCGAGGATCTCGCCAAGACCGGCATGGCCATCGGCGGCGTCCTGCTGTCCCTCATCGCCTTTGGCGGTGTCGGCGTGACCCTCTTGGGCGCACGTCGCAGGACCTCGACCGTCAAGCACGGCGTGCATGCCGCCAAATGATCCGATGACCGTTCGGATCCGCCATACGGCATGAGTGACGCCACGGGCGGGATGTTGGAGGATTCTCCAACATCCCGCCCTTTTCCTTTCCCGGACCGTGGATGCCGTACAAGGCCGGCGTGGCTCGTCCGAAAGAACGGCCCACGCCCCCATCCATCTTATTGGGGTGCCACCCGTTCGAATATCTGCGCTCATACGGCCATGTGCACGTGGGAATGGTTGAGAGATCCGGCAACCGGCCGGCGATCCGAAAGCGGACGCCGACGATATCGGACTTCCACGGCAGCGTGAGCCGTCCGTGCAGAAAACAGAAGAATCCCTAT
>OLQU01000662.1_pt1 | contig 27568 bp, 20 predicted proteins | sample 1672271 | NCBI WGS metagenome assembly OLQU01 (sample SAMEA3136666, study PRJEB25190) | human gut metagenome | biome: human gut; feature: human-associated habitat; material: faeces | place: Austria | collected 2013 | reverse complement strand
AGCATTCTGGGAGAATAACACAAGTTCTGTACTGTCTTGTTTCTGAAGAGTCTAAGGTCGACAAAGACTTTTCAGTGACTGGAGTGCTATGTAAGCTACATTTGTCAAAATCAGGATATTACAATTATTTACATCGAAAGCCAAGCAAGCAATCTATATCTAAGAAAAATAGGATGCAAGCGATTCAAACTATATATGATAATAATCATCAAATTTATGGTGCACCAAAGATAGCGAAAGAGATGCAAAAGAAAGGCGAAAAAATATCACAAAGAACTGTAGGTGTATATATGCGAGAAATGGGTATCAAAGCCTGTTACATTAAACCGTATGTAAAAACAACCTTTGATAGTGATTTTTCAACAAAACTGCATAACATTTTAAAAAGAGACTTTTCACCAAGCAAGCCAAACGAGGCATGGTGTACAGATATAACGTATATATTTACCTTGGAAGGATTTGTATACCTTACGAGTGTAATGGATCTGTATTCAAGAAAAATAATTGCATGGACATTATCAAGAACCTTGGAAGTGGAAGAAGTATTGAAATGTATAGAGATGGCTAGAAAGCGCAGAAAAACAGCGGATCCTGTAATTATACATTCGGATAGAGGAGTACATTATACAAGCAAACTTTATAAAAAGTTAACGGCAGGACTGATTCTAAGTTATTCAAAAAAAGGCACACCATGGGATAATGCATGCATAGAATCTTTTCATTCAGTAATTAAAAGAGAATGGTTAAATCGGGCTTTGATTTATGATTATGATCATGCATATGATTTGTGTTTCGAATATATTGAAACATTCTACAACACAATACGAATCCATAGCCATTGCGGTTATGAATCACCAAATCAATATGAGAATAATTATTATTCAAAACATTAGAATTTAAAATTTATCTATTTTATGAGTCCTTTTTCTTGACGTAGTACCAGTCTTACATTGCCGGATGGCAGAGTGATTAATAATATGCTTTCACGTGAGCAGGCAGTGAAACATTATGAAGATTATATCTACAATGAGGTCAACCAGAATCAAGAAGTCAAGGAAATGACAGAAATGTTATACGGTGATGAATTGGAACGGGATGATTTAGAAGAATGTTTATAAACTCTTAAGATTCAAAGACTTGAGATTTTTTTTGTTAAGGCAATTTGCCTTAATCTTGAAAGGAGTTAATTATGGCAAGAAACTGGAAGAAAATGTCAAAAGAAGAGGAAGATAAAAAAAGACAGGAAACTATAGATAAGGCTATTGAAACGATGAATAAAGGGATTTATGAATACCTAGATTCAGATAGATTCAAAACTCTTTTAGACACAATGTCAAAGTTCCACGATTACAGCATGAACAACACATTGCTGATTTTAGGACAGAACCCCCATGCCACTCACCTTGCAGGCTATAACAAGTGGCAGCAGGATTTTAATCGTCAGGTCAAAAGAGGTGAAAAAGGCTTGATGATTTGGATGCCTGTCGAAATAAAAGTAAAAGAAAAACAATATGTTCTGGATGAAAATGGAAATCGAATACTTGGGGATGACGGGAAATTCAAAAGGGAAGAGGTTGTAGTAAAAAAACATACATTTAAAATTGGATATACATTCGATGTGTCTCAAACAGAACAGATCGAAGGAAAAGAAGTGATTGAATTAAGTCCCGTAAAGGACCTGGAAGGAAATGTAAAGGATTATCAAGCTTTGACAAAAGCGTTGATGGAGATCAGTCCAGTGCCTATCATGATTGAAGCTTTCGATGGGTCAGCAAAAGGATGCTATAATTCTTTGACAAACGAAATCAAGATTCAACCCGACATGAGTGAGGTCCAGACAATCAAGACTATGATTCATGAGATTGCCCATTCGATTGTTCACAGCAACGAAAATCTAGATCAGCTCAAACAGAAAGAAAACATTGAATTCAGTAAAAGCGAAAGAGAAGTGCAGGCAGAATCAATTGCATATATCGTTTCAAGCCATCTAGGCATTGATACATCGGACTATTCATTCCCGTATGTTGCGACATGGGGACTTTCGACTGAGCCATCAGATTTGGAGAATGTAAAGCAGAACTTAAAGTGTATTAAAAGTACATCTTTTGATCTAACATCTAAAATTGATACGTACATGGAACAATTGCAGACACAGCAGGAGCAAAATAAAGTCAATGTTCAAATTGCAATCAACTGGTCAGAAAATGGCACTGTTGCTCAGTACTCAGAAGAAAGCAATATTGCCCCAGAAGATAAGCTTTCTTTTGCAGAAGCAAATGAATTGCTAAAAAGAATGAATGACCATCTCAAGGATACTATGCTTGGATATGACAAAACAGATTATGAAATCACACTATACAAGGAAAACGAAGATGAACCTTATGTTTATTCCGGAAGATATGATATAGGATGTGAAAATGGAGATATCATTGATACAATCTCTCATTATCTAGATTGGAAAATTGAACATGAAAACGATCAGAATGCATTGCTTTTTAAAAATGATTTTATTCCCGAAGCTGAAGCAGGACGTAAATTGTCGGTGGAGGAAGCAAAACGAGTCGACAATATTTTTGATGAAATGCTAAAAAGGGAATTGAAATATAAGACAATCAATTTCACAAGAGAACATTTTGAAACAGTGGATACAGCACGTGATGTTATGCGAGTAGAAGAAAAAATGGATGAGCTGTACAACAATGGCGATATATCAGGAAAGACTCATGATGAAGTATTAAATCATCTTTCTGAAGTTGAAGAAGCTCTATATGAACGAATCAAGGATAATATGGAAAACAACTTTCTATTTAAAACTCAAGTTGAAAATGCAGTCAATGCAGATGGCGAGTTTGGATATAAACGAGCACTTTACAATCAAGATGATATGTACAAGGATGTCGTTAAAGATGTACTGGAAATTGATGATTTACAAAAAGATGCAGATGAAATGGAATTATAGTTAAGGCAATTTGCCTTAAGGATGGAGGTATATTAAATGAATCACATTACATTCAAAGATAAAGAAGGATTTGATATTAATGTTCTTGCTTTTGATGGAGAATCTAATTTTGCAGTTTTAGATCGTACTTCTACAGGTTCACCAACACCTTATGTTGTTGTTAAGGGACTGGATATGGAATCAGCTACTTGGTCTAATTCGGAAGGGTATTTTGCTAATTATGAGGATTGTGTAAGAAAATACAAATCATCTGTACTAGAACATACGCAGTCAGATATACCGATGAAAGCAATGTTTGAATACTTGTTGCGTAGAGATATTGAACCGATGCTTTCCCGCACTTTAACAGATGAAGAAGTTTGTCAGGCATATGACAGCTTTATGCAGAATGATGATTTTGCATCTTTGTTAGATCGTGAAATTGTGCCTATGGCATTGGATATCATTGAAGAAAATGAGCGGAGAGAAAATTTAAAAATACAGGATATTATTGATGCTCCATTGAAATGGGACAGTAAAACAAAACCGGAAGGTGCTTTCATTGGGATGACAGTGGCTGATTTTGTTTTTAGTCATGGACTTCACCAAAACATGAAATTAAATGATTTCAATGAGTTGCTTGCAAAGGAAGGATATTCAACTTTTCCTAACAAGCAGTACCCGTTCACAAATCTCGAAAGGATGATTAGTGATGAGGAGTTTAAACTTGATGTTCTTAATATTAGTAATAATTTAAATAAGATTTATGATGAAACGGACTTTGTTTATGAAAAAGGGATTGAAGAATCGGATGTTGCAGAAGTAGTTTTTGATGGTATCTGTGATGATTACGAACTTTCAAGACTTGTCAATAAATGTGAAGGAAAAGATCAATTGAAAGATTTTGTCACACATTGCGAGGATATTCAAGGTCTGTTTGTAAACGCTGTTGAAATGGAGATTCAGGAAATGGAGATTTAAGGCAGATTGCCTTAATTTTAAAGATAAGGAGAATAAAGATGGATTTACTACTACACTTCAAGGTAAACGAAGGTGATGAAAATAATATCAACATACAGGAATATAAGCTGTATGGAGATGTCGAAATCAAGTGCGAAAAATGCTTGGTAGATGAAGGGGACGAGGTGGTGTTAACAGAATTTCCAGTCCCTGAATTTAAAAACTGCACATTGATGAAAAAAGGTGACGAAGGTTTTTACGAATATAAAGATTATCGTCAGGGCGAAAATGCAGAACTTGCAGGTGGATATGCAGTATCAGGCATTTTACAGCAGAACAAACGTTTTGATTTTAATTATGTGAACGATCAAATTAACGATATTGTTCAGGATCCGTTTTATAAAGTTGAAACAATGGGTGATTATCAAATTCCTATGCGAGTACTTGATGCATACAATGATTTGTATATGGCGACACTTGCAACAACTGAATATATATACTATTTACATGATAGTGATGATGTGTTAATGGTTGGCTTAGAAAATCGTCAAACCATTGCTAGAGGTGAGTTTGCAATGGATTCGTATCAGGAGTCCTTTGAAAACATCTATTACGGAAACAGCTATGAGGAAGAAATCTGGATGGATGAGTATGAAAAGGATGCAAAAACACAGGAGTTGGAAAGTAATGAAATGGAACTTTAAGGCAGATTGCCTTAAAAAAGAGGAGCAGTGTTGTAAATGAATGAGTACGAAAAATACAGGCTACAGTGGATGCTGGATCATGATTATTCGTTGCCTGATTTATTGGAACGTCTTTCTGATATTGCGATGAATGAGAATTTAGATGAAATTCAAAATCCACGTGTAATGCTGAATGAAGCTTTTGAAAGATTGGAATATGAACAAGGATTTGATAATGAAGAAATCTGGCTATGCAAAGATGAATGGGAACATGATCTATACAGTAGCAATGAATATAGTCTGACGGATGCAGGAAAGACAAAAGTGAAACATTTTATTGAAGATTGCAGAATAAAGCAGGACAGTATTTTAAAAGCCGGACTGGACACCGCAAAAGAAACTACACTACCAAGTGTAGAAGATATTCTATGCAATGTTGAGGATATGGTGGACGAGGATGGGAAATACACGAATGCTTGGAACATTACGGACAATTATTTGAGTGATCCGTTAGAACTGAATAAAGATGATGATTTTGTGATCCATTCAAATGAACAGGTGAAAGATGTTTTGATTCCGCTTCCTTTAGTGGTGAAAGAAACACCGCTTCCTCCAAGTTATGAGGTGTCGACATCACAGCCACATTATACGGAAGTCAATTTGTTTGATGTAAGTGATGATGTTTTTCATGAAGAAGATACAAATGATTTTAGTCCATGGTCTGACAGAAGTATCAACAATATTCTAAGAATTGGTTCAGGTTTTGTGAATGGAAAATATCGTATCTATCATCTGTATACAGCTATGAATGTCAATGCAAAAGACAAAGCAACCTATCTTAAAAATGAATATGGTATTGGTGGCAGAACCTATGATTTTAAAAATAAAAAACAAGACAAAGGCTACATTGACCATGATTCAAAAGGATTGACTATATGTGTTTCATCAAAAGATTCAGCATCATTATTTAAAGATTCTGAATCAAAAACATTCTCGTGGGCAGATGTTAGCTCACGCATAGAAAGGCTGATTGCAACAGGTAAATATTTTACGGATGAAGAAATGGAACATTATAATTCCATGAATAAAGATGAAATTCTACCTGCCTGGCTTTTAGAAAAATGTGGCTTGTCAGACTATACAAAGAATTCTCAGGCTGTGGCAAGACCAGACTGGATGGAAGAATATGAGATTCTGATTGATCGTGATAATGATTATGTATTATTGAGGGACCCTGATGAAAATGTAAATCAGGTTTGGACTGCAAGTGGTAAGTTTCTTTCGACTGTTCAATTAGAAAATGAAACAGTGGCTGAAGCTATGGAAGAATATTACTATAACATCACAAAAGGTGGTTTTTATATTCCAGATCGAATTAAAGAAGGATATATGGAAGAGGATTATGATAATCTTTCAAAAGAGGATATTGAGCTTTAAGGCAGATTGCCTTAATTTTGAATAATTATGTGCGAAAGGGGATATGCTTTCGCACATTTTTCTAGCATTTTCGACAGATAAAAATGGTAAAATATACTTGTAAACAATTAGATGAAACAAGGAATTATTCCAATTTGGAAGGAGTGGTCATCATGATGATGTATTTTGAATTTAATGAGGATAGATTGAAGAAACACAATTTAACCAAGGAGCAATGTTTTAGCGTGATCGACAAAGTGATGAATCAAAATGGAATTTATGCTAAACAGAGTGGAACTTATATTACTTCTGAAAAATCTGGGTTTGATGCTTTTAGTTTATTAAAATGCAAACTACCTAAAACAAAGTGGTTTTTGAATGTGATTGAAAAGTGGTTCTGGTTTGATGATGAAAATGATGTTGACTGGAATGATATCGGAGCCGACTGCATACATTCAATTAATATCTATGGAGTTTAAAATACATGCCTACAACAAAAAAAGCCATATATTTTGATTTGGATTATAACGCTTTGAAACATTTCTATAGCAATACATCTCCAAATAATGCATATGCTGAAATTGAAAAATATATGCTTGATAATGGCTTTGAACATAGACAGCGTTCAGGATATGTAAGTTTAAAAGCAATGCGGTTGAATGAGATTACCGATTTTGTAAAACAAATGTCAAGAGAATTTCCGTGGCTTCATAAATGCTACAAAAAATTCGATGTAGCTAATATAGGTGTGGTCCACAACTTGGATATATATCTAGATGAACCATATTATGAGATAGATGTAGATTTAGAAATATCAAATGAAAATGTTGTAGATCATAATGAAGATTACAAACTGGTTGAAATTGAGGATGACTTATACGAATTAAGAAATCTTGATGATGAAATAATAAGTACTTCGACATTCAATAATATAGAAGATGCTTTAGATGAAATAGATGAAAGAAATATAGGAATGGAGCCTTAAGGCAAATTGCCTTAATTTTGAATGACTATGTGCGAAAGGGGATATGCTTTCGCACATTTTTCTAGCATTTTTTGAAAGGATACATGGTAAAATATATATGAGGAAAATAAAACAAAGGAAAGGAGTGAATCCAGATGAAAACAATCGATTCGAGCAACTCAGCTTATTTGAACTCTGCATGGGGGATGATGAATCAAGTAGAGGTAGTGAAACTTCTGAAGGAAAAAAACAATCTATTATATACCATTTTGAAGGAGAGGAATCCAGAGCAGTTGAGCAATCTGGAATTTCAGCTTTATCAGGAGATCAATTCACACTTCACGCAGGTGCTGAAGGAACTGGAAACAACGTATCCAGCATCACAGGAGTTGAGCTGGATGGAAAAATTACAGAAGAAGGAACAGCTTTTGAATCAAGCCAGAGAAATAACATGGCAGTGGATTCTGACTCTAAAAGTGCTACAAACCAAGTATTGGAGAGAGTACATCTAGAAGATGAAAGGTTATCGACAAGAACAAAGATACAATACAATATTGAAGCTTTAAAAACTGTTCGTCAGCTTCAGAAAGAAAACAGGACAGCTACTTTACCAGAAAAAGAAAAACTAGCACGTTTTTCAGGGTGGGGTGGCTGTCCTCATGTATTTAATGAGAGTGATACGGATTACACTTTGGAAAGGAAGGAAATCAAGGAGCTTTTGACAGTGCATGAATATGCAAATGCAAAAGAATCAACATTGACATCCTTTTATACTCCATTGAATGTAATTGACAATATCTATCATATTCTTGAACGGATGGGATTCAATCAGGGAAAGGTTATAGAAACCAGTATGGGGAATGGTAACTTTTTCGGACGAATGCCTAATGATATGTATGTAAACTCAACACTGTGTGGTGTAGAACTTGACAGCATGAGTGCAACGATAAGCAGATACCTTTATGATAAGGTAGATGTAGAAAACACAGGTTTTGAAAGTAATTCCTATCCAAATAATTATTTTGATCTGGCTATTTCAAATGTTCCATTTGGCTTTTTTCAAGTGCATGATATGCAGGAACGTGATTTAAATGAATATCACTGGAACATCCACAACTATTTCTTTGCAAAGGCTTTGAAAAAGGTGCGGGATGGCGGTATCGTTGCTTTTATTACATCAACTGATACTATGGATGGCAAGAGCGACATTTTATCCTATATTAATGAAAAAGCTGATTTTTTAGGTGCATTGCGTTTACCTTCCAATTTATTCCATGAAAACGGAGCAAATACAGATGTAGCATGTGATATTGTTTTTCTAAAGCGAAACGACGAAAAGGAAATCAATCATGATGCATTATTCACACAAAGAAGATATGTAACAGAACACCGACAGATGAATGATTACTTTGTTATGCATCCAGATCATGTGTTTGGTCGTGTTACGGAAGAAAAAGGACAGTTCGATAATTATGTACTGAAAGTTACAACAGATAAAGATAAATCATTACAGAATTGTTTTGATGCTGTCATTAATGAGTTCCCTGAAGGAATCTATGAGGAAGAACAAATATCAGAAGATCAGCAAATGTTTATTCCAATGGATGTGCAGCACTCAAAACTGGCAGTCAATGCGTTTTTTGTTGAGAATGACAAACTGTATTTCAAAGAAGCTGACTTTTACTATGAAGTTGGTATTTCAAACAAAACAGATGAAGACATTGTATCATTTAAAAATGAAACAGACCGCCTTAAGGCAATTTGCCTTATCAAATTAGCTGATACAGCAAACGAATTGATTCGTATGCAGGTGGATGATGTTGATGAGATTCTTTATCTTGGAAAACGTGCGGAACTGAATGCCTTATACGATGATTTTATTAAAGAATATGGACCTATCCATAAAAGAACGAACATCCGTCTTTTAGACAACGATCCTCGTCTGGCTCTACTGGATTCACTTGAAAACTATGATACCAAAACAAAGCGTGCAAGCAAAACTCAAATTTTTTCAGAAAGAACGATTCAACCAAAACGTGAAATAAAAGCGGTTGAAAGTTTGGAAGATGCTGTTCGTGTATCTTTAGATACGTATGCATCTTTAAATTTAGAATACATGAGTTCACTGCTTTCTGTGACAGAAGAAAGCGTACAGAAGGAACTGCTAGAAAAAAAGATTGCCTTCATTCAGCCAGAGTCTAGAAAATTACTCATGGCGGATGAATATTTGAGCGGAGATATCTATGAAAAGATTGAGATTGCAGAAAGATATGGCTTTGACAACAATATCGAAGCATTAAAAAGTGTTTTACCAGAACCTTTGTCGGCTGAGGACATTCATGTACAGTTAGGTGCTCAATGGGTTCCTATTGAATATATCCGTGAATTCAGTAGTCACATTTTTAAGGAGTCTGGGTATGATTATTCACGTATGAGAATCGACTATGATGAATATTCGGCTAAATATTTTACAACACAGCCTAGTCGTTGGAACATCAACAGTGAGGTAACGCTAAACTGGGGAGTGCAGAAAACAGACAATGTAGACTTCTGGAAAAGCCAGCCGGATTACAATGGATATGATCTTTTCACAGATATTATTAATTCCAGAATGCCTGAGATTAGAAATTACTGGACGGAGGAAGATGATGACGGAAAAATACATCGAAAAAGTGAAGTCAATCCTGAAAGAACCGCACAGGCTCGACAGCTTGCGGAAGATTTGGAGCAGGAGTTTGAGGATTGGATTTATCAGGACTATGAACGAAAGAAAGATTTGGTAGATATTTATAATCATAGATTCAACAACATCCGAAACCGAGTCTATGATGGTTCATTCATTTCTTTTCCGGAAATGGCACCTTCCTACAATCTGGAGCCTTATCAGAAAAATGCAATTGCACGTATCATGGATACGAATACAAATACTTTGCTGTGGCAACAGGTTGGAGCTGGAAAAACATTTGAAATGGTTGCCAGCGGTATGGAAATGAAGCGTTTAGGATTACGAAACAAGATTTTATACGTTGTACCTAACCACATCGTATCGCAGTGGGCGAACGATTTTATGCGTTTATATCCAAATGCCAATGTATTGGTGGCAACCAAAAAAGATATGTCAAAACAGCGTAGAATGGCTTTTACAACAAAGATTGCTACTGGAAACTATGATGCAATTATCATGGCACATTCCAGCTTTAAGATGATTTCAATCGGCACTGATTTACAGATTGAACTGATGAGAAAACAGATGGATGAGATGAATGCTGCCATCGAACAATTGGATAACTCATATAATGAAAACCAAACAAAGATTGTAAAGCAGTTGGAAAGAACGAAAAAATCTATCGAAATGCAGATACAGAGATTAGCAGATTCCAGACGGGATGAGAATGTAGTTCCATTTGAAAATCTGGGAATCGACTATATGTTTGTTGATGAAGCACATGAGTTTAAAAATCTTTTCAGCTATACGGCTATGCGAAACATTGCAGGTGTTCCACAGCAGAATTCCGCAAAAGCTATGGATATGTATATGAAATGCAAGATCATTGAGGATAATGGCGGTGGTATCTGTTTTGCGACAGGGACTCCAGTAACGAATACTATGGCAGAGCTTTATACTATGCAGAGATATTTGCAGGAGAACGATCTAAGAAAACAGAATATCCGTTGCTTTGATGCATGGGCAAAAACATTTGGTAAAGTAACCAACAGCTTTGAAATCAGTGTGGACGGCTCAGGCTTTGTCAATCGTTCCCGCTTCTGTAAATTCTTCAACATGGAAGAATTGATGAATCACTTTAGACAGGTTGCTGAGATTCAGACAGCAGGAATGCTGAGAAAATCACTGGAAGAATCGGTGTTAGGTCGAGTAAAAGCTGTACCGCCAAAACATATTGGAGGTAAGCCGACTGTTATAGCTATTGAGCCAAGTGATGTACTGGAAAATTACATCAGTGAAATTGTTGAACGTACCGAAAGTATTCATAATGGAAATGTGGATCCGCACATCGACAATATGCTTAAGATCACATCTGACAGTAAAAAAGCAAGTATTGATATGCGATTGATTGATCCAAATTATCCAGACGAAGAAAATGGAAAACTATGGACGATTGCAAAACAGGTATATCAGATTTACAAGGTTTATGATAATGATAAAGCAACCCAGCTTATTTTCTGTGACTCGTCTACACCTCATAAGAATGAGATGGAAGATGATGGGGAAGGCAGCTATGTGTTCAGCAATGTCTATGACGATCTAAAGATAAAATTTGTAGAATTAGGTATTCCCGAAAACGAGATCGCATTTATTCATGATTATGACACAGAATTAAAAAAGCAGAATCTTTTTGAAAAGATGAATAAAGGCGAAATGCGTATTTTGATTGGCTCAACTCCAAAACTAGGGGCAGGAACGAATATACAGGAACGCATGATAGCAATACACCATGTAGATGTTCCATGGCGTGCAAGTGATATTGAACAGCAGAATGGGCGAGCATTCAGACAGGGAAATATGTATAACGAAATTTATGAATTCCGCTACGTTACTAAAAAATCATTTGATGCATATTCATGGCAGATGGTCGAAACAAAATCAAGCTATGTAACACAGCTTCTGGAGGGTACGGGAGATACACGTGAATTTGAAGAAGATACACAGAATAGTTTCTCATATGCCGAGGTCAAGGCGATTGCATCTGGAAATCCTATCATTAAGGAAAAGTTTGAAGTTGACAATGAAGTGAAAAGATTGGAAACAATGCGTAGATCATGGCAGAAGAAGAAACTACAGGCACAGGATGATGTTGCACTTTTGCCAGATCGAATCGAAACAGAAAAGAAATATCGCACCATTCTTGCAAAGGAATATGAATATTTCAAAGATGAGATTGAAGCCAACAATCTTAGAGATACAGAGCATTTCACATTTTATGATGTCAAAGGGAATGAATATCACGATCTGAAGGAAGCCTGGAATGCGATTGAGGAATGTACAAAGGGGTACAAGCTGAATGATTATAAAGGAGATAAATTTGTGGGTCGCTTTATGAAAGCGGACGTATTGATTGGATTAGGTTTAGCAGGAGAAGGAATTGTAATCAAAATGAAAACGCCATTGCGTACAATCAATGTCGATTCGGTAAATCCAGTAGGTCGAGTAAATTTCAATCGAATGTATAAACGTATCAATGATATACGCTATTCTTTGAATAAAACGATTGAAACCATCCAGAATTACGAAGGGAATCTAAAGATTGCAAAAGAAATGGTGAACAAACCTTTTGAATTGCAGGATGAGTTAGCAAGTGCAAGAAATCGCCAAAAGGAGATCAACAAGATATTAGATACTTCTGGAAACGAAAACAGCAAAGTTGTTGTTGAGGATGATTTAGAAAAAGAAAGAAATGAAAGCTGTATGGAATTATAGAATTAAGGCAAAATGCCTTAATTCTTTTATTCTTTGTGCGTAATATAGCGTGGAAATGCTTATTTTCCTATTTTTGTCAACAATAAATTTTTTTGTGAAAATTTTGTTGGATTTTTTATTTGAGCATTTTTGAATCCTAATATACTTTATATAAAGCATATATAGCTCTTTTTGCTCACAATGCTCATTTTTACTCTGAACAAATTTCGCACAAATTTCTAGCATTTTTGTCCGAGAGTTGTGCTATAATGGTATCATCAAGTAAGTGTATACAGAGGACCTGAAACGTGCGTTTAGGTCCTTTTTTCATGCGAAAGGAGTGATGAACATGAAATACGTTTTATCAAAACAATGCAGTTTCAGTAGGAATAGTGACAGCCTGATAGGCTATACAAATCTATCCTTTCATAATGGGGTATGGGTACCTCAATATCATATGAATGTTGATGATAGTCTGAATTCAGTGTATGAAGAAAAAATGCAGGCTTTTTGTAAATACATTAAAGATGTAATTGTACCGAATGGATATGAGTCGATTGAATATCTCGTCAATCGCTTAAATTTAAAAACGATTGGACTGAGTAGATATCAGCTTTACGCTTCTACAAATGATGCAAACTTTTGTATACGTTTTGTGAAAAAGATATATGCAGATGACCTGATCTACATTCATATGTTTCGCAAAGAGTGATTGCATTTCGCACAAATTTCTAGCATTTTTCGAGTTTTAAAATTATAAAATACAGGTGTATAAATTCAAATTTCAGGCACTGTATGACGTGGCTTTCCTGCATACACGTAAGTCCTGTTTACATATCGTGCCGAGTAGTTCGACCGCCTACACAATGCACGGCCCAAACGATAAGACATGAGGTTGTTTATTGTCTTCATCAGTTGCTCACCGGAACTATTGAAGAAACATTAAACATGAAGTCGATCCAGATATCTGTTTTTTAGGACCTGTTCTATTGTTTATCTCCCTTTGGTATAGAGATTATAATAGAAAGTAAAACTTTTTCGCTTGCAGTTTAAATATAACAGTTTGCCATAGACGGATATCAAAAATGACCACGGCAGAAGCATGAGCCTGCCACTATTTATGAGGATAGCAGTATGGTGGGTGCAACTCCTACAATCCTCAAATACTATTCTGCCAATACATAAACAGTTCTAAATAAAACAAGGAGATAGGTCCTTCTACGATAGCTCACATTATTGTTTATCTGTTGGCAGACATCATTCGATTTCGAACAATATTTAAAAGATGGGAGGAATCTCCTTTTTAAAGACTACTTTTTGCTTTTAAATCGAATGACAGATACTTATGATGAAATTTGCAAAAGTCTGAATATTTTCTCTGGTTCAATATATGTCTAACAGACAACAGCTTATTTCTTTGTAAGTTTTTAAATGAAGGTTCAAGTAATATCGGGTGCAATTCCCGAAACCTTCAATTTTTATTTCAAGAGGTAGCAACAAACCCTTTCATGTTGCTACAAACGTTAGCTGTGAAAAGCTTTCTTAACAAACGATGAATTAAATTTTAAAGAGAATGTCAAAATCTAATTCATCAAATTTTTCAGACATGGGACAATGATCCACAAGCCATACAAATGGACAGAGCAGAAAACATGAGCCTGCTCATTGCTTTAAATGGGTGCATATAATAATGACTAATAAGCCCTTTTATATATCTTTCCCTTAAAAATTTATATGTGCCCATTTAAAATAATTTGACATAAGCAAAAGGCAGAATTTGATATTCTGTCTTTTTTTATGATTTCAAGAATTAAGGCAATTTGCCTTAAGAATGGAGGAAGAATAAATGAAGTCTATTATACTTTACAATCAGGGAGGTTATTCCCCTGAATTGTTAGCATTCAATGGAGAAACAAATTTTGCAATTCTATATTATGCTTGCACTATAAAGCCTTATGTTCTCGCAAGTAAACTAGATGATGATGTGAGATCGGATGAATTTGAGGAAGTAGCTTGCTTTGAAAAGTATGACGATTGTTTACGAAAATATCAGTCCTTGGTTCTACAGCATTTAGAAAATACAATTCCAGTTGCAGAATTATTTAAACATTTAAAGAAAACAGATTTAGATAACGTGGTTGGTTTGGCTGGTGAGAAGATTATGGATGATGAAGATGATGAAAGAAGATGGGAGAAAATATGGTCTGCACTTATTAGATATAGACATCCAATCATAAAAGAATGCATTGAGAAGATTCAAGTGCTCTATGATGTAAAAATCAGTGGATGGGATAAATAAAACTTAAGGCAGATTGCCTTAATATTAAAATAAGGTCGAGTTTCTTTATATTCACAGTGTAGTACAGCAAAAAACATGAAATTCACCCTGAATTTCGCACAAAAATCTAGCATTTTTTGAAAGGATACATGGTAAAATATAGTTGTAAAAAGATTGATTAAAAAATTAAGGCAATTTGCCTTAATAAAAAATAGATCAGGAAAGGATATATTATATATGAAAACAAAACAAATTTTAATGACAGGAGCATTGGCTCTAAGTATGGTGTTATCTGGTGGCATGTTGACTGGATGTTCTAATTCTTCAAACACAAAAGACACAAAGACAACAGAAGTTGCCAAGAAAAAAGAAGTAAAAACAATTGGTCAAAAAAACAAGGATTCAAAATCTTTGAAGATGACAAACAGCACCGGAAAGAAGATCACTGTATTTGAAACAAAATCAAGTTCAGAAGAATCTTTCAGTGATAACTTGTTGGATGATGGTGACGCTGTAAAAAACAAAGAAGAACGTACTTTGTATTACACGGTCAAAGAAAACGATAAGTTGGATGTAAAGATTGGTTTACAAGATCAGGATAAAACATTCGTATTCAAAGATGTAGATCCAGCAGATACTAAAAAGGTGGATGTTTCTTTAAAGGATGATAAAGTCAATCTAGATGTAACGAAAAAAGATGGCAGTACTGTCACTTTGACACCATCTGAAGATTCTGTTAAGACAGAGGAAGAAAAAAAGGATGAGTCTGAAGTAAAGCAGGAAGAAAAGAAAGAAGAAACAGCGAAAGCCGATTCTTCTAATAAATCAAATACTTCAGAATCAAAGAAGGACAATACCGCTTCGACTACGAATACTAGCTCAAACAAGAACAATACAGGTTCTTCTTCAAAGCCTTCTAATAACAACAGTTCAAACTCAAATAACTCAAAACCAGCCGAACATAAGCATGACTGGGTGGCACAGTATAAGACGGTAAATGTTCCAGAAAAAGGACACAACGAACAGGTCTTGGTACAGGCAGCTTATGATGAACAGGTCCCAATTACTGAGATGAGAGAATACTCAATCTGTAATGATTGTGGTGCAGATATTACTGGTTTTGCAAGTGATCATATAGTAAATGGAACTTGCAGAAGATATCACACTGAATGGCGTGAAACGGCAGTAGGATACAATGTTGTTCATCATGATGCAGTGTATGAAACAAGATATGTAGTCGATTCATCTGCTACTACAAAACAGGAATTAACAGGCTACAAGTGCAGTAGTTGTGGCAAAACGAGAGCTAACTAAATATAGATTAAAAGGCAGAATGAAAATTCTGTCTTTTTTTGTTGATATGAATTAAGGCAATTTGCCTTAATGATGAAATAAGGTCGATTCACGGACCTTGGCAGAAATGCCGAAAGTGCAGATGAATTGGGATCACACTTTCTTCATTCGTGAAGAGGTTAAAATTTATTAGTAGTCTGTAATGCTATTGTTTGAGGGTTGTACATCAGTACGCTTTCACATGGTAGTGAAGGCGCTCGTAAATCCTGAAATTGTGCTGTTATGTTGTAGTACAGCACAAAGTCACGTGGTAGTGAAGGATTCAATAAAAAGATTAAATGATTAATTTCTAATGTTAAAAAAAGGAACTCGCCTGAGTTCCTTTTTGTTTTACACGCAATAAAGCGGGTAACGCCCGTACTATTGCACCATTTTATGGAATAGGAAGTGATATAAATATGAACATCTTTAGTTTATTAGATGTACCTTAAATTGAGTTGAAAAAATATCAATATTTTTTCCTTTCAGAATATTGATGGTATAAAAAACTCAAAAAAAATCAAGATTTCTAACGTTAGAGATTTTTTCAAGGGATAGAAAGAAAAGGGAAAAAATAAATTAAGGCAATCTGCCTTAGAAAGGATTGAAATATGAAAAAGTTTAAGAACGTATTTCTGGCTTTTTTCGTAACAGCACTGACATCATTGAACCTTGTTCTTCCTGCGTATGCAGAAGAAACAACGGCTCCGACTGTTGATTCAGCAGGCTTTTCAGTGAATGTTGTAGGAGATGGTACAGTCACACTTTCATCTGATGATTTCACAAAAACATTGTCGAATGGTGACATCTTCAATGCAGACTACGAAGAAGGTACAGAAATTAAGATTGTCTCAAAATCCAACGAGAATGCAGTTATTGACGATGTTACTTTGAATAACAGCACGATCTCAGGATTTACAAGTGGAAAAAAATCTTTCAGTTTTGTTTATACAACAAAGACTGCGGACGCAAATTTCAGTGTAACTTTTAAGACAAATGAAACACAGAAAGAAGAAAGTGGTACAGCTGACAAAACGACAAGCGATCAGACATCTGTTGAAAATGAAGATTCAAACACATCTGAAGATGAAACTTCAAATGATGCAGTAACTGAATCTGAAGATGCAGATAAATATGGCACATTTGACGTGGATCTTTCAAAGATGGATATAGATACATCTAAAACCGTATATACAAAATACTTGTATGCAATTCCAAGTGCTGTATCTGAAAACGATACAATCACTTCTGCATTGATTGATAAAGACCCAAAGGATACGATCTATACGCAGACAATGGAGCCAAGCACAGTATATACAGATGGCGATGCTTACTATATTCAGGCAGACACACCTTTTGTGAATGGTTTAGCCAAGAAGAGTTATCCATACGATTATGATGTGGCTCGTGGAAATGATTATGGTCAACAGCTAACAGAAGGCTTTTCTTATGATAAGAAAACTCACATCTTAAAAATTGATAAAGATGTTTTCAAAACTGTGGCTAAAGAAGCAAAAACAGATAACAATCCAAAAGAGGATTTTTCAGATTTACAGGTACAGTTTTTAGTTCCTGCTGATGTAGAAAATGATGTTAAAGTTAAAACTACAGTTGTTGATAAGACAGGTTCTATTGACAGTGTTGTAGGGGATTCAATCAGTTTACGTCCTTTCATGACAACACGTTTTCAGCTTGCTTCTGAAAAGACCGCAAGTAATATTATTCCAAAAAATGTAAAAGTATATGTGAACGGTTCAGACGTTCCTTTAGAGTCTGAATATGGTGCGTATGACCCTGAAACAGGAGAGATGGCATTATCTTATATGGGTGCTAATTTAAAATCACTAGAGATAGTTATCTCCAAGTCAAAGGGAAGAGCAGTTGGTGTTGGTTTAGGTACAGCCAAAGTCGGAAGTATCAACGTACTGGCTTATTTAGCAGAAGGTACAAAGGATGTGTTTAGCGTTGGTTCCTCTATTGATGTAGTAGGTAAATTTGGTAATAACAGCTACGTACAGACGATTGACGGTCCATTGGAATTATATAACAAATCTAGAACAACAGCAGGTGGATATTTCAATACTGTGGACTGGAATGATGGTGATGGTGGAGAGTGTACTTACACAGACTCTGCTTTAGCGGTTCCGCAGTCTATTACTATGAATGGACAAACTGTTGATTTTACGATGCGTGATATCAATGGAAACAGTTATGGACAATGGGTGAATGGAGGAAATGGTTTAACTGATATTTCAGATCCAGTTGCATTCAATGGTGCAATTCAGGCTTTCTGTCACCATATCAAACAAGCTGTAGGCACAATTAATGAAAACAGCCGTTATGATTTGCGTTATCCAACCTGCACATTACGTGTGCTAGATGCGAGTACAATTAATGGATACAGACATGTTGTATTTGGATTTGAAACAAACCTACATCATTTTGGTGGTTCAACACCTCAAACCGTTGGAACTGTTTTTGAACTTGCTTTCAAGGTACAGTCTAAAGGTAAACTTTGCATTAAAAAGACTTCTGCAAACCCAGCTATCACAGACAACAACCCTTGCTACTCATTACAGGGAGCTGAATATGGTGTTTACAAATCAGAAGCGGATGCAAAAGCTAACAAGAATAAAGTGAAAACTTTGACTATCGGAAAGTACGATAATTCCGAAAAAAACAAAGACTGGTCAAATGAAGTTGAATTGGATGAAGGCACTTACTATGTTAAGGAAACCAAGAATCCAAAAGGCTATGTTTTGAATAATTCAGTTGTTAAAGTATCAATCAAGGCAAATGAAAATTCTTGGATTGGTACAAACGGTGAATTTAAGGATTATCCGCAATCCGATCCTATTAGTATTTTGTTAGGTAAGGTTGATTCAGAAACCAACAAAAACAAGCCACAGGGATCGGCTTCCTTGGCAAATGCCGAATTCACAGTGAAGTACTATAAAGGCTTGTATGATTCAGATCCGGCGAAGTCAGGTCAGACTCCAGCTCGTTCATGGGTGTTAAAGACAAATGAAAATGGATTTGCTACATTAAGCAGTAAATATAAAGTTTCTGGTGACGATTTTTATTATGCATCGACCGGGGATCCTACGTTACCTGTAGGTACAATTACAATTCAGGAATCAAAAGCGCCTAAGGGCTATTTTATTAATAATGAAGTGTTTGTACGAAAAATCACAATTTCTGGAGATATTGAAGATGTTGATACATACAATCAGCCTGAGATTCTAGAAAAGGTCATTAAATTCGACATCAAGAAGGTACAGGCAGGAACTTCTACACCAGTTGCAGGTGCTGTATTCCGTCACACATTGCCAGATGGTTCAACAGAAGAATTAACAACAAATGACAGCGGTGAAATTACGATTACAGGTTTGGCTTCAGGAACTCACAAAATCAAGGAAATCAAATCTCCTGATGGATATCAGCTGAATCCGAACGAAGTTGTATTTAATGTTGCTTCTGGTACAGGCAGGATCACATTCACAAGTGAAACGAACAGTCTGATTGCACAAGGTACAAAGAATTCAGGGGATGGCTATGCTACATTTGGTGAAAAGGTTAATCCATTCAACTTGAAAATCACTAAAACAAATGAGCGTGGAAAAGTCTTGAAAGGTGCTGAATTCACTTTGTACAGCGATGAAAAATGCGAGAAAGTTGTAGATACACAGACTTCCGATGACAAAGGATTATTAACCTTCAAAAATCTGGATGTAGAAAAGACATACTACTTCGAGGAAACAAAGGCTCCACAAGGCTACAGAATTCCCGTGGATGAAAATGGTAAGGCATATGTACATTCTGTATACGTAAAAGCCACACCACAGACAAACACATTTGAATTCACAGTCGATGGAATAAAATACGATACATCTAAGACATCTGGTAATGTTCGACTAGAAGGAACTAAAAAGGATCGTGTAGTTGCGGTAGATATCACGAACAAAACAACACAGTTATTGCCTGAAACAGGTTCAAATGGAACAATTCTATTAATTGGATTAGGTGTTGCCGTAATAGCTTTTGCTTTATATAAATCTAAAAAAGATAAAATGATTTCTAAATAATGAAGAAAGAGGGATATTAAAATGAAAACAAAAAATGTGGTTTTTGCAGGATTAACTGCATTGTCTATGACTTTAAGTCCTGTAGCAACTTGTGTTGCCCAATTAGTGACTCCAGTCTACGCTGCTGAAGCAACGCAAACTTATGCGACTCCAAACGGAGTTGCAGATTTTGGCAAGGGGAATGCTTCGATTACAATCACACCAAATGCAGGACAATCTTTGGTTGGTAAAAAATTCCAAGTCTATAAATTGTTTGACGCTGAAAATGCAGTAGATAATGAATCAATCAACTATACATGGAACAATGATTACAAAACAGCTTTACAGACTGTTGTTGGTAAGAAAATCAACAAATCTGCCTCTTCAGTTACTGAATATGATGTAATTGATTATATTCAAACTTTGAATACTAACAAAGTGGAAGGTGCTCAGGCAGATCAAAAATTAGAAGGCCGTTACAGCAATTATCGTCACTTTGTAGAAGCTTTAAGAGATGAACTTGTTAAGGAAGGTCTTTCTCCAAATACAGTTAATGTTACAGCTGTAAATGCAGTCGATGGTTCTGTTAAGTTCAGTGGATTAGGATATGGTTATTATTTAACAGATGAAGTTACTGCTGTACAGGATACACATTCAGCTGCTTCATTGATTTTAACAAATACAGCGAATCCTAATGCTCAGGTTAATATCAAATCCGATTATCCTACTTTGATTAAGAAAATCAATGAAGATGACAACAATGTAGGATGGAATGATATTGGGGACTATGAAATTGGACAGACAGTTCCTTACTACCACGATACATATGTACCAGACATGAATGGATACCAAACATATAAAATGATTTTCCATGACAAGATGGACAATGCGTTGACATTCAATAAAGACTCTGTTTCTATCACAATTTCAAGCAACAAGAAATCATATACATTAAAGAGTGATGAATTTAAGGTTGTTGAAAATAGTGGTGAAGACACATTCTATGCAGAGATTCCAGATTTAAAAGCTATCGTTGACAAACAATTCCCAGAAGGAATGAACAACAACAACGAAAATACTTATGGCCAATCTGTTCGTTTAAACTATAATGCAACATTGAATGACAATGCATCGACTTGTACTGGTCGTGCAGGATTTGAAAATGCTGTTCGCCTTGAATATAGCAACAACCCAGACAGTGATGGAAATGGTTCTACAGGAACAACTCCTTGGGATACAGTAGTTTGCTTCACTTATAAAATTAATGGTTTAAAAGTCAACAACCACAACAAATTATTGAAGAATGCTAAATTCCGTCTATACAGTGATGAAAACTGTACAAATGAAGTGTATGTTAAGGAATCTCCAAACGGATATGTTGTTATGAACCGTGATTCTTTAGGTGGAACTGACCACACAGGAGGAGCACGCCCTAGCAGTGCAGTAGAAATGGCATCAGATGCTAAAGGTGTATTTACAATCTTAGGTTTAGATCAGGGAACTTATTACTTAAAAGAAACGGATTCACCAGCTGGATATCGAGAATTGCAAGACCCAATCGTTATCACAATCAAACCAACATTCACGGATGAACGTAACAACTACAACGCAGGTGAAGGTGCTACTGACAAGACTTTAAAAACATTAGAAGCAACTGCTCATGTTAAAGAATTCTTAAATGGTGCTTACAAAGAAAGTGATACAGATTTAAAAACAGATGTAACAGATGGTTCTGCTAACATCACTGTTGTCAACTATGTAGGAACTAAATTACCAATCACTGGTTCTAACTTAACTATGATTTGCTTAGGTGCAGGTACAATCACAGTCGTTGGCGCATTGGCGTTAAATAAAAAAAGAAAAAAAGCAAATAAAGACTAATTTTTGAATAAATGAATAGGATGGCAGTACTGCCACCTTTTCATTTTTGGAGGTGCTGATATTGAAGTCGATTATTAAAGCTATCAAGGAAACCAGTTGGACAGTTCGTTTACTGATTGTAATCGGAATATCTTTATGTTCGATTCCACTGGTATCGAGTATTCATTCTAGCATGCAGCAGAATAATATGATTTCAACCTATGAGAGCAAAGTAAAAAATACGGATAAAGCAAAAATCAATGAACAGATTCAAAAGGCTCACAATTATAATGATATGCTTTTCCAAACAATGGGAGCTTCTGTAGGAGATATCGATACAGATATTTTATCGGATGAAAGCTATGAAAATATTTTAAATCTGGCTGGCAAAGGTATCATGGGTTCAATTGAGATTCCAAAGATAGGCGTTGACCTTCCAATTTATCACGGGACAAGTGATGATGTACTATCAAATGGTGTTGGCCATTTACAAAATTCTTCATTTCCAGTCGGTGGAGAAAATACACGTACTGTTCTGACGGGTCATAGGGGTCTTCCAAACGCAAAATTATTTACAAGACTTGATGAGTTGAAAAAAGATGATTTATTCTACATTCGTGTAGGAAATAAAACACTAGCTTATCAAATCTATAAAATAGAAATTGTAAAAAAGGAAGAAGCACCTGATGCTCTTGGAATTGAAGAAGGTAAGGATCTTGCAACTTTGATCACATGTACTCCATATGGAATAAATACACACAGATTGATTCTGACTGGGAAACGTGTTCCGTATAGTGAGAAGAAAAAAGATGCCATTGAACCAGAAATGATGAGTTGGAGAGAACTTCTATTTACAGCACTTCCATTTTTAATTGTATTTATGTTGATTGTTAGATTTATTTTAAATAAGAGAAAGGAGAGAAAGTTAAAATCATGAAGATTCTGAAAAAAATTGGTTTAGCATTAAGCCTGATACTAGTTTTAGTACCATGCTTAAATGTGCAGGCTAAAGATATTACAGATAATCCAGATGTAGGGGACATTACAATTCTTCCTGAAGAGGATTTGACTAAGGTTCCTGATAATGGGTTAGGTTCAATCTCAGTAGAATTGACAGATGCTTATGATAAATATCTTTCCAAAGAAAATGTTAAATTCGGTGTGGTTCAGATTGCTGACATCGTAAAAGGCGAATATATCATTAAATATAAGCCTTTTGCAGACGAGGATTTGGACTTGAATGAGATTAAAACAGCAGATGAGATCGACAAAGTAGCTAAGGATCTGGCTAAAAAAGTTGAGACTCCTGACTATGAAATGACAACGGATGAAGAAGGAAAAGCAACTTGCAAAGACCTTCCAGTTGGTGTGTATCTAGTCTATGTTGAAGATTTATCTGATTATGAAACAATTACTCCATTTATTGTTGGGATTCCAACATGGGATGATGAAGATGAATTGTTCCAGTATGATGTAACAGTATATCCAAAACATACTGCTTTACCACGTATCTTGGTGAACAAGGTTGACAGCGTAACTGGACAGAATATCAAGTCAAACAAGTTTGAGTTTACTTCATATTCACAGGAAAACTGTGTTGAAAGTTCAAAACTTGAAACCATCGCAGGCAATCAGGAAACTGGTACTGCTGAATTCTTGATTCGGTATGGTACAACTTATATCAAGGAATCAAGTGCTCCTCAAGGATATAAATTATCGGATGAAGTTGTAAAGGTTAAATTTACGGATGAAGGTTTGTTTGTAAATGACAAGGAAGTTCACGTAGATGATAATCATCGTTATTCAATCGTATACCAGAATGTCATGCTGCCTAGTGTAAACACAGGTGTTGCTAAAAACAAAGACATGATGTATATGATGTTAGGTGTAGTAGTCATTGCATTAGGTGCTTCCATCGCAACTGTTCGCAAGATTCGCAGAAGTGAAGATTAATTTTTAAAAGGAAGGTACACCCCTTCCTTTTATTGCATATGGAACTAAATATATATGTTAGTTTCATATGTGATAAAAAAAACAGAGCATTATATCACGTCCACTGGTCGCAATTGCCAGACGACATGATATATGCTCTATCTACTTCATATGATAAGTATTCATTTATTTAATGTCAAGTTGATGATTGCTTTAGTGTGAACGATTTAGATATGTCTATTTAAGGCAGATTGCCTTAATTTTGAAAGGAGCTAATTATGGCAGAGAATAATTTGAAAAAGACTCTTCTTTTCAGTAGTTTAGAAAAAAAGGAATTGGTGGATAATATTGTAAGTGATGAATCGAATTCTATTGGAAGAAAAATTTCAGCGATAATAGAGTTGACAGTTATGGATGAATTGCTTACAAAAAATAATCAGATAAGATTCTGGATAACGGAATTGTATAAGGGATGTACATCTGGAGAAATTCTTTCGTCAATTTTCGATTATAATTCAGCAGGATTCAACTGGAAATCTCGTGGACTTCCATTATTGCCACTTATCGAGTTTGCGATAGATGAGCAAAAATTTATGGAAAAATACGAAGTTGATAAAGAACCAATAACTCACTTGATTAAATGTTTGAATTCAATTCATGAAATTTTTGATTCGTTAAACAAGGATGATGAACAGCATAGTTTAAAGTATACAGAAGCATTAGACGCTATAAATTGTTTTATAGAGCAATTGAGTGATGAAAAGGAAAAAATACATTTTGCTCCTTTTTATAGATTCTTTAAAACGCACTGGAATGATCTAAAAGATTCTATGTATACATTTGAAGCTCTGTCTGATTTGGCAAGCATGCAAAAAGGATGGAGAAATACTAGTGAGTCTAGATATACTTTGACCAAATGCTTGCGTGAACTAGCAGATAATTGGTCAAATGAATTGGAATAAGGGGATAGGTTATGGCATCTAGCGAATTGAAAAAAAATCTACTTTTTAGTTGTGTTGAAAACAAAGAATTAATTGATGCAATGGTCGGTGATGAATCAAAAAGTATGCGAAAAAAGCCTTCAGCTATTTTAGAGTTAAGACTTTTTGATAGTTTTCTAACACAAAATGAACAAATTAGATTCTGGATACTTAATTTATATCAAGGGAAATCTTCTGGCGATACTCTTTCTTCAGTATTTAATTACAATGCAGCAGGAGTAAAATGGAAATCCTTGGGGCTTCCATTATTGCCACTTATCGAGTTTGCGATAGATGAGCAAAAATTTATAGATAAAGATGAGTTTGATAAAGATTCTATTACTTCAAATTTAATTGATTATTTGATTCAACTAAAGAATAATTTTATGGAGAATAGCAATGATGAACGAGATAGTGATGTTAAATACAAAAAATGCTTAGAAGCTTTAGAATTCTTTATAGATGTACTAAAAAAAGGCGATCAAAAAATACCATTTGTGATGATTTATCGTTTTTTCAAAGATTATTGGGACATCTTGAAGGATTCAGCATATTCTTTTAAAGTACTTTCTGATTTGGCAAGCATGCAGAAGGGATGGAGAAATGACAATTATTCCAGATTCGGATTAGCATGTTGTCTACGTGATCTAGATGGATATCTACTAGAATAAGGAGAGTAAATATAACAAGTATGATATTACAAGAAAAAAAAGACCAAATCATCAATTCATTCCAATTCCAAGTGTTGGATGATTTGAAATTTGCTCTATCTACTTCGTATGATATGTATTCATTTAATAAATGTCAAGTTGATGATTGCTTTAGTGTGAACGATTTAGATATGTCTATTTAAGGCAGATTGCCTTAAATAGGATTTGTTGCTAAAATTATGATAATGTAAAAGTGAAAGATGAGGTGATGAAAGATGTATAAAGATTTTGTGTTGAAAAATAAGGATATAGATATTCTAAAATTTAGAATTGAAGATTCACTTTATGGTGATTATGAATTAACAATTCTTGAAAGATATAACATAAATAATTTTCTTTATCCCGTTGGATTAAAAACCGACGATTCAAATGAACTATTAGAATGGATACAGGAAAGAAACATCCCTAAAAATCGTGCCTTTGTAAATGAGATTTTGGCAAGTCTGGGACTTCATGGAAATGATTTGATTGGAATTTTGACTGTTGGAAAAGGTCTTTCGTTGAATGACCCATATTGGATTGTTGATCCAGATTTTACGGGGTTGTTTAAAGATTACAATCTATATGAGAACGATTTTAATAAATCTGTTGCATTGATCGCATATACAGGTCATGGACATTCAAATAGCATTGGTACAGTCGCAGAATTAACAACGAACGGTTCTCTAAAAAAGGCTTGGAGAAGAATCAATGGTGATGTCGTGCTTTATAAGGGGAATGTTCATGGCAATTTGTATACAAACCATGGAAATGAAGCTTACGCTGAGTATTATGCTTATAAAGTTGCTCATCAAATGGGATTAAATGCAATTGCCTATGATTTGGATATATGGCAAGATGAATTATCGAGTACATGTAAATTATTTACTGGCATAGATACATCTTTTGTTCCTGCATCAAGATTCTTAAAAGGAAAAAAAACAGTGAAAGCCATTGTAGATTTTTATAAAAATCTGGGAGATGAATTTTATCAGGATTTTTGCTCGATGATGGTTTTCGATGCATTGATTTGTAATACAGATAGACATCTGAATAATTTTGGTGTATTAGTTGATAATGCAACTAACAAGATAAAGTGTATGGCACCTTTGTTCGATCATGGGTATTGTATGTTTGATGAGCCAAGACAATATATTTACGAGTCACCAGAAAAACTAAATGAATATGTTAAAACTTTAGATCCTGTTTTTGGTAAATCGTTTGCTGAAAACGCAAAGACTTTTTTAGGAAATCGTCAAAAAAAGGAATTAAGACACATCCTAGACTATAGAATTGAAAAACACGATAGATATAATCTTCCTGAAGCTGAATTGAATTCTTTCAATAAAGTTTTACACGATAGAGCAATAGCAATTTTGGAAAATACATTAGAATTGAATTTAAACTATCTTGTAAATGATAAAAGGGAGCTTTCATTTAAAGAACTAGATGGAAACGCTCAAGAAATTGCTTTGCAGGAAATAAAATATGACTTATGGGATCTTTATGGGGTTGAATTAGATGAGCAAAATCTGAATGAGTATTTAGACTGCTTTACATTCAAACCAACATACGACAGAGCGGGTACGTGCGTTAATATAGAATATATACAGAACAAAGATATTGAAGATGTGATATCGAGAATAAATTACACGCAGGAATATGAATTATAGCTTAAGGCAAATTGCCTTAAGTTTTTTGTTTTAAGTTTATTGTATATACAGATATGTCTATTTAAGGCAGATTGCCTTAATAAAGTAAGGAGGTGACAGATTTATGAGAAATTGGAACAGAAAAACATCTACATCAAAACTCAGTAGTGTAAGTATTTCTTTTTCAACTGCTGCAAAAGGAAACTTCAATCACAATAGAAGAACTAATTCTAAGGTTCCTGAAAATGTGGATCCAACTAGAACTGCATTCAATAAAATTCTAATAGATAAAGACATTCGTCAAGTTTATAAAGAAGTGTTTGGAGAAGCATTAGCCGAATATAATGCAAATCAAGTTGCTAAAAAACATCCAGAACGTCAAAAAAAGGATTACTATTCATCCA
>OLQU01000661.1_pt1 | contig 27595 bp, 22 predicted proteins | sample 1672271 | NCBI WGS metagenome assembly OLQU01 (sample SAMEA3136666, study PRJEB25190) | human gut metagenome | biome: human gut; feature: human-associated habitat; material: faeces | place: Austria | collected 2013 | reverse complement strand
GTTGGGGCGTTGCCCCAAACCCCACCAGAGGCGCCGCCTCTGGACTCCGCAAGGGAGGAAGAAAATGGGACGAAGTCCCTCCCTTGACCCTTTTTTGGCTGCCCGGCTTGAGTGCTTTTCCCTTACTTATTGATTTCCTGCGCTTTCAGGCGCTCTTGGCGCTGGTTTAACCTACGCGCCCTCTGCCCCATCGCTTCCACCTGCTCCATGAACGCTTTCACTTCTTCCTCACTCATGCCCTCAAACAGCGCATCCGCCAGGTCATCCGCCATCCGCCGTATCGCCGTACGGTACTGCATCGCTTTCTCCGTCAGATACACCCGCCGAATCCGTCGGTCGAACGTATCCACTTCCCGCCGCACAAGCCCTTTCTTCTCCAAGCCCTGCAGGCTGCGGGTCGTCGCGGCGCGATCCACCGTGTACGCCTCCGCCATCTCGTCCTGCGTGCGCCCGTCCTGCTCGTACAGCAGCGCCAGATACAGCACGTCCGACGAGGTCAGCTTCTCGTCCAGCAATTCCCGGTTCAGAAACAGGTTCATCTGCCGAAACAGCACAATCACGGATTTATCCACGCGCATGGATTGTTCCTCCTCTTCGTTGTCACAACCCATTGTAGCGTATTTTTATTGACGTGTCAACAATGCAAAAGGAATTTCCATCATTTTTTCTTGTTCCACAGCGCAAATCCGGCGGCACACAGCGCCAGTACGAAGCAGCCGCTGCTGTATATGGACAAGCCAAACACCTGCGGGCCGTTTCCTGCAACCGCGCCGCCGAAGATGAGCAGCCCCAGCGACAGCAGCATCAGGCAGAGCTTGCGCACCATGGCAATAACGAGCTTGCGGATGTCCTCGCCCGCGTGATGCTCAACGCCGAGATTCGCCTCGCCCTTCAAGCCTGTGCGCAGGATATCCGCCAGCAGCGCGGGGATTTCCAGCGACTTCCGGCTGCTCTCATAGATGGCGCGGGCATCCTGCGTCAGGAGCGCACGCCAGTCCACGTTGTCAAACATCTGGTCGCCGATGCGCGCAGTGATGACATTCATGATGTTCAGTTCGGGGCTGAGGTCAGCGACGACGCCCTCAATCGTCGCCAGACCGCGCGCAAGCATCGTCAGGCTGCTGGGCGATGCCGTTCGTCTTCATGACGCTGGTCATGTCCTCGAACACTTCCGCCAAGTCCATCGTTCCCAAATCCGCCGAGCCATACTTATCCAGCATAGCCTCAATGTCGCGGTAGAGCTGCTTTTTGTCCGCCGTGCCGTGGAATTCGCCCAGCCCCAGCACCGCGTCGCGCACAAGGGCGATATCGCCGCGCGCCACGCCGACAATCGCGTTGCCGATGAGCTTGCGTTCCTTCTCGTTCAGGCTGCCCATCATGCCCATGTCGAGCCAGACGATTTTACCGTCGCGGATGCGGATGTTGCCCGGATGCGGGTCAGCGTGGAAGAAGCCATCCTCCATAATCTGCCGGACGTAGTTGTCCGCCAGCTTCGCGCCGATTTCCGCGAGGTCGTAGCCCGCTTCCACCAGCTTGTCGCGTTCGTCGATGCCCATGCCGTCGATGCGCTCCATCACCAGCACGTTCGTTGTGGTGTACGCGCGGTAGAGAATCGGCGACGTGACGAACACGACGTCCTGATTCAGCGCGTGGAAGCGCTCCAGATTCGCCGCTTCGGTCTGGAAGTTCATTTCTTCCTGCGCAACAACCCACATTTCGTCCAGCACCTGATTGAAGTCCACCAGACTGCCGGCGGGGGTGTACTTCAGCACCTTGCACGCCTGTTTGAGCAGGATGATGTCGCGGCTCATGACCTCGTGGATGCCCTCGCGCTGCACCTTGACGACGACGCGCTCCCCGCTTTTGAGGATGGCGGCATGTGCCTGCGCGATGGACGCACTGCCCAGCGCCTTCTCGTCAAACGACGCGAACACTTCCTCCATCGGGCAGCCGTAGGAGGTTTCCACCACGCGCTGCACCTGCTCAAAGGGCATGGGCGACACGTTCGAGCGCAGCTTTTTCAGCGCCTCGCAGTAGTCCCGCGGCAGAATATCCGACCGCATGGAGAGGATTTGCCCCAGCTTGATGAACGTCGGGCCAAGATCCTCGATGATGGCGCAGAGTTTTTCCGGCGTGATGCCGTGCAGGATGTCATGCTTGCGCACCACGTCCACAATTTCGCGCAGGCGCTGGCGATTCTGGGCGATTGTCCGCTCCCGCTCCGTCTGATTCGCGCCGCGGCGGTTCTCGTTTTTCGGCGGATTGTCACTTTCGGGCTTGTCCGCCGCTTCGGTAGGGATTTCCGGCGCAACCGGCTGCTGTTCCTTCTCTGTCATATGCTGTCTGCCCTCAGTTCTCGGTCGTCTCGTCGGATGCCGAATCACCGGATGCCGGTGCACCGGATGCCGGTTCATCGGATTCTGCCGATGCCGCCATCTTTTTCGTCGCCTCGCGCGCCGCAATGTGGGCTTTCAGCGCCTCCAGCTGCTCGTCGGAGAGCGAATCCACCGCCGAAATCACATCATCCGGCGGCGTGACAATCGTCACATTCTCGCGGATGGCATCCTTAATATTGTGCTTGAGTTCCTCGTTGAGCACCTTGCCCTGTTCAATGGTCAGTTCGCCTTTTTTGACCAGTTCATTCAGCACATCCGCGCCCTTTTCCTTCGTCACCGCCGCGACCCCGACGCCCGCCAGAATCAGCTTGCGCAAATTTTCGCCCAAATCCAACATAGTCAGCGCTCCCTTCACATTCGCCAAATCGGCGGATTGATTGCATTTTGATTTTCGCGGCAGACAGCTGCCGTTTCTATGTTGATTCGCCGCGAAGGGGGCGCATTCCTGCAAGTAGGGGGATTTTTGTTCCTGACAATCAGGGGGATTTGTAAGTTTGGGATGAAAATGCGCCGCCGGTAAGTGTGCCGACGGCGCAAGGGGGATTGATTAGTCCTCGATGTAGGTGTATTTGATGCTATGGGATTTAGCATAGTTCTCGGCGTAGGAGTTGGGGAGGACACGGAGAGTGAGGGAGGGGCACTCGTAGAAGGCGTAGTTGCCTATTTCGGTGACACTGCGAAGGTCGCCGATGCTTGCAAGCGCACTGCAGTCAGAGAACGCCCATTCCCCGATGCTCGTCACGTTGCTCAGGTCGCCCACGCTCGCAAGCATATTGCAGCCAGAGAATGCGTCATCCCCGATGCTCGTCACGCTGCTCAGCTCGCCCACGCTCGTTAGCGAACTGCAGCCAGAGAACGCCCACCCCCCGATGCTCGTCACGTTGCTCAGGTCACCAATGCTTGCAAGCGCACTGCAATTGTAAAATGCGCTGTTCACGATGCTCATAACATTGGACAAGTCGCCAATACTTGCAAGCGCACCACATCCATAGAATGCCTGTTCGCCAATCGTTTTCAATTTCGGCATATCACCAATTCTCTTAAGTGACGCACAGTATTCGCTCCTTGCCCAGTTGCCATCAGCATCAAAAACATTTATACCACTAAATGCATAGTATCCAATGCTTGTCAGGTTTGGCAAATCAGCAACATTTTCTAACGATGCACAGCCCGCAAATGCAAATTCTCCGATACTTTCCAAATTTCTCATGTCACCTACATGAGCAAGCGCTCTGCAACCCGAAAAAGCACTATTTCCAATTGTTTTTAATTTCGGCATATCACCAATAGTCTTTAGCGATGTACAATAATTATCTCTTCCATTATAATCGCTTCCAAATGCACGATCAGCAATGCTTATGATATTGGGCAAATCCCCTATGCGTTCTAAAGAAGAACAGCCCGCAAACGCGCTTTCACCAATGCTTGTCACGCTATTTAATTCACCAACATCAAGCAATGCACTGCACCCGGTAAATGCCCATTCTCCAATACTCGTAACATTACTCAAATCACCCACACTCTGCAGTGTACAACATCCAACAAAAGTGTTTTTGTTGACAACCGTCAGCTTCCCCAGTCCTTCAACCTTCTTCAGTTTTTCGCAATTCCGAAACGCCCCGAACGCAATCCTCGTCACATTCGGCAGTGCCCCGATGCTCTCCAACCCCCTGCACCCCGAAAATGCTTCCGAGCCAATCCGCGTCACGCTGTCCAAATTGCCAACCGTTTTCAGGGACTTGCAGGAAACCGTCGTGCTTGTTCCGCTGTCCTCATCCGTAACCGTTTGTTCCGCAAACGCATAATTCCCGATAGTTTGCAGCTTCGGCATATCCCCAATACTCTCCAGCGCCTCGCACCCGCTGAACGCATACTCCCCGATGCTCTCCAGCTGGTTCATGTCCCCCAGACGCACCAGCGCCGCACACCCATCAAACGCATGGTTGCCAATCTTCGTCAACCCATCCGGCAGCTCAATCTCCTGCAAATTCGTGCAGCCCGAAAAGGCGTAATCGCCGATTTCCGTCACGCCATCGGGAATCTTCACGCGCTCCAGCGTCGTGTCGCCCGCAAAGGCGTAGTCCTCAATCCGCTTCACCCTCGCCGGAATCGTGTATGTCGCCGGATTCCCGCTGCTCTGCCCGTCCGCATCCTCCGCCAGCGCGGGAACCATCAGGCAGCCGCCCGCCAAAAGCCCGGTCAGCGCAATGGTCAACAGTTTCTTAGCCTCCATAATTGTCAGCTCCTTTCTGTATTTCCATTATACAACACTTGTGTCATTTGTCAATCATTTTTCATACTTTCTGCGCGCTTCTCCCGCGTTTTTTCTCACCCGAAGCCCTTGCACAAATCCCCCGCGTGATGTACAATAAAACCGAAGCGTGATTCACGCAAGAGTAGGAGGAGGAACAACTATGGCGATTACCACCCGCGCGTTCGGCACGACCCAAGACGGTCAGAACGTGACGATGTATACCTTGACGAACCATTCCGGCGCGTCCGTGTCCATGCTTGACCTCGGCGCGATTGTGACCAATATCCTCGTGCCGGACAAGAGCGGCAAGCTGGCGGACGTTGCCCTCGGTTTCGATACGCTGGCGCATTATGAGGGCGGCCACGGCGCGATGGGCGATACCATCGGGCGCTTCGCGAACCGCATCGGCGGCGGCTGCTTCACCCTCGACGGCACGGAATATCACCTCTACCAGAACGACGGCGAAAATACCCTGCATGGCGGCAAAGCCGGCTTCCAGAAGAAGGTCTGGCAGGCGACGCCCGTCGCGGGGGATACGGTGGATTCCGTCAAGTTCCACTACGTTTCCGCGGATATGGAGGAGAACTTCCCCGGCAATCTGACGGCGGACGTGACCATCTCGTGGGACGACGACTGCAACCTGACGTTCCACTATCAGGCGACGACCGACAAGGCGACCGTCATCAACATGACGAACCACACCTATTTCAACCTCGCCGGCTATGACCACGGCACGGTGCGCGACCACGCCATCTACATCGACAGCGACGTGGTGACGGCGGTGGACAGCGGCCTGATTCCGACGGGCGGCTACATGCCTGTCAGCCAAACGCCGCTTGACCTGCGCGAGGAGATGCTCATCGGCGACGGGCTTGACTGCATGAACGAGTGCGTGCCGATGCGCTACGCCAAGGGCTACGACTGCAACTACGTCCTGCGCAAGGGCAGCGCAATGGGGCTGTGCGCGTGCGTGCACCACGAGGAATCCGGCCGGACGATGGAGGTCATCACCGACCAGCCCGGCGTGCAGTTCTACACCGCCTGCACCACCGATTACGCGGATGGCAAGGGCGGAATGCACTATCTGCCCTACTCCGGTCTGTGCCTGGAAACGCAGCACTACCCGGACTCCCCGAATCACCCGAATTTCCCGACGACGACGCTGCGTCCCGGCGAAATCTACGACACAACGACCATCTACGCCTTCCGCGTGGATGCGTAATCCAAAGTGAACTGATTGCGGAGCGGCTTTTGCGGCTGCTCCGTTTTTTTTGCACCCCAAACCGCCTTTTCGCATAGGCTGAATCGGGGTGAAAACATGACCATCGACGAATTTCTGACGAATGTACGGCGGATTCAGGCTGCTGATCCGCGCTACCGATTGGGGCGCGACGGCTCGGACGGCTACTGCGACTGCATCGGGCTGGTCATCGGCGCGATTCGCCGCAGCGGTGGGCAGTGGCGCGGCATCCACGGCACAAACTGGACGGCACGCAACGCCATGCACGACTTGAATCCCCTGCGCGGCGCGGGGCAGCTCCGGCGCGGCGAACTCGTCTTTCGCGCGCATGAACCGGGCGCAAAGGGGTACGCCCTGCCGAGCCGATACGCCTCCTCCGCCGACCGCCGCGACTACTACCACGTCGGCGTCGTCATGCAGACGAACCCGCTGCGGATTCTGCACTGCTCCGGCGGCGGCGTGAAGGCGGACACGAGCGCGACCCGCTGGCAGTTCCACGGGATGCTGACGATTTTCGCGGGGCGAATCGGGCTGATGCAAATCGGCGATTCCGGCGACGCGGTGAAGGGCCTGCAAAGCGCACTGATGGCGGCGGGATTCCCCCTGCCCCTGCACGGCGCGGACGGCGATTTCGGCGCGGAAACCGAACAGGCGCTCCGCCAATTCCAGCAGAAAAGCGGCCTGAGCGCATCCGGCGCGGCAGACGCGGAAACGCTGGCGGCGCTTCGGCTTTTGAATGGATAAACAAGCAGGGCAGTCCGCTTTTTATGCCGACCGCCCTGTGTTTTGATGCAATTTTGCTGATTATGCCAGCTTGTCCGCCGCCGCCCGGCACGCCGCCAGCGCGTCGTCATCCGGCGCATCCTGACAAATCACCGTATCGACGATATTCAGCCCCGCGTTATCACGCTTCCAAATGTCCATCCACTCGCCGCCGCCCCAGCCGTAGCTGCCGAACAGCACCACCTTCTTGCTGCCCAGCACGGGCGCAACCGCGTTCCACATCGGCTCGAACTCGTCCTCTTCCAGCTGCTCCGCGCCCATTGCGCTGCATCCGAAAGCGAACGCATCGTAGTTCGCCGCTTTTTCGGGGGAGAACTCGCTCGCGGTGAAGAGATCCGCGTGCGCCTGATTCGCAATGGTCTCCGCCATCTGCTGCGTGTTGCCCGTGCCCGACCAGTAAATAACCGCAATCTTGCTCATGAGAAAAACTTCCTTTCAATGTCGTCCTATTTTCAAGCGAGGATGAGCAGATGGCTCAGGCGGATGCAGAAAATAGGAAATTATGCGCGGACGGTCAGCCGTTCAAGCGGCCATCCGGCGCGGAAAAGCGTCTGGTATGCCGCGCGGCACGCCTTGTAGCGCTGGAAAATGCGCATCGCTTCGCACTCGTTCGTGTATGCCTTCCAGCATCCGCTGCATCGGCAGCCGCGCCCGCCGTCGCGCATAAACGCGATGACGTCGCTGAGAGGATAGCCGAGGAAGACGCCGATTTCGTGCGGGAAGCAGGGCGATTCCGCCAAGCGCTGCCGCAGGAACGCCAATGCGCCATCGGGGGATGTGTCCCCGTAGCCCATTGCCCGCAGAAACGCCTGAACATCCGCCTGTGCAAGCAGCGCCGCGAGCGCCTCCTGCCGGTAGACGTACACCAGCGCGCGCTCCTGCTGCACTCGCAGGATGGTCAGCGACACGCCGCGCGATTCAAGCGCTGCCTGCACACGCCGGAACTCCGCGCGAAAGCCCGTCGCGTCCGCGCAGGACGAGGTGAACAGGCTGCCGACCTTCATATTCGCCAGCGTCGGGGAGCCGTGGTCAATCAGCGCGCGTTCCAGCATGATGGTGTCCTCCTGCGTGTTAGTTTTGGCTAACACGGATATTTTACAGGATAATGAGCGGTTTGTCAAGCGGAAAAAGTTAGTGAAAGCTAACTTTTTGACGAAAAAGTGCCTCAATGGGCGGAATTCGCGACATTGAGCGGAAAAGGAAAACGAAAAAGCAACGAAAAAGCTGCCTCCGATGCGTTCAGAGGCAGCCTGCTTGTTTTTTTTGGGATTACACCGTCCCGCACGCATCCGCGTAGAACGCGTTCATTGCGTCCTCCGTCGGGAAGTTCGCGACGTACATCATGTTGCCCATCGCGCCCGACAAGGCGTCCGGCACACGGCCGACCATCTTCATCTGCGCGGCGTACTTCGTCATCAGCTGCTCGTGCGACAGACGGAAGTGCTTGCCGTCGCGGCGACCCGCAAACGCGCAGAAGGCGTGCTCACCCTGCGGCATCAGCGTGCTGTCATAGGCAATCATGTCCGCCCAAATCTTGTACACGTCGGTCGAGTTGGCAAAATTCATCATGTCCGGCGAGAAGCCGCCGCACGGCCGCATGTTGACCTCCAGCGCAACCACGTCGCCCTTCTTGCCCATCGACGGCTGATCCTCTGTCAGGCGGAAGAACTCGAAGTGCACGAACCGGCTGCGCACGCCGAAGGACTTCACCGTCGCGCGCCCCGCCTTGCGGACATCATCGTGCAAGTCCTTAACGATGTAGTATACGGAGTTGTCGTCGTTGTTCACAATGTCCATGATAGAGACGGGACTGACGTTGCCCGTCTCGAAAATCGGCTCGCCCTTGCTGTTGATGATGGCGTCGTAGCTGTTGACTTCGGCGTGGATAAACTCCTCCATGATGTAGGAAACTTCCGGCTCTTTGACGATGAGGAAGTGGCGGAGGTCATCATCGCTGGACAGCTTGTAGGTGTGGGATGCGCCCACGCCGTTATCCGGCTTGACAATGACGGGGTAGCCGACTTCGCTGATGAACGCTTTGCAGCCGTCGAAATTATCCACCATATGGTAGCGCGCTGTCGCGATGCCGACCTTCTGATAGTATTCCTTCATCTTGGACTTGAACTTGATGCGCGGCATATCGCTGACTTGGAAGCCGCTGGTGATGTGGAAATCGGTACGGAGCATGGCGTCGCGCTCCAGCCAGTATTCGTTGTTGCTCTCCAGCCAGTCGATACGGCCGTATTTGCTGATGAAGAACGCGACGGCGCGGTACACCTCGTCGTAATTCTCCATGCTGCCGACCTTGTAGTATTCGTGCAGGGCGCTCTTGAGTTCGGGCAGGAGGGTATCATAGGGCTGATCGCCGATGCCGAGGACGCGCAGCCCGTTATTGCGCAGCTGACGGCAGAACTGCCAGTAGTTGACGGGGAAATTGGGGGAAATGAAAACGAAATTCTTCATGGTTTGATTCATCCTTTTGAGATTTATTGCGGTTTATTTTTGCCCGTTTCTTGGCAGAAAACGCAAGGCACACAAACTGAAAGCAGCAATAAAAATCAACAAACTTTAGCGGGACGGCGAAGCAGTCCAGAGGGCGACCGCAAAGCCCTCTGGTCGCCTCCGCAGAGGCGAAACCCCTGCAAGGGTTCAAGGGGAATCCCCCTTGTCACAGGATATGCGGGACATGATAAGCCACTTGCTGATACCACCAGTCCCAGTCGTGCTTCACATCGTAGCCCCAAATGTCGAACCAGACGTGAATGTCCTTCTGCGCACAAATGTCGCGCAGGCGGAATGTGCTCTCCGGCACTTCCCACGCGCCCTGCCCGACGACAACCACCGCCTTGTGGTCATTGTACAGGCGGATAAACGGGTGGTCGGGCGAAATTCCGGCGAGATAATCCACCGGGGAATTGGCGTACACCAGCTCATCCATGTAGCCGGGGAAGCCGTATTCGCTGGTGTAAATGCCGCTGAGCGCCAGCAGACCGTCGAACGTCTCCGGGAAGCGGAAGTACAGGTTTGCCGCGTGCGTCGCGCCCAGGGAGCAGCCGAACGCAATGATGCCCGGCATGCCGTCCCAGCCATTGCGGTCGTTCGTCATGGACTGGATGAACGGCGCAACCTCGCGCACGATGTAGTTCATCCACGCTTCATGGCGGCGGATGCGGTCGTGCGGGTCATAGGTCGCGGAATACGTCTCCTTATCCAGCGTGTCGATGGAAAAGACCATGCACTGCCCGGATTCAATCCACGGCGCCCATGCGTCGGTCATGCGGTAGTTCTCGAAGTCGAAAAAGCGCCCGTCTTGGCAGGGGATGAACAGCACCGGGCGGCCGGCGTGGCCGTACACCTTGATTTCCATCTCCCGCCCGACGGAGGGGCTGTACCATTTGGTGTAATATGTCTGCATGGGTTGCGCCTCCTATTATTCGCGATTGTAGAACAGAATGTGCATGAAGAAGGGAATCTGCTCTTCCCAGCAGGCTTCGCAGTGGTCACCGTTGGGGACGATGCGGCTCGTCAGCAGCACCTGCTTTTCCAGCAGACGGCTTGTTACGGCGGCGTACTGCTTGCGCATGTTGTCGTGGTGCGCCATCTCGCGCGAACCGTAGTCCATATAAATCACGGTGTCCGGGGCAAATTGCGCGTCGCGAATCAGGCGGTCAAGGCTGCGCGTGGCAAACCAGATGCTCGGCGAAAGGCACGCCGCGCGCGAATACACGTCGTTAAACGCCGTCACCGCGTACAGGCTCATCAGCCCGCCCATGCTCGATCCCGCAATCCATGTCGTTTCGCGCCCCGGCAGCGTCGGGTACTTTTCGTCAATCATGCCTTTCAGCGTATGCGCGAACCAGTCCATCGTCGTGCGCCCGCGCCCGCGGATGTAGCCGAGCTTCGGGTCTTCAAACGTGAAGGGGGAATATTCGCTCAGCCGCCCGTTATTCGGCGAATGGTTGCAGTCCACCGCAACGACAATCAGCGGCGTGTTTGTCGATTCAAGATATTCCTTCATTCCCCAGCACTTCCCGTAGGTCGCGTCGGAATCGAAGAAAACGTTATGGCCATCGAACATGTACAGCACAGGATAGCGCGCTTCCGGGTTCTCCTGTGCTTCGTCGGGGACGTACACATAGACAGTGCGTCCTTCGCGCCCGCTCAGCTTCGGGATTGGGGTTGTCCATTTTTCAATCATGATGCTTATTCCTCGGTGTTGGTGTTGGGAAATGAAATTTTCCCAACGATAGTGTAGCACAGTGCGAAACAGAACTCAACCGTTTACACCGGAAAAAACAAAAAAAGGGCATTTTCGGCGGACGCAAGCGGGGCAACAGGCAGTTGCTTGCGCAGGAAAAGCGAATGTGATATAGTAAGGGCGAGGTGATAATACTGATGGAAGCCAAGGATGTGCTTTTGAAGCTGCGGACAGAACGCGGGCTGTCGCAGGAGACGCTCGCGGAGAAGCTGTTTGTGACGCGCCAAGCTGTGTCCCGCTGGGAAAGGGGCGATACCCTGCCGAACACGGAGACACTCAAACTGCTCTCGAAACTCTACGACGTCTCGATTAACACGCTGCTCGGTTCTCCGCGGACGCTGATTTGCCAGTGCTGCGGCATGCCGCTCGACGATACGACCATCAGCCGCGAACCCGGCGGCGCATTCAACGAGGACTACTGCAAGTGGTGCTATACGGATGGAGAATTCGCGTATGACTCACTGGAAGAATTGATGGCGTTTCTGGTGCCGCACATGTCAAATGATGCGTGGCCGCCGGAGCAGGTGCGCGCGTATTTGGCGGACATGCTGCCGAAGCTGAAGCACTGGGCGAAATGAATTAGGCAGATGAAGGCAGCAGGGCGGCGCGTTCTGCTGCTTTTTCGTGCTGCGCGGGATGGTCGGTCGCGCCCATTTGGCGCGACAATGTGCAGCAAGGTAGAAAGAGCAGCTTGGGGGCGCTCCTGCGGGAGCGCAAAGTTACTGGCAGGGACGCTTCGCTGCCTGCGCCTTGTTGACTTTTCCCTTGGAGTAGATTAAACGAGGAACAATTGGGGCGTTGCCTCAAACCCCACAAGGGAGCTCCGCCCCTTGACCCCGCAAGGGGCAGACGAAAAGGGACGAAGTCCCCCCCTTGACCCCTCCGCGCGATTCAGTTGGTCGCTTCGTCATACTATGCCCGCGTGTTTATCGCTTTTCCCGCGTGTTTATTCCTTTTAACCGCCCCTGCCCCTTGACATCCGTGAAAAAATAGACTATTCTATGGGGTGGGCTCGGACACCCGTCCCAGCCTACCAGATTCTCCCCGGTACTGTATTTTTTAAGGAGGATTTTTGAACAATGAAAAAGCCGGTTGTTCTCGTCGTCATGGACGGCGTAGGCGAAACCCCTGAAGAACTGGGCAACATGGTCAAAAAGGCCACGACCCCGACCCTCAACGAACTCAAGGAAACCTGCCCGTGGCAGATCATCAAGGCGCACGGCACGGCAGTCGGTCTGCCCTCCGATGATGATATGGGCAACTCCGAAGTCGGCCACAACGCGCTCGGCTGCGGTCAGATTTACTCGCAGGGCGCCAAGCTCGTCAACGAATCCATCGAATCCGGCAAGATTTACACCTCGGATGCGTGGAAGAACCTCGTCAGCGACCTGAAGGACAGTGGCGCAACCCTGCACTTCATCGGTCTGCTGTCCGACGGCAACGTGCACTCCAACATTTCGCACCTGATTGCGATGCTGAAGGAAGCCAAGAAGGAGGGCGTAAAGCGCGTCCGCTGCCACATTCTGCTGGATGGTCGCGACGTGCCCGCCACCTCCGCGCTGGAGTATGTGCAGGAGCTGGAAGACGTTCTCACATCCCTGAATGACGCGGATTTCGACGGCAAAATCGCTTCCGGCGGCGGCCGCATGACCATCACCATGGACCGCTATCAGGCGAACTGGCCGATGGTCAAGGCGGGCTGGGACACGCATGTGCATGGCATCGGCCGTCAGTTTGCGACCGCGAAGGAAGCCATTGAGACTTACCGCGCGGAAACCGGCGTGATTGACCAAGACCTGCCGGCATTCGTGATTGCGGAGAATGGCAAGCCCGTGGGCAAGATGGCGGACGGTGACAGCGTTATCCTCTTCAACTTCCGCGGCGACCGCGCGCAGGAAATTTCGATGGCGTTCGACGGCGACAGCTCGTTCGACAAGTTCGACCGCGGCGAAATGCCCAAGGTGAAGTACGCCGGCATGCTCCAGTATGACGGCGACCTGTGCATCCCGAAGTCCTTCCTCGTCAACCCGCCGGAAATCCGCAACACGCTGACTGAGCTGCTTGTCGCCAACGGCGTCAACGAGTTTGCCTGCTCCGAAACGCAGAAGTTTGGCCATGTGACGTACTTCTGGAACGGCAACCGCTCCGAGAAGTTCTCCGAGGAGCTGGAAACGTGGGTGGAAGTGCCCTCCGACGTGCGCTCCTTCGACGAATGCCCGTGGATGAAGGCGACCGAAATCACCGACCTGGTGGTGGACGCCATCAAGAGCGGCAAGTACGGCTTCATCCGCTGCAACTACCCCAACGGCGACATGGTTGGCCACACCGGCAACCTGCTGGCAACCGAAATCGCGGTGGAATCCGTTGACCTGTGCCTTGCGCGCGTGAAGAAGGCCTGCGACGAGTACGGCGCGATTCTCTGCGTGACGGCTGACCACGGCAATGCCGACCAGATGCTGGAGAAGAACAAGAAGGGCAAGATCAGCGTCCGCACGGCGCACAGCCTGAACCCCGTCCCCTTCATCGTGTACGACAAGGACGAGCGTCACGAATTGAAGGATGGCCACGGCTTCGGTCTGGCGAACGTCGCCCCGACGGTAGCGGGTCTGCTGGGCATCAAGCCGTTCGATTCCTGGGAAGAATCCATGCTGAAGTAAGTAACATCAGGGGAAGCTGCATAAGCGGCTTCTCCTTTTTCGTGCAATAAAAATGCACTGGAACGCGATTTTTTTCCGCGTCCAGCGCATTTTCCTTACAATAAGTTACAGCTTCTTGCAGGGGATTTTCGCGCCTGCGGGCGCGACCAAAGGGCTTTCCGATCGCCCTTTGGAAACCTTCGGCGCCGCAACCTTTGGGGTTAATCCACATTGGTAGCGCCCATGGTATCAGCTTTACTTTTTCCCCTCATCCAGCAGCTTCTGCAGTTCCTGCATGAACGTTCCAATATCCGTGAAGAGGCGATACACCGCCGCAAAGCGCACATATGCCACGTCGTTTGTTGCTTTCAGTTCCTCCATCACCATGTCACCGATGCGCTGGGAGGAAATCTCCCCTTCCATGCTGGCATAGGCGCGCTGCTCGATGCTCGTGGTCATCGCGTCAATCTGCTGCATGGACACCGGAAGTTTCTCGCAGGCATGAAGAATGCCTGCCTTAATCTTCTGCGCGTCAAAGGTTTCCCGCCGGCCGTCGCGCTTGACAACCATCAGCGGCAGCATCTCGATTTTCTCATACGTCGTAAATCGCCGCCCGCAGCCCATGCACTCCCGCCGCCGACGAATGCTGTTGCCCTCTTCGGTCGGGCGCGAGTCGATGACCTTGCTCTCCGCGCAGTTGCAGTATTGACACCTCATGCCGTTCGCCTCCCTTGTGGCGCATCGTGATGTTTCGCTGCCATTATACCAGATTTGGTGGTTTCACGCAAGCCCTATCGTTATCATTTTATGCCTTTATGCAATCGCATTCGTCCATCCACGCCTTGTACTGCGCATCCGACGGCATCCGCCAGTCGCCGCGCGGAGACAGGGCAATGGAGCCGATTTTCACGCCGTCGGGCATACAGTTCCGCTTGAACTGCTGCGTCCAGAAGCGGCGATAGAAATTTTTCAGCCATTTGAGGATGGTTTCGCAGCTGAAATCGTCCTGAAACGCAATGCAGCACAGGTCGAACACCTTTTTCGGCGGATATCCGAAGCGAATCGCATAGTAGAGGAAGAAGTCGTGCAGCGCGTACGGCCCGACGACATCCTCCGTCTGCTGGAGGATATTTCCCTTTTCATCCGGCGGCAGCAGTTCAGGGCTGATCGGTGTATCAAGGATGCTTTGCAGGCATTCGCGGCTGGATGAGAAGGCTTCGTTCTCCGCCGCCGTCTGAATCACCCAGCGCACCAGCGTTTTGGGCACGCCGCTGTTCACGCCGTACATGCTCATGTGGTCGGCGTTGTAAGTGCACCAGCCCAGCGCGATTTCGCTCAAATCGCCTGTGCCAAGGACAATCGCGCCGATTTTGTTCGCCACGTCCATCAGCACCTGCGTCCGCTCGCGCGCCTGACAATTCTCGTAGGTAACGGAGTGGTCGCTCTCGTCGTGCCCGATATCGGCGAAATGCTGGCGAACCGCGTTGTGGATTGGGATTTCCCGCTGGCTGACCCCAAGGCTCGTCATCAAATCCAGCGCGTTGTGATAAGTGCGGTCGGTTGTGCCGAAGCACGGCATGGTGATGCCGAGGATGTTCGTGCGCGGCAGATGGAGCATGTCCACCGCCTTGCACGCCGCCAGCAGCGCAAGCGTCGAATCCAGTCCGCCGGAGATGCCAACGACGACCTTCCCGCCCGTGACGGACAAGCGACGCGCCAGCGCCGTCGCCTGCATCGCCAGAATCTGCGCGCACCGCAATTGCCGGGACGCCTTGTCCGACGGGATGAACGGGTGCTTGCTGACGCGGTAATCCGGCGTCACGTCGTCCGGCAGCAGCGCGTTTTCCATCGTTCTCAGGATATTCGGCGCCTGCTTCCACATGGCGCGCACCTGCGCCGCGCAATCCGCAAAGCTGCTTTGCTTCATGCGGTCGGCGCGGATGCGGTCGATGTCAATATCCGCCGTCATCAGGTAATCGTCCGAGAGATAGCCTTCGTTTTCCTTGATAATCGTGCCGCAGGAGGCAATCACGCTGTGCCCGGAGAACACAAGGTCGGAGGACGATTCGCCCATGCCTGCCGAAACGTACACATACCCGCACTGGCAGCGCGCGCTCTGCTGGCTGATGAGCTGCTGGCGGTACTCGCGTTTGCTCAGCAGCTCGTTGCTTGCGGACAGGTTCAGGATGATTTCCGCGCCTTCAACGGACAGCATCGTGCTCGGCGGCAGCGGCGCCCACAAATCCTCGCACAGCTCGATGCCGAAGCGCACACCGTCCTCCGTTTCAAATATTGCCTGACGGCAGACATCCGTTTTCAGCTTCGGAATGGCGACCGATGCATCCCTGCGCGCATCACCCGACTGAAACCAGCGCTTCTCATAGAATTCGCCGTTATTGGGCAGGAACGTTTTCGGCACCGCACTGATGATTTCGCCTTTGTGCAGCACCACCGCGCAGTTATACAGTGCGCCCTCAATTTCCAGCGGCGCACCGACGACCGCAAGGATTCCCTCCGGCATTTCGTCCTTTAGTGCGAGCAGCGCGTCCGTCACATCGTCCAGCAGCCGCCGCTGAAAAAACAAATCGCCGCAGGTATACCCCGTCAGGCTCAGCTCCGGGAAAGTCACGATGCTGACGTGCTTCTCCTTCGCTTCCCGCATCATCGCCAGATGGCGCTTCATGTTCTCCTTCACGTTCCCCAGCGCCAGCGACGGAACCGCCGCCCCCACGCGCACCAGTCCGCGCATATCTTGTCCTCCTTCACGGAATCTCTGACTTAAAATACCAGCATTTTCACCCTTGGGCGGCCGTCCTCTACCTCCAGCATCGCCATCTGCTCCCGGCAGACCGCGCCCGGATTGACCAGCATCGGCACGCCCGTGACCATATCCGGCTCATGCGTATGGCCGTAGAAGGCAATATCGCACTTTTCCTCCCGCGCCCGCTCATAGAGGAAGGAGCGGGTCAGCTTGACGCGCTCCAAATGCCCATGCGTCAGGTACAGCCGCACCCCGCCGAAGTCCGTCACCCGGTAATACGGGGCGTTCGGGCAGCAGAAGTCGTTGTTGCCGCGCACATCCAGCATCAGCGCATCCGGATCGCGGCGGCGGATGAAGTTTTCCGCTTGTGCGAAATCATCCACACCATCGCCCAGAAAGAAGTATCCGTCGATTTTCCCTGTCATCTTCCATGTTTCTTCCAGCATCCACCGCAGTTGGCTTCCCTCGCCGTGAATGTCGGACAGCACCAGTGCGCGCATCATTCGTGCAGCCCCTTCATAATCTCCAGCATCTTCTCGCATGCCCGTGCGCGATGGCTGATTTGGTTTTTCTCTTCCTCGGTCACTTCAGCGAAGGTCTTGTTCAGCGGCTCATAGAGGAACAGCGGATCATAGCCGAAGCCGCCCGTGCCGCGCTCTTCCTCCAGCAGTACGCCGGGGCAGGAGCCTTCCGCAATCAGCGTCTCCCTACCCGGAATCTTGAGCGCCAGCGCGCAGATGAACGCGCAGGAGCGGTCGGTCTTGCCCTTCATGCGCCGCAGCAGCAGCGCATTGTTCGCCGCATCGCCGCTGCCCTCGCCCGCCATCATGGCGTAGCGCGCACTGTACACGCCGGGGTCGCCGTCCAGCACCTCGACGGACAAACCGCTGTCATCCGCAAGCGTCGGCAGTCCCGTCGCCGCGCTGACCGTCTCCGCCTTGATGGCCGCATTGCCAGCGAACGTCGTCGCGGTTTCCTCAATCGGCGCATTAAAACCTGCCGCCACCATCGACACAACGGTGTAGTAATCCCCGAAAATGTGCTGCAATTCGCGAATCTTATGCTGATTGGAGGACGCGACCACAAGCGTCGGTTTGGCGCTCAAATGCCGCTTGGATTCCGCCAGCGAATCCTTCTGCTTCTCCATCAGCGCGCGGATGCCCTTCGCGCCCATGTCCAGCAGGGTATTCAGTTCCGCCTGCGTGAAGGAGCGTCCCTCTCCCGTGCCCTGCAGCTCAACGAACTCGCCCTTTTCGTTCATGACGATGTTCATATCCACCTGCGCGCGGCTGTCCTCTTCATAGCACAAATCGACGCAGGGCGTATCATCCACCACGCCGACGGAAATTGCCGCGATTTGATGCGTAATCGGTGAGCGCAGGAGCTTGCCCTCGTCCAGCAGCTTGCTGACCGCGCACACGAGCGCCACCATTGCGCCGGTAATCGCCGCGGTGCGCGTTCCGCCGTCGGCCTGCAGCACGTCGCAATCCAGCGTGATGGTGCGTTCGCCCAGCGCCGTCAAATCAACCGCCTGACGCAGGCTGCGTCCAATCAGCCGGGAAATCTCCACGCCGCGTCCGTCCCGCTTCACGCCGTCGCGCTGCTTGCGCCGTCCTGTCGAGGCGGGCAGCATGGCATATTCCGCCGTCACCCAGCCTTGCCCCTTTCCGCGCAGGAACGGCGGCACATTCTCCTCCACCGATGCTGTGCAGATAACCTTTGTATTGCCCGTGCAAATCAGGCACGAGCCATCCGCCGTGCGCACAAAGTCGGTTTCAATCGTCACAGGGCGCCCCACTTCCGGCGCCCTGCCATCGTTTCGAGTCAGCATATCTCATTTCCTCCGTTATTCTGTACTTTCTCTGCATTCATTCGACGCGCTGTGTGTTTTTCCTGCCGAAACTTCCGCGAAAATCGTTGATTCGGCATCAAAATTCGCGCTTTGGGCTTTTCTTTCGGCGCATTTTGTGGTATGCTTAGAGGCGCGAGTTTTTAGGTAACCCGGTATTCCTGCCGGCAAGTTTATTAGAAAGGACTTATTTCGTGGGTAGTTTCAGTAGCAAGTATCTCAAAGACATTTGGAATCTCCCCAACATCCTGACGATGCTCCGTCTCGTGCTGATTCCGGTTTTCGCAGGGTTATTTCTCGCCGGATATGAGAAGTGGGCGCTCGCCGTGTTTATCATTGCCAGCATCACCGATTATCTGGACGGGTATCTTGCGCGCAAAAACAATCAGATTACCGCTTTCGGCAAGCTGATGGATCCCTTGGCGGACAAGCTGATGGTCTGCACCGCGCTGCTTGGGCAAGGGCTGTCCGGCGTGTTCCCGTGGCCTGCGATTCTCATCGTGATGACGAAGGAAGTTGTGATGATTATCGGCGGCATCTATATGCTGCAAAACGGCATTGTCGTCTACTCGAACATCTTGGGCAAAGCGGCGCAGTTTTCCTTTATCGCGGCGCTGATTCTCTCCTTCTGGCACAAGGAATTTGTCGCCGCGTCGCTGCCGCTGGACAGAATCATCCTCTGGATTGCGGTTGCGCTGGCTTTGGTGGCGCTGGTGGACTACGCGCTTGACGCGGTGAAGAAGCTCAAGGCGCACCGGGCAGGGAAAGCAGTTTGATCTTCAGCTTGTTCAGACAGGCGCAGTCGTTTTCTCTTCCATACAGGCATACAGGTCTTTAGCATGGTTCCAGAGGGCAACGAAAACGAGCAAAGTTCTCTGTCGCCCTCTGGACTCCTTCGCGCTTGGTCGCTTTTCCCTGCTTGCGGGGTTAAGCGGCTTTTTTATGGTTCTTCACGAAATTTTGGGGAAGAGCAGCTTGGGGGCGCGTCTGAGGACGCGCAAAATTAGGGGCAGGGACGCTTCGCTGCCTGCGCCTTTGTTGACTGTTCCCTTTGAGTTGAGCGCCCGAAAAACAGTTGGGGCGTTGCCCCAAACCCCAGCAGGGACGCTGTCCCTGCACCCTGCAAGGGGCAATTGCCCCTTGACCCCTTTTTTTGTCGCCCGGCTTGTTCGCTTTTCCCTACCCCTTGGGTGAAGCGGCTTTTTTATTTGCCCGTTCCATGCTCCGGGACGACGGCGTAAACCACCAAATCCTCATTCCCCTCACAGTAGGTCGCATGCCGATGTCCCTTCGGGCAATAGTGCGTCTGTCCGGCATGGACAATCTCTTCCCCATCATCCATCATAATCCGTGCCGTCCCCGACAGCACATACACAATCTCGCTATTCGTCTCATGTGTATGCATCCCAATCGACGAACCGGGCGTAATCCGCGCCAGCATGATGCGGTTCAAATCGTCCGAATACATCCGCGTATACACCATGCCGTCGCCGCCCTTGAAGTTGTGCATCGGCGTTTCGGAAATATGCTGCAAATCAAGAATCATAGTTTTTCTCTCCTTTTTCAATCTTTCATCAGAAAAGCGCCTGCAAGCAGGTCAGCCGAACCGACTGCCTCCTTGCAGGCACTTTTTGCTGCACACCGGAACGGCAGTCATTCCAGCGCACATCGGATGCACTTAATCAATCTTCACGCCGTAGAGGAAACTTGTGCCCTTGCCGGTCGTGCCGATGACAAGCATGTTCTGGTAGACGGCGGGGGACGCTTCAATCGTGCCATTGAGCTGCAAGGTGTTGATGGTTTCGCCCGTCAAGCCGTCCAGCAGCATGAGCACGCCATCGCTCGTCGCCTGAATAATCCATCCTTTGCCGTTCTCGTTGTAGACTGCGACGGGCGACGAGTAGCAGTAGCCGCCCAGCGACTTCGCCCAGACGACTTTGCCCGTCTGCTTGTTCAGCGCAACCAGCACGCCTTCCTGTGCCTTCGAGCCGCTGCCCAACAGCTTTTCACTGCCGGAAGCGGAAATGTAGGACAGCGTGTAGTACACCAAGTCACCCAGCTGATATTGCCCGATGACGGGGGACGCCATCGCGCCCGCGGTGTAGTCCTTTTTCTTCGTCGCGTTCAGGGCAAGCGACCAATCCTCCGCGCCCGTCGTCGCGTCGTAGCGGCGGATGGCAACGTCGCCCTTGGAGCGGTTCAGCAGCGTGTTCGCCGTGTAGAGCCAGAGGCGTCCGTCGTCGTCAAAATCCAGCGCAACGGCAGACTTGACCGCGTCGCCCGTTTCGACTGCCCAGACGGTGGTCATCGTCGTCGTGTCAACGCAGCGCAGCACGCCCTCCACATCCGCATAGAACACATAGCTGCCGTACATTGCAATGGGTGCTTCCACCGCCGTGTAGGCATCCTTCTGTTTCTTCGTGCGGCTCTTCATCATCGTGATGGTCGGGCTGACTTTCAGGTTGCCGGATTCATCCGTCGGCGTTTCGTAGACCGTGTTCATATGCACGGTGTAGAGCATACCGTTCGTGCCGGCGGTGATGTATGTATCGCTGTTGCGGTCATAGAGCGCCGAGCCGTCGAACGCGCCAACATCGTTGTACGCGCGGTCTTTCTTGCTGCCGCCGTCCAGACCGTCGATGGTCAGGTTCTCCTTGTTCGTCAGCAGATCATAGAAGTGCTGACCGATGCTGCCCGTCTTGTTGGCGAGGAAGCGCGCGTACTGCCCGACGGACATCTGCGGATACGCCAGCGTGCTGAGGCTGGGCGTGGAGCGCATCGGGTAACCGAGTTCAATCGGTTCGCGGGTCTTGCTACCGTCTTCAAGGTCAAGGAAGTAGATTTTTCCGTCCAAGCTGGCGGCGATAACTTCCTTCAATGCAGTCTTGTCGTTCTTGCCGTCCAGCAGGGGCATATCCTGGCGCACGCGGCGCGCCCACTGCTCAATCACGGGCTGATTCGCCCACGAGAAGCCGTAGTAGGTTCGGCTCTTGCCCTTCAGGCTGCCGGTTTCGACCGCCCACACCTGCGTCAGCTGCGTCGCGTCTTCCACTGTGCCGACGGCGGCGTTCTGGCGGAATGCCGTGCCGCGGTAGGTCAGCACACCGATTTTGCGCGTCGTGTAGTCGTCGTCTGCGGGCATGTCGATGATTTCCTTCTCGTCGCGGGTGTATTCCTTCACGGCGGTGCGGCTGTCATCCTGATAGACCACGGTGTCGGCAATCAGTGACGGATCAGCGCTCGCGTCCGCGGAGAAAGTCAGCACAGGGCGCGGGGTAGCAGTCGGTTCGGGGGTCGGTTCTTCGGTCGGCACTTCCGTGGGATCAGGTTCAGGCGTTTCCGTCGTTTCCTCTTCGGGCAGGATGATTTCTTCCGTTTCCTGCGGCACAGGGGCCATCGTCGGGGTAACGGTCGGCACTTCCGTCGGCGCGAGCGTCACCAGCACGGGCGCCTGCGTCGGGGCTTCCGTCGGCATCTCCGTCGGGATTTCGGTCGGCACTGTGGTCGGCATCAGCGTCGGCGCTTCGGTCGGCGCTTCCGTCGAAATCGTCAGCGCCAAATTTTGCGTATTCTCCGCCATTGCAGGGCTGACCGTCGGTTCCGTGGTGGAATCGGCGGTCAGTTCGTGAGCATCCGGCTGAGCCGGATTGTTTGCGGCTGTGGAGAAATTCGTCGGCAGGTTGGAAATGGACGCAGGGCTATTTCCGCCCAGCGAAACCGTCTGCCGGAACCCGGTCGGAATCCACGCTTCATTGCTGAGCATTTCTGCCTCAATCAAGCCGGAATAGGCGTCAGCGGTTGTCAGCGTGAAAATCCAGACGACGGTGTTATCGGTGTTGGACTGGCTCATCAGCGTCACCGTGTCAAAGGGATTTCCGTTTTCATCCACCACGCGCACGTCCGTGACATTGTTGCTGGTGACGAGGTTGAAGGTAATCTGATACGGCGCGGTGGACGAGGTGATCGACGCGGTGAAGCTCGATGCCGTCGGTGCGACAGCCTGCGTCTGCGTGCGGCCGGTCAGCGGCGCGGTAATCGTGCGCTTCAGGTTGCCCAGGAAGCCGGTATTGCTGTCCGGAATCAGCAGAAGCCCCACCACAAGCAGGCCAATCACCAGCACGATGGCAATCACCACCGCCAGCGCGCTCTTCTTGCCGCGCGGCGCTTCCTCTTCCACGTCCTCCTGCGGGCGCGCGAACTCGTTTTGCAAGTGATTCCGACGCGAGGACTCGCCTGCGTGCTCCATGTTCAGGTTCGTGCGCTGGCGGGCTTCCTCCTGCCGTTCCGCGGCGGATTTCACCTCGCCCATGCCGTCCAGCTTAACCGGGCGGCGGATGACATTCTGCGGTTGACGCATCGGCGGCAGGCTCGTGCGCGAGGCATCCGGGCGCGGCACACCGGGCGTCGGGATATTCGCACTCCGATTCTGCCCAAACGGCGCGTTGGGCTCCGATGCGACCGGTGCGGCCGGTGCGACCGGTGCGGCCGGTGCGACCGGTGCGACCGGCGCGACCGGCTTCACCTGTTTCGTCTCCCCAGCCTCCGCATTGCGCTGGAAGGTGCTGCGAATCGGCGGCATCTTCTGCGTCGTGCCCGACACATCTTCCACGGCGGGCTTCGCCGTTTCCGTGTTCGTCACATTTGCCGCGTTTCCCTGCTGCTGGTACATATCTGCGCGGCGGCGGCGCGGCGTAGTCTTTTCTTCGGCAGCTGGCTGCTGCACGGATCTATCCTGATAATTATTCTGATCCAAAGCGTCTTTACTCCTTTGCTCCGTTAGTTGCGCTCAGGCATACCCCCATTATACCCTAAACGGCGGATAATCTCAACCCCTGAAAGCCTGTCAATTGTAAAAATTGCAAGCAAAAATCAGGATTGCACCCGGAAAAGCGTGGATTTTTCTTTTTCCGCGGTGTATAATGGGGGCACTGCTTTTCATCAAGGAGGATTTTGCGCATGGAGAAGCATCCCGTCGCGCTGATTCCGATTACCACTTATGATCAAGCCGCGGTGAATGCCGCTGTTTTGCAGGGCGTTGATTTGCTCGGCGGCATTGCCCGCTTTGTGCAGCCCGAAGAGCGCGTTCTGCTCAAGCCGAATCTGCTCTCCCGCGCCCTGCCGCAGAAGGCGATTACGACGCACCCGGCTGTCTTCTCCGCCGTCTGCCGCCTGCTGCGCGAAAGCGGCTATACGCATTTGTCTTACGGCGACAGCCCCGGCAACCCGACCACCTCGCCCGACAAGGCGGCGCAGGCATCCGGCATTGCGGAGGCCGCCAAGCGCTACGGCGTAGAAATGGCGGATTTCTTCTCCGGCAGTGTCGTTCCCTTCCCCGACGGACACACGGCAAAGTCGTTTTACCTCTGCAAGGGCGTGCAGGATGCCGACGCGATGATTAACATCTGCAAGATGAAAACCCACGCGCTGGAGCGTATCACGGGCGCGGTCAAGAACCTGTACGGCTGCATCACCGGGGTCAACAAGGCGGCTGGACACGCCGCGTACCCCGACAGCTGGGTTTTCGCGGATATGCTGACCGACCTGCACCGCTGCGTCCGCCCGCGCCTGCACATCATGGACGGCATCATCGCGATGGAAGGCAACGGCCCAACCTCCGGCACGCCGATTGCGATGAACGTGCTGCTCTTCTCCGCCGACCCCGTTGCGCTGGACACGGTGTATGCCGCGCTCATCCACCTCGACCCGGCGACTGTCCCCACCTGCGTGCGCGGCGCGAAGGGCGGCATCGGCGTGATGGACGAAGGGCTGATTGACGTGCTGACGCCGGACGGAGTGCTGACGGTATCGCAGGCGCGGGAAAAGTACGGCAATGCGCAGTTTGACGTGTTCCGCGGCACGATGAAGAAGGGCCTATTGCCGAAGCTGATGCCGCTGCTGCCGTTTTTGCAGCACCGCCCGAAGGTGGATTTGAAGAAGTGCATCGGCTGCGGGGTGTGTCAGGAGGCATGCCCTGTGCCGGAGAAGGCGGTGCACAGCGGGCATGGGAAGAAAGCGAAATACGACTACAAAAAGTGTATTCGGTGCTATTGCTGTCAGGAGATGTGCCCGGCGAAGGCGATTTCGGTGTATCGCAGCCCGCTGAATAAATTGCTGGGGGGAAAATAAAAAGCCACTTAACCCAAGGTGAAGGGAAAAGCGACCAAGTATGGCTGCAAAAAAAGGGTTAAGGGGGGGACTTCGTCCCTTTTCGTCTGCCCCTTGCAGGGTCAAGGGGCGGAGCTCCCTTGTGGGGTTTGGGGCAACGCCCCAACTGTTTTTCGTGCGCTCAGCTCAAAGGGAACCGTCAACAAAGGCGCAGGCAGCGAAGCGTCCCTGCCAGTAACTAAGAAACCTTCCAAGTACAGTTCAGGTAACATGGGAGGCGACCGCCGAAGGAGTCCAGAGGGCGATCGCGAACTTCGTTCGTTTTCGCTGCCCTCTGGAACTATGCTAACGACCAGTTTGATAGAAAAATCAACTCTGGCTATTCAAAAAAGCTGACATTTTTCATTCTTGCAGGGGATTTCGCCTCTGCGGAGGCGACCAAAGGGCTTTCCGATCGCCCTTTGGAAACCTTCGGGTCGCCACTACCGGAGTTGACTTTTATCGGAGCAAGGGAACTCGCGCCTATGGAGGCAACAAATATAAATAGCGGGGTGTCAGGAGAATCAACCTCCCGGCACCCCGTTTTCTTATGCTTCCTTCTCCACCGTAATCTTTCCATCCGTGACCTTCAGCCGCACGCGGTCGCCCAGCGCGATTTTGCCGCCCAGCAGCTCTTCGCTCAGCGTGTCCTCGACCGTGCGCTGAATCAGCCGGCGCAGCGGACGCGCGCCAAACTTCACGTCGTAGCCCTCGCGCGCCAGCTTCTCCACCACCTCGTCATCCCACGTCAGGGCGATTGCACGCTCCTTCAGGCGGCTTGCAACCTGCCCCAGCATCATGCCCGCAATCGCGCGGATTTCCACTTCCGTCAGCGGATGGAACACAATCAGTTCATCCACACGGTTGATGAATTCGGGGCGGAACACGTCCTTCACCGCTTTCATCACCGCGTCCTTCATGGCGTTGTAGTTCGTCGCGTCCGCCAGTGCCTTCGAGCCGAAGCCCATCGCGCGCCCTTCGCCGATGTCGTGTGCGCCCGCGTTGGAGGTCATGACGATAATCGTGTTCTTGAACGACACCGTGCGTCCCGTGTTGTCGGTCAGGCGGCCGTCCTCCAGAATTTGCAGCAGGATGTTGAACACATCCGGGTGCGCCTTCTCCACCTCATCCAGCAGGACGACGGAATACGGCTTGCGGCGGACGGCTTCGGTCAGCTGACCGCCCTCCTCGTAGCCGACGTAGCCGGGCGGCGAACCGACCAGCCGCGAGGTCGTGTGCTTCTCCATATACTCGCTCATGTCCACGCGGATGACGGCGCTCTCGTCGCCAAACATCGCTTCGCCCAGCGCACGGCACAATTCGGTTTTGCCCACGCCCGTCGGGCCTAAGAAGATGAAGCTGCCAATCGGGCGCTTCGGGTCTTTCAGGCCGGCGCGGGCGCGGCGAATCGCGCGGGAAATTGCGCTGATGGCTTCGTCCTGCCCAATCACGCGCGCGTGCAGCACATCCTCCAAGTGGAGCAGACGTTCCTTCTCGCTCTGCGTCATTTTCGTGACCGGAATGCCTGTCCAGCCGGAGACAATCGCCGCCACGTCGTCCTCCGACACGGACAGCTCCACCTTCGGCTTGCCCTCGTTCCACGCTTCGCGCTTCTGGTCGATTTCCGCCTTCAGGCTGCGTTCCTCGTCGCGCAGGCGGGCGGCAGTTTCGTAGTCCTGATGCGCAATGGCTTCCTTCTTGTCCGCCAGCACCTTCTCCAGCGCCAGCTCCTGCTTGCGCACGTCCGGCGGCGCGGTGTACGCCTGAATGCGCACGCGCGAACACGCCTCGTCCATCAGGTCAATCGCCTTGTCGGGCAGATAGCGGTCGGCAATGTAGCGGTCAGACAGGGTGACGGCGGCTTCGAGCGCCTCGTCGGTGATGTGCAGCTGATGGTGCTTTTCGTACCGTTCGCGCAGACCATGCAGGATGGCAAGTGTCTCCTCGGTCGTCGGTTCACCGACATGCACAGGCTGGAAGCGGCGCTCCAGCGCGGCATCCTTCTCGATGTGCTTGCGGTACTCGTCGAGCGTCGTCGCGCCGATGCACTGCAATTCGCCGCGCGCTAAAGCGGGTTTCAGAATATTCGCCGCGTCAAGCGACCCTTCCGCCGAACCCGCGCCGACGATGGTGTGCATTTCGTCGATGAACAGCAGTACGTCGCCCGCCTTTTGAATCTCGGACAGAACGTTCTTGAGCCGTTCCTCGAACTCGCCGCGGTATTTGCTGCCCGCGACCATACTGCCGATGTCCAGCGACACAACGCGCTTGCCCATCAGCATATCCGGCACATTGCCCGCAACGATGCGCTGCGCCAGCCCCTCTACCACCGCGCTCTTGCCCACGCCCGGTTCGCCAATCAGCACGGGATTGTTCTTCGTGCGGCGAATCAGGATTTGAATCAGGCGGGTGATTTCGGTGTCGCGGCCGATGACGGGGTCAAGCTCGTCATTCTCGGCACAGCGGGTAAGGTCGCGGCCGTACTGCGCAAGGGCGCTCTGGTCGTCCTTGCGGCGGGGCGGGGGCATCTGCGGCACTTGCTGGCGGTTATCGCCATTGCCATCGCCCATCGCGGCGAACGGCGGTGTGGGTGTTTCCGCCTTGCGCTGGCGGATGCGCGCCAGCAGCTCTTCGCGCGCCTCCGATGCATCCACGCCCCGGTGCGCCAGCAGTTCCGCCGCCTTGCAGTTCGGATTTGCCAGAATCCCCAGCCACATATGCTCCGTGCCGACGTACAGCTGCCCCAGACGGCGGCTCTCGATGATGCTGCCGTCCAGCACCCGGCGCGCGCGCGGCGTCATCTGCACCGGCCCATGCCCCGGATGCAAACTGACCTCATCGTCGATTTGGTCAAGCACCTGCTTCACGTCCTCCTTCTGGATATGGCGCGTCACGCTTTCCGGCGCTTCGCCCACGTCCAGCAAGCCATACAGGAAGTGCAGCGTACCCACATACGGCTGCCCTTCCCTTGTCGCGCATTCCTGTGCCGTCATCAGCACCTGCTGTGCGCGCTTCGTAAACTGTCCGAATATTGCCATTCTCATCTCTCCTTTTGCGCACAAGGGAGGCGCCAGAGGCTCTGCCTCTGGACTCCGGCAGGGGCGCTGCCCCTGCACCCTGCAAGGGACAAAAGAAATGGGACGAAGTCCCTCCCTTGACCCTTTCGCGCGATTGGGTTGGTGACACTCTCATGCTATTTTCGCGTGTTAATGCAAGGGGTTCGCTCCTGCGGGAGCGACAAGGGGGCTTTGCGGTCGCCCCCTTGACCCCTTCG
>OLQU01000656.1_pt1 | contig 27806 bp, 17 predicted proteins | sample 1672271 | NCBI WGS metagenome assembly OLQU01 (sample SAMEA3136666, study PRJEB25190) | human gut metagenome | biome: human gut; feature: human-associated habitat; material: faeces | place: Austria | collected 2013 | reverse complement strand
TGCTTGCAAATCTCTCGCATATTACCGTAATATCCCCGTGTTCTGTTTTCCAGCGCGTAACGCGGCAATGTATGCCGTATCTAAAATCAAGCTCCTGCTGATGAAATTTGGGTTTTTCATCGGGCAAGGTGTATGCTTTACCATTGACTTTTACATATGTATATATGGGATTGGGCGCATTTACGGACTCGCGCCACGAGTCTCTCACGCGGTCGTAAATGCCTGCCATATTTACGGCGCACATCTGCTTTTTCGTATATTCCTCAAGCGTTCCGCGTATGCCGAAATATCCGTTGCCGATAAGAAAACGGTTACCGTTCCATGCGATATTTTCTTTGTTAAATTCTGTTTCCATTAAAATAAAGTCCATAGCTATCTCCCAAACATTTCTATCGTTCTATATAAGCTTCCAAGTGAGGATACCGAAATATCAGCCTTGCTATTATTTTCCGCTTCACCAACTGCAACAGCATACATTCCGCCTGCCTTTGCGGCTTCTATTCCGGCGTCGGAGTCCTCTATAACCACACATTCCGACGGTGCTATGCCTATCTTTTGAGCCGCTATCAGAAACACCTCCGGGTCGGGCTTTGATTTTTGCGTGTCAAGTCCGCAGCTTACCGCGTCGAATTTGTCCGCCAAATCTGTTTTCTCTAAAATCAGCGGCGTGTTCTTGCTTGCCGAGCCGACTGCGGTTTTAATTCCGCTGCTTCTCAGATATGCGATAAAGTCAAACACTCCATCCAGCACCGCCGATTTATCAAGGCTTTCAAGCGATTTTACATACATATCGTTTTTCTTTTCCGCAAGTGTAAGCTTTTCTTCATCGCTGAATTTTCTGTCCGTTTTTTCAAGCACGACCTCCAGCGAAGCCATGCGGCTTACACCGCGCTGACGGGCGTTGTCCGTCTTCGTAAAGCCCGATATTCCAAGCTCCTCCGCCAGATGCTTCCATGCCGCAAAATGCAGCTCGTCCGTTGTTACCAAAACTCCGTCAAGGTCAAATATTACTGCTTTTATCATTCTTTTTCTCCTTCACACATAATCTCACAAAAAATAATTTTACTCTTATTAAAATAATTTTTTCTGAAATTATCGGAGTATCGGGCGGGATATTATCCCGCCCAAAACTCTCAATTAAATAATGTTTACAAATATTCCTCCCAAAACAGTTCTGTTTTGGAATGACGCCATTCGCGGAATACTGCTGTAATACCAATCAGTTACGGGAACTCTGTCTGTGGTTTCATTTATAAAGCGATAAACCGAATCTATTACCTTGTTAGTATATTCTTTATCGTCAGTCATAACCGTAGTCCAGAAAAGCCAATCCATCTTGGTATAGTCCTCACGGCAGTCAAGCGGTATTCCATAAGCATTCATCTTTTCTTTATATAATTGGATTTCTTTTTCAAAGATTTCATCATCAAAAATATGAATATCGAGCAATTTATCCCATATGATATTATATTTAAGACTCCACGAATCCTCTTTATCAAAAGCAAGTCTTGATGCTTGTTTTCCTTTTGACTCAAGCTGCCACTTCTTAGCATACTCCTCTGCAATGTCAACATAGTTTTTATCAGAAAATATTTTCCCGTAAGCCGCTATACCTAAAATTGCCTTAATGCTTAAATTGCAGTTATGCGCCATATGACTTGCAAAATCATCGGTACAAAGCTGTTCACCGGGGTCATACCCGTATTTCACAAGATAGTCTGCCCACTGTTTGAGTATTTGCTTATTCTTATCAGCTACATCTCTGTTTCCGCCGTATTTTATAACAGCATACAGACTTATCAGCATATTTCCGCATTCTTCAACCGGCATTTGCATTGCTAATATATCGTCAGGGTTTGTTTTCTCATAACCGTACACCTGTCCGTTTGCAAGAGGATATTGACCTATATCGTGCGGCGCAAACTCATACTGCCATTTATCCGTCTGTGCAAAAAACAGGATAGGACGCAGCATAGCGTTTACAAGTTCAGGATTATATTTAAGAAACAGCGGTGCAGACGGATATGTTATATCAAGCGTTCCTATACATCCGTTACTATGGCATTCTTTAGAGAAGAACAACAACTCGCCATCAGTATTCTCCACAAGTTTATGGGCGGCAACTACTTGCCTGTATGTAAGAGATACTATCTTTTCATACTTATCACTTATATTTCGCGCTTCATCCATCAAAGAATTATCAAATTTTATACACATTTGTTTTACTGTATCATAATCTGATATTGCACTTTTTAGCATTTCTTCAAATCCTGAATAAAAGTGTTTATAATATCCGTCAAGTTGTTTACCGAAATACTCAATAGATTTTATATCATCATAAGCAAGTGTTATAACTCCGTGAAAATCATTTTTCATTATTCCGATGCAAGGATAGCTGTCAAATACGCTTAAACATTTTGTTTCATCAAGCTCCTCTGCGTAATTATTCTTTATGCTACACCTCTTTTTACCATTAAAGACTTTTGCATTTTTATCGGCAATATGTAGATAACCCCAATCAATACAAACGCTGTCGCCGCTTTTATGGAGTACATTCTGAGCAGTGTTTCCACACGAAAGCGATATATCAGTTCTTTTAAATTCAACCTCCGCTTCTCTGTCATCTATACAACATTCGGCAGATATATCAAAATAAAAAGATACGTCATGTTCAGCATTATCAAGCGTTTCAATATCATATTCTATATACGATACGGGTCTTGACATTACTTTCAGATTGTCTAACAGCATTGGACTTGTAAATACAAGCTGTACCTTTATAATGTCATTTTCAAAAACATATATCGTTCTTGTAGGTGTGACTTCAAGCGATTTTTGCGGTATTATAGGGTAATATCCGTAAGTTCGCCTGTCGCTGTCAGCTTCTAACTCACCCATCAGTATATACAGTTTATTATCTATAACCACTCCTGCGGTCATAGGATTTCTTCTTCCTGTCCAATGACTCGTTACTCCATCGTTCAATTTATCGCACATAGACCAAATACTGAAATACGGGTCTACTGTTACAAGCGGTACTGCCGAAGGTCTGAATGACTTGTTTTCATCATTTTTGCTATCAATCATTCTATCAATCATTCTATTACTCCTTTATTTCTATAGATATTTTTCATTAGCTTCTTCCACTATGAGCAGAAGCATGCTTTTTAATTTAACATTATTCTTAATTAAACTTTATCAAATTAAAGCCTAAACATCAACAAACAATTTACGCTTGATAACATACGCTTTTTTTGTATGTTGTATATATTATCTTGTATTACTGTCATTCTGACCACTATATTCATTCCCCGTGACCTAAGTTTATATATTTACTTATCCATTCTTTTGCTAACCATATCCAACTTTGAACATATGGAACAATTTCTTTATCGTTGTTTGCTGTAATTTGTGAAGCTAAGGACAAGCCGTGAACTCCTTCAGTATATATATGTAATTCAAAAGGTATATTATATCTCCTCATTGCCTCAGCAAGAAGCATACTATTTTCCATTGGTACAACATTATCTTCAAATGTATGCCAAATAAATGCAGGCGGAGTATTTTCATCAACCTGCAATTCAAGAGATGTTTTTTCCAATAATTCATCGCTTATCGCCCCAATAGCGTTAAATGAGCCTTGATGTGCAAATTTACCTGAACTGATTACAGGATAGCACAAAATCATTCCATTTGGTTTGTTAAGCTTATCCTCACGTTTTATTGCTTTCTCCTTATCTGCCATTATGCCTATGCTGGCTGCCAAATGACCGCCAGCAGAAAATCCACACACAAAAATTTTATCTGAATCGACATTCCATTCATCCGCATGCTCTCTGATATATACAATAGCATCAGACGCATCTATCAGTGACTTTGGGTACTGGGTGTTTACAGCATAATTGACAACCGCAGCATTATATCCTATACTGTTAAATTCACAAGCTATTGGCTCTCCTTCTCGGGATACACATGACTCATATCCACCGCCCGGAAATATGACGATCATCGGTCTTTTTCTTTGATTGTCAACAATATCGTCCAATATATACGTTGTCATATACGAATTTTCTGAATTCTGTTTCCCAAAATATATTCTTTCATGTAACATAACTTTCTCCTTATTTCATTTGTTCATATTATCCAATCATACTTTCACCTTGTTGCTGCAGCGAATATGGCATATCCACCGCATACAATACTGCTGTTTCAAGCCTTATGTCCTGTGAAGAGGCTCCGATATAGACATTATACCGTCCCAATTCTGTTGCATACCTGTGCAGTGATACATTATAATATCCCAAATCAGATATTGGAATATCAATAATAATTTTTAGTCTTTCCGACGATTTAAGCATTACCTTTTCAAATGCTCTTAATTCCTTAACGGGACGTGAGCTTATTGCAGTCGGATTTCCTATATAAACCTGCACTGTTTCTGTTCCGTCGCGCTCGCCCGTATTTTTTAAATAAAATTCTATATGAAGTCTATCTTCTGTAATTTCAGCATTGCATTCAGAATATTCAAATTTCGTATAGGACAATCCATGTCCAAACGGATAACAAATTTCTTCAATGTGTTTATCATAATATCTATATCCAACATCAAGAGCTTCTCTGTATATCACCCTTGTTCCATCCCCCATATCTATATCCGTTCTTAGTTTTTTCGGGAAGGTTTCGGCAAGTTTTCCGGACGGATTAACCCTACCCGACAGTACATCAGCAACAGCTCCGCCTGCCGTTTCGCCGCCAAAATACATTTGAACAATCGCATCTGCCTTATTGCACCAATCACCTAAAATAAGAGCCCCTCCAGATTGTAGGACAACAATGATTGGTTTCCCCGAATTACACGCTAAATTTATAAAAAATTCCTGATTCGGATTGATTGCTGCACTTGTTCTGTCGAACATTTCTGTGTCCTCAGACTCCATCGCCCCCGCAAATATCAATATAGCATCGCTATCTTTTATAAAATCATTAAATTCATTGCTTCGCGTCCATAGCATAACAGGTGAAAACTCACATTTTTTAAACATTTCAAGATATTCAAATTTTATGCCTTGACACTGTTTCTTTAATTCTTCAAGCGGAGATATTATATACCTTTCATCATTATGCACTTCTGCGCTTCCCTGTCCGCATATAAGCGGTGATACCGCATATTCACCTATTACAGATATCTTTTTATATTTTATCTCTGACAACGGAAGAGCCTTGTTGTCGTTTTTTAAAAGAACTATTCCTGAATCTGCAGCTTTCCTTGCTGTCTGTTCTATTTCTGTTCTTGCATGGTCTATTTTATTTTTCTGTAGTCTCTGAAATGTCTTTAACACACGCCTTATAGCATCGTTTACGCGTTCTTCGGTAAGCCTGTCATTTTTAATAGCATTGTTGATTTCTGCCGTTATATTCTCGTACTCCGGCATAATCAAATCCAGCCCCGCGCTTATCGCCTTTTCTGCTGAATGTACAGCACCCCAATCGGAAACAACTGCGCCGTCAAATCCCCATTCTTTTTTTAATATATCTGTAAGCAGCATTTTATTTTCCGATGTCCAAATTGCATTGAGTTTGTTATATGAGCACATTACAGCATCCGGATTAGATTTTTTTACAACTATCTCAAAAGCCTTTAAATAAAGCTCGCTAAGAGTACGCTCATCTACTTCTACACTTATATGGCCTCTGTTCGTTTCCTGATTATTCGCGGCAAAATGCTTTACGCACGCACTTACTCCCCAGTCCTGCAATCCGTTTATGTATCCTGCAGCAAGTTCGCCCGAAAGCAGCGGGTCTTCTGAAAGATATTCAAAATTTCTGCCACACAAAATATGTCTTTTTATATTTATTCCGGGACCTAACAGCATTTGTCGATTATATTTTATACACTCTTTTGCAAGCGACTTGCCTATTTCATACGCCATATTTTTATCCCATGTACAGCCTAGCAGACAAAGATTTGGAAAATGAACGCAATCTCCGTCAGAATCCTCCAAGCGCAGTCCGTGCGAAGCATCAGCCATAGCCTTGCTTTCTATATTCAAACGTTCTATCGGAAATGTATTCATACTGCTATAACCTGTCAGCATATTGATTTTTTCTTCTAACGTCATAGAAGCAATTATTTTATCAACCAAGACTTTGTTACTTTTATTCATTCTGCTTTCCCTTCTAATTCAAAAATCATATTATCTCCATCGTGTTCATAATTACTCACACATATCCCGTAATTCATAAGCGTTCTGCCGCTTTTCATCTCACCATTTACAATATATTTATCATTTTCATTAAGTCCTTTTAGTTTCACGTATACTATTTCATTAGACGGACGTGTTTCTTTAACAACATAATACACCAATGCCCTGCTTTTATCCTCCGACACATACATCCACGCCGAATGACGCGAAGTAAACGGATTTAACAGTCTGTAATAGTCGCCCATCATTACAAGCTCTCTGTATTTCTTGTAAAATTCAATCTGCTCCCGCATTTCGTCCAGCTCAGCTTCACTAAGCTTTGACAAATCCAATTCATATCCAAATGCACCGTTCATTGCAACTGTTCCTCTCATTGACAATGAGCTTATTCGTCCTGTCTGATGATTAGGCACAGCTGAAACGTGCGCTCCAACCGTTGATGCCGGATATACCATACTTCCGCCGTATTGAATATATAACCTCTCAGTGGCATCCGTATCATCACTTGCCCAATTCTGCGGCATATAGTAAAGCATACCAGGGTCATTTCGTCCACCGCCGCCCGCGCAGCCCTCAAACAGGATATCCGGGAACGCCGTTGTTATCTTCTCCAGCACCTCATACAGTCCGAGAATATACCTGTGATAAAACTCACCCTGCCAGTCCTTTATCTTTAAAAATCATGGTTGTATCCTCCTCATATCTGATATTCCTCACATAAATCATGGGATTACTATGCTGTCAGAAACCTGTAAAATCATATCCTGAGACTTAATTAACTTTGCTAAATTAAATGAATTTTCCGGCAGATATTTTGTTCTCACATATGAAGTTCCTATTTGATACGGATAGTGCAAATCGGTTCCGCATAATTTTAATTTATTTAATTCTTTCGCGCATTGAGCAGCCTTACTTATTCTGGAATTATGGTGTATATGCATATTGAATACTTCTATTCCATCAATATAATCCATATTTATCTCTTTCATACCATCGCGAAAAGGATGTGCCTGCAAGATAACATTTCTTTCATTTTTGAACCCTTTGTAAAATGTTTCTATATCCTTATCCAAATAGAAACATGCTTTTTCAAGGTCTGATTTATCTATTCCATATACAAGATAGTCATTTATTGCCTCATTTTCAAATCGTATTTCCATACCAAGATAAACTTTTAGCTTATCCTCGGCAGCATCTAAAAGCTCGGCATAAGCATTGTAGAAAAATTCTACATACTCCGCATCACTTTTAAATTTATTTCTATATCCCAAATAGAAATGATTGGTAAGCGCAACGGCAGAATATCCATTATCAATAAATAGCTTTGCCATCTCTTTAGGAGATATTTCCGAACAAAGGCTTACCGGATATGAATGAGAATGCAGCTCACACTTGTAAGTATATGTTTGGGTTAATGTTTCTTTCATAATCCTTTCCCTCTTCATCTGCCACACCTGCGGCAATATTTATTATTTCATAACCGTTATTTTTTCAATATTTACAATCTGCGGAAACGACATTACAATATTTCCTGTTATATTATGTACTGTAAAATCAATATATGTACTTTCTTTTTGATCGTTTGTGCCGCTGATAGTTACGCTTGCGTTTATATTATCATTGATTTTTGCAGTTATTACAAACTGCGATATGCTCGGCGCGTTCGCAGAATATTCAATGCAAAGCAGATGCTTTCCTGTATCCTTATAGTCTATCGCTATTGCTTGACCGTTTTTAGGCTTTTTATATTCAAATACACTTTCAAGCTCGTCTAACTTATCCTTTAATGACGTTTCAAGCTTGCCGCCGTTTTCGATAAATCTCTCAAACGTATGCGTTCCCATTATGTAATTCAAAATATTTTTTGCATTTCTTTGTAACTGTCCGCATGTAAGTGTTCCGTTTTCAAGACTTTCATCAATGTTGCTGTTAAATGTTACCGCATCTTGTGCAGGCATATATACATCATTCTGAGCGATAATCATATCCCTTAAATTTTGCTTATCACTTTCCTCTTTACTTAGCTTCGGCCACCAGTCCGTCATAACCATTCCCGTATATTCCCATTCCTCACGAAGAATTACAGTGTTAAGCTCATAATTTACTGCCGTCCAATGCTCATTTATGGGGTTATACGAAGTCATTATTGTTTTAGCATTGCCTTCTTTTACACACATTTCAAACGGTTTCAGATATATTTCCCTCAATGCTCTTTCAGAAACAACCGATACAACCGTATTTCTGCAAAGCTCCTGCGAGTTTGCGGCAAAATGCTTGACCGTCGCACTGTTGCCGTGAATGCTCATTCCTTTTACAAGCGCCGCGCCGATTTTGCCCGTAAGATACGGGTCCTCCGAAAGATATTCAAAATTTCTGCCGTTCAAGGGGGAACGATGAATATTTATTCCCGGTCCCAATAATGAGTCGATATTATGACTGCATAATTCCACACTTGCGTATTCATACAATTTCTCTGCCGCTTCTACATCCCATGAACAAGCAATAAGCGTACCATTCGGCATACTTGTCGCCGTATCGCCGTTGTCCATTCTAACTCCTGAAGGCCCGTCTGCAAGGCAAACTACAGGCACTCCAAAACCGGCAAGTTCCTGCGTTACACCGCCGAACACACCTGTATTGCCGGGACGCGCTTTTGGCGAGGACATTCCCTCGCCTGTCACAAGACAGCGTAAATCCGTATCTGATAACTGTGCGATAAACTCCTCCATTGTATTTTTGCCATTCTTAACATCTATGAGTTTTATTCCTTTATTGCCTGTATATTCAATTGTTTTCGGCAGATTATCGGTTATTCTCTTGTTATAATCAATCGTTCTTTTTGATACATTTCTATATGCAGGTTTGAAATCATACGTTGGATAAAGCACATCAAAATCACGCTCGGGAGCAAGCGCCTCCGTGAGCTCTTTTGTGACGGTTAATTTATCAATTGTAAAAGCAAACGCTTTCTTCGCGTCCCTTACATTTTTGCCTATATAGATACTATACTCTCCCGCTTCAAGCACATAACAGGATTTATGACCTGTTATTCCTCTGTCGTCATACGAAGCAAGGTCTTCTATATCTATTTCAATCAGTATTCCATCACTTTTGTCAGATATAATTACGTCTGTTTTTGCAAAGGCGCAAAGCGAACGCTTGGCTTTTCCGAGCTTACCCTGCGGAGCTTCTGCATATACCTGCACTACCTCTCTACCGCTTATATTACCTGTATTCTTAACAATAACAACAGCCGATATTTTTTCGTTATGCTTTGCAACGCTGTACGGTTCTATCTCAAAATCCGTATATGACAAACCAAAACCAAATGGGTAAAGCACCTTATCGGGAGCAAAGGTTTCAAAATATCTGTAACCGACATAAATATCCTCTTGATATAAATTGAAGTCTTTATTCCCGAAATTTTTACTGCTCGGATAGTCCGATATATCCTTAGCTATCGTATCTGACAGTCTGCCGCTCGGATTTACTTCACCCGATAGCACATCAGCAATAGCATTTCCGCCCTCCTGTCCGCCCTGCCAGACATACATAACGGACTTTATATTATATTTTTCTACCCAATTCATATCCATGATGTTTCCGACATTGAGCAAAACAACAGTATTTTCAAAATACTTTGAAACGATGCTGAGCAACACTTCCTCTTCGTCCGTAAGATACCAGCTTCCCTTTTCGGGTGCATTGTCCCTGTCCTCGCCCGCGGTTCTGCCAATTACGATTATAGCAACATCAGACTTTTCACGCGCTTCCTTTACAATGCTTTCATCAGGCACATATTCTTTCTGAAACCACGGCTCTGTTGCCCAGCCGTCACCCTCGTCGAACGGATTTTCCTTAATCCACGACTTGTAAATATCAACAAGCTCAGTATTTACATTTATTTTGGGATTATTAAACGCGCCGTCAAGGATATTAACGACATACTCTGTATGCACAAGACCACCTGAACCTGTACCGCTTTTTATGTAATCTATCTGCGTTCTGCCAAAGAATGAAACAGTATTTTCAGGCTTTATCGGCAAAACATTATTTTCATTTTTTAATAATACACAACCTTCTGCGGCAATCTTACGCGAGTGCAAGGCAAGCGGTGCATAAGGCTTTTCTTTAAATTTTTTTATATCTGTCATAAAACCAAACCTTTCATATTGATATATTATTCATTACAGAATACACGGTGTGTAACACATCTTTAATGATGCTGTGTTGCTTTTATGGAGGGGTAACAAGAAAAATCCGTATATTCTGAAATCAATAATACTCATCACTAATATATCGCTCATTACAGAATACACGGATATTTTCAGTAGTAATAAGAAAAAGAGAGAGGTCTTATTATTGGGTATTCACAAGAGTTGCCGTATATTCTGAAATCAACGATATATTATAATTTCTATTAAATTATTGAAATTGCCCCGTTTCCGTCTTATATCTCAACTAAATATTTTTTGCCTTTATATATCAGCTTGAAGCTCATACCGTTCCATTTTTCAGGCAAATTCGGTCTGCATACAAGCTGTCCGTTTTCCTCGCTTATTCCTGCAAAACCTTTAACCGCCGCTATCCATGCGCCGCCTGCACTTGCAGGATGCGTGCCGCCTATATATATTGCTCCTGCCCATTCCTTGCCGCCTTTTGTCAGGTCAGCTTTTGCAGACTTCATAAACATCGGATATGCAATTTCTGGGTTGTCTGTATAACATGCAAGCAGCGAATACATACATGCCGACAATGACGAGCCGTGTTCGGTGCGCGGTTCATAGTATTTTAAGTTCTTTTCCATTATATCGCTTGTATAATCATCCTTGAACATACTTAGCATTGCCACAACGTCCGCCTGCTTTATTACCTGCGTATCTGCCGCAACTCCGTATGCGCCGCCCCAATATTCCTTTGGATTTATAAGCCTTGACCGCACTGTGTCAACACTTGCGTCCTCCAGCTTGAAATATCCGTCAAACTGCTCTATTATGCCGCTTGCGTTTGGTTCTTTTATCAGAATATTCTTTGATGAATCCTTTAGCCTTTCCTTTAATTCGCTTTCTATCGGACATTTTTCCGACAATTCAAGAGCTGTGTCAAACACAAACTTCGCCATTCGATTCGTATATGCGTTATTGTTTACTCTCTCGTGATATTCATCAGGCCCGACAGCGTCATGGATTTCATAATACGGCTTATCTGCCTTTTTCAACAGCAGTGAGCGGTAGAATTTAGCGCATTCAATCACCATTTCCATTGCGCCCTCGTTTAAAATATCATAATCGCCTGTTGCGTTTATGTACTTCATAAGTCCGTAGACAATAGCAGCTGAAACATGGTACTGCTTATCACGAAAATGCGTCCTCATGGGACGGTTTGTGAATACGTCTGTTACATTGTAATCAGAACAGCCCTCATAGCCGCCCTCCTGACTTTCCCATGCATAATATGCGCCGTCAAGACCGTATCCCTTCGCCTTTGTCCTTGCGCCGTCTAATGTATCAATTCTATACTGCAAGAGTGTTTTTGCGACTTCCGGAGCTGTATGTATATAGTAATCTATCATAAACATTTCCGTGTCCCAGAACACCGCGCCTTTATACACCTGTCCCGACAGACCTCTTGCGGGAATGGATTTTCCTTTCATATTTCTCGGAGCAATACAATTAAGATGATAGATAGAATGATTCAGGGCATATTCCGCTTCGTCATCTCCGTCAATATGAATATGGGATATATCCCATATTTTATCCCATTCGGCTTTATGCTCGTCTTTTAATTCACGATAGCTTAATTCGTCAATTCTGCCGTTTGTGCCAAAGTCGTCAACAGATGTTGTTATCTCAGCAATTTTTTCAAAGGCATATTCCTTATTGGCTTTCGCCGTAAATCTTATATGGTGGAATATTGATTTATCGGTATTTTGATTGGTCTGCTCCGATTGAAAATCTGTCCTTATGCATTCCTTTGCCGTCACAGATATATTTTTTTCGCCTGTTATGCCTGTGACATAATCAATACCGTCCTTGCTTCCCATCTGCATTTTCACAAAATGCGGGCCGTTTATATCCCATACATCGCCGTCAATGCCTGTTACGATTTCCGCTTCACAGTCAAAATCGGCTGAAAACGTATATTTCATCGCTATATTATGCTGACGCGCTATGCTTGCAAATCTCTCGCATATTACCGTAATATCCCCGTGTTCTGTTTTCCAGCGGGTAACGCGACAATGCAGACCGTATCTGAAATCAAGCTCCTGCTGATGAAACTTAGGCTTTTCATCGGGCAGGGCGTATGTCTTTCCGTTAACCTTGACATATGTATATATGGGATTTGGCGCGTTTACCGACTCGCGCCACGAATTTCCCACGCGGTCATATATGCCTGCCATATTAACAGCGCACATCTGCTTTTTCGTGCACTCCTCAAGCGTTCCGCGTATGCCGAAATAGCCGTTTCCGATAAGAAAACGGTTTCCGTTCCATGCGATATTGTCTTTGTTAAATTCATTTTCCGTTAAGATAAAGTCCATAACTATCTCCTAAACATTCTGATTATTCTATACAAATCGTCAACAGACGATACCGAAATATCAGCCTTATTATTATTTTCCGCTTCACCAACCGCAACAGCATACATTCCGCCTGCTTTTGCAGCTTCTATTCCGGCGTCGGAGTCCTCTATCACAACACATTCCGACGGCGCTATGCCTATCTTTTGCGCCGCTATCAGAAACACTTCAGGGTCAGGCTTTGATTTTTGAGTATCAAGTCCGCAGCTTACCGCATCGAATTTATCCGCTAAATCCGTTTTCTCTAATATAACGGGCGTATTCTTGCTTGCAGAGCCGACAGCGGTTTTAATTCCGTTGCTTCTGAGATACGCAATAAACTCATTCACTCCCGATAAAACATCATTAAGAGAAAGCGTTGAAAGAGATTTTACATACATATCATTTTTCTTCTCCGCGAGTGCGAGCTTTTCGTCATCACTGAATTTTCTGTCTGTTTTTTCAAGCACGACCTCCAATGACGCCATACGGCTCACTCCGCGCTGACGCGCGTTATCCGCTTTTGTAAAGCATGTTATTCCGAGTTCCTCTGCTAACCGTTTCCATGCCGAAAAATGCAGCTCGTCCGTTGTCACCAAAACTCCGTCAAGGTCAAATATTACCGCTTTTATCATTGTCCATTCCTCACAAAAATAATTTTAATATATCCAATCATACTTTCACCTATCTGCCTTAATGAATATGGAGTGTCGCCTGTGTATCGGAAACATATCCATATTACTATAACCTGTAATTATCTTTGTCTTCTCTTCTAATGTCATACTGCTGATTATTTCATCAATAGATAATTGGTTATTGTTTGTGCTGTTCATCATCATTAACTCCTTATGTTATATAATTATAAATCCCTTGTTAAAGTATAACACAATTTTAACAACCTTCACTCAATCCTTCTCCGCATCGTTTGACAGCGGTTTTAGCTGAAATCCCGCTTTCTCCAAAAAAGTCATTGCCATAAGCGTTGCCCCAACTTGGTTTGGATGTACTCTGTCCCCCGCAATATAGGAAGAATGGCGGATTTTGCAATACTCTTCATACATCTTCTGAAAATCTACAAAAATGCAGTTATGTTTTTCCGCAAGTTGTCTGCATATTTCCACATATTCATCCATTCTCGCTCTCATCATATCGCCACGGTTCGGCTCAATGTAGTACGGTGATAATATAAAAATGCCTTTAACCTTGTCTTTAACCGAAACAATCATTTCCTCTACGTTCTGCTCATATTCGTCGGGCATTACCTGTATATCAAATCTGTCAGGCGTGTCAAATTGTCTCCAAACATCGTTAATTCCTATACATATTGAAACCCAATCGGGATTTAAATCTATAACATCTCTTTTAAAACGCATTAATAAATCTCTGCTCGTGTTTCCCGAGATTCCGGAGTTGGTTACTCTTATTTTCAGTTTTGGATAACAGACAGAAAGCATATTTTCAATAATACTTACATAGCTTCTGCCTATACCATCTCCCGGTCCTTCGCCTACCGGCTGTGCGCTCCCCATATCCGTAACGGAATCTCCTGCAAAAACAATTCTTTCTTTAATCTTTAAAAATCATAGTTATATTCTCCTCATGCAGTCTTTTGAAATTCATTTTTATATGGCATTTAATTCAGATACCACATTATAACTGTCGCCCCCTCCCTTATACAAATAAAATTTATTGTTGGTTGCTTCAATGCTCATACTATTCTCCCTGCAAATGTAATTTAATTTTTAATAATTGTAAATGAAAAATCTACTGTTTTATCTTTCATTTGATATTTCTCGGCAAGCTGAGGTCCGCAGCTGTTGGAACCTATACCGCTTACCTTATAGTCAATTCTCAGATTTGTATACTTGCTTTTTTCTAAATCATAACAATACTGTTTTTTCGTCAGCTCCGAAACTGAATATTCCGAGATGTTAAACTCATAGCCCTTATCTGATATAAACTCAAAGTCTCCTATTTTCAAGTATTTAGTATTGTAATGATTTCCGTGTTCCTGCGGCTTTATATAATTTACATACTCTTTTTCGGCGTTACTGTTATACATACCCATTTTTGAGCCGTGATGCATATCTATATAGCTCTCATACGGACCATATCCGAAATATGTAAAGTCTTTGTCCGAAACCGTACATTCAAAGCCCATTCTCGGCAAAAATGTCCGCTTGGCGTCAAATTCACCGCTGATTTTAACATCAATTCTGCCGTCAGCGAAAAAAGCATATTCAGCCGTATAATTAAAAAACGGCATCCTTGAAACCGAAGCAAGCGAACCCTTGACCGTTATCCTGTTTCCGTTAATTTCCGTATTATAAATTTTATTGTATTCTTTATCATAATTTTCGTCATACCATTTATTTTTTATATTTCTGTCATTATCGGCTGGCGCGCGCCATACGGATAATTTCATCGGCGATTTCAGAAAATCATCAAGCTTTTCTATACAGCCGTAGTGCATATTAAAAACATAATTAAAATTGCCACCGCTAATATATGCAAATTCCCCATCTGCGATTATATTAGCTTTGTCAGCCTCTTCAATGCGTATTACTGTTTCTTTAAGCTCATGCTGTTCAAAAGCAATTTCGTTTCCGTTATTATCTTTTAGTGAAATATTCAGATATTCCCCGTATGCACAGTCAATATCAGGCACGTCAATCGTTACGTCCGCACTTTTATGCGGATGGATGTCAAGGTCTATATGCTTTTGCATTGTCGTTTTTCCGTCTGATGTTACAGTAAGCTCTATGTCATATTCGTTTAAATTCGTAAAATCGAATTTATTGTATACCGTAAGAATATTTCCGTTAAGCTCCGTTTTCATAGGCTGATAAGCATATTTTGCCTCATATGAACCTGCCTTGAAGCTTCTGTCGCAGAAAACCAGCCCATCGCAGCAGAAGTTTCCGTCGTGAGTTTCCTCGCCGAACGCTCCGCCGTATCTCAACACACCGTTTTCATCGGGTGCTGCATGGTCTGCCCACTCCCATATACATCCGCCTATCATATTAGGATATTTATCTATAACCTCCCAAAAATCAACGACGTCTCCCGGGCCGTTTCCCATTGCGTGACTATACTCACATAAGAATATGGGGCGTTTATCTCCTGTTCTCTGTACGTAATCAATTATATCGCTCGTAATTACATACATACGGCTTACTACATCAACGTAATCATCTATTTTCTCTCCGGGTTTATCAAGCACCGGAACTACCGAATTTTCATAATGAATAAGTCTGTTAATACCTTGTGTTTTTGCCTGTCGTTTTTTTACCCACTCGCTCATCTTAACGAAATTCTCGCCATGATTGCTCTCGTTGCCCAAACTCCACATTATAACGCTTGTATGATTTTTATCACGTTCATACAAGCGTTCAGCACGGTCAAGAAAAGCGTCAAGCCATATGACATTCTGACAGGGCCACATATCGTTCTCGTCATATTCCCAATCACATTTTCTGTTTGCAAATCCGTGCGTTTCTATATCCGCTTCATCCACTACATAGAAACCAAGCTCATCGCATAATTCCAAAAAACGCGGTGCGGGAGGGTAGTGAGAAGTTCTTATACAGTTAATATTAAGCTCTTTCATCTTTAAAAGCTCGTCTTTTAATTCCTCATATGTTTGCGTATATCCGTTATACGGATGGGTATCGTGATGATTTACTCCCTTTAGCTTTACGCTTACTCCGTTTATCAAAAGCTCACCCTTATCGCTTACGCTTTGACTGCGAAGTCCTATCTTAAACGGAATATATTCGCCGCAAGCTTCAACAATAACCGTATATAAATACGGCTTTTCGGCGTTCCATAATATCGGTTCGGATAAATCGGTTATATTTCCGTCCATATCATAAACTTCATATTCGCCGTCATAATATATCCCTTTTTCGTCAAAACCGACTTCTATATCAAACAAATGCCCTTTTTCTCTGGATAATATATAAACGTCGCGAAAAATACCGTTGTGTCTGAAAAAGTCCTGATCCTCCAGATAACTTCCGACACACCGCTTATATACCTTAGCGATAATTTCATTCTCGCCCTCTGTCAAATTAATTTTAAATTCAGAAGTACAATGCGACACCGTTGAAAATCCAACGTACTCTCCGTTTACAAACAATTCAACGCAGGAGGATACTCCTTCAAAAATTATATAGTTTTCACGCTTTGCCATAATGTCATCGGCATTTATAAGTTTCCTGTATACGCCGACAGGATTATCATCCGGTACATACGGCGGGTCAACGGGATACGGATAATTTACATTAGTGTAATACGGCTTTTCATAGCCTGTCGTTTGCCAGCACGACGGAACGGTTATATCGTCCCATTCGTCAATTATTTGCGGGCAGTCAATATCCCGTTCAAAATACCGAAACTGCCACTTTCCATTCAGCAATGTGAAATACTCCGATGTATTTCTGTCGCCCCTTAATGCTTTTTCAGCCGTATCATACGGAATATAATACGATCTGGGCGGAAGTGTATTTTCGTGTATTGTTTTTAAGTTTTCATATTTTCTCATAATAGATCTATCTCCTACCAATTTTAATTCTTATCATTCTATTTTTTCAAGCTTTAACACACCGGAGTGCGGCACATTAAACGACGCAATATCATCAATGTCCTTTACATTATTTTCAATTTGCGTTCCCTTGCAGTCAAGAATTGTATATCTGAATTTTCCGCTTGCCTTAACTACTATAAAATCTTCGCCCGTTCCGTTTACAACAGTCAAACAGCCGCTTGAACACTCAACAATATTCCTACTATAACATACGCAGATTTTTTTACCGTCAAGCTCCGCTTCCGCCATAGAATAGTTTGCTTCAGGATTATATATTTTTAATTTACCGTCAAGCAGTATTTCTCTATGTTGCAGCCAGAAATCCAGCCAAAATTTAAGAACCTCATAATGTTCTGCTGTTATATCACCAAGCTTTACTGAAATCTGAGGAACGCCGAACAATATGGCTATAAACTGCTTTGCAATACTTTCATCTGTGTCATTATCATTCCACGTTATCATATCGGAATGAACGGCGGCTTTACCGGAGGTCATTCGCAAATCAAGAACACCCACACGATTTATAAACGCATCTAAGGCGCAGTCGCCTACGCGCACCATATTCCCGTATTGAGTAATTACAGGTCCGATATAGCTTTGACGAAATTCAATCAGAATATCGGGATTGATTTCTCTGAGCCTTGCGGTTATATTACTTATTAAACATTCTATCGCATCTTCAAGCGATTCAAAATCTCTGCCAATTCCTGTTTTATCCGAATATTCCGTTAATTCAAATGCATCGATAAAATCAAGTTTAAAGCCGTCAAGTCCCCATTCTAAAGCCGCTTTCTCATATAAATGTACAAGATATTCCCGAGCCTCCGGAAATCTCGGGTCAAGACAGTTCCACTCGTTTTCTTCATTATCGAGATATTTACCCTTGAATTTTTTCCATACCTTCGAGTGTTTTCCAACATAGGGAACAGAATACCATAGCATAACCTTCATTCCGATATTATGAATATTATCAACAAACGAACGCATATCTTTAAGCTTACTTTTACATACCTGCCAGTCGCCGCAGTATGCGTATCCGCCGCCGTTATTCTCGGTTTGCCAGCCGTCGTCTATTATGATACTTCTCATTCCAAGCTCATATGCTTTTTTACATTCTTTAATCAGTTCCTCGTCATTTATATTCTGATGAAAATTGTACCACGTTGAATACATCGGCATACGCGCATATTCGGGAACAATCTGCTCTCTCGCACGCATACGTTCTGCTGCGTCCTGAATTGCTTCATAAAACGGGATTTTGCGTTTGTCTATTATGATTTGCGTTTTATATTCCGAAATCACACCTATAGGAATTGTGAAAAATGCTATTCGGCATAAACAGCTTTTATTAAATTCCTCTGTAGCAGTACTGATTTCAATAGGCGTTTTGGCATCAAGAACAGATATGGTAAACACATTATCCCCGCTTTGAGAAATAACAGATTGAACAGGTATTCCCGACGCAAGTCTTGAAGATGATACCTGATGCTGCTCCCTCCATTCCGGCAGTATATTTCTGACCGTTCCGCATTGTGAATTCCATACGCTGCCGCATTGCGAATTCCATAATGAAAATGCGTTTATATGCGGAATATTAAACTCTACTGTTATTCTTGAAGGCGAACATTGAGTCCTTGGTTTAAATTCAACATTATATATCCAAACATCATTTTCATTGGTATATAATTCTGCTTTAAATTCATTGTAAGCATTATCAGATATTCTTATATCCATTACTGCCGCTCCCTTCTAAACTCATAAGTTTATCCTGCCGTCCTGTACACATACAAGCGATGCATATAAGGATTTTCTCCTCCGGTTATAATTCTGTCGGGTGAGTATGGATTCATTTCTCCTGTTATTATTTCGCTCGACGGCGCTACCCAAGCATTTTTACCGTCAAAATAGGTTACATTGGCGAAAGATCCACTGTTAAGATTATACGCTTCATTCACGGTGGTACAATCATAATATCCATATTTAATAATATCATTCTTCATATTTACTACCCAGCCGGATGTAACTATAGAACCATTATCCAGTGTTGCCTCTCCCCATTGTTCAACAGGCGTGCCGTTTTTATATTTATAAAGCATTTCACAGGCTTTTATTTCATTATTACTATCTGCTCTGACATATATTAAATCGCCTTTTTCAAAAGTTATATCAGGGAAATTTTCTTGTTTCACCGTATATTTAACATTTGTCGTTCCGTCATAACAAGATAATGATAAAATAGGCTCGTCATCATCATTTATTGTATATAATACTTCTGCCACCATTTTAGGATAATTTCTATCTATACTGTAGGTACGGTTATCTTCTTTAATTACCACAATATCCTCATAGTTTTTATCGGTATCAACTGAATAGCACTCGGCAAGATATTCAGTACCGCTTATCAGCAGTTCTTCTCTGCTGCCTATTGAAAAATGTGAAATATCAGCGTTTTTTGCTTCATCGTCGCTCGGAACTATAAGTATCTTCGTACTGTCTGTTATTATATTTTTCTTTCCCATACGGCCAACCCAATGATAATTGACAAGAGACGATTCAAGCGTTATGGTAAGAGAGTGTTCTGATTCATAAGGTTCTCTGTCTTCCAACGTTGACGGAGTATCTATTTGATTGATTTCTCCGTTTTCATTAACATTATATCTAATGAGCATTGGTTTTTCATCTTTGTTTTTATAAATCGCTTCTTCAAGCTTATTTGATTTATACGTTTTACCATCTACTTTTACTCTGTCCGCAACTGCAAAATCTTTAAAGCTTCTGTCAAAAGTAAACAGTCTCAAATAAAAATCTTCCCTTTCATCACGATATGTTCGTCTTAAATAAGCATATTCCATATCATCAGAATTTTCGCTCTTTGTATCAACAATATATCCTGTATGATTTAGTTTGAATGTCGTTTCTGTACCGATATAAAATGACAGATTATGCTTTTCTTTTATATATTTGTTTACGGAATATTCTGTACCGTTTATTTTAACGCTGTCCTCCGTTATGTTTTCAATTTTACCTGTTACAGTCTCACGGCTTATGTAAATTTCCAGATAATCATTTGAACGTATTACCGATATAACATCATCTTCTCTGATATCAGAAAACTCTGCTTTTTCTCCGGAATTAAGATATACCTTAACAACACCGTAATCATCTTGATTTATCATTCCGCCGTCAAGATATTTTACATAAATTCTATTATTATCGGCATCATTGCTTCTGACTACGCCTATTTCATAATTTTCACAAATAACGGTTTCAAATGTACCGTTATTATCCATATCATAAACAGTAACCTTTCCTAAATTCATACTGTCAAAAAAATCGGATACGCTTTCTGTCGATTTTGAGCCGTTCATTATAAACTCTGCTCCTGCCGCTATTTTTACGTTTCTGCTGCGCGACCCATCATAATATCGCAAAGTATTTTTATTTGCGTCAAATGCCTCGAAATCCTCAAAATCTATTTCTATAACCTGACTGCTGCCGCGGTCATACATATATACAACGGTCTGTGTGCCGGCGTCCTCATCATCTATGTAATAATAATTAACCTTTTTACCTAAAAACGGCTTTACATAGTCATCTTCCGCTTCATAAAGAGTATCTGCTATCCTTACTTGATTTTCATACGGATAATCTGTTCTGTCTAAAGATATACCATATATACCTGTTACGATGCCGGTTTCTTTTCTTATTGATTTACATTTATATAAAAATGTGTATCCGTCCGTTTTATCATACTGTATTCCGTTTGCATTTGAGCCGGATTCCTTTAAAACAACGGTATCCAAGGCATTATACAATAGTCTTGCAGCAGACGCTTTGGTTAACCCTTTAGATTCTATTCTTACACCATTGGTAATTTTAAGTTCCGCAGCTTCTTTTATATATCCATCAGGATAACCTCCATATAATTTTGCGTAAGTATCATATCCCATTGCTTTTATAAGTATGGTCGCTGCCTCACTGTATGTAATATTATCATCAGGTCTAAATTCGCTGTCACCGCCGCCGCTGATAATTCCCAGCGCTGCAAGTCCGTTAATACTGTTAGACTTCCAGTAAGTTGCCGGAACATCAGTGAAGTACCGCTCCTCTTTTCTTGTATATTCATCAACGTCAAGTATTCTTGCAATATATCCTGCAAACTCAGCTCTTGTTACAAGCGTTTCCAAATTGTCCTCATCATCAAAAACGTTAATTTGCTTTAACAATCCCGTATATTCATTAGGCTGTATATTTTCATTTTCAGCAGCTAATATCGGGGTGGCTGATGATAACAATATTGTTATGCTTAATAAAATCATTAAGAATTTTTTTATCACTTTATTCACCTCAATTTTCTAATACTCTGTATAATACTACTGCTGTTTCAGCTCTTGAAATATTATTTAATGGTTTGAAAGTTCCGTCTTCATAACCAGATATATATCCCATTGCGCTCATAAAACGAATTGCCGGAGCTGCATAATCGGAAACATCATTCATATCTCCAAATTCAGCCTCCGCATAATATTCCGCATTGCCGCCGAGCGCCCTGTAAATCATAACAGCCATATCCTGTCTTGAAATCGGCATTCCAACGCCAAATTTATTATCTCCTATCCCTGTAGCTGTTCCTGAATTTACAAGTGAAGTAACATATGGAGCATACCAAGCATCATCTTTTACATCATCAAAAGACACCTCCATCGAATCATTCTGTAAATCCATCGCAAGAACAATAAGTTTTGCAAATTCTTCTCTGGTAACAAAATCCGCAGGAGCAAATATACCTTCTGATTTTCCGTCTATAATACCTTTATCATAAAGTGCTTCAATTGCATTCTTTGCCCAAGTATATTCTTCTATATCATTAAAATATTTTATTGTCAAAGGTTCAACAACATCAAAAGGGTTATTGGGAAGCGTAACAGAGGTTGTAGTATTTTTATTTGAGCTTCCTGAACCGCCGCCACCTCCAGAGCCGCCGCCGTAATTGTTTGAGCCTCCCGACGCTTCTGTTAAAGCCGTTCTTAATGCGCTGTAGCTTTCATACTTCTTGCCAGCAACCGCACTGCACGAATTATTATTTACAATAGCTGTCGGGAAAGCTGTCTTTGTTTGAAAATCATTTAAAATCGAAACAATATTCATATATCCATCAGGATGATACACTCGTTCTAAAATCATCGCTTCAATAAACTTATTTTCCAAATTTGCAAATCCCGATAATTTTTTGTTTGTAACCGCAGAAACAATAGCTGATTTACTTGATTCATTTGCTTTTTTATACCATTTATCAACATTGGCATTTTCAAACTGCAAATATGCGTAATAATCATCTATATTATCTATTTTTCCTTCATTCAATCCGTCTACAACCAGATTTTCACGATAAATATCCGCAAGTTTTGTCCCGTTTAATTCCGTTAAATTTTGCGTTACAGTGTTATATATTGCATCTATCGCGACAGTTTCACTAACCTCTTCCGTGAGCGGCATATAAAATTGAAGCTCATATCTATAATCTTGCACAATTTTTTTCATAGCGTCTTTTGAGATTTGCGCTTCATTTTTCAACTTTATTATCGCTTCAGCATTTTCATTTGGATTTGTATATAAAATTCGTAAATCCTTTAGTTTTGTGGCATTTTCATCACTTACCAATAATTTGTATACGCCACTTTTTAAACCGGCGGGAAAAGAAAATTTATATTCTCCGCTTTCCGCTCTGTATTCATCAAAATATGTAATATCATCACCTGATACATTTTCATCCGAAAGCCCGTCCCACGTCATATCGTCTACTGTAAGCATTAGTCCCACATTATTTCCGTCTGCAATACCGTCAACAGCAAACATATATTCATCACTTATATCCGAAATCACAAAATCACTTGCATACGCAGTCTGCGACATCAAGAGTATGGCGATTAAAAATACAATACATCTTTTTTTCATATCTTAGCACCTACCTTTATTTATTTTCTAAAACATATCGCTTATATGTATCAGCAATAATGCTGCCGTCTGCTGATGTTAATTCATTTGAATTTATGTAACTGTACAAACTTTTTAATGCTGCCTCATCCGTATTCTCAGATATGTTCGGATAATAGAGTAACAGCGCATAGCGATATTCCTTGGCTGTGTTTACCATTTCAGCTTCTGACAGTTTAGCCGCTGTCAAAAGCTTTGTCATAGCGGATTTATTCTCATTCGGGTTACTGTACATCACCAATGTATTGTTTAATTCCGCTCCCGTAAAATCCGATACCTGTAATCTGTAGAGTCCGCTGCATCTGTCAAACGTATATTCACCGTTATATTTGTTCTTTACAACCGGCAACTCATTAAAATAAATAATATCATCCGCTGAAATATTCTCAGATTGCAAGTCATTCCAATTTGTATCCTCGCTGTAAATCATTACTCCAACGGTTTCATCGTCAGATATACCATCAAATTTAAATGTATAGCTATCAGATATCCCTGCATTTATAAATACAGTGTTTCTGATTGCAAGCTCTGCAAAAGAGCATAATGGTTTCATTGTATCCTTTTCCCACAAAAATGCTTTTATTTTATCCGCTCCTCTTACTTTGGCAACGCTTTCCTTTGCCGAATTTAAGCGAACTGCTTCTTTCAGTATTCCCTGCTTATATTGTGCAACATAAGCATCGTATACATCATCGCTATAATCTACCGTACAATCAATATTATCTCCGCTTTCTTCTATCACAAGCTTATTTGTTAAATCAAAGTTCTTTTTTTCATATGTGTTATCAGAATGATAATGAATAACAATATTCATTTTTCCAATAGCATTTGTAATGTAAAATTCATCATCAAAGCTGCCGTCCTGCGGCGTCACAGTATTAAAATACGCCGTGCACTCCGCCGGATTACTAAGAAAATCCGCATAAGTTTTGTTACCTTTCAGAACAATAAAATCAACGCCTGTTTCTCCATCTCTGTGTCCTGATATTTTCACACTGCCGTATTTTTCCGTTTGCTCCGCTCTTACAACAGACGGTACGGGTGATGGTGTTGTATCCGGAAATTCCTTTTTATACACCGCATATACGGGTTCACCGTTTACTTTTATGGTCGAAGTGTCTTTAATTTCATTGCCGTACATATCATATACGGCTAAAGAAAATCCCTCTTTTGATTTTTGCGGAGTATATGACGCTATTGTATCAAATTTATTATACACTACATCAACATACGAGCCATCGTCATTATTCTCAAACCTATACGTATCGTATGCTGTTCCTGCCGTGTGTTTAGAAAAATCCATACCTTTAAGCCAATAATTCATATTCGCGACAGCGGCATATGATTTTTTTGCGGCATACGGAGTATAAGTGCTGTCCCACGGCCTAATCAAGCCGTACTGCGCTTCTGCGTCATACGGGTCGTTCCAGCCGTCCTGAAACTGATAAATAAAATATGTTCCGAAATCCCGGTCCGACATAGACATCAGGAAGCTTCTGACTAAAAACATAGCTTGTGTTCTTTCCGCCACACCGATATCGGTCGGCCAGCCGTGCTCAGATATCCATATTTTAGTTTTCCCGCCATATTGCGCGGATAACTGCCTGAATTTTTCTATATAATTATTCAAGCCAAAGTCCTCCGGTGACGTGGTCGTCCAATACGGGTGAAATGATATTCCGTCAACATATTCACCAAGTCCCGCCGCACATGCATCTTCGCACCACTTACAGCAGTTCTCGTCGTGTATACCGGACATACATAACCCCACAAGCTCTCTGTCAGAATTTGCCGCATCCATTGCATCTCTTGTTACTTTTGCCAGCTTTGTATAATCCCCGCTGCTTATATCTTCCGACAGATTAGGCTCGTTCCAAAGCTCATATGCTCCGATTACATCTCCGTAATCTCTTTCAAGCTCCGTTACAAGATTATATACATAGTTATAAAACGCGGTTAGCTGTTCATCTGTTTTGGGAAATCCGCTGCCCTCTGTATACAATGGATTTCCAAACGCTAAAATGGTATACAGCTTCACATTATTTTTTCGCGCATTTTCAAGGCAATCCTTCTGATACGGCGACAGCTTGTAAACGCCTTTTTCTGTTTCATACTTATCCCAGTGCATTTCGGTTCTTATCCAGCCGATACCCGCATTTGAAAGTAACTCCAGTGTATTTATCGGGTCGCGGTCATTTCCGCCGAGATGGACGCACGCTCCGATTTTTTCATTTTCCCCGTCCACATATCTGTTATAGGAAAACGGACATTCTGAAGCATTTGAATTATTGCCGTCGCTTATTGTAAGCTCTGCCGTAAAAGCACCGTATATACAATTATCATAATTTATATAAAATGCGGTATTCCCTATATCAGCCGTTATATCTCCGTTATGAGTTTCAATCACATTAGCGTTTTCGTCGATAATATTAAGAACATATGACACTTCGGTTTCTTTGCCTGTACGATTTGTTACAGTGCATTTGAACGCCTTTTCTTCATCCGTATCATACATTATATTACCAAGCTTATCTGTGGTAACTTTTGCTGTTACAGGTGATTTTGTTTCTCCAGCTCTTACTGTGATTTTACTTATTTTAACGCCTTGTCCCGCATATCCTTGTTTAGACAAACGGGTAGTGAGTATAAAATCGCTGCCGCTAAACGAATTATTTAACTGCGGATCAGTCAGTTTAAGCGTTGAAACCACATATTTTTTGCTTCCTTGCCCAAAAACTTCATCGCTCCTTGCTTCAGCTCCGGAAGCATCTATATATTTAACTTCAAAACAGGATAAATTTCTATATTCCTGAGTTTCATCGTAGTATTCAATATCAAGATATACATCTTCAAAAGGCTCCATATTGTTGACAAAAGAATCATTTATATCCAAATATAAATTCTCGTCATACCATACAGTCGAACCTATATGCCATACGCTTTTCCCGCTTTCTTCAATTACCGTTGGTTCGGTTATATTATCTCCAATCCTTGCAGATATTTCCGACATATCGGGAGAGGGGCCAAATTCTATAGATATTTCCGGAGCCTGCGCTGCTTTTACAGAAAAGCTGTCACATAGGTTTACTGGTATTATAATATATATAGCAATTAAAATTGTAATTATTTTTTTCATAAACTAAACCCTTATATTTTATTTTTATTGCGGGAACCGTTATAAAACAGCTCCCGCATATAAAATCAGTTTATAATTCCTGTGCCGTACATAGCGGACAGTTATTAGCTCCCCATAAAAATGTCTTATATTTAACCGCATTTTCATTTTTTTCAAGTTTTAGACTGCCCTCTAATGATTTTTCACTTTTAACATTAAGCAAAATGCCGGTGCTGTCATATGCAGCGACATATACGGTAGTTTCTGCATCGTCCGATTTATATGTTACAATAACATTTTCTTGATTTTCGTCTTCTCTGATTTCAAGCATAACAGTATCAGCAGAAGGCATATTTTCTATAGTTTTAACCTCAAAATTGTCTATGTATATTTGACCGTTTAGTTCACACGTCTGAAACTGCACTCTGCTTAATGGAGTTTTATTTCCAAACATATCATACTTACCTATCAGTGTTCCGTTAATGTATGTTATATATGTCTTTTCCGTATGGTCTATATAAAATTCAACACGCGCCCAATCATTTACAGAAATTGCGTTTTCTTTATCTATTTGTCCGTCTTCTAAGCCGTTCCAGTAATTTATTTCGTTATCCGTTACATCAAGTCTGCATCCAATGCTATTATTATCATTTGCAAGCACTTTGATTTCACTATGTCCGTCTCCGATAGCCAAAAAGTCAAATGACACTCTCACCTTATCATCAGCTTTGCAAACTGACGGCAGATTTATATCTATATTCTGCCACGCTTCATTAAATTCCATTGACGTACCGTGTTCGTCGTCAACTTTTACGCCGGCTATATTCGCCGCAGCGTCGGTAGATTTGCTGATTACCGAATAATTACTCGAAAGGTTTTCAAATGTTGACTGCACAGGATACTCTTCACCCTTGCAATAGCTGTCAAAGTCGGTCTTAAAGATATTGTTTTCGTCGCCCTTATATCCCTCAAACTCAATTTGCTCTGTTGTAAGCGGCTGTCCGACAATGCCCGTAATATTCGTTAACTCTATTCTGTAGTTTCCGTTTTCCGCAAGCGTTTCTCCGAATTTTACGTCTACGCTGTCTGCCGCCGCATTTTCAAGTGCTACACCGTTCAAATATGCGCTGTTTGTAATATCATATACCTTAATATTTTCCGTTGTAAGCGTTGATGTATCTACCTCTCCTGAGAAATTAACCTTTACGGAATCCGCTTTTATACTTACCTTATTTGATTCAATGCTCGCCGTTATGTCGTCCATATGTGGCGCTTCGCTTACCTTTTTGACTTCAAGATTATCTATGTACACCTTGTGGTCTGCGTTGATATCGTCCGCCGTCTGGA
>OLQU01000650.1_pt1 | contig 28042 bp, 30 predicted proteins | sample 1672271 | NCBI WGS metagenome assembly OLQU01 (sample SAMEA3136666, study PRJEB25190) | human gut metagenome | biome: human gut; feature: human-associated habitat; material: faeces | place: Austria | collected 2013 | reverse complement strand
CTGAGGGGCGGTCCCAATGCCGCTCGCACCGCAAGGCCGAACCTCTTCTATCCCATCTATATCGATGAGGAGACCGCGACAATTAAGGAGCTCGGCGCTTCTCTCCCCCTTGAACAAGACTGGACAAAGATACCGACAAAAACGGGTCTCAGGGCAGTTTGGCCTATTAGGACCGATGGCCGGGAGGCGACTTGGAGGATCTCCCAGAATGCTCTACAGGCCAAGCTTGATCGCGGGTGCGCAAAAGTAGGTGAGTACAACAAAAAGAGTGATCGGTACTCCCTCCTTTACCTAGGAGATTCCCAAGAGGAGCGTCTCAAGAATGGAGAAATTAAACTCATCGGCAAGGCTGAGGATGGGTCCTTGCTTCTCGAAGAGCAGGGAGAGCGCTCTGCCATTCCAACAACTGTTTGGAGTGGCACGCAGTTCTCTGCCGGTGAATACGGGAGCCGATATATCAAAAAGTTCATCGGCGATAGGCGCTTCACATTTCCAAAGTCCCTTTATGCGACCGAGCTCTCAATCGCTTCCGTTGTTGCCGACAAACCCGACGCCCTTGTAGTCGATTTCTTCTCAGGATCGGGCACCACGGCACATGCCGTCATGCGCTTGAACCATCAGGACGGCGGGCGCAGGCGCTCCATCAGCGTAACGAATAACGAGGTCTCCGAGGACGAATCCAAAAAGCTCACCAAGCGCGGTCTTCGCCAGGGCGACCCCGAATGGGAGGCGCTGGGCATCTGCCAGTACGTTACCAAACCACGCGTCACGGCGGCCATCACGGGCAAGACGCCCGAGGGCGATTCCATCAAGGGTGACTACAAGTTCACCGACGAGTTCCCCATGGCCGACGGCTTCGAGGAAAACGCCGTCTTCTTTGACCTCACCTACGAAGACCCGGACGCCGTCGAGCTGGGTGTGGCCTTCGAGGAGATCGCGCCCCTGCTCTGGCTGCGCGCTGGTTCGCGTGGCAGCATCATCAAGCACGAGCAGCCGGGCTTTGCCATGGCCGACGCCTACGCCGTCCTCTTCGACTTTGCTTCGGTCGGCGCTTTCATAGACGCCGTCAAGCAGAATGCCAGCATAGGGTGCGCCTATGTGATCACGGACGACACGGCTCGATACGCCTCCGTCAAGGCACAACTGCCTGGGCTCGATGTCGTCCGCCTGTACGAGAACTACCTGCAATCGTTCAAGATTGCCGCCGAGGATGCGGTGAGGTAAACATGAGAGTCGAACTTAAGGATTTCCAAGCCGGTGCGGTCGCGACCCTGGCGAACAAGTTGCAGTCGATGCGCCGACGCTACGAGCAGGACGGCGAGCTGTCCTCGATATGCCTCGCATCTCCCACGGGGTCGGGCAAAACGGTCATGTGTGCAGCGACGATCGAAGCGCTCTTCTTCGGAGACGACGATCTGAGCCTCATGCCCGACGAGAATGCCGTCGTTCTTTGGCTCTCGGATTCCCCGAGCCTGAACGAGCAGACGAGCGTGCGTTTCTCAAACGTGGCGGACAAGCTGGCAGACAGCATCCTCGACAGGCGCCATCTGGTCACGATTACTAACGACTTCGGAGCCGCGCACGACATTCTCGAGCCGCGCCACGTCTATTTCCTCAGCAAGGACCTACTCAGTAAGAACGGCCTGCTCACCAAGGGTAGTGAGGCCAACTCCGGCCGCGTGTTCTGGGACATCCTTGACCGCACCATCAGGGACCCGGAGCGTAACCTCTATCTGTTCATAGACGAGGCCCATCGCGGTCTGGGGGCCAATGCCTCGAGCGAGCGCGGCACCGCGACGATCTACGCCAGCCTCATTGATGGGCTCGACGGCCGTGCAGCGATGCCCATCGTCGTCGGGGTCTCTGCCACGCCGCAGAGGTTCGAGGCGGCCATGGACCAGCGCGCCGATCGCGTACGTATGCCGAAGGTCGCTGTGACCCCTCGCGAGGTCCAGGAGTCAGGTCTGCTCAAGGACATCATCGAGTTGCGCGTGCCAGAGAAGGACGACCCGGTCGAGCACCAGTATCTCACTATGGCGTGCGAGCGCTATGCCCTGACTTGCCGCGAATGGGGCGAGTACTGTGCCCGTGAGGGCGAGAGCCCCGTCAACCCGCTGCTGCTCATCCAAGCGGCGGACAACGTGAGCAACTCGGCCCTGGCTGAGATGTGCGACCAGATCACGGGCCTGGTCCCCGGCCTTTCCGAGGCGATGTCGTTCGCCAACGTCTTCGGCGAGCATAAGGACATCGCGGCGGGAAAATACCTTATTCCCTATGTCGAACCCGAGTTCGTTCAGGACACCTCGCGCATTCGCGTGCTCTTCGCCAAGGAGGCTGTCTCCAACGGATGGGACTGCCCGCGAGCGGAGGTCATCTTCTCGCAGCGCAGGCGTTCGGACTCGACCTATATCGCACAGCTCGTGGGACGTATGGTACGCACCCCGCTTGCGCGGCGCATCGAATCCGATGATCTTTTGAACTCCGTCGCCTGCTACCTGCCCCAGTTCAATCCCGAGAGCACTCAGGACGTGGTCGACTACCTCATGGGCCGCAAGGACGACATGGGCGAGAGCTCCATCGGCAAGCAGAACATCGTTCTCAACCCCGTGACTATCACGGCGGCTGCGCCCAAGTCCGAAGCCGACTACCAACAGGAGCTCAAGGCGTACGAGGAGAACGAGAAAGCCATCGAGGCGGCGCGGCAGGCACAACCCGGCTACCAGGCGCCGCTTGCCGGCATCGCGATTCAGGAGCCGTTGGACATGCAGGGAGCGCAGCCCTCGCTTGCCTCTGCGGTCAGGCCCGTCGACGTCCCGGCGCCAGAAGCGGAGCTGGCGCCTCAGCCCGCAACGGGCAACTACGTTGCAGCGTCTGCCCCGCAGCAACCTGCGACACCTGAGCCGAGTTACACACAGACCGAGCCGACCCAGCCCGTCTCGGTCGTAATACCCGTGCCCATGGCAAAGCCCAAGCCGCCCACCAAGCGCGAGCAGTCTTTCACGCATCAGGAGTGGCAGGGCATCCGCACAGCCTTCGATTCCATCCCCGTGCAGCGCATTCCGAAAAAGGCCAGGAACGAATTCCAGAGCCTGGTTAAGACGGCGACTCTGCTTGTCGAGACTGGCCTCGATGTCAATGCCGCGGTCGACGTGAAAAAACAGTTCGTCCAGAAGCTCAAGGGGTACATCGTTGCTAACGAGGACGAGTACCGCGAAGCCAAACACGACGTAGAGGTTGCCGAGACCGTCAAGATCACGCTCGACAAGCTCAACGAGACCGAGGACCAGGAGCAGGAGGAGGCCCGCACGGACGCCGAGGGCCTCAGAAAGGCCGCCCGCGACGCCGACATGCATTTCACTAAGGAGTTTGCGAATGAGTATCGTCGCGCCAACTTCAAGGAGCTTGGGCGGCCCGAGTGCGACCTGCGCCTTGCCGCAGCGGTGCGCACGCAGGCCATCGTTGATGCGCTCGAGGGCTGGGCGGCTCAATGCCGAAAGGAATACTTCAATAAGGTCGATGGATCTGGCGATTATGACTACCTTAACGACGCGGCAAAGCAGCGCTACGACGAGCTGGCCCGTGAAACTGAGGGCAAGCGCCTCACAAAGATAGAGTGGCCCACGTCTACCAGCACGTCGGACGACTTCGCTAAATATCCGTGCCATATCGTGCAGAAAGAGGACGGCCTCTGCCCGCTCGACCTGAATCCGGCGGAAGACTATATCGTTAGGAACGAATTGGCAAAGAATCGCACGGTTGCCTTCTATCGCAATCCGTCGGGCAGCATGTCTGCTAAGGCGTTTTCGATTCCGTACATGTCTTCGGTGGGACGCAAGGCCCTGCATCCAGACTTCCTCTTCTTCGTGAAGGATGCAGCGGGCGTCATCAGGCCGTCCATCGTTGACCCTCATGGCGAGTTCCTCGGCGACACGCTAGCAAAGCTTAGGGGCTATGTGACCTATCTGCGCGATTATCCCGATGTGTTCAAGCAGGTACTCTTCGTCGGGGATATGGGCGAGGGCGTGTACAAGGTGCTCAACCTCTTGCGATCCGATGTGCAGGATGCCGTGATGGGCTACAGCGATGTCGACTGTAAGGCGCTCTTCTACGGCTCCTTCGCAAACGACTATCACTAGGATTGTCGGGATTTGCCTGGCGGGCGTCTCGGATCATATACCAGAACCGAATTAGTAAGGCTCGCTAAGGCGGCCGTCCGTTAGGGGCGGCCGCCTCTCTTCAGTCTTGACCAATGATTTCAAGCGTTTCGGTGGCATTCGCCGGTCATGACCTCGTATCCGTTACGTGGGTGGCACCTCCGCTACGCCGCGTCAAGGGGGCCCATGAGACCCCGCACAAACCTACGCTCCGCTCCGGTTGGTGGAGGTCGTCATGGACCTCCCTTGACCCGCCTTCGCTCCGGTGCGGCTTTGCAGGGAGCAAAGCCGACGACGACGCGCGGCGTCGCCATTCGGCTTTGCCCGCAGGGGCGAGATGTTGAGGGCAGGGTGCCCGGAACGGAGGAAGACATGCAGCAGCTGATGACCGAGGAAATCGCCAAGACGGCGCCGAGGCTCTACGAGCAGGACGGGGCGGAGGACCCCACGGTCTACGCCCACTACTTCTCGTGCGTGAACGGATGGGACTGGTGGCTGCTCGAGTTCGACGGCACGGACGAGGCTTTCGGCCTCGTCGAGGGCTACGACGACGAGCTCGGCTACTTCAGCATCAAGGAGATGGCCGAGCTGAACCGCCAGATGGGGTTCGCCGCCGTCGAGCGCGACGAGCACTTCGAGCCGAAGCCGCTTAGCGCCGTCAAGGGGAGGTAGCTCCATGGAGATGGACGAGGTTGGCGCCGTGGGCAGATTCGGCAAGTCCCCGGGCGGAGCCGTCGCGCTGACTGTCGTCGTCGAGTTTGAGTCGGGCGGCGAGGGCGGGGCGTTCGAGGTGGGTGCTGCTCCGGAGGGGTCGCCCGAACTCGGGCGACTCGTCTCGGACGCACGCGACGAGGCCGATGCCTTGGTGGAGGACGGGGGCGGATGGGCTGCCGTCCGCATCGGATTCGGCGACGTGGAGAGCATTGACTGCGAGAGCGGCCGGACCGTGTACGTTGCCGGAGAGGGGTGAGGCGCATACGGAGAACGCGGGCATGCCATCGGCATGCCCGCGCCAGCTTTTCCGGGGACGCCTCGCGCCATCCCCGAACCCCTGCGCGCCAAGGGGCGGTGCCCCTTGGAACCTTGGCTAAGGTGACTCGGGAACATGGAGGATACTGAGACTCGTGCGTCCGGGTGGCATCATTAGATCTCAATCTGATGCCTGACCGCTACGGCCTAGAATTCGGCGGCTTCCGCTACTTCGTGGCACCGCAGGAAGAGCACTTATATCCAGTGGTCACGGTCTCGTCCCGTGCCGCGCTCACCTGCACCTGCTCGTCATAGGCTGCTTTGTCGGTCACGGTCTCATAATAGCCCTGCTTCACGGTTACATAGGAAGAATGGTAGCCACCATGGTCATACGCATCGAGATGATCCCAAGGGTCAGATGTAATGTCTGCGCCGCACTGATTGCAGATGTAGTGTTCCTCTGTCACTGCGTCATGCCACACCTGATGGGTCACCGCATCGTGGTGGACGGTCTTGTATTGCGCGTCGTGATGGACGGTCTTGGTCTGGGCAACCCAGTTGTGCTGGTGCGCCGGGGTGTCATCCTTCTTCGATGAGCCACCCGAGTTCGAGCTTGAACCGGAGTTCCCGCTATTGCCGTCCGACTTGCTACCGGAACCGCCGTTCCCACTATCGTTTTTGGAGCCGTTGGAGGAATCGGAGTCATTCTTCTTATTATCGGAAGTGTCCGGCTTCTTCGCATCGGACTTGTCCTCCTTGGCCGTCTCCTGCGCCTTTTCGCTCTCCTTCTCGACGGCATCGGCATCGGCGTTCGGGTTCTTCTTGATGTTGTCCTCGAACTTCTTCACGACCTCGGCACCCTTGTCTCCGGTCAGGGTGGAATCGCCCTTCTTCACGGCTGCTGCAACGTCCTTGGCGATGGCGGTCAGGTCATCCTTCGTCACCTTGTCCGCATCCACCTTTTCGAGCGTGATGACGGTACCGTTCGTTTTCTTGTCATCTTTCCCGGCCTTGACCTTACTGGACGCGGCCTTATAGGTAGAGCCGTCCGCGTTCACCGGCGGGATGAGGGTGACGGTGTAGGTGCCGGACTTGCCGACCCTCACGGTCACCTGCTTGTTCGCGACGATGGCGGTGTAGAAGTCTACTTCCCCGTCCGCATCCTCTATATGGGCGATAATGGGCGTGGAAGTGTCCGCATCCCAGCCGTCAGCCTTTACCTCAAGGGTAAGTACCATGTCCTGTTTCTCATCGTCCTTTGACTGGGACACCGCAGGGGCATTGGAATCTCCCGTCCAACTGGCATGTGAGATGGCGTAAGCCCCGCCGCCGATGAGGAGCGCCGCACAGAGGATTCCCGCACCAGCCGCGCAGACCTGCTTACGGGAGAACTCGCGCCCGAAGAGCACGAAAGGTTTCCCCTCTTCCTTTTCCACTGCATCCCCGGAGACCATATCGTCCGTCACCTTCGGAATCTCCGTAGCCACCATGGCTCCTTCCTGATTGCGATACTTCAATATTTGCATTGTATTTCAAATTGTCACTTATATAGGTGTGACTTATATAGGGTTGGCTTGAATCATTGACACCGAAGGACGGGAGGTGTCGATGACTCAGCTGGACCCCAAGATGCGCGTGGGGCTCCGCATCAAGGAGCTAAGGGCCGGGCTCGGCCTGAGCCAGGAGGCCTTCGCGTACTCCATCGAGATGTCGCGCACCTACTTCGCCGAAGTCGAGACCGGCAAGCGCAACGTCTCAATCGAGAATATCGAGCGCATCGCAGGCGGGCTCGGCGTTTCCCTGAGAGAGTTTTTCGATTCAGACCTGTTCGATGGATAGTTTGGCTGCCGGCTTCTGACGTCATTTTTTCGGCGCTGTGGTTCGAATGCTACGCGTCACTTTGGATTCGGTTTTCCGCCACGAAGCGGCGGTGCAGGATAAGGCTCCACTACGTTTCGCCGGAGGCAAACGGCGCAACTCGGCGTGCCGAGTTCGAAAGCGCAGGTAGATGCCTGCACCTAAAACGAAAAACGCCCGCACCCGCGTGTAGTACGCGGGTGCGGGCGCGTAGTTGATCGAGGCGTTTCCGCTGGATATGGGCGATTACGCGGCTAGAAGCCCTCGGGAACGTATCCTGCCACCGTTTTCGGCTTCGTTGGTGCTATCGCCGCGCCGCCGGGGTCGGTCGGGCCCTGCCAAATCTTCGGTACCGTCTCGTTCCTGATCTCGCGGCGAGCGGTCGATTGCTCCATAAGTGCCCGTTCGGCCTCGGGGGACGTCATCCCGAGCATGGGCCCGACGAAGGTCTCGGTGACGTCCCTGCTGGGGAAGGCCATAGGTACGCCGTCGTGGATCACGAGGGCTCCCGTCTCGCGGCCAGTCCAACGCTGGAGCTCGTCGGGCGTGATGAGCGGCCTGCGGACGAGCCCCTCGCTCATGCCCGTCGAGCCGGTATTCGTTCCCCTCGTTCTGCTCGTGGACTGAGCGACCGCCGTGTAGGAGCCCATCGACTCCGAGAGCTTGCGCGCGGTGTCGAGGTTGGAGCAGGAGAGAACGACCTTGTCCTTGAGGAGGTCGAGTATCGTCTCGGCTTCTTCTCGGCTGTAGCCGGAGACGGACTGGAGCTGGAGGAGCGACTGACAGAACCAGAGAACATGGACACCTTCTGAGCGCATCTCTCCCAGGTCCTGGACGATCCTCTCGTTGCGGCCGAGGGACGCCGCCTCATCGAGGAGGAGGATGGTTTCGACGGGGCAGCGCCCGGCATGGCCTGCGGCGCAGGAACGCAGCGCCGAGAGCGCTTGGGAAACGAACGTCTGGACGAGTCTCTTGTAGTTGCCCGTTGCCGAGGACGATGAGATGAAGACCGCCGTGGGCTCCTCGCCGATGTCCCCGAGGCCGCACTCGTCGTCGTGAAGCATCCGGGCAACGTTGCCGTCGACGTACTCGGTGAGGCAGTTGCTCAGAGTCGAGACGATGCCAGGCCCGCCTCCGTGCTCACCGTTGAGTCCGCCGAGGAAGGGGAGGGCGGGGTCTCCTGCGGACAGAGATGCCGCCAGGGCGGCGATGCGGTCAAGCGGGCCCTGGTCGCCTGACGGCGAGATTGTGGCAGCGACGGACATGACAGTCTTCTCGTCTTCCGGGATGGACGCGTCCTCGATGAGGGCGAGGGAGATGCCGACGAAGAGGTTTCGAGCGCCGTCGTAGAAGAACGGCTGGCCTTTCGACGGCGCGGGCACGACGCAGCGCGCGAGCTCGCGCAGCTCCCGTGCGCAGCCGCCGGCCCCCTCCGCCCTAAAGGCCTCCTTTGCCCTCTCGAGCGGATCGAACCGAACCGAGGATACGGGCGCGTCGAACATCACGTCGACGATGCGATGAGTGCCCGTCTTCTCGAACACAGGCTCAAGGAAGGCCCTGAGCTCGCCCTTGATGTCGTTGATGATGAGGGAGCGGCCTTGCTCGAAGTTTGCCAAGGCTGACAAAATGGCGACACGCCTGCTCTTGCCCTCTCCGCTTTCGGCGAGGATGCAGGCGTGGACCGAGTCGATGAGCCTGACGCTCCTCCCGATCTCGCCCACGACCAACGTACCGCCCGAGGGCCTGCCGCCTTCCTGCCACGATTCGCTCCGGCGCTTAAGTTCGCCGTGTGCCGAGATGAGCCTCGCGTCGCCGTGGATGGGCGCGCCGGGCGCGCGGCGTCCGCCGACCCAGGTCCCGTCGTGGAGCCAACGGGACCAATCGAGATGGTTCCAGATGCCGGCAGCCATTGAGACAGTGAGGGTTGCCGCGCATCCCACGAGGAAAGCATCGTCCTGGATCAGCTCCGGCAGGACTTCGAGCGGGTTTTGGAACATGGTCCCGGGCAGCTCGGGCGCCATGGCGGTGCCGAAGCTGGCGAGCGTCACTGCCGTGCCGACGATCCACACTCTCAACCAATACCATATCGCGGGCAGCAGCACGAGCGCGATCATGGCCCCGATGATCGCGCCGGAGGCGACGCAGCGCTTGAGGTGCGCGGCCTCGTCGATGTTGAAGCTCTTCTGCTTGCTCATAGAATCATTCCCTTCACTATCGTTTTCGCCGGTTCCAGCACGATGCCCGCCGCATCGCCCCTGATCGCGGCCGATACAGCGGCTGCGAGCGCCCTTGCGAGCGCGCGCTCGGCTTTCTGACCGACTTCATCTGACAGATCCTTCTTGTTTCTGGGGTTCTCCGTTGCGAATGCGAGCGCTTTGGTAAGGGCTCTGCTCACGGCAACCGGGGCTTTTGCCATAGAAAGCGCGTAGGACGGACATGACCGGAGGCACCTCTCCGGGATAGGCCTGAGCTCGCGGACGACTTCTCGCGCCCCCTCCAGATCTTCACCGGTGACGCAGGCGCGGACCTCGCCGACGAGCGGTTTCATGCGCTTGCGCTCCGTTGCAGGCCCGCCGTCCGGTCTTGCGGACCTCATCAGTTCCCTTTCGGGGTCCGTTGTCCGGTCGGGTGCGATGATCCTCAGCAGGGCGTTGCCCTGGCGCGCGTGTAGCTCCTGCATGGCGTCGTTCACGTAGCGGTCCCGCGCAACGCTTTCGAGGCCTTTGAGGCCGGCGCAACGCTCCACGGACTTGCTGTAAGCGGCGCTCGCCCCTTTGATTTCAGGATGCTTCGACCCTGCTTCCGCGATTGCGACATCGACGGCCTTGGCGACATCTGGGTGCCAGCGGCGGAGGTGCGCGTAGGAGATTCGGCCGTCCGCAGGCAGCGTGACGCCAATCTCGTCGGCGGGGATTTGGCGGACGGCGTCGACCGCCCGCGACCTCGCGAGGTCGCGGGCCTCATACTCGGCCGCGAGCGCCGGGGCCAGGGCCGCGTCGGTGAGCGCGTTTCTAGCCCGGTCGAGCCTGTTGCGGGCCATGAGTGAATCGAACGAGCCATCGGACGACCACGCAATAACGTGCGCGTGCTTGGAATTCGGGTGGTTTTCGTGCTCGGCGGCTACCCAACGGACGCTGGACTCGGGGATGCCCATTGCCTCGGCAAGTGCCGGCGCGAGGTTTCGGCGGCAGAAGCGCTGCCAGTCCTCCTTGCACGCGAGGTCGAGCTCACATGCCTCGTCCCTACGGACGCTGAGCACAACGGTAGCAATCGCGCCGTCAGCCTTTTCGAGCTCCCTGCGGGCCGTGCGGAGCGGGACGGCCCCGTTCTGGTCGAAGAGCGCGGTCGATCCGGGCCTCTCGGCGTAGTAGCCGACGAGCCCCATCTTCTCAGCGAGCTCGGAGCGCCTGAGGTCGTCGACGGTGGCTGACTTGTCGGCTCCCTCGCGCGTGGCGACGTATTCGATGTTGTTGGTGATGACGGCGGAACGCCCGCGCGATCCGGGGAGGTGCACGCGGGCGTTCACGACGAGGCTGCTACGACTTGCCATCAGAAAGGCGCCCCCTCGCCTCCGAGAGCGTCATGCCGCGCTGCATGAGGCCGGCTTGCTTGTCGTAAGCGGCGTAGATGTCCGAGGCGCTCACGCCATCCAGGCCCTCGAACGTGCCCTTTTCGACCTCGACTGCCGCGATTGCCGCGACGATAGAGGCGCGCGTAGCACGGTGCACGACGCGCGCGATGCGGTCCTCCTGCTCGGCGTTGCGTTCGTCGAGCGTGTGGTCGAGCTGCTCGAGTAGCGGCTGCATGACGCCGCGCAGATAGGTTCCGAGCTCAGTGGAGTAGAGCGCCAGGCCGTCGGAGGCGAGCCCGGCGGCGATGAGCTCGCGGGCGGCTGCGCTGTCGCTAAGATCCTTGGAAACCCCGTAGGCGTGGAGGCGGCGATATGCCTTGTCAGGGAGCCGGAGGCTCATGACCTTCGACCTGTCTTTTCCGATGGCCATTTTAGAGTCCCTCGTTCGGGAGGGGCGCACCGACGACGCGGAGGGCGGCGATGTTCTCGGGCGTGCGCTCGTAGGTCCTGGGCCAGAAGGTGACGGGCACCATGGCGAGGTCATCGCGGGGGATGCCGTAGGCGAAGAGGTAGGCCTCGATGGCGTCGCCGTATTCCGCATCGTTGACGCGGTAGGCATCGGTGAAGAAGATGCCGGTCGGGTCGTCGTTGCAGCCCTTGACGAAGTAGACGCCGTTCCCGCCTTCCTTGAACGGGTTCAGAATCTTGAAATCCGGCTTCGCGTAGTAGGCGATTCCGGCACGGACGATGCGCGTGAAGCCCGGGTGTTCGACAGGGCGCGCCGCGCGCGCGAAGCCCAGGTCGGGGTCGGACTCCAGCAGATGGGTGAGCACGGAGCCGACGGCGTCGTCCTTGTGCTTGGGGACGGTCCCGAGGAGGTCGTCGAGATGCGATTTGATTTTCTTGACAAGTTCCATCATGGTTTTCCTCTCTGCCGGTGCCGTATGGGTACCGGCGATTCATTTGAGCTTCTTCGTTGGTAACGCTTCTAGCTGCGGCGAAACGTTGCGGTGCCGAAGGTGCCAAAGAACAGGAAAGAGTTTCTGGGCCAATGGCACCTTTGGCACCATCGAGAGACTTTGCAGGTGAGGGGCGGCGATGGAGGTGCCGCAACGGAATGCTGCGGCACCTCCATCGGCCCTAATCCGTCTCCCGGTACACCCAGCAGCGCTGCTTGCCGTACGGGGGACAGAGGCGCTTGTTGCCCGGGACCCATCCAGGGCACTGCGATGACAGGATGCGGCTGACCGTCTTGCAGTTGGCCTTGGTCTTTTCGAGATGGAGGGCCTTGTCGAGGATCTCGAACGTGCACATGGGACGGTCGGTGTTGCCGGGGAGATACGCGAGGACCTTCTGCACGCAGGGGTCCTCCTCGACAAAGCGTCCGCGCTGTGCGGCCGCCTCTGTCTCCATCTCAGGCGTTAGGACGGTCGAGAAGCGGGGATCACCCGTCTTCATCCACGTGCGGGCCTCTGCCCATGCCTGGTGGACGGCGGCGGGAAAGCTCTCGTCGAAGACGGAGCTCTCCGTGCGCTCGATGCCGCAGAGCACCGGGAGGAAGCGCCTTGCGCCACTCGTCCGCTCGCGGATGAAGTCGGCCTCGTTCGTGGTACCGACGAAGACTACGCGCCGGGGAAACGCCTCCGTCCTGCGGCAATAGGCCCCTCGGAATTCATCGACCTGACGGGTGACCCCAGCCTTCACGCTCTCGATAGAGCGCTCGGACATGCCGTTGAGCTCGGGAATCTCAATGATCCACTTGCCCCGGTTCTGCTCGCCCGTGAGCTTGACGTCGCCGAGGTTGATCACGGAGTCGCTGAAATACTCGTCGCGCATGGCGAGGCCCCTCGCGAAGGAGGACTTGCCGATGCCTCCGGCACCGCACAGGATGGGCATGTAATCGGCCTTGCAGCCCGGGCTGTAGACGCGGGCGATGCCCTCGCAGAACAAGATGCGCTCGACCTCCGAGACGTATGCGTTCCTCTCCGCGCCAAGGTAGACATTGAGGAGCGTCCCTACGCGCGGGATGCCGTCCCAGGTGAGGGCATCGAGCATGGCAACGAGCGGGTCATAGGCGTTGTCCTCGCCGACGATGGTCAGCGCGAGCAGCATGAACTTCTCCTTCTGGAGGGAGATGGTCTGTTGGAGGAGGGCGAAGAGCCGCGCGTCGTCGCTGTCGCGCCACCGGCGTTCCCTCGCATCCGCGTCCCAGGGGAGGGGCCCGGTCTTGAAGAGCTCGTTCGCGAGTCGGTTATAGCCGACGTTCAAGGGGAGGGACTTGAACTCTTCGACGATCTCGTTGACCGTCGGCGGGGAGCGGCGCTCCGGGGGCTGCGGCTCGGGGACGTCGTCGTGCTTCTGCGTACCCATCAGGCCACCTCACGAGACTGGGGGCGTCGAGGGCCATTGACGGGGTAGTTCTTGCCGGAGACAAGCGCTTCGAGCCGGCTGAGGCGAAGCTCCACGTCGACCAGACGCTCGACCAGCTCTTCCTCCGACAGGGGGTGGTCGAGGCCGTAGTCGCGCAAGACGGCGCGGCGTCGGGCGGAATTCATCATGCTAAGATTCATCGACAGGGTCCTCCTTACGTGTGGGCTCATGTTTTTGGGCGACGGTCGAGCTTTGGTAGGGGAGGCCGTCGTCCATCCCGAGGTTTGCGATAAGCGCGTCTTCAAGTTCCACGGGGGAGCGCTCGGGTACGAACGACCCGGCGAAGGCGGAGAGCGTCTCAAGCGACTCGACGAGCTCGTCGTCCATATCTCCTGCGCGCCGGATACGTCGGAGTTCCGCTACGACAGGCCCCACGCGCTCCTTGACCGCCTTGCGCATACGGGTGGTCGCGACCACGGTAAAAGTGCCTTCCAATAGGCTTTTCGCGATGAAGTCCTGCTTCGACAGGCCGCTCAGGGCGACGCGGAGGTCGAGCTGGTCTGCCTCTGCGGGCGACATGCGAAAGGCGATGGTCTTGCAGCGACGGCGCCCCTTGGCGTCCAAAATCGGCCTAGACATCCGACATCACCCCATCGAGGGCCTCCACAAGATCGTGCTGGGTCGAGGGGAACAGATGCGCATACATCTCCGTGACCTCGGCGGTCTCGTGGCCCATGCGGTCGGCGATCGCCGTGGGCGAGTAACCACTGTTGATGAGGGCGCTTACATGAGAGTGGCGGATGTCGTGGATACGGATGCGCTTCACACCCGAGAGGTCACAACCCCTCTTCATCTCATGGGACAATGCGTGCTTCGTGACGGGGAAGAGCCGGTCGGTAGAAGCGATCTCAGGATGCATTGCCAGATAATCGTGCAGCTCCTCGCGGAGAAGACTCGGCATCACAATGTCGCGCTTCGAGGCTCGCGTCTTGGGCGGGCCGATAACGTCCTCTCCCTTGATGCGGGCGTAGGAGCGACGGATGCGGATGACATTGAGCTCGAAGTCGATATCCTCCGGGCGAAGGGCGAGGAGCTCGCCCTCGCGGCAGCCAGATAGATAGAGCGTCAGGAAAGCGAGGTAGATGAGAGGCTTATCCTCGATGGCCTGGGAGAAGAGCTTGAACTCGGCAGGGGTCCAGTAAAGCATTTCCTTCTCAGGGCGCTTGGAGCCGACCTTTCCCGCCGCCAACATGGGGTTCTGGGGCAGGCGGTAGAATCGGACGGCGTGGTTGAAGATGGCTGAGAACTGGTTGCAGATGGTGTGGAGATAGCTCTGCGACAGGCCCTGCTCAAGGAGCCAATTCTCCCAACGCACAACGTCTGCGGCCTTGACGTCGCAGAGGCGCATCTTACCGAAGAACGGGAGGATGTACTTGTCGATGATGGCATCCTTGGTGAGCTTGGTGCCGGTGCGGAGCCGGGGATAGACGTCGCGTGCGTACATGTTCTTGACGAAGGTCTCGACGGTGACCTCGACGCGCTCCTCGCAGGACGCGAGGAAGTCGCGCTCCCAAGCGACGGCCTTCTTCTTGGAGGTGAACCCGCGCTTCGTCTTCTTGTGACGCTCGCCCATGGAGTTGCGGTACCACGCTTCGACTGTCCAGGTCCCGCGCTTCTTGTCCCGGCTAACCGACATGGCTCATCGCCGCCTTCTGCCTAGAGGGGGCGGAGAGAAGTCGTGCCTCAAAGTACGAGCGCTGGACCTTTCCGGGGATAGTCATGATTCCCTGAGCTGCAAGCTCTGCATTCAAAGTCTTGATCAGCTTGAACGCATAAGACTTACTCATGCCCGTGGCCCCTGCAACCTCCTCGGCGTTCATGAATTGGTTGGACATTGGAATGCTCCTTTCAGTCGGTTTGCACCTCACGAATATGTGAGGTGCTTCGAAAGATAGAATAGCTCACAAAAATGTGAGGTCAAGTGAAAAACTGAATTATCATCACGAAAATGTGATGTATCTCGTTTAACCTAATGAACGACGGGGAATTGACCACGAAAGAAGCGATGATGCGCAATTCGGACAAGCTGCGTATGGGCATGAAGATCCGTGCGTTACGCGAACGACGGGGAATGACACAGAAAGACCTGGCAAAGGTGGCGGGTCTAGGGGAATCTGCCCTGAGAAGCTATGAGTTGGGCGCGCGCTATCCGAAGGAGAAACATCTCGAATCGCTGGCAAAAGCGCTTAAAGTGCGCCCGGAGGCATTTGAAGTCTATGGAGTCGAAAACGAACTCCAATTTATTCACATGCTGTTTAACTTTGAGCAATCATTCAAATTGGAGCCGAATGGAGAAGGTTCTCCCAGCTTGCGCGCTTATGGGTACGGAATGGTGCCGAAAGCACTTATGGACTGGGGGAGGAAGTTCGCACAGCTTGAAGAAGGCAAGATTTCGCGCGAGGAATACGAAGACTGGAAGGACACTTATAACCCGACGATTTTGAATAACTGGATGGGTGAAGAGATTCCTGACCCCTATACGGGAAAGACTCTTGCGGGCGAAGAGCGGGAAGGTGCCGTACACGCCGTGGAGATGATGCCGGAGTCACTCCAGAATGAGCTGGATCGTGCTCATCGAGCGGGGAAGATATAGCCTGCGCCTTGATCATTCCTTCCTGTGAGGACCAAATGAGTATCAAGCTGTGATGAGAAAATGCATGATAAGACAGGTTGAGGCAATCCGAGCGCCCCATCTACCTGCGACGCTCGTTATCGAGTGGGAATAACGGGAACTGGCTTCTGAACTCGCGTTTTGGTGCTGCCGAGTACCGCCTGATACTGTTTCGGCATCGCCGCAGGACGAAGCCACCAGCGAAATAACGGGAATAACGGCCTCCGAACCCTTTGGTTCGGAGGCTTTCTTTTTGCATGCCTACCTGGGGAAACGGCCTAATTATTCCCGCATACCCCTACTGGGCGGCACGGCGGAGTACTCGGCGGTATGGGAATAATAGGGTCCTGCGGGAATAATTCACAATTCGGGTCCCCGGAGGGCCGATTTCGAGCGGGTGAAACTAAGTTGAAACTGCAGGCTCAATTCAAGCCCTCATCGATTGTATTTGCCCAGGTCAACAAACGGGAATAATAAAACGCGAAAATCGGTTTCCGCAGTTTCGACAACCCAGAATACCGCCGAATAACGCCGCGTACTCTGCCGTACTCGGGCATGCAATTATTCCCCGAACAGGGCTTCCGGGGCGCCGATTTCATACGGGAATAATGGAACGGCCCCCGGAGAACCGGAGGCTGTTCGCAAGAAAACGTCAATTTACCTGGGGAAATGTCAGAAAGAGGCTTTCCAGTCGGCGTAAGCGTCCTCGTCGAGTTCGCCGCGTTCGAGCTCGGCACGCTTTTCGGCCCAGGTTTTGATCGACTGCGCGAGCTTGGGGGCGTGCGGCGCCTTGGGGTCGACCGTCAGGCCCATGCCGTCCTCGCTGGGGACGAGGCCGTAGCCCTCCTCCAGCTGCAGCAGCAGGGCCATGAGGTCTCGAGACGTCTCGACGCCGTAGTCCTTGAGCGCGCCCTCGGAGACCTCGAGCGCCTTCGCGATCTTCTCGAGCAGCTCGGGCTTAACCGTGCGGATGCCGCTCTCGTAGTGTCTGATCGCACCCTCGGTAAGCCCCACGGCATCGGCGAGCTGGGCCTGCGTAAAGCCCTTCGCCTTGCGATGCCGCCGAATGTTGTCGCCTGTCGCCATGTGCCCTCCTATAGATTTCGTCGGCGACCATTCTATCAGCGTACGAGTTTGTACGCAATTCTATTGACAGTACAGATACGTACGATTATTCTCGGGAATACGAGCGTACGTATACGTACGGATAGATAGGAGGTCCAAGATGGAACAGCCGGTGGCAAAGACGCCGAGGCCGAGCATGCTCACCGCCGACGAGGTGGCGGAGCGCCTGAAGATCAAGAAAGGCAGCGCCTACGAGGTCATCCGCCAGATGAACAAGGAGCAGGAGGCCCTCGGGCGCGTGGTGATCCGCGGACGCGTCCGCAGCGACCTGTTCGATGCCCGCTACTTCCCGGAGGTGGACGATGCCAGCCTATAAGGACAAGAAGACGGGGCTCTTCTACGTGCAGTTCTACTACCGCGACGCGCGCGGGGCCAAGCGGCACAAGACGAAGAAAGGTTTCCAGACCGAACTCGAGGCGCTTCTGTGGGAGAAGAACTTCAAGGCCCTCAAGGACGACGCCATGGACATGACCTTCGCCGACTTCTGCAAGGTCTACGAGGCGGAGGTGAGGCCGAGGGTCCGCGAGCACACCTGGCTCACCAAGGAGAACATCATCCAGAGCAAGCTCCTGCCGTTCTTCGGCGACATGCGCATGTGCGACATACGGCCCGTCGACATCGTCAGGTGGCAGAACTCCCTCACTGGATCAACAAGGGCGGACGGCGACGGCTTCAAGCCCACTTACCTGAGGATCATCAACAACCAGCTAAACGCCATCTTCAACCACGCCGAGCGCTACTACAACCTGGAGAAGAACCCCGTCCACAAGGTGGACAAGATGGGCAGCAAGGAGGCCGGCGAGATGCAGTTCTGGACCAAGGACGAGTACCTCCGCTTCTCGGAGGCTATCTCCGACAAACCGCTCGCCTTCTACGCTTTCGAGGTGCTCTACTGGATGGGCATACGCTGCGGCGAGCTCATGGCGCTCACGCCCTCGGACTTCCTGATGGAGACGTCGGAGCTGCGCATAAACAAGTCCTACCAGCGCCTGCGCGGCGAGGACGTGGTCACGAAGCCGAAGACGCGCAAATCGGTGCGCACGATCAAGATGCCCGCGTTCCTCCGCGACGAGATGGCGGAGTTCATCGAGATGCGCGATGACGTGGCGCCCGACGAGAGGCTCTACGGCTTTACGAAGCACTTCCTCGTGCACGAGATGGACCGCGGCTGCAAGGCGTCGGGCGTGAAGCGGATACGCATCCACGACCTTCGCCACAGCCACGTGAGCCTGCTCATCAACATGGGCTTCTCCGCCCTCGACATCGCCGAGCGCGTGGGACACGAGGCCATCGACATCACATACCGCTACGCGCACCTTTTCCCCGCCAAGCGCGCGCAGATCGCCGACGCGCTCTCCGAGCTGAGGGGCGAATAGGATGCCGTGCGAGAACAGCGCCCGCAAGCGCAGCAAGACGATGGCGTTCCGCTGCACCCCGGAGGAGTACGAGCTGATTGCCAACATGGCCGCCTGGAGCGGCATGAGCAGGCAGGACTACATCATGGCGAGGCTGACCGGGACCGAGATAACGGTGAGGCCGTCGTCGCGGACGCAACGGGCGCTGCGCGACTCCATGAAGGGACTGGCGGAGCGGCTCCTCGCCGTGTGCGACGCCGATGAGCTCGACGGGGACCTCCAGAAGCAGCTCGCCCTGGTCATGGAGATCTTCAACGGGTTCGGCGAGGCGCCGCCGCCCGGAAGGCGCGCAAAGCGCGAGAAGGGGCCCAGCGACGATCTCTTCGGGATGTCTCGATGCTAATCCCGGGCCGCGAGTGGGAAACGCAGCCGCTTCCGGGCGCACGCGCGCGTGCCGGCGCGGCGAGGGGCCGCAGGCGCGATGTGTGGGTGACCAAGGCAATCAGAGGCAATTTGATGAAAAAGGTATATACTATTTTCATCAAAAAGGAGGAATGCATGACAGAAGCAGAGGCCATCGCTAAGCGCATAGAGAGCTTCGGCGCCGGCAGGGCCTTCACAGCCGCCGACTTCTCCGACGTCGCAGGCCGGCGCAATGCCGCCAACGCGCTCGGGCGCTTGCATGCAAAGGGAGGGATCGCCCGCGCCATCCGCGGCGTCTACTACGCGCCGGAGCGCAGCGCGCTCATGGGCACCGAGGTGCCGGCCAGCGCCGACGAGGTCGTGCGCGCCGTCGCCCGTGCCAACAAGTGGATCGTCGCACCGTCCGGCGACGCGGCGCTCAATGCGCTGGGCCTCGACACGCAGGTGCCCGCAAAGCTCGTCTACGTCAGCAGCGGTCCGTACAAGCGCTACGAGTACGGGCCGTACGATATCGAGCTCCGGCACCGCGCCAACCGCGACCTGCTCGACTGCTCGCAGATCACCTGCACCATCGTGCAGGCCCTCAAGGCGCTCGGGCGCGAGAACGTGGGCGACGAGGAAATCGGAACGCTCGCGCGCAACCTCACGGAAGAGCAGGTCGGCGCGTTCCTGGAAGAGTCGGCGGGGCTCACCTCCTGGGTTGCCGACGCCGCGAAGAAGATATGGGAGGCGAGGCATGGACAGGATCGCTAGGGCCTCGACCGGCGAGCGCAGACTGGTCTTCGAGGCCGCCGCGCAGAGGATGGCGCTTGCGCCGGCCGTCGTCGAGAAGGACTTCTGGGTGTGCTACACCTTGGACCACCTTTTCCACAGAAGCGGCTTCGCCGAGTCCATGGTGTTCAAGGGCGGCACGAGCCTGTCGAAGGCTTTCGGGCTCATCGAGCGCTTCTCGGAGGACATCGACCTCATACTCGATTGGCGACTCCTGGGCTACGGCGAGGACGAACCGTGGGAGCCGCGCAGCAACTCGGCGCAGGAGCGGTTCAAGGCCGACAGCATCGAGCGCACGAACGCCTTCCTGGCCGACGCCTTTGCTCCGAAGCTCAGGGCTACGCTCTCCGAGTCCCTCGGCACCGAAGCGTCCGTTAGGTGCGGGGCCGAGGAGGAGACCGTGTACTTCGACTACCCGCGCTCCTACGAGTCGGCGGGCACGCTCGACACCATCAAGCTGGAGATAGGACCCATGGCGGCATGGTCGCCCTCCGAGGAGGCGGCGATAACCCCGTACGCGGCGGACGTGGTTCCGTTCGGGCCCGAGCTGTCGACCACGGTGCGCACCGCGAGTCCCGAGCGCACGTTTTGGGAGAAGGCCACCATCCTGCACCAGGAGGCCAACAGGCCCGAGGGCAAGGCTATGCCCAGGCGCTACTCCCGCCATTACTACGACATGTACCGCCTCGGCCACTCGTTCGTGCTCGGCCGCGCCGTAGCGCAGCCTGGCCTCCTCGAACAGGTCGTCAGGTTCAAAGAGAAGTTCTACCGCACGCCGTGGGCCAAGCTGGCCGATGCGAGGCCCGGCACGCTCAGGCTCGCCCCTCCAAAGGGCAGGCTCGACGAGCTGGCGGCCGATTACGCCTCGATGAGGCCGATGCTGTTCGGCAGCTACCCGAGCATCGATGAGATAGTCGCCTACATGGTGGAGCTCGAGGAGACCATCAACGGGCTAAGCTGATCAAGGGCGCCCCAATTCCGGGCGCCTGCCGGAATCGAAGAGGCGGAACGGGCAACGCGACGCCTTCCCCGCCGAGAGCGGAGCGTTCCCTTTCGACGGACAGCGTTGAGAGCAGGCTCTTGCCCCTCGGCATAAAAACCTCATTCTGCGCCTCCAGGATGCACGCGGCGTCCCCGATGCGCCCGGCGCACCTCTCGCTTATCGACCTCAGGGCCAGGACCCCCTCGACGTCGAGCGGGTCCAGCTGGTCGGCGTGCGCCAATGACTCGAGCAGCTGGTCCAAGCCCCTTGCCAGCCTCCCGGCATCGCACACGGCATCGATGAGCTCGATGCGCTCCACCTTCTCTTCGTAACCCAACATCTGCTCGCCTCCTTCGCTCAACGGACGTGTCGCGCAGCACCGTAGCCGTTCCATGTGGAGAACCATCCCGCCGCCAGCGGTCCCGTGCGATATCCGCCGCAAGCGGCGCGGGAAATGCCGTCCCGTTTCGGACCGAAGCGCCGCGACTCGGGAACCCTCCTCCGTCCTCGCCGCGACGCTCCGACGTAAACCCTCGCGAGCGCCCCTGCAGCCGCCGACGTTCTCATCCCATGTCCGGAAGCCTCGGCGCCCATGACCTTTTCCATGCCTCACGCCTGCGCCCCTTTGATCCGAGACCCGCCCCGGCGCTCCTTGGACGCGCAGGGTCGCACGCCGGCAGGCGCCCCGCAAGGGCCGCGACACTTTTTCGGGTTCTTCGCCCCATGCGCTCCGCGCGCGAACAACGCGAAAAACTGACGTCGGGATACTTCTATTTCCATCTCCGACTTCGCTTCCCCCCTTGCCGGCGCGCCCGCGCTGCATGCGACTCACGCGACGCAAGGCACGCCACAGGGGCGGGCCTCAGAGTCTAAGGAGCAAGACATGAACGACATGAAGGAAAAGGCGATGGGCGCGGTCAAGGTCTTCCTCGAGCGCAAGGGCTACGAGATCGTCGACGAGGCCTGGCAGGGACCCGAGGGCATCGGCGGGATCGACCTCGTGGCGGTGGACGAGGACGGGACCCTGGTCTTCGTCGACGCCACGGTCCGCATCGGGACGGACGGCTTCCCCGAGGCCCACAGGGCGCGCGGGCTGCGCGAGGCGCTGGCGGCGAGGTGGCTCGCCGGCAACGGCGACGACTACGCCGACACCCCGGTCCGCTTCGACGAGGTGGCGATGATGGTCGTCAAGGAGAACCGCGCGCTCCTTCGCCACCACATCAACTGCTTCGGCGAGATGGAGCCGCTCTCCTAGGCGGCGCGCCCGGCCCCGGGCTCCCGGGGCCGGGCTTTCCCGAAACCCGACTCCTATACCAAGAAAGCGTACATATCCGTACGTTTTCGTGGTACACTCCGCTTGTCGGACAAATTCGTACGGTTTTGTCCCGACGCTCCGAGACTCGGGGCGCGCCGAACCGGATACGGCGAGGCGCGCCCCACGCTAGAGAGGACACGACCCATGCGCACGATAGCCATTTCCAACTACAAGGGCGGCGTCGGCAAGACGACGACCGCCGTCAACCTGGCGGCCATCTTCGCCGCCAGGGGCCTTCGGACCCTGCTCGTCGACCTCGACCCGCAGGCGTCGGCCACCGACTTCTTCGGCCTCTACGACCGCGCCGCCTCCGAGCGTCGCACCTCGGTCGAGCTGCTCTACGGCGGCGCGCCCGTGGAAGAGGTCGCCTACGCCGCCGGGAAGGGCCTCGACGTGGTGGCCTCGACCATCGACCTCGTCGACCAGAACGAGATGCTCCTGCGCGAGCAGCGCCTCAAGTTCGCACTTGACGACGCCTCGGGCTCCTACGACGTCTGCCTCATCGACTGCAGCCCCGTGATGCGCAGGCTCGCCTTCAACGCCTACCTCGCCGCCGCGGAGGGCGGCATGGTCGTCATCCCCGTGAAGCTCGACTCCACCGTGATGCGCGGCACGGCGCTCACCGTGGAGGCGACGCGCTCCATCGCGGACGCCCTGCGCATGCCCACGCCCAGATGGAAGATACTGCGCACCTGCGTGCCCGGCCGCATGACCAACGCCGAGGCCACGGGCGCGGCCGTGCTCGACGGGTTCTTCCCGGGCGAGCAGTTCGAGACGGTTATCCACGCGAGCAGCAAGGTCTGCGAGGGCAGCTGGCAATGGAAGCCGGTGGCGGCCTTCGAGCCAGGGAGCCGCCCCGCACGCGACTACGAAGCCCTCGCCGACGAGGTGTCCCGTGAGCTCGCCTAGCCAGGTGGCCGCGGGCTTCACCATCACGGGGCTTCTCGACGGCGCGTCGCGCACCCGCGGGCGCTACCCGGTGTCCGAGATAGCGGTGGCCGACATCGCCGACCACCCGGCGAATGCCGCGTACTCCATGGACCCAGCGGGGATAGCCGAGCTCGCCGAGTCCATACGCGAGGACGGCCTCACCGACCTGCCGCTGGTGCGCAAGGTCGGCGACGGCTCGTGGCAGATGGTCTCCGGGCACCGGCGCAAGGCCGCCTACGCGCTGCTCGCCAAGGACGACCCCGCTTACGAGAAGATGCCTTGCCGCGTGATAGAGGGCATCGACGACGAGCGGGCGGTGACGCTGCTCCACGCCGCGAACTACTTCACCCGCGCGCTCACCGTGACCGAGCGCGCCGCAGCGACCGAGGCGCTCAGGGGCGACGCCGTGCGCCTGCGCTCCGAGGACCCGTCGCTTTCCGGCATGCGCGTCGACGACGTGAAGGCCGCCATCATCGAGCGGCAGACGGGCCGCAAGGTCTCCGGCAAGACCATCGCGCGCGAGGAGAGGCTGGCCCGCCGGATCGCCGAGGAACTCTCGCCCGAGTGGGCCGCCGAGGCCGACCGAGGCAACCTTTCCGCCGAGGCGGTGCGCTCGCTCGCGGGCATGCCGAAGGAGCGCCAGGCGGAGATGCACGCCGCGATGGAGCCCTGGCGGCGCACCAAGCGCGAGCTCTCCGACTATGTGAGGAGCGAGGGGAAGGCGCAACCCGGCCCCGACGGCCGCATCGCGAAGGCCGCGAGGCTCGTCTCCGACTTCCTGGATAGCCCGCCCGAGAGCCCGAGCGCGGCCGACCTCTCGCTGCTGCGCGAGATGGCTCTCATGACGGCGCCCTACGCGGATGCGGGCACCAATGCCCGAAAGCGCCATATGAGGGCCTCACACTCGAAATCCAGCAAGTAGCCTATGGCGTCCGACATCCCGTCGGGCGTCCATAGCACTTGGGGACCGGGCGGCCTCGGACCTGTCATGCCGCGGGCCGTTCGGGAGCCCGCTTGCGCGAGGCCCGGTCCCAGAGGCGGCGCCCGAGCCGGGCCGCCGCCTGCGGGGGATCCCCCGCGCCCCTAGAGAGACGCGCCCGCCGCGCGGCGGGCCCGAGGAAAGGAATCCGCCATGGAAGAGGAAGCCGGCGCCGCCAAAGGCAAGGAGCGCCGCGTCACGTTCCGCATGGAGGGAGGCGACTACGACGCGCTCTGCGAGCGGTGCGAGCGCGCCGGCCTCAGCAAGTCTGAGTACCTGCGCTACCTCGTGCGCATACCGCTGTCGACGGAGGCCAACGCGGGAGACGAGCACCGCATACTCGTGGACCGCAGGGCCCTATGGGCGATGTCGCGGGAGCTCACGAAGTGGGGCTACCACTACAACCAGGCCGTGCACGCGATGAACCTCATCAACTTCCACGCCCGCCACGGGCACGTCGACCGCGACCTCGTCGCGGAGAGCATCCCGACGATCGAGCGGGAGCTCGCCGACGTGAACGGTGCGGCCCGAGAGATGGCGGCCGAGCTCGGACGCATCGGGGCCGACTCGCTCGTGGAGGGATCGCCATGCCGATCCTGAAGCCGATAAGCGGCCACGGCTCGACGGGCGGCATCCGCCGCTACCTCGAGAAGGGAGGCCGCGCCCTGGCGCGCGACCTGTTCAATCTAAGCTACGACGAGCGCGACGCCGGCGCGCTGGGAGACGAGGCCAAGGAGGCCTGCGCCTGGGACGCCGAGATGGACGCCACGCGCGCCGCGTTCGGCACGGACGCACCCTGGAGGGGAAAGCCCGCGCGCACGTTCAAGCACTTCGTGCTCTCGCCGGACCCCGGCGACGACATCGACCTGGCGACGCTGCGCGAGCTCGCGTGCTCGTGGGCGCTCAAGCACTTCGGCGACCACGAGATCGCCATCGTCTACCACGACGACAACGCCCGCGGCATACCGCACGCGCACATCGTCGTGAACAACGCGAACCTCCGCACCGGCTACCGCATGCAGACCCGGCACCCCGAGGACCTCAACCGAGACCTGCAGGACATGGCGCGCGAGCGCGGGCTGTCCGGGCTCTCCAACGACCGGTCGCCCGAATCTCCCTCGAGGGCGCGCGGGCATGCCGGCGCGGGCGGGCCCAGGAGCCGCAGGAACGTCTACCTGGGCCGGGCCGAGAAGGAGATCATGCGCTCTGGCGGCTACTCGTGGGTCGGCGACATCCGCGCCCGCGTCGCGCTCGCCAAGACCACGGCGCGCGACGAGGCGGAGTTCCTCGGCATCCTCGACGCCCTGGGCGTGCACGTCGCCGACAACTCGGCCAAGGCGCGGCGGGACGATTGGGTGTTCAGTCTGGCGGAGGAGCCGTCCAAGAAGGTAACCGGCGAGCGCCTGGGCTTCGTCTACGGCAAGGAGATGCTGCGCCGGCGCTTCGAGCGCGAAGACGCCTACCGCCCCACGGACGCGAGCACCGCGCGGATCCGCGAGGCCGCCGAGCGAGCCCTCGAGCTCAACGACCTCTCGGAGCTGAGCAGGCTCTCCTCGGCGCTCGAGACGTGCGCGAAGTTCGACGTCGAGTCGATTGAGGAGTTCGGTCTCAGGATGGCGACGCTCGAGCGGCGCGGCCAGGCGGGCGGCGAGGGGTACCGCCGCCTCGAGGCTGCGCGCGCCTACATGGCCGAGAACGGGCTCATGCCCCTCAAGACCCGCTATGGGGACGATCGCGGGCGCAATGCTGCCGAAGGAAGCTCGCGCGACGGCCGCCGCGAGGACGAGCAACAGCGCATCCTCGCCGCCGAGCGGCAGCGGGTCCAGCAGGACCAGCGCAGGGAGAGGGGCCGGAGATGATGGTGAGGATAGAGTACGAGGGCGGCAGGACGACGCTGTTCGACACGCTCTCGTTCACGGAGGGCTCGCCGTTCTCCGGCGCGAACATGCTCACGGAGTTCGAGCTCGAGATGCGCGAGGAGCCCGAGAAGGGGCTCTGGCTCACGGCGAACTGGCACCAGGTACGCGACGACTGGCGCGCCGACGCGCCCGCGGACGGCATCCCGGCGGCGCGCAGGTCCCGCGGGTGGCGCTTCATGCTGGCCTCGGAGGCAGAGCTCGGGCGCGCCCGCCGCGTCCTGCTCGACGGCGACGAGGCGTTCGCCCGGGTGCGGGGATACCTGTGCGACTCGACCGCGATCGGCGCCTGCTACCGCGAGCACGTGGGCCCTCCCTCAAAACCGCTGAAGTCGCAGATAAGGGAGCTGCAGCGCGCGCTGGGGAGGGCGGAGGTCCCGGGCGTGCCCGACGAGCTGGCGAGGCTGCTCGCGGAAGAGAAGGAAGAGGGCGCTGAGGAGGGCGTGCGTAAGGTCAAGGAAGATTGGGGTGACGTCGATGAAGAGGCTTGGTAGGTTCCTCATGGCGGCGCTTAAGGTAACGCTGAGCTTTTTCGTATGGCTGTTCCGCGTCGTGTTCAAGTGAGTGATGTGAGAAGAGGCGGGCAATTGCCCGCCTCTTTGTCTTTAGACGATTATTTCTTTGCGATCTTCGCAGCAACGCCGACGACCGTGATGCCCACTGTGAGGACTGTGCCGCCTACTCCAACGCCCACTTTCTTTATCCCATCGATCCTATCGGCGCGCTTTGCCTCGCAGCGCGCGCAGAGCTTCTTTGAAGGGTCTTCCAGAAACGTGTAGCATCCCCTGGACTTGCACACGGCGGCAAGCTCCGCCCCGCATTGGGGGCAGTAGTTCATCGAGGGCTTGAACAAGGTCTTCTTCTTATGAGCGGCGCATTCGCCGTTAGGACATCCCTTAGCCGAGTTCATCTTCAGCCTCCTATTCATCGGTTATCGCTTCGAGGTAGAAGGTCTTCTCGGGGGCGGAGAGCGCCTTGCTGAGCGCCGACACGTCGAGCTGCAGAGCGGCCCTTGAGCGCCAGACGCCTCGGTCGGTGCCGTCATCCGATACGTCGAACTCGGCAAGCAGGCCGGCGCGCGACCCGACCGTCTGCTCAATCAGGCGCGAGTAGGCCTCGAGGGCGGAGGCCATGGCCTTGACTTCGCCCTGCTCGCAATAGATCGCCGCGCGGGCGACGGAGGCTTGGTGCAGCACTGGGAAGCACCGGTTGATGGAGGCCATCTTCTCGTCGATCAGCTCCGCGCGCTTGCCCTTTGCCTTCCTGTACTCCCCGTTGGAGAGGTATGCGACGTCTTCCTGCAGCTCGAGGTCGAGCTGGGCCGTGGCGTCCGAAAGCGCGCGAAGGGACTGGGCTACTAGCAGCTTCCGCAGTCCTTCGTCGGAGACCTCCCTCGCCTCAAGGTAGAGCGACATGCCGCTACGGAAAAGGCCGATGCGGTCGTTCTGTTGGCCCCGGAGAACCTCCTTGACCCTTCCGTCGATCACCGTGATTTGCTCCGCGATCTCGTCGAGCTGCTCCTGTAGGGCTTTCACCTGCATTGCGTTGGCTGCCTGCACGGGGTCGATTCCTTGAGAGAACTCTTCTCTCTTGATGGGGAGCTTTTTGCCGTATCTACCGTCCGAGCGCTTCATCTGGGCGAAGGTGTTGCCCATTTTGTCCGTCGTCAGCTTGATGTCGCCCCGGTCGATGGCCTGGAGCGTCTCGTCGGAGGCGTCGACGACAAGGCGGAAGCCCTTGTCGGCCGCCTTGCTGATCTGGGCCATATCCGGAGCCTGTCGCTCCACGGTCTTGACGATGTCGGCAATGGCGTTGTCCGCCTCGTTGCAGTTTTGCCTTATCGCTGTGCTCAGGAGGGCGAGCGGCGATCGGTCGACCGGAGGCGCGATCTCCTGCGTCCCCTCTTTTGCTAGGGAATTATCTGAACTCACAACCGCGCCCCTTTCCAAGAACTCGTCGCCCCATTATAAGGTGCATGTCTACGATGTTTTCGTAGATGCGCTGTTGCGCCGCGGAAACGCAATGTGCGGGGATGGCGCCTAGAGCTGCATCGGGCGATGGCGCAGCCGCATTTCGCGCTTTTTCCCTCGATCACGATTCCGAACTTGTCGGCGCGCAGCCTGTAGCCGGGAGCGTGAGGAGTCCATGAGGCGACCCGTATCGTCTTTTCGGACGCGCATGCCAGAGACTTCGATGCTTTAACATGCATACCGACGACGACCGAAGAGACGGTGCCATGCCGAACCCATCCGCCAGGCACGCCAACGAGTTCAGGCGCGAGACCGCCGACTACATGATCTCGACGGGTAGGCCGACAACGCAGTGCCGCCCCGAGCTCGACCTCAACTCGAAAACCGTCGGCAAATGGGTCCAGGACTGACGCTGCGGACTCAAATGCCGGTTTCATGATTGATGAATACATCTGGGATATCTCGAATCGCTTGAGTTATTCCAAGAACCGCGAACCACCGACCCGATCCGTTCAAATTGCGCATAAATCAGGCCTTCGGCGACATGGCCCGGCGCAACATGACACCATGCGGATTCGCTTAGCCATCGAGCGGGAGTATCTGAAACGAGGCATTTGAATAACTCCATCCGTTTTGGTTAAAACAAAAAATATGCCGCGCGCCTGCGGCATGAAGGAGGGAGAT
>OLQU01000649.1_pt1 | contig 28048 bp, 10 predicted proteins | sample 1672271 | NCBI WGS metagenome assembly OLQU01 (sample SAMEA3136666, study PRJEB25190) | human gut metagenome | biome: human gut; feature: human-associated habitat; material: faeces | place: Austria | collected 2013 | reverse complement strand
AGACAAAGCCGCTCTTTGATACCTACGACAATACCACGATCCGATTCAAGCTGCCGGACGGCATGAAACTGGTAGAAGAAGACAAGATTGCCGGCGCATCGGCTTCCTATGACGAAGAGACCGGGGAGTGGGTCTTTACACTGGATAATACTGCGATCGATGCCAGCGCGTCCAGCACGGGGTCTTTCAGCATCCGTGTGCTGGTGGATAAGAACGGAGCGCTTGAGATCGGGAAAAAATTTGACTTTGATATTCAGAACAACCTGTCCATGACGACAAAATTTACCGTATATGATAAGACAGACAGCGGAAATCCCGTAAAGGTAAAGGAATACCCGCAGACCAATCAGACGATCACACAGAGTCTTCCCACTCTTACATCTGTGAGTCCGGATCAGTGGGGGCTGTCGAAAAATCATGTAAGCAATACCGTCACGGAAGACAAGAAAACCGTCACCGTGCGGTGGGAGCTGGCCTTTGGCCTTCGCACTGCCGAAGGTGATGATATGGTGACTAATGAGGCTTCCTATTACCAAGCCCACGGACGCGCGCCCTTCCAAGATGGAAAGATTACCCTTGGCGAGGTTCTGGCAGTAGACGGGAAGGAGAATCTCCAGCCAAAGTCGATTACGATCACGGAACAGTTTGGAAGCAACAAGACATATTCTGTTGTCAATGGTGAGGCAGAAGTAAATACTGATACCTGCGGCGCTCATCAGGTAACCGGAATTGACGGGAACGCGCCTTATTATTCGGAATACTACGTAGATGTTGTCTATGATTACCAGGAGTTTATCAAAGACTATGAAGAGACAGGCAGCGACCAGATTCCAGTGACGAATACGGCAAAGGCGGTCTATCAGCTGGAAGGGGCAGAGGCTCCGGTGACAGTGGAAGATACAGCCAATACAGCGATCGGTGAGAGAACCAGGCCTGCGGAATTGGTCATCGAGAAATGGATCCAGGATTATGACAGCGCCGGTTCCCGGCTGTACGCAGAAGGAGAAGACTGGGCTCCAGTGTCCGGGCCTGCGGAGTTTGCTGTAACAACAACAGATGGAACTGCGGCGGTTCTCTATACGAAGAATGCGGACGGCACATATACGCAGCTGGATAGCAATAAGGTGTCTATTGATCCTGCCGCTGCAGGAGAAGACGGGAAAGTGACCGTCTATCTGGATGCGGGAGAGTATCAGGTAACAGAAGAAAAAGCGCCTGTGAAGACAGAGTGCCAGACAGAACCGCAGGATGTGGAGATCGCAGAAGGAGGAACCAAGACAGTTTCCTTTACCAATAAGGAATTGCTGGGAGGCGTGCTGATCCATAAAGAAGGCCATAAGGATGCTGACAGCCAGGATCTTCCGGGAGCGGTATTTGGACTCTACTCAGATGAAGACTGCAATGAAGAAGTAGCGAGAGGAGAGACAAACAGCAGCGGCAATCTCCAGTTTGACCGCTTGGTTCCGGGAACTTACTATGTAAAGGAAATAGAAGCGCCGGAGGGATATCTGCCGGATACAGCCGTATATAAAGTGGAGGTAAAAGCGAACCAGGTAGATGACAGCCTTAATAATCTTGTCAACGAATATAACCTGGCTCATCTGCAGCTGCAGAAAATGTACCAATGGTTTTCTACAGGTGAAAAACGTAATGTAGATACAACCAATTATCAGGAGTTTGCCGGCTGCTTTACCCTGCAGCAGAGTACAGATGGAAAACACTGGACTGCAGTGGAAGGCGCAGAAAATATGGGGCTTACACAGAACGGGAATCTGATGAAAACAGATTTCCCGGTTTACCAGGTGAGCGAGGATGGGACAAAAACACCAATCCGGTATCGGTTCCGAGAAGTGCTGCCGGAGAACTGGCATGGAGATGGAGAGCAGAAAGAAGGGGAGGACCTTGTTCTCTATTCCGAGGAAGTAACCCTGGAAGATGTGATCGGAAATTCCAGCGCTGACCCCAAGACTGTGGAGATGGTGAACAGCCGCAACGGCGACTTGGAACTGACCAAGGAGTATGTCAGGGTCAATCCTATGGGAGAGCAGACCACAACGCCTGCTGGTGAGGAGGACGCAACCTTTGACCTTTATAAACAGGTGGAGGGTGAAGATACATATGAGCGCGTTGGTACCTATCAGACAGATGCCTCCGGAAAGATCCAGGCTACGAACCTTCCAGGAGAAGAAGTCGGCAGGACGATCAACTATTACTGGGTAGAGGTGTCAGACGGCGACGGCGAATATCTTCTGGAAAAAGAAGAGGGAAATGGAAATAACGCCCAGGTGACGACGATAACAGTAGGCGGACAGTCTATGGAGGCGGTAGGTCCCTTCTACTTCCGGCCCAAGACAGCTGATGAAACCATCAGCATTTCCCAGGATATCACCGTTCAGAATGTAGAGCAGAAGGTTCCGGTACGGATCAAGAAGATCGACACCCTGACAGGGGAATGGATGGATGGCGCGCGGATCACCATCAGCCGGGAGGAGGCAGATGGGGAAAACACAGTTGTATATGATAACGTAGCAGTTCCGTCCGCCGGTTATCTGGCTATCCTGGAGGCAGGGGATAAGTATGTTGTAGAAGAGACTACCGTTCCGGACCACTATACTTGTGAGAACAGTCCTATTGCCATTGATTTGACGAATGTTAAGGTAACTGGAAATGGTGTGGATGAATATGGGCCTTATATCGTTCGGAATAAACCGGATCCTTCTATTACCATCGATAAGATACTCAGGAAAGCAGACGGCAGTGAATCGGACCTGGACGGCACACAGTTTGAAGTCTATAAAAAAGAGGGAGAGCAGTTTACTCCTGTAACGGATGAAGAGGGAAACACCCTGATCCTGGAAGCTGGAAGCAGTCTCTATCTGGAGGAAGCCGGCCAATATTATCTCCATGAAAAAGTGACGGATGCGATGCAGGTGCTGAGTCCGGATACATACCCGGATCTTTACAACTCGTATCAGCATGAGATAGCAGACAGCAAATTCTTCTTTGGCCCCTATACGGTGGAGAATAAGGAAGAGACTCAGGACCTTGGCGAGATCATCAATGTGTCCAGTCTGGGCGGTCTGACGGTGAAAAAGACGGATAAAGAAGGAATTGCACTGGACGGTGCAACGATCGAAGTATATCATCTGGATGCACAGAATCAGAAAGTAATTGATAGAACCGGCACGACTCCGGACAATGGCACATTGACGTTCCAGGATCTGCCAATCTATGGATCTGACGGTAATAAGATTATTTACTATATCCATGAGACCAAAGCGCCGAGCGGGTATTATGGAACCGCCACAGAGCTGACCACCACTCTGAATCCGGGAGAGATCGTCACCACTGTGGACGGGGCGAAAGATGGAGAAGAACTGGCTCTGGTGAATAACCGTTATCAGAGCTTTACCGTGAATAAAGTGTACTACAACGTGTGGGAGCACGCCTTCACAAATGAAGAAATCCCGCTGGGAGGGACTACCATTGCCCTGTATAAAAAAGAAACAGACGGCAATTACCATTGGGAGAGAAATGGTGTGACAGACAGCCTGGGACGGGTGATTTTCAGCAACCTGACTGATGAAGACGGAGACGAGTACATAGCCGTGGAGGTAGATATCCCTCAGAGCGCTAAGGACGAGTATGTCTATCCCCAGGGGAACAAAGCATATCTTCCCAACCCGGAGAAGAATGAGTCTGTACAGACACTGACGAAACCCCAGCTGGATGCGTATAACTGGGTAAGCCCGAATGAACAGAACCAGGGTAAGCTGGTCAATGAGATTGGCTGGACCCAGCTGAGGATCGATAAATATATGATGCGCAGACCAGCCGGAGCAGAAGAAGGTGCTGAGGAGACAGAGAGAGTTTCCGCCAATTACTGCCAGTTCCAGCTGTATCAGCAGATTGTAGATGTGCCGGACGGCACGAACAATATGGAGCTTACATTTGACGAGGATAACTGTACGCTGATCGGCGAGTACAGCAGCGGCACCTTTATCGAAGCGGATGGAGAACCGGTGGACGGCAAGTTTGCCACGGACATTCTGGATGTGGCGGACAACATTGTCTACTGGCTGGTAGAGACACAGGCAGGGCCGGGCGCTGAGATCATTCCTGAGAATCAGTACATTCTGATCACCAGAAAAAAAGGTGCGGTCGAATATACCAACAACTCCAATAACGGAGTTTCCAAAGAAGTATGGACCTATCCGGACAATGATTACGGAGAATACGATCTTGAGAACAATGCAACTTACGGTGAAGGAACGGACTACTATGCTTCCGTCCGCCTGCAGAAATGGGCCGGAGCCTATGACGAAGACGGGGATAAGATCAAGGACAGCTACGAGCCGCTTGGAAACGCCAGCTATGAACTTTGGGTCGCAAATGAGGCCGGGGATCTGCTGGAAAAAGTGGATGACATTACGGTAGGTCTGGAGAGTGACATTGAAACCGGCGACAAGTCCGCTATGGGTATGTCCAGGGCTCTCTGGTATGACAATGAGGACGAAGAAAACGGGTTTGCGAAATATGACGGCCTGGAAGCAGAGGGCAATTCGGACGATATTACCTGGTGGGATGAAGAAAACGACTGCTACTATGTGAGAATGGCCCTGCGGGAGAGCTATGTGCCCTACGGCTATCAGATCGACGCGGCGCCCCACTATATGATCGTTCGCTTTACACCTACAGGAACAGGCATGACCTACAACGACGCCTATTTTGTCACAGATAATAAGGAGCAGGTTCCTCTGGCGGATGAACAGACAGGAATCGCGTGGCCTGGCAGATTTACGGTTGGAGGGAAGACAACAGATTATGAAGCAGCAGGGGAAGACCTTTACCGTCTGGTGAACTGGCCTCTCACCAACTTCTCTGTGACCGTGCAGAAATACGGTTATGAGCCGGGAGTGGATGCGCCGTTTAGTAAGACGGCAGAGCAGCTGGACGCCTGGTTTGAGGACGGACATACCGGCAGAGTACCCCTGGAAGGCGTGACCATGAAGCTGCAGCGCTTTGACGGCGGCGCAGATGGGACCAATACCTGGAGAGATTATGATTATGAGACGGAGCAGTGGAGGACGAAGATCTTTACCACCAACAGCGCGGGAGCTTATACCTTCCCTAAAGGGCTGGATATCGGCCAGTACCGGATCGTAGAGACCGGCATGCCGGCAGGATCCGACTATGAGATACTCTATGACGGGCAGACCGTGGGAGGAACAGAGGCATACCGGTATTTCCAGGTGACTTCAGAAAGTCTGGTGGTTTCCATGTATAATCCGGAAAAAGTGTCTCTGACTCTTAAAAAGACGGATACAGGAAGCAGCCCTGCAGACGCGGCCTTTACCCTGACTGTGCCGGAAGCGGAAAAAGCGCTTTACACGGCAGAAACAGTAGGCGGGACGGCGGTCTTCTCTCATATCAACTCCGGTACCTATTACCTGGGCGAGAGCAGCGCGACCATGGACACCAGCTATTTTACGCAATATATAAAACAAAACTATCCTAACCTGGACGACTTTATAGATCCTGATAAGGGAGTGACTTTTGGCTATACCAGAGCGGCCGGCGGGGAGTCTGGAGATATTGTGATCTCCGGTGTCCAGAATCTGGAAAGTCAACCCTACAAACTGGGTGGCATACTGACCATCCAGAACCCAGATCTGGTGTCCCTGGAGATCAGCAAGGTGGATGCGGAGACAAAAGCTTCCCTTGATGGAGCAGTCTTCGAGGTATATTATCAGGCCTTTGATTCCTTCAGCGGTACGCACACGGTGCGGGATATGAAAGACAACGCCAACCGGACGCTGGTGGGTACGTATACAACGAAGAGCGGCAAGATCAGCCTTACCGGGCAGAAGCCGGGTGTTTACTACATTGTAGAGACTACGCCTCGGGAGGGATATGAACTGGCGGAGGATCCAGATCAGATCATCGCCCTGACCGGCGGCATGGCTGTTACAGTTGACGGAGCAGATAAAACTTATGACGGTGATGGAGACGCTGTGATCACCTTTAAGAATAAAAAGCTGGCTTCCATCTCTGTGACCAAGAAGGTATATCTGGGAGAGTTCACAAAAGGACCGGACAGCTACAGCGCCGACTTCCAACTGTATGACAGTGTGAATGGCAAGTCACCGGTACAGACCGATACAGCTACCAATGCGAAAAATGCGAAATTTACCGGCTTGAAGCAGGACACGACCTATTACCTGGCAGAGCAGGAAAGCTCAGAATATGTGCTGGAGTCCGTAAAGGTAGATGGAGAAGAAGTAGAACCAAAGAACGGCCGCTATGCCATCACTCCAACGACGGGACAGTCTGCCGTGGAAGTAGAAGTGACCAATACCTGGCTGTACGCCCAGGCAACAGTGCTGAAGGTGGACGGCAGCAACGGGAAGCCTCTGACCGGCGCGGCGTTCGTTCTGGAAGAACAGAATCTGGATGCGGAAGGTCATCCGATTTTGGACGAAGAAGGCAATCCAACATGGAAAGTAGTAGCGGAAGACAGAGTGACCTGGACCAAAGGCGAAGACGGGACCTATACGGTGAAGGTCCGGCTGGAGGGAAAGGGTTCGGCTCAGTATCGGATCCGTGAAATCCTGGCGCCCGGCGGCTATCTGGTAGACCAGGAGCCTATTAAAATAACGCTGGAGCCCGGGAAAGTGCTGACCTACGATGCGGACGGCTGGCAGGCAGGCAGTTCGGATGAAGATTTGCGGGAGAAGCTGATCGTGCCGAACTACAACGGCGTTACGATACAGATCCATAAATACGGCAATATGCATGGCGCCGATAATCCGCCCGATCAAAACGGCGTGACTTTCCGGATGTACACCTTTGATGAGGCGACAAAGGAATGGCGGCACATGGTTTCCCAGATGACAAAGGAAGAGGGAATTGCCGCTTTTACCGTGGCGGCAGGCTATCAGTACGCCGTTTCCGAGGAGGCTGTGCCAGGCGGTTATGCGGGACTGGAGGGCATCTGGACGCAGGCGGGAAGTAAGATCACAAAGACAGAGACCGTGGATGGGGACACACCCAATCCGCAGACGATCTATATCCTGGATACAGAGAGCCTGTTGGCAGGAAATACCTATACTTACAGCGCCTATAACATCCCGCTGGTAGAACTGGAAGTGCAGAAAAAAGATGCGGGAGGTAATACAGAGCTGGTGCCCAAAGCCCGGGTATCTGTCTATGAGGTGCCGGATGGGACAGAGACCGAGCTGACCCAAGAGGAAGTGAACGGCTTTAAAAAGCCCGAGAATCTGGTAGACACTGTGAATACCACCAAAGAAGGAACCGGCTATTCCTATATGGACGGCATTTCTGTGGTTCCAGGCAAGACTTATCTGGTGGTGGAGGATGAAGTGACCGGTACCTCCGGTTATGAGACGATGATCCTGGATGACCGCCGGGTAGTGTGGTACCAGGTGGTGAAGATTCCAGAAGGAACCATGAATAAGCAGACGGTTACCCTGAAAAACGTGCTGGGAGCCGCAGAGGTGGCCATTGAAAAGAATAGTGCCAGCCAATCTTCAGACGACAGCTTGTTTGAACAGGGGTCTGAGATCGTCTATACTCTGTCGCCGAAGGTGACAAACACCTATGCGCTGGATGGATTTACTCTGACAGACAAGGGGCTTGAGGGTTATCATGGAACAGGGAGCACGCAGACCGGCCTGGCCTTTGATACCTATTTGAAGGATCAGTATACCATCAGCCAGGTGCGTCTGGGACAGGCCAGCCATGAGACTGGGAATTATGAAGCGGCAGACGGCCATCCAGAGGCCGGCGTGATCAGCGCCAAAGTGACGTTCATTGATTTTAATGGCGGAGAGCATGCGACAGAGGCGGTCACGGTGTCCTCCGGAGAGCAGGTAGTACAGGCCCCGGCAGGTGAAGAGGTGAAATACGCCCAGGTGAAAGTGGAGTACTATTCCGACGGATTCCAAACGCTGACCGGCTATAAGCTGGGCCAGAACTTTAATCCCGGAGACGTGCAGGTGACGATAGAACTGGATCAGCAGCAGGGCGGCGCCAATCGTCAGTCTCTGGACCGGGTGGTCAATACGGCCGGGGCGGAGATCGCCTATACCCCATGGAGTGCGACAGGCGTGAAAGAAGCACTGACTACAGATTCTGCGGAAGATGAGGCAGACAACACCTTCGGGCAACAGAAAGTACCGACGGTGTCTGTGGAAAAAAAGGCAGATGCCGACACAGTCAACTTAAATAACGGAACCGTGGATTATACGCTGACACTGAAGAACGACTCAACAAATGGAGAAGCCCTGGCGAATCCGATCCTGATCGACCTTCTGCCGGAAGGTGTGATCGTGGATACGGACGCAAAATATGCAGAAATCACAGGCGGCAATCCATCCGGGCTGTCGATCAGTGAGGATACAGTGATGCCGGTGGCGGAGAGCAATGCTATCGTGCTGTATCTCAATGGGAATCTTGAGGCAGGCGATGCTGTAGAGGTCCAGATCCACGCAACAGTTACCAACGCGGCGGCCAGGTATGGAACTCAGCTGACGAACTACGTATTTGCCACCAGCGACGAGCCGGGGATCCGGAGTGATGAGAATCCAAACGCGGCTTCCTTCAAGGACAGCACCGGCGCATGGGCCGGAGAGCTTACCAATGTAGCTGTGTCTCTTCAGGCGGACCAGGATAAGGCGGAAGCGCTCAAGAACGCTCTGGGGACAGAAGGACCGGGAGCTGTGGGAAATTACGGCTACATCGGAGCGTTGGCGGAGATTGGCTGGAACAGCAGCTCGGCTATGACTTTGGTGAAGGAAAATAAGGGAGACCGGGACAGCGATTACAGCTCCAGCCGGCTGGCACGGGCGACCAACGGCGGAACCATTGATTACCGGCTGACGATGAACAATACTTCCAGTACAGAAAACCGTCTGAATCTGACAGTGATGGATCTTCTGCCCCAGGAGGGCGACCTGGTAAGCGGCGGTACGGGGCGCTACAGTGTCTGGCCGGCTTATCTGATAGGAAACATCCAAGTGATGCTGGGAGACCGCACGCTTACCCAAGGGCAATATAAGGTCTACTATTATACCGGTGATATTCCGACCGGAGTGAGCCAGCCAGGGGAGGAGGAAACCGACATCGACAAGTTCTTTAAGGCTGTGAAAGAGGCGCAAACTGGCTGCCCGGCAGGCTGGACAGAAGCTAGACCGGACGATACGGACATCAAGGCATTTATCGTGGCAGTGGATAAAACGCAGATTTTGGAGGCCACGGAAAGCCTGGTGGTAGAATATCAGACCAAAGTGACGAATAAAGAGGGCGGGCAATATACGCCGGAAGAGCTGGAGGATATCTCCTATCTGAACGCGGTCAATAACTTCCAGTGCTACTATGACAGCTATCCAGTAACGGGAGAAGAAGATAACGCGAAGCCCGCGGACCATCCTTTGGAGTCCAACAGCGTTTCCGCCACCATTGTACCAAATCCGGTAAAGGTGGGCGGACATGTCTGGATCGATGCCAACGGCGATGGAATAAGAGAAGATACCTTTGGGACTTATTCCAACTATAAGATCGTCCAGGATATGCTGGACAAGATTGAAATCCGGCTCCATACCTACCGGAACAAGACGCCGGGCATGAACACCACTGCCTACGGCGAACCGCGCCAGTATAATCAGGGAAGCGGTGATGCGGGCTGGTATCAGGATCCCAATTATGTATTCGATAACTTGGACGCCGGCCTGATGGTGGATGCCAATCTGGCTTATGATGAGGACGGAGAACTGCAGGTACAGCATCTGAAAGGAGATGAACCAAGTACTTATATCCTTTCCGCCTCCTTGCCAAGCGCGATCGTCGGAAAATTCGGGCTGACCGATATGCTGGGAAGCAAAAAGTCTCTGAAACCGGGAGAAATCCCGAGTAATGAGCAGACTGACAGCAACTATTCTTATAATGATGAGAGCCAGCGGAACCTGTCCGAGCGGTTCTACCTGTGGGCTACAGATGTGACCCAGGAGGGCAACTGGGACAATACCAAGGACATAGGGCTTGTACTTTACCGGGATCTGGAGATCACCAAGCAGTCGGAACTGCCTGCCGCAGATCCGGTGGACGATGCGGAATTTGAAATCTACGGTTATTTTGATGAAGGAGAAGGGGCAACCGCGGATCTGTCTAAGATGAAACCTATATATTCCGGGAAGACAGAAAACGGCAAGATCACGGTTCCTAACCTGCTGTGGTTTAAAGAATATGTGATCGTGGAGAAAACGGCGGCTCCCGGCTATGAACTTGATGGAGCGGAAGCGGAAGGAAGCGAGAATATTGAGAAACTGGGCGAGGGCAAGTGGCTTCTGGAGATTCCGGATACTGAGAGTATGGTTCGGACTGAGGAAGTGACCATTACCAACGTTCGGGAGACAGAAGTCAAGCTGGAGGCATCCAAGATCTTGACTGGGAAAACACTTGCGGCAGGGCAATTTCAGTTTGAACTGCTGGCAGAGGACGGCCGGACTGTACTGCAAAGCAAAGTATCCAATGACCAGAACGGGAAGGTGACCTTTGCTGATCAGACTATTCAGGGGACAGGCACCCATACGTTCTATATTAAGGAGACCATTCCAGAGGAGGCTTTGAAGAATGGTAATAAGCTGAACGGCATCACCTATGATGCCGCCACCTACCGTGTGGAGGTGACGACAGCCTGGAATTCGGATGAACAGAAGCTGGAAGTAACAGGAATCCAGTATTTCGCGGACAACAGTCAGACGGAAAGCCAGGATGGGGCGGTCTTTGAAAATGTTTATGACGCCAGCGGCTCCTGGACGCCGGAGGGAACCAAGACACTGACCGGCCGGGATATGACTGCGGGAGATACCTATACCTTTACCGTGAAGGAAGGGGATACCGTAGTCGGGACCGGACGGGCAGCCGGACCGTCCAGCGCCGATAAGCCGGCAAATATCATCTTTGATCCAATCCCGTATACCCTGGAGAATGTGGGCGAACATACCTATACGATCACGGAAGATAAGGGAAGAACAACCGAAAATGGAGTGACCTTTACCGACAGATCGTTTACTGTCACGGTAAATGTGACAGACGATGGCGACGGAACCATGACGGCGGATCCCACATATCCGGACGGCGGCGTGGCATTTACGAATGAATATGTGCCGGAACCGACTGATTATGCGCCGGCTGTAGAGAAGACTCTGACCGGACATAAGCTGCCGGATGGAGAGACAAAGGAGTTTACCTTTACCCTGACGGCAGACCAAGATAATCCGGCGGGAGCAGCCCTGCCCGCGGTCACAACGCTGACCATTCCGATCAGCGGTAAGACTACTGATGCGGCGGTGACAGCAATAGACGCATTTGGCAACATTACATTCAGCAAAGCCGGAACTTACAGCTTTACTATCGAAGAGACAGCCGGATCAGAAAGCTATTATAGCTACGATGCAGCGAAGTGGACGCTGACGGTAGTGGTCAGCGATGACGGGCTGGGGCATCTGTCCAAGACCGTCTCCTACAAGAGTGACCAAGAAGAAACCATGGCAAATACGGATGCGGCGAAGTTCAGCAACGAGTATCATCCTAATCCGACGACTGCCAAGCTTACCGTATCCAAGGTGGTAGAGGGCCAGGAGCTGCCGGATGATCCGGACTATAAGACCTTTACCTTTACCCAGAGCATGTCATCACCGAATGTAGATGGCGTGACCATGCCGGAGAACAATACGGCCACGGTGACGGTGGAGAAGACCGGAGAGGCGAAAACCGCAGACTTTAAAGACATCACCTTTACAAAAGCCGGTACCTATGTGTTCCGGATCACGGAGGATACCGAGAGCCTGCCGGAAGGATACGACAAAGACCGGGTACCGGAAAGAAGAGCCCAAGTTGTAGTAGTAGATGACAACGGCGCCCTAAAGGTAGACAGTATTATTTACTACCTGACAGAACCGGGAACTCCGGACGAGACAGAGGGTGCTTCGGATTTTACAAACTACTATGACACGGCATATACCGGATTTGCGCCGAAGGTGACAAAGAAACTGATCGGCGATATGCCGCAGAGCAAGACCTTTACTTTTATCTTGACGGCAGATGAGAAGAATCCGGCGGGAGCGACCCTGCCGGACCCGGCAAAGACCCAGGTGATTTATACAAACCGGAACGGCGATGCGAATGCAAGCTTTGGAGAGATCACCTTTGAAAGAGCCGGAACCTTTACATTTACGATCGCAGAGCAGCAAGGGACAGCAGACGACGGCTATACCTATGATCCATCGAAGTGGACTCTGACGGTGAATGTGGAAGATGAAGGCGGGAGGCTGCAGGTGAAGAGTTTCTCCTACGCAAAAGATGGAAACCTTGTGTCTGGAGCGGAAGCGGCTGCATTTGAAAACAGCTATGAAGTGAAGCCGACAGAGTACACGCCGGAAGTGACCAAGGCCATGACCGGAGCAGACCGGCCGGGAGAAAAGACATTTGATTTCACTCTGACGCCGGGAACAAATAATCCGACGGATGGGGCCGTGATCGAAAATGGGGACACCTCAGCAAGTATCACTGTTCCAAAAGATACGCCAGTGAATGAAGAGGTAAGAACAGCAGAGAATGGATTTGGCAAGATCATCTTTGAGAAAGCCGGAACCTACACCTTCGATATCCGGGAGACGATCCCAGACGGAGCAAAAACGAACGGCAACAAACTGGACGGCGTGATCTATGACGGCGGCAGATGGACATTAACAGTGGTGGTTGCGGATCACAATAGTAAGCTGAAGGTAGAGAGCCATACCTATACGAAGGCCGGCGGAACCAGCAATATAGAGGCGGCGAAGTTTGTCAACGGCTATGAAGTGAAGCCGACAGAATTTACACCGGATGTCCGCAAGACCGTGACCGGAGAGACCCGGCCGGAGGAACAGACCTTTACCTTTACTTTGACTGCTGGAGAACATAATCCGGATGGCGGAGCTGCATTTACAGACGGACAGGCGGCGGTAACCGTTCCGGCCGGCGGAACGACAGAGGGAAGCCTGGTGGCGCCGGACAAGGATCCGTTTGGTGTGATCACGTTCACCAAGGCTGGAACCTATACCTTTACCATTACAGAAACAAATGAGGGCAAACAGGGTTATACCTATGACGATCCATGGACGCTGACCGTAGTGGTCAGGGATGAGAAGGGACAGCTGGTGGTAGATAAGGCTCAGACCAAGTATGAGCGGACCGGCGAGACAGACCGGACGGACTATGCACTGTTCACCAACCACTATAAGGTGGCTCCCATTGGATATGCGCCGCAGGTGAAGAAGACGGTGGAGGGCAATGTACCGGACGGCAGAGACGCTGACTTCCGGTTTGAACTGAAGCTTACAGAAGCAGATCCGGCAGACGGCCTGAAGCTGAACGGCGAAGATGGCACAGTCATGACGGACCAGGATGTCCTGGAGACCAAGGTGACGGGAGAAAATACCGGAACCTTTGATGAGATCACCTTCACAAGAGCCGGAACCTACATTTTCCAGATCGCAGAGGTGAGAGGAGATACGAAAGGCTACAGCTACGATGACCATATCTGGACCCTGGAAGTGAAAGTAAAAGACAGGGGCGGCAAGCTGGACATCGAAAGCAAGACTTACACGCAGACCGAGAAAGGAAAACCTACCGGAGTTACCAGTGAGGATCAGGCGGAATTTACCAACACCTACGATCCGAAGGAGACCAGTTATACCCCGCAGATCCGCAAGGAGATCACGGGAGACCGGAGATCAGAGGATCAGGTCTTTGACTTTACGCTGACGCCGGACGATAAGAACCCGGCTGGAGCGAGCCTGGAAGCACCTGATATGGATAAGGCCAGCGTAACCGGAGAGGATATTGCAAGATTTAGCACCATCACCTTTACAGAGGCTGGTACATATCGCTTTGAGCTCAGTGAAGAGAAGGGAACAGAAGCAGGATACACCTATGATGAAAGCGAATGGGAGCTGGAGATTGAGGTGGAAGACCAGGGCGGCTTCCTGACTGTGGTAAGCCACACCTACACAAAATTGGATAAGGATGGGGCGGCTGTTGCTGGAGAGACTTCCGGGGAACAGGCTTCATTTACCAATGACTACCAGGTAAAAGAGACCGGATATATCCCGGAGGTGACGAAAACCGTGACCGGCGATGTGCCGGAGGGCCGGGAGGCAGACTTTAGCTTCCAACTGGCGGCTAGGGAAGACAATCCGGAGGGAGCGGTCCTTCCGCAGGAGACAAAGGTTACGATCAACGGAAACGGGGAAGCCTCCTTTGGAGAAATCCGTTTTGAGCAGGCGGGAACCTACCGGTTCGACATTACCGAGATCAACGATAAGCTGACCGGTTACCAGTACGATGGAAGTGTCTGGACATTGACGGTGGTGGTGAAAGACACCGAACATATTCTGGGCGTAGACAGTGTAAGCTACAGCAGACAGGATGGAATCACCTCTGACGCGGCGGACTTTGAGAACCACTATCAGCCGGATGAGGCGGCATACGCGCCCAAAGTAGTGAAGCACCTGACCGGAGACTCTGCATCCAGCCACGCGATATTTGAATTCACATTGCAGGCGCTGGAAGGTAATCCGAAAGGCGCGGCAGCAGGAAGCACATCCGCAACTGTGGAAGGAGCGGGACAGACCGCGTTTGCGCCGATCACATTTGCCAAAGCAGGAACCTACCAGTTTGACATCCGTGAGGCAGACGGCCACGAAGCCGGATACACCTACGATGAACATATCTGGAGGATGACCGTGGAAGTGGCGGACGAAGATGGAGTCCTGACCATCGCAGAGGTGACCTACGAGAAGCTGGGAACTTTCATGAGTAACGGCGAGGCTGCAGAGTTTACCAATGAGTATGACGAGGCAGTTAGTACCGGAGGCAGAGTGAAGACCGGCGATCCGGCGGACTTTAGCTGGCCGCTGGCAGGCGTTGGCATATCAGCGCTGTTTATCCTGATCCTGCTTAGCTGGAGAAGGAAAGAAGAAGAGTAATTTGATTCAATTGAGGACGTAGCTTTTTGCAAAAGGGCTACGTCCTCAATTGTTTTTTGCCCTGTACCAAAATGCGCCGAGGGGTGTACCAAAATGATCCTGCCTCGGTTTTAAATAAAACTCCATTGACAAAAGTTATCGGATATGACAACTTATTGACAACGAAAAAACCGAGGAGGCGGTGAGAATTTTTGAGATAGTTTTTTATAAGAGAGAAAATGGAGAAGTTCCAGAGTTGGATTTTCTGTACTCATTGTCTCCTAAGTTGAGAGCAAAAGCATTTTTATGATATAGAGCTTCTTCAGGAACAGGGGAATCGATTAAGAGAACCCTATGTAAAAGTGCTAAAAGGAAAAAAGAATAAAGGGTTATATGAACTGAGAATAAAATTTTCCAGTGATATTGCAAGAATATTTTATTTTACCTTTATAGGGAATAGATATATATTACTACATGGTTTTATTAAAAAGACTTTAAAAACACCTGAAAAGGAAATAGAGAAAGCCAGAAAGTATATGGAAGACTATATAAGGAGAGCAGAAGAATGAAAGCAAGTGTATCGTTTCATCAGATCAAAGAAGAACTAATGCAGGATGAAGAATTTAGGATAGAGTATGAGAGATTGCAGCCAAGATACCAGGCGATCGCCCAGATTATCAAAGCCAGACAGGAGCAAAACATGACACAGGCGGAGCTTGCGAGGCGTGTGGGGACACAAAAGAGTAATATTTCCCGTCTGGAGAGCGGGAATTATAATCCGTCTCTGGATTTCCTGGTTAAGGTTGCCAGGTCTCTTGGGAAGAATGTGAGTATTAGACTCTTGTAGAACAATTTCAGGCATAAGAAATAAGTAAAGCCACCCATCGGGTGGCTTTACTCTGTAAACTGTCAATTCGCCGGATCGGGTAGCTTACTGATTTTCTTTTGTCGCGTACTCGGAAGCTTTTCCTCTCAGGAAATTGTTGAAGTAGTCGTCGTGGACTTTCTTCACCATACCGCTTAAGGCCAGCAGGCCGATGATATTGGGAACTACCATCAGGCTGTTGAAGCAGTCTGCCATGTTCCATACCAGGTCTACCTGTGCCAGGGATCCCAGGAATACGCATATGCATACCAGTACGGAGTAGACCGGGACCGCCTTGGAGCCAAACAGGTATTTGATATTGGCCTGGCCGAAGAAGTACCATCCTACGATGGTGGAGAAGGCGAAGAAGAACATGCAGACGGCGATGAAGATCTCACCGAATTTGCCATATACCAGAGAGTAGGCAAACTGGCTTAATTCTGCGCCGGTGTAACCGCCTTCCACTACGTTGTAGGACTCGGGAAGGGCGCGGGTGGTCACGATTACAAGAGCGGTCATGGTGAGCACGATGAAGGTGTCGATGAAGACGCCGATCATAGCCGCGTGTCCCTGTTCAACCGGGTGGGCCACCTTTGCCACTGCGTGGGCGTGAGGAGTGGAACCCATACCGGCCTCGTTGGAGAAGAGGCCTCTGGCGACACCCTTGGTGATGGCGAGCTTGATGGTCGCGCCCACTGCGCCGCCGGCGATGGAAGCCGGAGCGAATGCGCCTACGAAGATCTCATAGAAGGCCAGCGGGATATTTCTCCAGTTGCAGAAGATTACGATGAGAGACCCTACAATGTAGAGGGCTGCCATCAGAGGCACCATGGTCTCGGTTACCTTGGCGATCCGCTTCATACCGCCGGAGAAGATGAAGACAGCCAGCACTGCCACGATCAGACCCATCACCCACTGGGGGACCCCAAATGCGGTGTGGAAGGATGCGGCGATGGAGTTGGACTGTACTGCGTTGCCCATGAAGCCCAGGGCGAAGATGAGAAGCACCGCGAAGATCCCTGCCAGGATCTTGCCGAAAACTCCCTTGAACGCGGCGCGGATGTAGTAAACCGGTCCGCCGGTGACCACGCCGTCGTCTCCGATCTTTTTGTATCTCTGAGCCATCAGAGCCTCGGAGTAAATGGTTGCCATGCCAAGGAAAGCTGCCACCCACATCCAGAAGATGGCGCCTGGTCCGCCAAGAGCGATGGCGGTTGCCGCGCCGGCGATATTGCCGGTACCAACCTGGGCAGCGATAGCAGTTGCCAGGGCCTGGAAGGAGCTCATGCCGTCGTCTCCGGCGTCTCCTTTCTTACCGAACAGCCCGCCGAACACCTGCTTGATGCCCCGCTTGAATCCCCGTACCTGGATAAATCCTGTGCGGATGCTGAACCAGATACCGGCGGCTGCCAGCGCAATGATCAGAACGATGTTGGACATGTAGTTCTGAATGGTCAGTACGATGTTGTTTAATGTTTCCAAATTGATCATCTCCTTTTCTTTACTCTTTTGTTCCCATAGACATTTGGTATAACAACATTGATTTTTTCTATCATATCACTTTGATATAAATTTATCAATCTTAACACCGGGATTTTGAAGAATTTTTTTCATATTTTGCAGAAAATGAAGAAAAATAGTCAAAAAAAGACCGGGCGCTTATCGCTGCACCCGGTCTTTTCTGAAATGACCAAGCTGGAAATCGGACTTGAACCGACGACCCCTTCATTACGAGTGAAGTGCTCTACCAACTGAGCTATTCCAGCATATGAGATTTTACCGGCCCTGTCAGGCCACAAGTTATATTATATCGGATTTCGGGAGATTTGCAAGAACTTTTTTGTAAATAGAGGAGCAAATTGGAAGCCGGGAAGAAGATGGGATATGTAGCCAGGAGGTGCGGGACGCATCTCCTGAGTAGCGGCGGTATCTAGAAGTGTCTGGAACACCATTTCTCCAGCAGGTTGATAAGAGCGTAGAGGGCCATGGCCATGAAGCACAGAAGCACGATGGACATCAGGAGCCAATCCATTTTAAACACCTGGCTGGAGTAGATGATGAGATACCCCAGGCCGCTTCTGGCCGCCAGGAATTCTCCGATGATGACCCCCACCAGGCACAGGCCGATGTTGACCTTCATATTGCTGATGATGGCGGGGATGGAACTTGGCAGCACCACCTTGACAAGGGCCTGCAGCCGGCTCCCCCGGAAGGTGTAGATCAGTTTGATCTTCCCCGGGTCCACGGTGGCGAAGCTGGCGTACAGATTTAAAATGCTGCCGAAGATGGCCACCGACATGCCCGCCACGATGATGGTGGTGCGGCTGGCCCCCAGCCAGACAATAAGGAGGGGAGCCAGGGCGGATTTGGGCAGGCTGTTTAAGACCACAAGGTAGGGGTCCAGGATCTTGGAGAGCCGCGGGGAGAACCAGAGGCACACTGCGATGAGGATGCTCGCGGCGATCACCAGGAGGAAGCTTAGGATGGTCTCGTAGAGGGTGACGCCCATGTGGAGGAAGATGGACTCATCCAGAACCATTTCCCAGAAGCAGAGTGCGATCCTGGAGGGGCTGCTGAAGATGAAGGAATCGATGATCCCCACGTTGGCGGTAAACTCCCAGATAAAGAGGAAGCTTAAGAAGATCAGGATCCGGGAGATCCTTATGATGCGAAGCCCTCTGCGGTAGGCGTTCAGGTACTGGAGCTGTCCCCTTGACAGTTCATTCATTGGTTGTTCAACTCCTTCCAGATCAGATTGAAATACGTCTTGAATTCCGGCGCTCCCCTGCGGTTCATGGGAGTGTCCGACGCAAGGTCGAAGCGCAGGGGGATGGTCTGCCGGATAGAGGCGGGGCGGCCGGAGAGGACGATGACCCGGTCCGCCAGGGAGATGGCCTCGGAGAGATCGTGGGTCACCAGGATGGCGGCTTTCTTCTCCCGGCGGATGATCTGGCCGATGTCGTCTCCCACGTTGAGCCGGGTCTGGTAGTCCAGGGAGGAGAAGGGTTCATCCAGGAGGAGAAGGTCCGGTTCCAGCACCAGGGTGCGGATAAGGGCCGCCCGCTGGCGCATGCCGCCGGAGAGCTCAGAGGGGCGGGAGCGGGCGAAGGACTTAAGGCCATAGACGTCCAGAAGCTCATAAGCCTTCTCCCGGGTCCGGGCGGTGAGCATGTGCTGGACCTCCAGGCCCAGGATCACGTTGTTGTAGATGGAGCGCCATTCAAACAGTTCGTCGTGCTGCAGCATATAGCCTACGTTGGTGGTGCTTTCCCTCTGATATTTCCCGTTGATCTTGATCAGCCCCCGTTCCGGGGACAGGAGGCCGGCGATGATGGACAGGAGGGTGGATTTGCCGCAGCCGGACGGGCCTACGATGGCCACGAACTCCCCTTTCTTAAGGGCAAAGGAGATGTCGGTGAGGGTGGGGGTCTCCCCCTCCAGGGTGTGATAGGCGTAACAGATATGTTTCAGTTCCAGAACTTCTTCCATGGCAACCTCCGGTGACAACTATATCTTATTCTATGCAGGACCTTATAAAGGCGTGAGAAAGTGGCGCTCTTACCGGGAGAAAGCCCTTGAAAGAACGGGCGGGAAAAGTTATAATTTCAAGAAGAGGTTTTACATAAGAAGGAGAAGGGTCCATGAATTACCAGAAAGAACTGGACAGGCTGCTGGAGCGGCTGAAGTCGGAAGAGCGGGTGCCGCGGCTTTTGCTCCACAGCTGCTGCGCGCCCTGCAGCAGTTATGTGCTGGAGTATCTGAACCGATATTTTGAGATTACCGTGTTCTATTATAATCCCAACATTTACCCGGAGAGCGAGTACACCAAGAGGATCTGGGAGCAGCAGGAGCTGATCAGCCGGATGCCCTTCGTCCACCCGGTGTCCTTCCTGGCAGGCCCTTACGACCAGGAGCGGTTCTATGAGATGGCCCGGGGACTGGAGCATGTGAAGGAGGGGGGAGAGCGCTGCCTTAAGTGTTACGAGCTGCGGCTTTCGGAGGCGGCCCGGATGGCGGTGAAGACGGAAGCAGATTACTTTACCACCACCCTTAGCATCAGCCCCTTAAAGAATGCGGACCGGCTAAATGAGATCGGGATGCGGCTGGGAGAGGAGTATGGCGTTCCTTACCTTCCCTCGGATTTCAAGAAGAAGAACGGGTACAAGCGGTCCATTGAGCTGTCCCGGGAATATGATCTGTACCGCCAGGACTACTGCGGCTGTGAGTTCTCCATGAACCAGCGGAGGCGATAAAGTCCTTTGAATTCCGGGCGGAATATGATACAATCGATTACAGTGTTTTTATAAGGAAAGGAAGAAGAGACTATGGCACAATTATGGGGAGGGCGTTTTACCAAGGAGACGGACAAGCTGGTCTACGCGTTTAACGCTTCCATCTCTTTTGACAAGAGATTTTACCGTCAGGATATCACGGGCAGCATTGCCCACGTGACCATGCTGGAGAAGCAGGGGATCCTGACCGGGGAGGAGAAGCAGGCCATCATCGGCGGCCTGGAAGGCATTCTCCGGGACGTGGAGGAGGGAACCCTTGCAATCACGGAGGAATATGAGGATATTCACAGCTTCGTGGAGGCGGTGCTGATCGAACGCATCGGCGAGCCGGGCAAGAAGCTGCACACCGGGCGAAGCCGCAACGACCAGGTGGCCCTGGACATGAAGCTTTACACCAGGGAGGAAGTAAAAGAGACGGACGCTCTGGTGGGAGAGCTTCTGGAGGCCATCCTGAAGATCATGGATGAGAACCTGGACACCTACATGCCGGGCTTCACCCATCTGCAGAAGGCGCAGCCGGTGACCCTGGCCCACCATATGGGCGCTTATTTTGAAATGTTCTGGCGGGATCACATCCGCCTTCTGGGTCTTTATGACCGGATGAACACCTGTCCTTTGGGATCCGGGGCCCTGGCGGGGACTACCTATCCCCTGGACCGGGAGTATACGGCCAGGCTCCTGGGCTTTGACGGGCCTACGCTGAACAGCATGGACGGGGTGTCCGACCGGGATTACCTGGTGGAATTCCTCTCGGACCTGTCCCTTGTGATGATGCATCTGAGCCGGTTCAGTGAGGAGATCATCCTGTGGAACTCCAATGAGTACCAGTTTGTGGAGATCGATGACGCCTACAGTACCGGCAGCAGCATCATGCCCCAGAAGAAGAATCCGGACATCGCGGAGCTGGTGCGGGGCAAGACAGGCCGGGTGTACGGCGCGCTGCAGGCCCTTCTGACCACCATGAAGGGGATCCCCCTTGCCTACAACAAGGATATGCAGGAGGACAAGGAGTGGGCCTTTGACGCCATGGACACTGCCAAGGGGTGTGTAAGCCTGTTCACAGGCATGCTGGAGACCATGGAGTTTCATAAGGACCGGATGGAGGCAAGCGCAAGACACGGGTTCACCAACGCCACAGACGCGGCGGACTATCTGGTGAACCGGGGCGTGGCGTTCCGGGACGCCCACGGCATTGTGGGGCAGCTGGTGCTTACCTGCATTGAGCGGGGCATCGCCCTGGATGAGCTTCCCCTGGAGGAGTATCAGAAGATCTGCCCGGTATTTGAAAAGGATATCTATGAGGCCATCAGCCTGAAGACCTGCGTGGACAAGAGGGTCACCATCGGCGCCCCGGGGCGGGAGGCCATGGAGCAGGTGCTGAAGACTTATCACAAGGCCATGGATGACTGGAAGAAAGACGAGAAATAAGGAAGGAGAGCAAGTGATGGAACAGAAGTTAAGAGTTGGGATCTTAGGAGCTACAGGAATGGTGGGACAGCGGTTTATCTCCCTGTTGGAGGACCATCCCTGGTTTGAGGTTGTGACGGTGGCGGCAAGCGCGCGTTCTGCCGGCAAGACTTATGAGGAGGCGGTAGGCGGCCGCTGGAAGATGGATACGCCTATGCCGGAAGCGGTGAAGAAGCTGATCGTGGCAAATGTAAATGAGGTGGAGAAGGTAGCCTCCGGCGTGGACTTTGTGTTCAGCGCGGTGGATATGACCAAGGACGAGATCCGCAAGATCGAGGAAGACTACGCGAAAACCGAGACGCCGGTGGTCTCCAACAACAGCGCCCACCGCTGGACGCCGGATGTGCCCATGGTGATCCCGGAAGTGAACATCGATCACTTCGACGTGATCGCGGATCAGAAGAAGCGGCTTGGGACCACCCGGGGATTTATCGCGGTGAAGCCCAACTGTTCCATCCAGAGCTACGCGCCCTGCCTGGCGGCCTGGGAGGAGTTCGGCCCCAAGGAAGTGGTGGCCACTACCTATCAGGCGATCTCCGGAGCGGGCAAGACATTTAAGGACTGGCCGGAGATGGTGGAGAATATCATCCCCTACATCGGCGGAGAGGAAGAGAAAAGCGAGCAGGAGCCTCTGCGGGTGCTGGGCCACGTGGAGAACGGCCAGATCGTGAAGGCGGAGACGCCTAAGATCACCTGCCAGTGCGTGCGGGTGCCGGTGCTCAACGGCCATACGGCGGCGGTGTTCATTAATTTCGCGGAGAAACCCACCAAGGAGCAGCTGATCGAGAAGCTGGTGAACTTCAAAGGCTTCCCCCAGAAGGCAGAGCTTCCCAGCGCGCCGAAGCAGTTCATCCAGTACCTGGAGGAGGACAACCGTCCCCAGGTGAAGCTGGACGTGGACTATGAGCGGGGCATGGGGATCTCCATCGGACGGCTCCGGGAAGACACTATGTTTGACTATAAATTCATCGGCCTGTCCCACAACACGGTGCGGGGCGCGGCAGGCGGCGCGGTGCTGTGCGCGGAGGCGCTGACCGCCAAGGGCTATATTCAGGCGAAGTAAACACGTTCTCATTTTACATGGATTTAACCGGATCCTAACGGGACCGGGGTAGATGGCCCGGCGGGGAACTGGTAGGATAAGGATGTAATAATGGCGGATTCTGGATTTTTTTCAGAAGTCAAGAGGAAAAGCGAGGACGAAGACATATGGAGAAAGAGATTTTACAGTATACCCAGAACAGAGAATTGTCGTGGCTGAAGTTTAACCAGCGGGTGCTGGAGGAGGCCCGGGACATCACGGTTCCCCTTTTGGAGCGGATGAAGTTCGTGGCCATCTTCACCAGCAACCTGGATGAGTTCTTCATGATCCGGGTGGGGAGTCTTTTCGACATGGCCCACACCGACGCCCAGGCCAGGGACAGCCGTTCCGGCATGACTCCGGGAGAGCAGATCGAGAAGATCCTGGAGGCGGTGGCCCCCCTTTATAAGGAACGAGAGAAGACCTATGCGGATATCAAGCGGCAGCTCCACCCTTACGGGGTGTGCGGGCTGGATTTTAAGGAGCTGGAGCCGGCGGAGAAGAAGTATGTGAAGAAGTATTTCAAGGATCAGATCCTGCCCATCCTGTCCCCTCAGATCGTGGACGCCAACCATCCGTTCCCCCATCTTCTGAACAAGGAGATCTATGTGACTGCCAGCCTGAAGATGAAGGACAAGTCCATGATCGGCATTGTTCCGGTGCCTCAGTTTGTGTCGGACATCCTGTATCTGCCGGGGCATGACATCCGCTATATCCGGATGGAGAAGGTGATCATGGAGTACCTGTCTTTGGTATTCTCCCAGTATGAGGTGTCGGATCCCAATTATCTCTGCGTGACCCGCAACGCGGACGTGGCTCCGGACGATGAGGCCCTGGAGGTAAATGAGGACTTCCGCAACCTGATGAAGCAGACTCTCCACAAGCGGCGCCGGATGGCGGTGGTCCGCCTGGAGGTGGCGGAGAAGTTAAGCCCGGAGATGGAGAAGTATTTCTGCGACAAGTTCAAGATCAGCTCCAAGCAGATCTTCCGCACCAAGATGCCCATGAAGCTTGCCTACATGTTCGCCATCAGCGGGAACCTGCCGGAGCCTATGAAGAAGGCCCTGACCTATCCGCCTTTCTCGCCCCAGCCTTCGGCCCGGGTGCAGAAGGGGACCAGTATGATCCGCCAGATCCGGAAGAAAGACCTTCTGCTGTTCTATCCCTATGAGAGCATGGATCCCTTCCTCAGGCTTATCAAGGAAGCTTCTGTGGATCCGTCGGTGATGACCATCAAGATCACCATCTACCGGCTGGCCAAGAAGGCCCGTCTGGTGGAGTATCTGTGCGCGGCGGCGGAGAACGGCAAGGAAGTGACGGTGCTGATCGAGCTGCGGGCCAGGTTTGACGAGCAGAACAACATCGACTGGTCCGAGCGGCTGGAAGACGCGGGCTGCCGGGTGATCTACGGCTTCGAGGGCTACAAGGTCCACTCCAAGGTATGCCAGATCACCTATCGGAACCGGAATGAGATCCAGTATATCACCCAGATCGGAACCGGCAATTATAATGAGAAGACGGCGGCTCAGTATACGGACCTGTCTCTTATGACGGCCAACCAGGCCATCGGGGAGGACGCGTCTGAGTTCTTCAAGAATATGTCCATCGGCAACCTGAACGGGTCCTATCAGCACCTGATCGTGTCGCCTACCAGCTTAAAGCAGAAGGTGCTGGAGATGATGGATGAGGAGATCCGCAAAGGGGCAGCGGGAAGGATCATCATGAAGATGAACTCCCTGACGGATGTGGACTTTATCGAGAAGGTGTCGGAGGCCTCCAGAGCCGGCGTGCGCATCGAGATCATTGTCCGGGGCATCTGCTGTATCCTTCCGGAGATCCCGGGGTACACAGACAACCTGCGGGTGATGAGCGTGGTGGGAAGATATCTGGAACACCCCAGGATCTTCAGTTTTGGATCGGGAGACGAGCAGAAGATCTACATTGGTTCCGCGGACATGATGACCCGGAATACGGAGAAGCGGGTGGAAGTTGCCTGCCCCATCCTGGATCCGGACATCAAGCGGCAGATCAACCACTACCTGAAGGTTATGTTAAGCGACAATGTGAAGGCGCGGGTGCTGCAAAGCGACGGCACCTATTGTAAGAAAGAACAGAAAGAGCCCTTCGTGGATTCCCAGGCGGTATTCATGGAAGAGGCGCTGCAGGCGGCGAAGATGCCTCCGGCAGAGGAGAAGAAGGGTCTGATGGACAAGGTGAGAAGCCTGTTCGGGAAAGACCGGTAGATAAGGAGTCAGGAATTATTTATGGGGAAGTCACTCTATATTGCAGAGAAGCCCAGTGTGGCCCAGGAGTTCGCCAAGGCGCTGAAGCTTTCGACCCGGCGTAAGGATGGGTACCTGGAGGGGGAGGAGGCTGTGGTCACCTGGTGCGTGGGGCACCTGGTGACCATGAGCTATCCGGAGGCTTACGACCCGTCTCTTAAGCGGTGGAGCCTGGAGACGCTGCCCTTCATCCCGGAGAAGTTCCGGTATGAGGTGATCCCGGCGGTGAAGAAGCAGTATGAGATCGTGGCTTCCCTTTTGAACCGTGAGGACGTGGATACCATTTACGTGTGCACCGACTCGGGACGGGAGGGAGAATACATTTATCGTCTGGTGGAGCAGCAGGCAGGCGTCCACGGCAAGAAGCGTCGGCGGGTCTGGATCGACTCCCAGACGGAAGAGGAGATCCTGCGGGGCATTCGGGAGGCCAGGGACCTGAGCGAGTATGACAACCTGTCCGCCTCCGCCTATCTGCGGGCCAAGGAAGATTATCTTATGGGGATCAACTTCTCCCGCCTGCTGACTTTAAAGTACGGGAACAGCATTTCCAATTATCTTCATACCCGGTACGCGGTGATCTCTGTGGGACGGGTGATGACCTGCGTGCTGGGCATGGTGGTGCGCCGGGAGCGGGAGATCCGGGAATTCGTGGAGACGCCCTTCTACCGGGTGGTGGCTTCCATCGGGGAGCCGGGCAGCAGCTTCGAAGGTGAGTGGCGGGCCGTGGAGGGCTCCCGGTGGCAGGGTTCCCGGGACCTCTATAAGGAGAACGGATTCCGGGAGGAGGAGAAGGCCAGGGAGCTGATCCGGTGGCTTCAGGAGCCGGAGTCTCTCACCTGCCAGGTGCTCTCTGTGGAGAAGAAGAAGGAGAAGAAGAACCCGCCCCTTCTATTTAACCTGGCAGAGCTGCAGAACGAGTGCTCCAGAAGGTTTAAGATCAGTCCTGACGAGACCCTTAGGATCGTCCAGGAGCTGTATGAGCGCAAGCTGACCACTTATCCCAGGACGGACGCCCGGGTGCTCTCTACCGCAGTGGCCCGGGAGATCCACAAGAATCTCAACGGGCTTATGCAGTACCCGGCAGCGGTGCCGTATCTGAACCGGATCGCCGCCATGGGGAGCCACAAAGGCCTTGCCAGGACCCGGTATGTGAACGACAGCCAGATCACTGACCATTACGCCATCATTCCCACCGGGCAGGGGCTAAAGGGCCTGGAGCGGCTGCCGGAGATCTCCCGGAAGGTGTATGACCTGATCCTGCGGCGGTTCTTAAGTATCTTCTATCCGCCGGCAGTGTATCAGAAGGTGTCGGTGGTGACAGAGCGAAAGGGAGAGAAATTTTTTTCCAGCTTCAAGGTACTGGCAGAGGAAGGGTACCTGGAGGTAGCCGGGATCCCGGGCGGGAAGAAGGGCGCCGGGGATGAGGCCGTGGAAGAAGCGGGGGATAAGGATACGGACCGGGAGTTCTTTGAGAAGATCCAGGCTCTCCGCAAGGGCATGACGCTACCCGTATCCGCGCTGGAGATCAGGGAGGGGAAGACTTCCCCGCCCAAGCGGTATAATTCCGGGTCTCTGATCCTGGCCATGGAGAATGCGGGACAGCTTATCGAGGACGAGGAGCTGCGCTCCCAGATCAAGGGCAGCGGCATCGGCACCAGCGCTACCCGGGGGGAGATCCTGAAGAAGCTTTTTAATAACAAGTATCTGGCCCTGAACAAGAAGACCCAGATCGTAACCCCCACCATGATGGGGGAGATGATCTACGATGTGGTGGATCATTCCATCCGGTCGCTTCTGAACCCGGAGCTGACAGCCAGCTGGGAGAAGGGACTTACCTATGTGGCCAACGGGGAGATCACGCCCGGGGAGTATATGGAGAAGCTGGACCGGTTCATTGTAAGCAGGACCCAGGGGGTGAAGGACCTGAACAACCAGAGCCAGCTGCGGGCCTGCTATGACAAAGCCGCGGCATTTTATAAAACAAGAAATCCAGGAAACAGGAAGACAGGAGTGAAGAAATGATGAAAGAGTTAACCGTTGCACAGCTGTATACCTTAGAGGAGACCATTGCCAGGGACATTTTTCAGGGGGTGACCTATCCCTGGGAGGTGCTTCCTAAGATCGGCGCCTTTATCAAGGAGCTGGGAGAGACCCTTCCTGCGGAAGAGTATGACAAGGTGGGGGAGGACGTGTGGATCGCCAAGTCCGCCACCGTGTTTGAGTCCGCTTATATCCACGGGCCGGCCATCATCGGCAAGAACGCAGAGGTGCGCCAGTGCGCCTTCATCCGGGGCAACGCCATTGTGGGAGAGGGAGCTGTGGTGGGGAATTCCACGGAGCTTAAGAACGTGATCCTCTTCAATAAAGTGCAGGTTCCCCACTATAATTACGTGGGAGATTCTATCCTGGGCTACAAGGCCCACATGGGGGCAGGCTCCATCACTTCCAATGTGAAGTCGGACAAGAAGCTGGTGGTGGTGAAGACGCCGGAGGAAAATATTGAGACGGGGCTGAAGAAATTCGGCGCCATGCTGGGAGACGAAGTGGAAGTAGGCTGCGGGACGGTGCTGAACCCGGGCAGCGTGGTAGGAAAGCACACCAACATTTACCCGCTGTCCAGCGTAAGAGGCTATGTGCCGGCTGAGAGTATCTATAAGAAGCAGGGAGAGGTTGTGGAGAAGCAGTAGGCTTTCCGCGGCAAGAATGTCTGTCACAGGCAGAGAAAAGGAGGAAGTTCAGATGTTGGATGAGAATTATGTAACCTTTGAGATCGGAAAGACCAAGCACATCGCGCTGGTGGCCCACGATGGCAAGAAGAAAGAGCTGGTGGACTGGTGCGAGAAGAACAAGGAGATCCTCAAGAGCCATTTCCTGTGCGGCACCGGGACCACCTCCCGGCTGATCGCGGAGCGGACCGGCCTGCCGGTGAAGGGCTACAGCAGCGGCCCTCTGGGCGGCGACCAGCAGATCGGGGCCAAGATCGTGGAAGGGCAGATCGATTTCATGATCTTCCTGTGGGATCCGCTGGAGGC
>OLQU01000648.1_pt1 | contig 28109 bp, 22 predicted proteins | sample 1672271 | NCBI WGS metagenome assembly OLQU01 (sample SAMEA3136666, study PRJEB25190) | human gut metagenome | biome: human gut; feature: human-associated habitat; material: faeces | place: Austria | collected 2013 | reverse complement strand
TTAAAGATATTGGTGATGGACTTTCAATAAGTACATGGAAAAAATGAAAAAGTTAGTTACAGTTACTAGTGAAACAATAATTGATGATTTAAGAAATGTACCTGATATAGTTTTGGTATATCCTCTTAAATCTTTTTGTGTAGGTTATCCTTTGGAATTTGCGGCTGATAAAGTAGATGGTTTAGTTTTAGTTAATCGTATTTTGGATGATAACGATTTGGATGAATTAGATTGTATTTTAAAAAATAATGATTTTAAAGGTATAGTTTTTGATGATTTGGGGATTATAGATTTAGTCAAAGATAAGGATATGCAGAAGATATTGTTGCTCGATCATTTAGCAACAAATACCGAGTCTATCAATTATTATTTAGAATATGTTGATAGTGTTGTAGTTTCTAATGATTTAACTAAAGATGAAATTGTGAATATTGTTAGCAATGCTAATAAGCCATTAGTAGTTAATGTCTTTGGGCTTAAGACTTTGATGTATTCAAGAAGACTACTTTTATCTAATTATCAAGAATATTATAAATTAAATAAAGTTATTACTGAGAATATTAATTATTATTTAAAAGATAATACAGATAATTATTATTTTCTTTATATTGATTATAAAGATTATGAATATAAGGAATATATATCTATAGTATTATATATATCTTATTTTACTGGAGGAGCTCATCCTAATTATGAGATTAAAACTATTAATTATAATAAAAATACTAATAAATTTATTGATATAGATGATCTTATTAATAGGGATAAAGATATATTAAATAAATTATCTATATATTCTAGAGAATATTTTAGTAATAATGATATGTTTAATGATAAAGTTGTATTTGATATGATGATTGATGGTACTAAGAGTATTAAAGATAATTATAAATATTTTAATATTACTAGTGATGGTTTAATTATATATTTTAATAGATATCAAATAGCTCCATACTACTATGGGGATTATAGTATTACTATTCCTTATAATTATTTAGATTTAAGTATTTGAAATATTTTATTTATATGATAAAATTAAATAAAGGAGAATTGATAAAATGAATATAAAATTATTTAAGAAAGCTATTCTTTTAATACATGGTTTTGCTGGTGGTAGTTATGATTATAATAGTCTAAATAATGATTTAGAATTATATAATAGTTTTGATGTATTTACTTTTACTTTACCAGGACATGAAAGAATGATTATTGATAAGGTAACTAGAAAAGATTGGATTAAAAAGGCTGAAGATGAATTAGAAAAAATAATAAATGCTGGTTATAGTGAAGTATATATAATTGGTCATAGTATGGGTGGTGTTATTGCTTCATATTTAGCAAGTAAATATAAACAAGTTAAAAAACTAGTACTAGCTGCTCCTGCCTTTCATTACTTAGCTTTTAAAGGAGATAAAGTTGATATTTTAGAAAGTATTAAAAAACTTCCTAATTTATTTAAGAATTATAATCCTGAAGAAGTATTATCTAGGTTATTTAAAGTACCTGCTCCTACGATTAGGGAATTTATGAAGTTAGTGGAAGAACATACTGGAGACGTTAAAAATATTACTTGCCCTACTTTAATATTACATGGTGATAAAGATGATATTGTACCATATGATTCTGTATTATATGTTTATGATAATATTAAATCTAAGAGTGTTACTTTAATTGAATTAAAGACTTTAACTCATGATTTATTTATGAATGATAGATATGAAGAAGTAAAGGGTTTAATTATTAAATTCTTTAAAACGATACCTATTGATAAGAAAATACAAAAAAAGATATAAGAAAAGAGACTCATTATAAGGTCTCTTTTACTTTTTTATATCCTCTTACTGATAATACTAACATACTAATAATTATTAGATAATTATATAAATTACTTTGTTCTACTCCAGTTTGAGGAGGTAATTCTTCAATATCTCCAGTACCCATAGTATTAGTATAAATATATTCTACATATATAGTATCATCTATATAAGTACCATTTTCATTGCCATTAATTTCTTTTAAACTATAACCAAAGAAATCTTTTTCTTCAGTATTATATTCTTTACCTACTAAATCAGTAGTTCTAACTTCAGTAGTAAGTTCGTTACCATCAGTATCCTTATAAGTAGCAATTACTACACCATAAGGTACTTTATCAGTGACTTTGTCTTCATCAGTAATTTCATTATTACCATAAATTAATCTCGATTCAACTTTATTAGTAACTTCACTACCTACATTTGTATATCTTAATTTAATATCAAATGATTCATTTATTACTTGATTATTTTCATCTATATTATATGTTTCTTTACATGTAATTACTTTTCCATCTAAAGTACATCTCTTATCCATAGAAGTAATAACTACATTATATGGTAATATATCAGTAAGTTCTAAAGTAACTTCTCCAACATAATTTTCTATTTTACCATTATAATTTAATACATAATTATATTCTGAATTAATATCAGTAATTTGGTTCTTTTGTAATTTAGTTACATCGTTTTCAGTTATTTCACCATTATTTTTAATATAATTATAAATAACTGTAATGGTAGAACCTGCTACAAACTTACCACTAGCATTATCAGGCAAAGTTTTAGTATCTAATGTATATCCAAAGAATGATTTAGCACTAGTCTCATAGCTTACTCCACCTAAATTAGTTTTAGTATCTTCTACTTCCAATATAGTGTTGCCACTTATATGTTTTACTACTAAACTTCCTTTTAATACTTCGGTTTCAGTTTCAGTCTCTTTAGATGGAATTTTGTTACCATCTAAATCTACTACTGTTTGAGCTTTATTAATAATTTTATCAGAGTCAATTCCTACAAACACTAATTCTAAGTTAAATGATGCATTAACTTCAAATACGCCATTTATATAGTCTTCCTCCGTTATATTATTATACTCTTTAATACAAGTAATAGTTTTATTATCATCATATGTACAAGTACTAGGTAATTTAGATTTATTAATATTAATAGTATAAGGTAACATATCTTTAACTATTAATTTAGCATTTCCTACATAATCTTTTATTTTAGCAGAACTACTTATAGTATAATTAAATACTCCATCAATACTATTAATAGTATTAGGGCCTGTTTTCTCTACTTTAGGTTCTTCTACAGTACCATCATTCTTAGTATAGTAATATGTTACTGTTATTTTACCTTCAGTATATTTACCATCTTTATTTTCAGGTAATTTATTTTCATTTAATGTATATCCTAATATTTCTTTAGGACTAGTGGTATAATTAGTACCTGCTAGTTTTTCTCCTAATTCTTCTTTTGGAGCAATTTCATTATTAGTATTTTCATCTTTAAATAATACTTCTACAGTACCTTTAATTTCTACATTAACATCTTCAGAATCTTCAGTTCCATCAGTAGTAGTATTATTAACAATTGTAACACCACTAGCTATATTAGTTAACTTATCACCATTAACACTTATATAGTCATTATATTTTACCATATATTCAATAGTAACATTAATAGGATAAGCACTCATATATTTATCTATATTATAAATCTTAGTCCAAGTAATAGTATTATTTTCTTCATTATATATACCGTTATTTAAAACACTATTATTAACATCTATACTTTGTGGTAATGTATCAGTAATAGTAACTCTTACTACATCACCTTCTCTAACATTATTAAGTATTGTATTATAATTTATTGTGTAACCAACTTTATTATCTAAACTTGTTACAGTATTCATATTTGCTTTTTTAGTAATAGCTTCATCAGTATAACTAAATTTTTTAGCAGTATATAAAACATTTATAACATTCTTAGAAATATCTGTTGAAATAACAAGACTTTCTGGATTTACGCTATTAAATTCATAGCCATTTCCTGCATCAGCAAGATAAGCATTCTTATCATTATCATTTAGAGTGATAACATCACCCTTATGAGCACTTCTTGTATCACTAGAACCTAAATAATTTCTATCATTAGGATTAGTTATTTCATCTTTATAATAATTAATAACATAATTATATGTATTTTGTACCCAATATACTTCGGCACTTTCACTACTTGTAATAGGATTTGTTAATCCATCACCAGTTAGTGTAAATGAATTATTATTATCATTACCATTAGTTCTATACCAACCAGTAGCACTATCTTTATCTTTTATTTCAATATTAAATGAATATACTTTTTCTTCTTCAGTAATATCACCAACTTTAATAGTTACATCTTTACCATTAACAGTAATATCTTGACTATCTTTAGTACCTTCAACATACTTAAAGTTATCTCCAATTACATCTGTTAATACACCATTAGTAGCAGCAATAGAAGTTTTTATATCCTCAAATATAGTCTTAAAGCTATCTGCTATACCTGTTGAATTTGCTTCTTTATAAAATCCTTTTTCTTCTTTGTTATACTCATAATAATCTCTGTATCCATAAACTCTAGTCATAGTAGTATCAGAAGATATTTTTTTAAGGACATCTTTAGCAGTAGCATCATTTTCGATACCATAACCAATAGAGAACACTGTTATTTTATTGTCATTCTTAGCTTCATATGCTCTATCCATTGCTCTATCAGTGGCACTCTTGCCATTACTACCACCACTAGTAGGTTGACCATCACCAATTACAACAATATACTTTTGAGCATTTGGATTAGTTATCTCTTTTAATTTATCAATAGCATTACTTAATCCTGCTTGTAAGTTTGTATTTCCTTCAGGATGCCCGAAATCACGAGCTGTTAATGCAGTATGACTAAACTCAGTAGCAATACTAGCACTTCCTGAAAAAGTAACCAAAGAAATATTAGTATTTTCTACTTTAGATAAACTATCAGAAAAACTAATTGCACCATTAACAGCACTTTCCCATTTATCTTGTGTTAAAGCATTAGGCATTTCGCCTCTATTATAATTACCTCTACAAGTAATTTTTGTACCATCAGCAGCAGTGTAATGAACATTCCAATTATCTTTAGATATGTAAGAATATCCATTTTTAGCACCATCACAAATCATACTACCAGAAGTATCAAACACAACCACTACATATACTGGTTTTGTAACTGTAGTAGAATCTTCCTTGTTCTTTCCTTTCACTCTTAGTTCAACATTATATATTCCATTTTCAGCATCTAATTTAGTAACTGTCTTTGTAACTAGTGCTTCATCAGTTTCATAATTACCAGAATATATAGTTGCATTATTGCCATCATTTACTACTTTATTATTAATACCAACATCACCTTTAACTGGTTCTCTATTAGATATTTCATTAGCAAATACCTTAATAGGAGTCATTAAATCTGATACTATCATTGCTGTAAGTACTAATATTTTAGTAAACTTCATAAAATTTTTTTTCATTTAAACCCTCCTCAATATAATTAATAAATACTTTTTTTGATAATTATGATAATCTTTATGTGTACTACAAGTTTGAAGTATTAATATTTCATCATTTTTAGTTACTTCTACTCCTGTATCATACATAGACTTACTTTTTAATTTCTTTAAGTGATTTAAATATTCTTCTTCACTATTAAAATTAATATTCATATATGAATAATCAGTAGGTTCTACATACACAGAGAATATTTCATACCTCTTTTTAGTAGTACTAGTAGTTAAATCTACATACTTATGATTATCATAATAATCTTTATCATAAAACTCTTCTAATATCTTAAATGGCATATCAATTTTAGAAGAATTATGACCATAAATTAATAATTTTTTACTACTATCTATATCTACTCTATAATCTAAGTAAATACTACCCATATAGTTGCTATTACCATATGCATCATGATTTAAATAGTAGTCATTATCACTCCCCTGTAATACAGGTACTATATAATCAGTATTTTCTATTTCTAAAATACCTTTTATATCATTATTATTATATTCTTCTCTAACTTTAGTAATAACATCACTATAGTTAATAGGATTTGTTATGTTATCATTACTTTCTATATCAATATTAAGTTGATAATCCTTCTTTTTATTAGTAGGTAATTCTACTAACATCAAAGCAATACTTAATATTAAAATAGTACTTGTAATATAAATTATTACTCTTTTTTTATTTTTCATAATACCCCCATTAGATGGTTTACTATTATATCAGATTTTATCTTTTTGTCAATAATTACAACGAAAAAAGAAGTATTAACAAGAACCTTCTTATCAAACACTTCTTACTTCATATATATTATGTACTGATATTATATATTTTAAACATCATTTTAATAATAATTTATTAATAACTTTATCAAATATTTCATTAAATTTATTTACTTCTTCTACAGTATTCTTACAAGATAAACTTATTCTAATACTATGAGTAGCCATATTATTATCTGGATATAAACTATATACACTACTAGATAAATCACTAGTAGAGCAAGCGCTTTTAGTAGATATATAAATATTTTCTTCTTCCATAGCATGAATAAATGTCTCTGGTTTTATATTTAATATACTAAAATTAATTATATAGGGTATACTATTAGAAGTACTATTAATATGAATATTATCATATTTTTTTAAATTATTAAGTATTTTATTATTTAATTCTTCTACATATTTATAATTATCTTCAACCTTAGGAATAATAAGTTCTAAAGCTTTCATTAAGCTACATATTAATGGTAATGCTGGTGTACCACTTCTGTAAACTGTAGTACTCTTTCCTCCATGAATTAAATTATCAATAACAATATTATCTTTCTTTATAAGTAAGCCTATCCCTTTCATACCAAATATCTTATGACCAGACATACTCATAAAATCCATATCATTAAAATCTACTTTTATTTTACCTATAGCCTGAGTAGCATCAACATGAAAATAACATTTAGGATAATTATTTATAATTTTTTTTATTTCTTTTATATTTTGTTTAATACCTAGTTCACTATCTACATAAGAAATAGCTACTAATATGGTTTTATCATTTATTAATTCTTTTAGATTATCTAAATCTATTAATCCATCTTTATTTATTTTAACATAATCAATTATAAAGCCTTTACTTTCTAAGTATTTAACTGTTTCTATAGTACTAGAATGTTCTAAATGTGTAGTAATTATATGATTACCACGATTCTTATATCTAGAAGCAACTCCTTTTAAAACAGTATTATTAGATTCTGATGCTCCTGATGTATAGATAATCTCACTAGGTTTTACATTTAATAATCTAGCAATTTTCTCAGTAGCATATTCTTCTAACTCCTTAGATTTAACTCCAAGACTATGAATAGAATTAGAGTTTCCTGGATATTCAGTACATACTTTATTAAAAGTTTCTAATACTTTAGGATCAACAAATGTAGTGGCACTATTATCAAAATAAATCATAATATTCCTTCTTTCTCTTAGTATTTTATCACAGATATTATTTTTTTTAAAGTAAATTTATTTACTTATTTAAAATATTAGTTTATGATATTTACAGGTGATTTTTATGAATGAAAAGAATCTAATTACTTATTATAATAAATTTAATGAAGATAAAAGATTAACTAGAAGACATGGTATTATTGAATATAGGACCGCTACTAAATATATTCATGAATATTTAAATACTATGGATAATCCTAAAATAATTGATATAGGAGCAGGTACTGGTGCCTACTCTATTCCTCTTGCTAATGAAGGTTATGATGTAACAGCAGTAGAATTAATAAAGCATAATTTAATGACATTAAGGAAAAATAGTGATAAAGTAAAAGCTTATTTAGGTAATGCTATAGACTTACATAAATTTAAAGATAATACTTTTGATATTGTTTTACTATTTGGTCCTATGTATCATTTGATTAGTAATGAAGATAAAATAAAAGCTCTTAGTGAAGCTAAAAGAATTGTTAAAGAAAATGGTTTGATTTTTATTAGTTATTATATGAATGAATATGCTATTATTACTCATGGTTTTATGGAAAATACTATTAAAGAAGATATTAAAAATAATCTTATTGATCATAATTTTCATATTACTCCTAATGAAGATGATTTATATAGTATGGTTAGATTAGAGGATATTAATTATTATAAGGATACTTTAAATTTAAAAAGAGTTAAAATACTATCGCAAGATGGTCCTACTGACTACTTAAGAAAAATTATTAATAAAATGGATGAGGAAACTTTTGAAATATATTATAAATATCATTTATCTATATGTGAAAGAGAAGAACTACTAGGAGCATCTTCTCATGTACTAGATATACTTAAAAAATAAATAAATTTTAACATAATTGTAAAATATGTTAAAAAAATGAGTAGAAAAACTAGGTTTCTACCCTTTTTTTATTACTTTATTACATAATGGAATTAGTATTCCTCCTAAACTATTACCTAGTATCATTACTAATAAATATAATAATGTATTTAAACTCCAAGTAGATGATACTGAGAAATAATACATATTTGCTATACAGTGTTCAAATCCACATAATATAAATACTATTACTCCTAGAAATACTGCTAGATACTTACCAATATCTTTTACTTCTTTATATGTATTTACTGCTAGATACATAAGTATTCCACAAAAGAACGATAATATTAATATACTAATTAAAGTATCATTTAACTTAATATCTGCTAATGTCTTAGCCTTTTCACTAATCATAGTATATATTCTAGTATACTTTAAAATAAAGCCAACAAAAAAGGTTCCAATAAAATTACCTATCAAAGTTATTATTAATTCTCTAATATATTTTTTATTAAAATTATTAATTAAATAGCCTATCTTACCTGTATATAGATTAAAACTATATACTACTATTATAAATAATCCTATAACAAACAATATAGAACCAACTATTTTATTATCTAATGATAAATAAATGGTTCCTCCTATTCCTATCATAATACCCGCTAAAATACTCTTAATTAAAATACTAATATTACTTTTCATAAAATTCCTACTTTCTATTTTTTAATTTCTGCCTCATATAATTTACGATATTCACTGCAATTCTTAAGTAAATACTCATGAGTACCTTCAGCCACTATCTTACCATTATCCAAGAATAATATTCTATCAGCATTAATAATAGTAGACAATCTATGAGCAATAATAAGTATTGTATATTCATTCTTCATATTATTAATAGCATTCTGAATTTTTTCCTGTGTTTCATTATCTAATGCACTAGTAGCCTCATCAAACAAAATAATTTCTGTCTTTTGAACAAGTGCTCTTGCAATTGCAAGTCTTTGTTTTTGACCGCCAGATAAATTAACACCACCTTCTCCTATTACAGTATCATATTTATCGGGTAATGAATTAATAAATTCATCCAAACAAGCAAGTTTGCAAGCCTCTTTCATTTCTTTGTTAGTTAAATCACTTTTTACTAATTTTAAATTATCTCTAATGCTCATATTAAATATATATGGATTCTGACTTATAATTGTAATATTACCTCTAATAGAATCTTTATCTAATTTTTTTATTTCAACACCATCAATCGTAATACTACCTGAATCTACATCATACATTTTGCAAAGCAAATTAAATATAGTTGTTTTACCTGCTCCAGATTTACCCACAAAAGCAACTGTCTCATTAGCATTAATTTTAAAACTCAACTTATTCAAAACTTTCTTTGTAGAATAAGCAAAAATAACATCTTTAAATTCAAAATTTCCATTAACTTTATCTAAATGTATATTACCAAACTTTTCTTTTTTAAACTCATCACCATTAGTAATAGCAAACACTCTTTCAGCAGATAAATTAAAATCTTTTATTTGTTCCAAAAAATTACCTACAAAATATGCTGACGATGATATCTTACCAGAATAATTATATAGTACAAGTGCTATTGAAGGTATTAATATCTTATCTTTTAATAATAACACCAATAAAACAATTAAAATAAAATTTCCTAATGAACTAATATCCCACATCAAAACTCTATATTTTTGGTTTCTTTTTTGTAAACTAAACATCTTCTCATTACAATCATCAATTCTAGTAGACAATTCATTAGTAAAGTCTTTTTCACTATTAAGCATCTTAATATCTCTAGCTCCACGTACTAACTCTCCAATAAAACCAGAAACCTTTTCTTTGGACTTTCTAAATTCTTTATCATCTTGTTTTCTCATTTTAGTCCTAATATCCTCTAGCACATATAATATAACTGCAAAGAAAAGAACATAAATAAAAACCAACTTATTAACTACAAAAATTGCTACCAAAATACCTATATATTCAATAAAACTAGAAACATTACCTATTAAATTATTAAAAATATCTGCAAGTTTAGATGTATCCCCAGTCATTCTTTGTATAAATACACCATTACTATTTTTATCTAAAGAATCATTTCCTATTTTTAATACACATTTTCCCAAATGGACTTCCAATCTTGACATAATATTTCTATATAATCTTGCCGAAATTCTATTCATTACATAACGATTAGTATTATTTATTAAATCAACTATTAACATAACAATAGCTACACCTAATATTCTCATATATTCATTAGAAGTAAGTTCAATAAGTATTTTTGCACTAAGTATAGGTAAAACTATACTTATACCTATTTGAAGTATATGTTCAAAAATAAGTATTATCAAACTCTTTTTATCACTCTTAATATATTTCCATACTCCCTTTAAATTACTAATAAACTCTCTCATCCTATCACCAACTACAATAGTAGTATAACAACAAAAAAAGAAAAAAGCAAGAACTACTTGCTTACCGGAAGTACTGATATACTTCTTGCTATATTTAATAGTTCTTGCTTAGATAATTTATCACTAACTACATAGTATTCAATATTATTATCAATCCAATTAACAGAATTTTCATTTACTATTGCTACAGTAGATGCCATTAATTCTAAGTCACCATAAGTAGGTACTATTAAATGTTCTTTTTCTTTAGCAATAGTCTCTTCTATTAGCATAAATGGATTATCACCATCAAATGTTAATATTAATCTTTCTCCACTTTCTTTAGTTACCTTCTCTTTATTAGATAAATGTGTATTAGAAGGAAGATACATAGGATAAATAACATCTTCTATACTACTAGTTTCTTCTGTTTTAGTACTATCTTTTTGTTCTTTATTATTATTAGTATTAGTATTTTTATTTTCAGTAGTAGTATTATCTTCACTAGGAGTATTATCTTCTTTAACATCAATAATTTCTTTTAAATCAAAATAACTATTTTTAAACTTACTATTTAAGTCTATCTTTTTATAATTCATTGATATTTGTTTATTACCATCTTTATCAATTACAGTTACTGATTTAATATTACTATTCTTATCGAGTAATATTTCTTGTTTTACTAGTTTAGGATTATTAGGATAATTAGCGGCCACTGTTAACTTATAACCATCTTTAACCTCTTCAAAGACTCTATTATCATCACTAGTTATATCTTCAAGAAGTGGAGATAATAAATATACTTGAGAATTGTTATATGGCCAATCACTTTGGAATTTAAAACTTTTATTTATTCTAGGAGTAACTACATATACTCCTTCTGAATTACGAAGAATTATTTGTTCATGATTATTAACATTATTAACTAATCTTACTTTATAATTATCTTTTCTAGCATATGATACTTCAACATCATATGTATAGATATCTTCATTATTAACTATTTCTAATGTACCTTCTATATAATAAGAATTAGCATTATTAATCTTTTTAGTTAAATCTTTAATAATATCTGACTCAGTAGCTTTACCACATCCTCCTAAAAGAAATAATCCTCCTACTAAAAGAAACAATAATTTTTTTTTCATTTTTCACCTCTTTTTGCTTTCTGATAAATTATATTAGTTTAAATTTCTTATATGATGAATAATTATTCTTTTTTGGTACAAAATAAAAATAAAAAGGAGGAAGAAAATGAATACATTATATAAAATAGCTCTAACTATAGGTATTATAGGATGTCTTAATTGGGGTTTAGTAGGTTTATTTAATTTCAATTTAGTTGAATATTTATTTGGTGATGGTAGTTTACTTACTAAAATAGTTTATGTATTAGTATTTATATCTGGTCTTATAGAAATTAAGTTACTATTCACTAAAATTACAATTAATAGTGCAGATCATAATACTATGGTCTGTTTTTTTATACAATAAATTTTATTTTCGAAACTACAGGTTCGAAAATACCTCGGAAGACTACAGGCTGAAGAGAAAATAAAATAAATGATAATTTTAACTTATTAATCTATTTATATAGATTTTTTTAAATTTTTATAGTATAATTAAGTAGGTGATATTTGTGAATTACAGAACTAATTTCAATAGTAGTTTTGCCAATCGTGGTATGGCTCTTGAAAATGACATCAATGAAACCAATAAATATTATCGAGAATATGATATAGCTTTAGTATATAAGAAGCCTACTCCTATTAGGATAACTAAAACTAATTACCAGAATATGCGAGTTACTGATGGTTTCTTTGAATGTCCATCTACACTAGACTATAATGGAGTATATAAAGGTTATTATATAGAATTTGATGCCAAAGAAACAAGAAGTAAAACAAGTTTTACTATCAATAATATTCATAATCATCAAATAGAATATATAAAGAAAGTAATAAAACATGGTGGTATAGTTTTTTTAATAGTAAGATTCACACTATTAGATAAAAATTATATATTAAAGGGAAAAGACTTAATTCAATTTATAGATAGTAATGATAGAAAGTCTATTCCACTATCCTACTTTGAAGAAAATTGTTATAAAATAGATATAAAATATGCACCTAGATTAGATTATATTAAATATGTAGATAGGATGATTAAAGAACTATGAATATAATTATTGCATTATTATTTATAATTATAACAATTTTAAGTATTATTGTATTTAAAGTAAAAGGATTGTTTACTCTATTAATTAGTATTCCACTAGTTATTATGTACTATAAAGCTAGCGATATAATTAAATTATTAAAAAAGAAAGAAAGGGAAAAAAATGATAATGTAAATTTATCAGAAAGAAAGGAAGTTGAATTTGTGAGCTCTAGAGATAGAAAAAAAGGGGTTAAGGTTGAAAAGAAAGAAAAGAAAACTAAAAGTAATAATAATGAAAGTAAAAGCAAAAGTAAAAAGAAAATTAAGGTAAATATCAAGCCTACTCGTAGTAGAGATAATAGAGAAAAGAAAAAAAGTATTGGTGATAAAAAAGGTATTGGCAAAAAAGCACTTACTATTATATTAGGACTTGCTATATTTGGTGTCTTTGCTGCGATGGCTTTTATGATTTATATTGTTATAAGTACTGGTAATTTTGATCCAGAAGCATTAAAAAATCAAGATCAAACAGTAGTTTATGATAAAGATGGTAATATATTTGCTACTTTAGGTGCAGAAAAAAGAGAATCTGTAGAATATGATGAATTACCTCAAGTATTAATTGATGCTTTAATTGCTACTGAGGACTCTAGATTCTATGAACATAATGGTGTTGATATGGCTAGATTCTTAAAAGCAACTGCTCTTAATTTAATGGGTAAAGATGATGCTGGTGGTGCTTCTACTTTAACAATGCAAACAGTTAAAAATAATTTAACAAAGAAAGATAGTAAAGAAAATAATAAAATTAAAAAAATAATTAGAAAATTTCAAGATGTTTATTTATCTGTATTCTTTATGGAAAAGAAATATAGTAAAAATGAAATATTAGAAATGTATGTTAATGATAGCTGTTTAGGTGGAAGAATATATGGTGTTGGAGAAGCAAGTAAATATTACTTTGGTAAAACTGTTTCTGAACTTAGTTTACCAGAAGCTTCACTACTTGCTGGTATGTATCAAGCTCCTAATAAATATGATCCATATAAACATCCAGAAGCTGCTGAAAAAAGAAGAAATACTGTTCTTACTCTTATGGTAAGACATGGTTATATTACTGAGGAAGAAAAAAATATGGCTACTGATGTTAGTATTGAAAGTATGCTAGCAGGTGGCTCTGGTCTTGGAGAATATGAAGGTTACTTAGATACAGTTATTCAAGAAGTAAAAGACAAAACTGGTGATGATCCTTCATTAGTATCAATGAAAATATATACTGCTCTAGATAGAAGTATTCAAGATGGTATTAATAAAGTACTTAGTGGTGAGGATCATACTTGGGCTGATGATTCAGTACAAGCAGGTATTGCTATTACTAATGTTAATGATGGTACAATCGTTGCTATTGGCGCTGGTAGAAATAGAACTGCTGGTGACTGGAACTATGCTACTCAAGCTTTAAGACAACCAGGAAGTACCGCTAAACCAATATTTGATTATGGTCCTGGTTTTGAATATAATGATTTTTCTACTTATACTCTATTTAATGATGAGCCTTGGACTTATACTAATGGACCAGAAATAGGAAACTGGGATGGTTCTTATCAAGGATTAATTACATTAAGACAAGCTCTTAGTGTATCAAGAAATATTCCGGCGTTAAAAGCTTTTCAACAAGTAGATAAGAAGAATATTGTTACATTTGTTAATGGTTTAGGAATTGATGTTGCATATAGTACTAAATCAGAAAACTATAAGAAAAATGAAAATAATGGTTCAGATAATTTAATTAATGAAGCATATTCTATTGGTGGTATGTCATATGGTGTAACACCTCTTGATATGGCCGAAGCTTATGCCTCATTTGCAAATGGTGGATATCATATTGAAACTCATGCTGTTACTAAAATAGAATATCGTTCTTCTGGTAAAACAGTTGATTTTAGTGTTGATAAAGAAAAAACAATGGCAGACTCTACTGCTTACTTAATGAATAATGTTTTACAATATGCTGTTGAGCACGGATTTAATGGTGGTGCTAGAGTATATGGTTCTACTGTTGCTGCTAAAACTGGTACCTCTAACCTATCAGATGATGTATGTAGAGCAAAGGGAATTCCTATAGGAGCAGTAAACGACTTATGGACTGTAGCTTATACTCCTGAGTATTCAGTTGCTTTATGGTATGGTTATGAAAAAGTTGATAAAAATCACTACTTAGGTGGTGCTAGTGCTCCTAAAGATGCTGTTATGCGTTCTGTTATGAAATATGTACCAAAAACTACTAAGACTTGGGAAATGCCTTCTTCAGTAGTAGCGGTTACTGTTGAAAAAGAAACATGGCCTGCTAAACTACCTAGTGAATATACTCCTGATGATATGAAAATAACAGAATATTTTAAAAAAGGTACTCAACCTACTGAAATATCTGAAAGATATGCTAAATTACCTGATGTTACTAATTTAAATAGTTCTAAAACTATTGGAGGATATAAATTAACTTGGAATTGGAAAAAACCTGATGTATTAGATGATTCTTATTTAAGTAAATACTTTAGTCAATCAGTATTTGGTAAACAATCTGGTAGTTATTTACAAGCTAGAATTAATTATAATAATAATACTCTAGGTGGTATTGGTTTTGGTATATATGTTAAAAATAGCTCTGGTAGTTTAGAGAGAATAGCCTTTACTACTGATAATGAATATACTTATGTTCCAAGTAGTGTTGGAGATTCTCAAGTAGTAGTAAAAGCCGAATATAAATCATTTAAATCAAATGCAAGTAATGGTGAAGAAATATCTGTAAAAAGTGATGGTTCAATATTAAAATTAAGTGTTACCTTAAAAGGAAATAATCCTCTTGAAGTAACCAAAGGAGAATTTAAAGATCCTGGTGTAACCTACACTAGAAATGCAAAAATAACTTATGAAATAAATAATAATAGTTATAGTAATGTATCAGATCTAGAGTCCGCTATTAACAGCTTAGACACTGGTACATATACCCTTACATATAAAGCAACATTAAATGGTGAATCTGCTACTGCAATAAGAAAAATAATTATAAAATAGAGAGAATTGCTTCTCTCTATTTTCTTATATATTTATAATAATAATCTGAACTTTTCTTTAATTCCTTATTGAAATTATCCAACCCTATTTCTTCAGGAATTGTTTTTTTACTTGAAAACAAATTAGTTCCAAGTCCTAGTCTATCACCTTCAATTGATACTCCTAAGGCCGCTAATGTGGTAGGAAACATATCCATTGTTGTAAATACCCTATTCTTATTATTTACTGGTAATACTCTTGAATTAACGAAAGCATTGTATACTACTCTATCATAATTATTATCGATATTATAGAAATTTTCTTGCATTGTCGGATGATCTCCTGTTAAAACAATAGTGGTATTTTCGTAAAAATCTTGTTCTTGAATCCAAGAGATAAATTCCGCTATCATACTATCAGAACAGTAAAATGAATTAGCATAAGCTTCACTAAAGATAGTATCACAACTCTTATCTAAGTAACCATCAGTAAAATGGGTGTCTGCTGTTAACATTGTAAAATTAAATGGTTTACTATCTTTAGATATTTCTGTTAAATATTCTTTAGCATAAGTAAATAACTTACTATCTTCATAACCCCACCACTCATGATAATTACTATCTATTTTTCCTTCTTCTACTGCTGTATAATAATCACTTATTATATAACTATGATTACTAAAGTATGATCTTCTGCCACCAAAGTTAGCATCAGAGCCCATTAATAAATAATTATTATATCCTTCCATAGATAAAATATCACCTATCGTAGTAATATTATTAAAACTTGTGCTATTGCTACTACTAATATCATTTATTTTCACTTTAAGAGGAATACCAGCAGTTTGTGCTATCATGGCCGCTACTGTCCAACTAGTACCATATGATTCTCTAGCTCCTCCAAGTAAATTGGTATTAGAAAAATTAATATTGTTAAGTGCTATATTTTCTAAATTTGGTGTTACTGATATATCAAATACGCCACCATTCTTTTTACTGATATTAGTCATTTCTGTTGACTCTAAAAATATATATATTAAGTTCTGCTTTTTTTCAGGAAACTTTATTTCAACTTCATCAGGTTTGATATAATAGTCTTTAAATAAATCAGTATTTCTTAAACTATTAAATGCATAATCAAAGAATCCTACTGTTATACCTAAATATATAATAGAGGCCGCTAATAAAATTCTACTGTATCTTTTTATGTTTTTTATTGGCAGAAGAACAAGTTCTTTTTTTTCTTTATTTTTCTTAATATCTATGCTGACTTTACGATCAAAATTTAATGTGGGAAGTATTAGTAATATATTTAATATGGTAAATAATATAAAACCATAAAATATTATAATAGCAATTGATACTACTGAAGTACCATTCATTCCCGCTACTTTAATTAGACTATAGATATATTGATCAAAACTAGCATTATGGATATTTTGACTTAAATAAAAAGAAAAGACAATAATAGCATTAGCAATAAATATTAGTATATATTTTTTTAAATTTATTTTTTTCATTTTCATCACCTAAAAACTGTACTAAATATAGTACAGTTATAATATACATTAATATATTTAATTTGTCAAATTTTATTCTTCCATTAGATATTTGACAATGTTACCTAGTTTAATGGCATGTGATCCTTTAAACAATACTGCATCTCCTTCATGGAGTAATTCTTTTATTTTTTCGTGTGATTCACTTTCGTTATTGAAATGATAATAATTTGTATAGTTATTTTCTTCTAAATATTTGTCAGTATATTTAGTATCAGTACCAATGGTTACTATAATATCTAATTTATTTTCTAAAAGTAATTTACCAATATTTTCATGTATTTCTTTATTATAATCAACAACTTCAAGAATATCTCCTACTACTGCTATTTTTCTTTTAGATGGTTCTTTTTCTAATATTTCTAATGATGATTTAATGGCATCTAATGATGAATTATATGTATCATCAATTATAGTTACACCATTCTTTGTCTTTTTGAATTCTAATCTATTTGATGTAAACTCATTAGTCTTAATTCCTTTTTGAATATTAGGAATAGATATATTACAAAGTTTTCCTACAACATATGCTACTAGGCTATTATAAATAAAGGCTGTATTATTAATTGGTGAAGTAATCTTATTATTCTCTACTATAAAGGTACTATTATTTATATCTTTAGCCATATAATCACTTTTATTATCAATACCTATAGTTATTACTTTATTTAATGACTTTATATAATCTAGATTGTTATGCATTATATCATTATCGTTATTTATAATTAGTGGTCCATTTAGTCCTTCTATTATTTCTAATTTAGCTTTCATGATGTTTTCTCTTGAACCTAAATTACCTATATGAGCAGTTCCTATATTAGTTATTACCCCAATAGTAGGTCTTGCGATGTCGGTTAAATAAGAAAGTTCTCCAAAGTGATTCATTCCCATTTCTACTACTAAAATATCTTCATCAGTTAATTTTAATATTGTAAGAGGAAGACCAATATGATTATTATAGTTGGCTTCTGTTTTTAATACTTTGTATTCGGTACTTAAAACAGCCGCTATCATATCTTTAGTAGAAGTCTTTCCTACACTACCTGTTACTGCTACTACTGGAATATTATATAAACTTCTTTTATACTTAGCAAGAAGCCCTATTGCTTTAATAGTATCTTCTACTTTAACAATGGTTTTATCTTTATACTTATCATCTACTTCATCAATGTTATCTAGAATACATACACTAGCTCCTTTATCTAAAGCATCTTTATAAAATTTATTGCCATCAAAAGATTCACCTTTTATTCCAATATATACATCATCTTTATTTATTAATCTAGTATCTTTAGAAAAATTATTAAGTGGTAAATTGATGTCACCACATAATAATTTTCCATTACATACTTCTATTAAATCTTTTACATATATCATAGTTACACCTCTTATTTTAAACTATTCATTTATATCTTTAATTATACTATCTATATTAGATAGTTTATCATCTATTTCACTTAAAGAAATTTGTTTTTTTTCTACTACTATTTCTTCAGTTACTTCTTCTTTATCTTCTTTAGATATTAATTCACTTACAATATAAGAATCTATTATATGATCTTTTATTATATATGAACCATTACTATATCTATCCATAATAGATATTTCTGTTAGTTTTACTATTTTACTATAATCATCACTTACTATACCTATTTGATTCTTACTATTTATAATATAGGCCTTTATTATCTTACTTGGATTACTCTTTATTGTCTTCATAAGTAAGATTCCTCTTTTAGCTCTAGAAGTCTTTTCTAACTCAGTTAGGCGCATTCTTTTAGCAGTTCCTTTATCAGTAAGTATTGTTAGATATTCACTAGCAACATCAAATAATATACCACTTACAACATAGTCATCTTTTAAACTAATAGCTTTAACACCAGCTGCTTTAATACCAACAACTGGTACTTCATTTATATCATACCATAATCCATATCCGTTTGAAGTGGCTATGAATACATTAGATAATGTAGAATCAGTAACAGATATTACTTCATCAGTACCCTTAAGATTCATCATCTTAATTGGTTTACTATATCTTTGTACTTTAAATTCATTTAATAGGGTTCTCTTAACCATACCATTCTTAGTAAAACTTGTTATATATCTTTCTTCATCAAAGTTATATACTGATATTGAGTTAATTACTTTTTCTTCTGGACTTAAACTTATAATATTACTGATATGTTTACCAAGTTCTTTCCATTTTACTTCTGGAATATCATATACTGGTAAGTATAAATAGTTACCTAAATTAGTAAACAATAATAATGTATCAGTAGTAGTAATATTATATAAACCTGTTACGTAATCATTTTCTTTTAAAGTAGTCTCTTCTTCTTTGGCAGTATTATAACTTCTTTGGGGTACTTTTTTAATGTATCCTTCATTAGTTACTACTACTACTACTTGTTCTTTAGGTATCATTCTTGTAGTATCAACTTTTATTTCTTCTACTTCTTCTCTTATTTCTGTTCTTCTTGGTATTCCGTATTCCTTTTTTATCTTTCTTAAATCTTCTTTAATTACTGAATTAAGTTTATCTGGATTAGTAAGAATTTCTTCATATAATTTGATTTTTTCTTCTAATTTTTTCATTTCTTCTTCAAGTAGAACAACATCTGTATTAGTTAGTCTATATAATTGTAAATTAACTATAGCTTCTGCTTGTTTATCAGTAAAATCGTATTCTTTAACTAAATTTACTATGGCATCTGCTTTATTCTTGCTTCTTCTAATTAGGGCTATTACTTCATCTAATATTGATATTGCTTTTACTAAACCTTCCATTATGTGATAACTTGCTTTAGCTGTTTTTAAATCATACTCAGTACCTTTATATACTATTTCTTTTTGATGAGCTATATAAGCATCTAATATACCAAGTAACCCTAATTGCATGGGTCTACGATTAACAATAACGACATTGTTAAAGTTATAAGATACTTGTAAATCAGTATTTTTATAAAAATAATTTAAGATATTATTAGCATCAGCATCTTTCTTAAGTTCTACTGCTATCTGAAGACCATCTTTATCAGATTCATCCCTTACTTCAACAATACCATCTATTTTCTTATCTATTCTTATTTCATCCATTCTTTTTACTAATAGTTGCTTATTTACTTCATATGGTATTTCATCAATAATAATCTTATTTTTCTCTATCTTAGTCTTAGCTCTTATAAATATTTTTCCTCTTCCTGTTTCATAAGCCTTCTTAATTCCATCTATGCCTAGTGCTATACCTCCAGTAGGAAAATCCGGTCCTTTGATATAATTCATTACTGTATCTAATCTAGAATTTGGATTATCTATTCTAAATACAGTAGCATCAATTACTTCTCCTAAGTTATGAGGTGGCATATTTGTAGCATAACCAGCACTTATACCAGTTGTTCCATTTACGAGTAAATTAGGAAATCTACTTGGTAAGACAGTTGGTTCTAGTAATCTATCATCATAGTTCGGAGCCATTGGTACAATACCTGTTTTATCTATATCACGAAGTAGTTCTCCTGCTATTTTTGATAACCTTGCCTCAGTATAACGACTAGCAGCAGGACTATCGCCATCTATTGAACCGTTATTACCTTGCATTTCTATAAGTGGTGCCTCATTCTTCCACCACTGACTCATTCTAACTATTGCTTCATATATTGAACTATCACCATGAGGGTGATAATTAGCCATTACTAGTCCTACGGCATTAGCACTTTTCTTAGTAGGCTTATCATAGGTATTTCTTTCTTTATACATTGAATAAAGAATTCTTCTTTGAACTGGTTTTAAACCATCTCTAACATCAGGGATAGCTCTATCTTGGATTATATATTTAGAATATCTTCCAAAACTTTGTCCCATTATATCTTCAAGAGAATAATCATATATTTTCTTTATTATATCTTCCATCTATATCACCATATTTATTATATAGTATTTTTCCTTATTTTTCAAGGGCTTGACAAAAGATTTACATAATTAAAGGCCATAAAATAATATATATTTTATGGCCTTTAATTTTACCATGATTCATTAATAATCGTATTAGAATTATTAACATAATTAACATTATTAGCATAATTAGAAGAGATAGTACTCTCACTCAAGGCATCCTTTATTACAATCACATCACTTATTACACCTTTAAATAAGTTTGCTACACCTCCTGAAGAGTCTGGATCTGCTCCTATTATAATTGGCGTTGTAGAAGGTTTAATTGCTCCAGTTAAGGATTTACTGGCAACTAACTTCCCATTAAAATATAACTTTTGTGTGGTTCCGTCATACGTACCTACTACAACATACCATGTATCAGCAGAAAGACTAGATGATGAACTAGAATTAATTGTAGAATAACTAGAACTACTAGAAGGCATTATATCAAAGTATAATTTTTTATCACTACTTACATATATATCAAATCCAGCTGATTCAGTATTAGCAACCAATTCCATGTAATCAGAAGGAAAACTCTTAACTTTAAATCTTACTACAACACTTAATTTAGAACCTAACGAAGTATTAGCAAAACCCTTAGTTAAATAAATATTAGTTCCATCAAAATATTTACCTCTATATATAGAATCCTTAACAAGAGTAGGACTATTTAATGAAGTAGACTTTGCTTTAACTAAAGTTTTTGTATTAGTATAAGTAGTTGTACTAGGTGTACTTTTACTAAAATATGTTGCTATAGTACTAGCTCCAATTGCCTGATCAATAACTGATACTTCTGATACATAACCAGGAAAATACTCTCCAGAAGCACTACCACCAGTATATGGATCAGCTCCCACTGCTATTTGAGCAGAAGTAGATTTAATACTTCCTGAAATAGTAGTACTACCAACCAAACTTCCATCCAAATACACCTTTATTGTAGTACCATCATATGTTCCAACAGCAGTATGCCACTCACTTAATGAAACAGCACCAGAAGAAGCAGCATATACATAAGCAGAACCAGTCGTAGTACGAATACCAAATTTTAATTTCTTGTCAGTGTCTATGACAAGTCCAAAACCACCAGTCTCCCAATTAGCTACTATATCAGCAAATTTAATAGGATAATCATCTATTTTTAAATTTAGCTATAACAGACACACTACTACCAAAATCATAATAAGCAAAATCTAAGTTTTTATAACTAGTGTAACCATTAAAATATTCACCAACTTGTGATGAAGTTACTGTATCAGCACTTAACTGATATGGTTCATCACTTGTACCAGTACCCTTAGAAATTACTATATCTGGATTTAAATAAACAGTTGGATATATAGCATTAGCATTATAAGCAACAGATCCATAATTACCAATACCAGTTGTATCGACAAGCCATGGATCATATTGATTACCAGAATAAGGAGTAATTAACCATGCCGATCCAGATTTAAATTGTGTATATAACCAATTATTATTTTTACAATTAGTACTACTATAACTATTAATATTAGAACTACATAATAAACTACTACCATTACCAAATGCCGCAGCATAAGCATAATCAGAAGCATATGGTAAAGCAACCTTCCCCTGCCACATTGTAGTATGACCTGAATAAACAGCAGTTCCCCTTTCAGAAGTATATAACTGATTTGCATATAGAGTTTTACTACTAGTTCCACCTAAATTCCAATTAGCACTGGCTATCATATATCTTGTAATATTATTTTTTAAACCAGTAGTAGTAAAACTACAAGATTTAGTAGCATTATCTGCTCCAGCATAACAATAACCACTACTAGCATTATAGTATAAACCACTATCAACTTTAAGATTATTTCTAAGTTCATAAAAGCCAGAATTCATAAGTTTCATTAACCTAGCATTAGACCAATCACTTTCACCGTATGCAGTACTTGCACCAGATGAAGTGTTCTTATTATCCCAAGCATAAGTCCCAATACTACCACTTCTAATTAATTTAAGTTTACCATCAAATACTCCAATTATTCTCCATTTTTCACATGAAGATGAATTTTGACTATTATAACTATTACAATTAAAATAAACATAATTATTAGGATCTGCACCATAATATCTAATATTTCCATTAGTAGTAGCACCACCCTTTTTATCATTCATAAGAGATACATTAGTAGCATAATTATATGAAATACTATTATTAGTTACTGTTGTTTTAGCGGAAGTTTCATATAAATTAGTTATATATTTAGCAGCTTGTTGATTTATTATATTTTCTGGTAAAGTTTGGTTAGGATAGATAACCATTGAATCTGCTAGTGTAATACTTTTTTTACTACTTGCAACTCCTATTGTAATAGTAATTTGATTACTAGTTTTATTTCTTATATTAACTATTCTACTTTCATTACTAGAGACATTTAATGTACCACTTGGAACACCATTTATACCAAAATCAACACTATTATCACTAAAATTATTTAAATACCATATGGCAAAGTTAACTGTACTATTTGAACTATTAACTATCTTTATAGTCTTGGTAATAGTGTCATATGGTTCAATAACAATATCAATAACATCAAAAACGTCATCATCGCTTGTCAAAGTAGTTGATAACGATATTGGATTATTTATTTCTGCGGAAGTTGTAAATATAGCATAAGTAGAACCAATTGCTAATCCGAGCAACCCGACAGTGATAGTTGCAATTAAATAAATTGTTTTAAAATTTATTCTCTGTTTCATTTTTACCTCCTATTTCAAAATAAAGTCTATAACACTATTAATATCTATTTTAGATATATGTATTAGAATTGCTGCCATGGCTAAAAATGGTCCAAATGGTATTAAATTATCTTTTCTACTAAGTAGCATGTATATTGCTATTGGAAATGCTATAAATGTTGCTAGAAAGATATTGCATATTGATAGTGGATAACCTATCACTAAGCCAAATAAGAACATTAACTTTATATCTCCTCCACCCATACTTTCTCTTTTGAAAAGGTGGTCTCCTATTAACTTGATAACGTACATTGTTATAAAGGCTAAAATAGCTGATAAAATTTTATTAACGGTAAATTCTAAACCAAATAATGATAAATATAATATTATTATTATTATACAAGATGATGCTATTATTTCATCTAATATTATCATGTATTCAATATCACTTATAATTACTACTATTAAGGATGATATAAAAATTAAACTTATTATTAATTCATTTGTAAAACCAAATGAATGATATGCGGTACAATATAAAGCTCCTGTTACTATTTCTACAATTAAATAACTAATTGGTATTCTGGTATGACAACATCTACTTTTACCCTTTTGAATAATATAAGATATTATAGGTATTAATTCATACCATTTTAGTTTGTGATTACAATTATGGCAATGACTTCTTGGATATATTATTGATTCGTTATTAGATAGTCTTACTGCTAATACATTTAAAAAACTACCCATAATACTACCAAAAATAAATATTATTATATAAATATACAATTCCATATTATCACCTATAATATATCACTATACATACTGAACATAGGGATAAAAATAGCCATAAGTATTACTCCTACTATTACAGCAAGTAATATTATCATAACAGGTTCTATTAGGCTTTTTAATCGTTGAACTAAGTTTTTTTGTTCTTCTTCATAATAAACTGCTACATTTTCCATCATCGGTCCTAATCTACCTGTCTTTTCACCTGTTAATAGCATTTCATAAGCTATTCTAGGAAAAGCCCACTGATTTTCAAAAGCTTTTGATAATCCTGATCCAGTACTTAAGTTTGTTACAGCTTCTTTTATTATACCTTTATATATTTCATTATTAGTAACTTTTCCTAACATTTCTATACTATCTGTTATAAATACATCATGTTTTATTAATGATGAAAATGTCTTAGTAAACATTATTACTTCATTATCTATTAATACATCTTTGATAACGGGAATATGCATAGCAATATATTGAATCACATATCTAAATTTGCGAACATTCTTATATAATGATATTATTATAATTATTATAGCTGCTAATGCTAATACAATTTTTATTATATTTTTCTGGATAAAAGCACTTAAAGATATTAGAAATACTGTTATACCCGGAAGTTTTGATCCTAATTGTTCAAATATGCTTTCAAATTGAGGGACTACGAATATTAGTAAAAAAGTTAAAACGATTATTGCTATTACTAAAACAACACTTGGATATGTTAGTGCTGATATTATTTGTTTTCTATTGGAATCTGCCGTTTTGTAATAAGCTGCCATATCATCCAATGTTTCTGTTAAATTTCCAGTAAGTTCTGATGCTTTAAGCATGTTTATTAATAATTTAGGAAATACATTACCTTGTCTAGCTAATGCTTCACTAAAATTAGCACCAGTATTTAATTCGTAACTTATTCTTTTAAATAGTTCTTTATTTTTCTTTTTATTTGTTTGCTTTTCTAATATAGCTATTGTATCCGCTAATGTTATACCTGATTTTATATATGTCGATAATTGGGTTAAAAAGAATGTTAATTCTTTATATCGCATTTCATTAGAAAAAGTCAAAAATTTCCCTATCTTTGTTATCTTGGTTGGTTTAATTTCTGCTATTTTATATCCTTGTACTGTTAGAAAGGATTCAACATCTGATTTCCTAAAAGCATCAAAATATCCTTTTATTTGTTTTCCATTTTTATCAAATGCTATGTACTTATATCTTATTTTTTCTTTGGATACAACTTTATTGCCAGAAACTACTACTTTATTATTAAAAGTTGGAGTTGTATTATTAAGAGGTTTATTATTCATATATTATCACCTATTCTATAATTTATTATAACATACTTTAATTCTTTTTTTAACATTTTTTTGGTATTTTCATATATTATTTTAGAAAGGGGTTATTATATATGTATGGAAATTATATGGGAGGTCCCTTTATGATGCCAAACGTATCATATGGTCCAATGTTAAATTCTACTATGACTAGGGGTGCTTCTTTAGGTTCTGGTATTCGTTCTTTATTAGGACTTGGTAACGCTCGTAATTTTGCTGGAGGAGTTTCTCGAGGTATTAATTGGTCTTCACTTCTTAATAATACATCTAAAACATTAAGTGTTGTTAGAGAAGCTATTCCTATTGTTAAGGAGGTAGGACCTATGATGAATAATATGAAATCAATGTTAAAAGTTGCTTCTGTTTTTAAAGATGCTACTGATGTTAATAATGAACATAAAACAAATAATAATATTAATAATAATATAAAAAGTACTACTGATAATTTTAATAATCAAAGTAGTACTGAAAATAATATTATGCAAAATGAGCCAAATTTCTTTTTATAAGAAATTTTTATTTTACTTGTTTCATATCTAATTTGTTATATATTAATTTTATTATTACATAACTTATAGATGTATATACTATTGTCATTATAATGCTATGAGTTATTATGTTTCCTAGTAAAATCAAACTATATGTTTGACTTGTTTCTAAATTTAATATTATAAAGGATAATAAATGATATAGTATTATACTTATTATGCTAATTACATTGATTGTAAATATATTATCTGACATATTTGTATTCAAAATTTTTATTACTAATGCAATTAGTAGAAAGAAAACTACATTTAATAATAATGTTGATGTATATAGTATATCAAACAAAGCTCCAAATATTATTACTAATGTATAATATTTTTTTTCATTGGCAAAATATGGGTATATAACTACTATAGCTATTATTGTATAAATTGTAGTAAAATAACTGATATTTCCTAATGTAGCAGGAAAAATGCTTGCCATAACATTTTCTAAAATAAAAGACACAACTAAATAGATAATACTTACTATCACTTACTATCACTCTTTCTTTTTAAAATGCTTACATAGTTGATATCATTAAAGTCTGCTGATGGTTTTACTTTTATTATTTTAGCTAAGTCGTAGGAATCAGTAGTTATTTCTTCTACTATTCCTATTAAAATTCCTGTAGGAAACACTCCTCCAAGTCCAGATGTATAAACATAATCACCAATGTTTACATCTTTGGTATTACTTATTCCTTCTAATTCTAAAACGTTTTTATTATAATCATAACTATTAATTAATCCATATAAATTATTATCGCCATTACTTATATGAACAGATATTTTATTACTAGTATCACTAGTTGTTATTAGTCTTACATCTGAAGTAAAGGTTGAAGTTTTTATTACCTTTCCTATTAAACCTTTAGAACTAATAACAACCATATCTTTTTCTACTCCATTATATGTACCTTTATTTATAGTTATTTTGTTGTGCCAATATCCTACATTTCTACTTACTACTGTGGCATTTAAATATTCATAGTCTGATAGTGTGTAGTTTATATTTAGTTCTTCTTTTAACGTCTCTAACTGTCTACGAAGCTCAATATTTTCAGCTTCTATTGAATCTATTCGATCAATCGAGGTTTCTAATATATTATTATTTTTATTAACATCTTTTAATTTTTTATATTCTTTAATATTTTCTTTTATATAGTTAAAAGGATATGTTATTATTTTTTCACTATATATTAAGCCATCCTTTAATAGTGATTCTGCTTTACTTAGTTTTCTATCTTCTTTTAAGGTAAAAGAAAATATTATTAATAATAAAATTATTAATATTATTATTAGTATTAGTATATATTTTTTTGAAATGCTTTGCTTTTTTCTACCAAACATTATATCACGTTCCTA
>OLQU01000633.1_pt1 | contig 28392 bp, 34 predicted proteins | sample 1672271 | NCBI WGS metagenome assembly OLQU01 (sample SAMEA3136666, study PRJEB25190) | human gut metagenome | biome: human gut; feature: human-associated habitat; material: faeces | place: Austria | collected 2013 | reverse complement strand
GAAAGGAGAAGTATATTGTAGATGACCAGTTAGATGGGTCAATTACAATATACCAAGCTTACTATATATATTTCGATTGTGATACTTTAATGTATTATCTGTAATACTTAATGTATCTAGAATATCCTTGCTGGAATATCCCTTCACGTATAACTCTAGAATCTCTTTTTCTTTACGTGTTAAAGTCGCAAGACATTCTAAGAAACGTTTATATTCATCCTCATCAATATCATCGATACGTTTTGTCGTTAACCGCTCCACTTCTTTTTTAGCTCTGTCATATTCCTTTTGAATGACTTCATGTTCATTTTCAATCTGTTGCAGCTTCTTGCGATTTTCCTGCATTTCTAGCTCAAGCGTCAACATTTTATTCTCAACTTCATAGTCTTTTGAAGATAAGAAATCCAAAAGATCATCAATTTCTTGTACATCATAGCGCATACTGTTTTTATTGTCTTTACGCAGCTGTTCTAATCCTTTTAGAATTGGGGACAGGTATCTTTGACTGAAGAAGGAGCATCCTAAAAATACAAATAATAATAGGACAATGGTAAAGAAGAATAATTCAATATTACTTTTTGCGATGGCTCGATTGTAGTCAGAATCCAAAATCATAACATATGTCGAATAGGTTTGATTCTTAGAAATTTTGACGGTATTCTTAATCCCAATATAATTACGATTTTTACTTATGATTCTCAATAAGTTGTTGCCAATAGGCTTAATGGAAAGATCTCCATTTGGCATATAATAGAATCCGTTTTGGCTTCCCGTACTAAAGCCTTCATTTGTGATGATTGAATCGGAGTCTGGCACTAAAAGACACGTTAAATGGTTGAGAGTTGAGGGCTGGGTATGCGCAAATTTAAACCAGCTTTGTGAAATTTCAAAACCACAAAGACCATAGAAGGTACCATCCTTTCCAACTAAAGGAACACGTAATAGGGCGATTCTTTCACCTGTGTATGGCAATTGAATAATATTTGATAGGGAATAATCAAAGTTCCCTTTTTTTAATTCTTCATAATCGGGTACAAGTGTAATATCAAATTCCTGTCTCCATTTACGATGTGGCATGATGCCATGCTTTTTTCCTATATTTGCGATGCCACGATACAAAATTAAGTCTTCCTTTGAATAGGACATTGTCGTTTTTTGAAGATACACACCACTTCGTTGTGTCTGCGCATTATCCAAAGTGGAATTGATTGTCGTATCTAGTTGTACATAAGCTCCTGAACAATTAGATCGTTCAAGATATTGTCCTAAAGGCTGAATCATATCATTTTCTAAAGAATAGATGGCATTGGGATTGTCCTGCAACTGTTGAAAGGTTAATCCTTGATTCGCTAGGGTTGTTTCTAATATAGCTTCCATATTATCAGCCAATGCGATATTCATAGAGGCCAAGTCATCCCAATAATTTTCCATATTCTTTGTGAAGTATTCACTTTGTGTTGTTAGATCTTTATGAAAATCTTGTTCGGTCGTTCCAAGTCGACCAAATAGGAAGAGTCCCATTAATAAAGTAATACTGATGGTAGTCACTAGAAAGAACATATATACGAAAAGCTTTCGTTTCATGGATCTTTCTTTTGATTTAAAACTTAATTGCATAGGCTAACCTCAAGAAAGACTTTTTAAAATATTCATTGCTTCATATACAATTTCATCAATATCTTCACCGGCATTAGCTCGTGCTTGCCATTCTTGTTGGTGGCTTCTTACTTGATCATAAAATGCATAGGCCTTTCTAGAAATCGCATTTGGAACTTCTCTAGAAATAACGGTATAGTCGGATTTCATTTCGGTGAGTGTATTGTATAAAGATTGTGTTTCTTCATCTTCAAACTTTTCATTTTTTAAGTTTTTAAATGCTTTTTTTGTGACTGGCATGTAACCTGCTTGGATCACAAAGTCCATGTTTCGTTTTGGTTCCACAAGCCAATGTGCAAAGACACTAGCGGCTTCTTGTTTTTGTTCTGTAGTCTTATAGGCACATAATCCAACACCAGCTTGTGTCATGAGGGCATGGTCTTTATCGGCCTTTGGATAAGGCAGGGCAATCGCATTTAATGGTTCCGTTGTATTATCTGGATATGTAACGATGTCATTTAAATAGAGATAGGCTGCACTACTGGATACACCAATGAGTGTTTCTCCGGTTGTAAGTTGTGTGTTTGAATAGAAATCTGAAGCAGAAATATGACCTTTGATTAGAGGTTCCATAAAGGTTCTAAAGGCTTCTTTAAAAGCAGGATCCTCCGTATTGTACCAGCCATTCTCATTAAACATATGTTTAGAGCCTAATGCGATTGCATAAGATTCAATGGAATTTAATAGATAATCAAAGCATAATAACGGCTTTCCATTTGACCATTCATAATATTTTTCGGCTACATCAAACGTTTGATTCCAAGTGTCAAAATCATTTAATGAAACAGCGGTATCGTTAGAAAACTTTTCAAATTGTGTACCATTCATAAATAAAACGATTGTTGATTTTGATAATGGAAGATCCACAAGCTTATCCTCTAGCATTCCAGCATCTAAAAACTCATCAACAAAATTTGAAATTTCCTTCTCTGTAAATACATCATTCCATACAACACTCTTATCTAAGCCTACCTGTTTGGCATTATGAATATGTCCTGTATAAAGATCTGGCATTGGATCTGCACCTGGTTCTTTAGATAAACTTTCTTCAAGCTCAGAACCAATTTTACTCGCATTGGTTATTTTTGTGACATTAATTATAATGCCCTTGTCCTTGCCTTCTGTTTCATTGAATTCAGCAATCAATTGATTCATTGGAGAATTGGCTTGTTCTCCATAAACATGCCACATTGTCAGGGTCACGGGGTTATCTTTATCGAGTAAAGATTTTGATGAACACCCATATAGATTGCATAGGCCTAGGCCAAATACTAATAAATATTTTATAACTTTTTTCATGATTTTCCCCTTTATTTACAGCAGTTCCCACCCTTTTTAAGTTTTGGGGTGGGGTAAATTTTATAATACTTTCTATAATGAAAATGTAAGTTGATTACATAAGTTTTGAAAGTGCTTTCTAAATACAATATAGCACAAGTAAACAAGTCAATCAAATGAAGAAAGGAGGTAAATGAAATGGGGTTGTTTTCTAAAAAGGAATGTGATGTGTGTAAAAAGAAGATGGCATTGATGGAAGGTTATAAATGTGCGGATGGTACGATCTGTAATGACTGTAAGAAAAAAATGTCACCATTATTTACAGACTACAAAAACACAACAATAACACAGATCAAAGGGCAGCTAACCTATCGTGAAGAAAACGCACAAAGAGTCAAAGCGTTTGTGGCAGCTGAAACATTTGGTGAGTATCCAAAGGTAATGGTTGATCGAAAGCACAACTGGTTTGTCGTGACAAAGGCAACAAAGCTTAGTGATGAAAATCCAGATGTGTTTGACTTAAGTGACATTCAAAATGTTTTGGTAGAAATTGAAGAGAATAAGCGAGAACTTCATTTCACAAATAAGAAAGGGAAGACATGTTCCTATAAACCAGCAAGATACGAATTCACGTATCAATTCAAGGTAAATATTCAAACGAATCATCCATTCATCAAAATGATTTCTTTGAAGATTACCAAAGAGGATGTCAAGATCATTTCAGAAATGCAGGATAAAGAAGTAATGGTACAGTCAAACGAAAAGTATCAGGAATCTTTACAGGTGGCAAACGCATTAAAGAATGCGCTTGAATCATAATAATGCACAGAAAAGGAGGAATCATATATGGCAAATACATGTGCAATTTGTGGTGCTACAATTAATGTTTTACAATCACAGAAATTAATGGATGGAAATTATATTTGTACAAAAGGTTGTCGTGCAAAGGGATTAAAATATTACGACTATGTTCATTCTGATTTAGATAATGTCAAGGACCACATTCATCAAACTGAGGTGGGTACAAAGATTTGGCAAGATTTAATGGAGCCTTTGAAAAAAACACGTGATAAAAATCAAAAGATGCAGTCTTTCCGCCCTATTTATATTGCGCCAAGTCTAGGTTTGATTGCGGTTATTGAAGCTCGTGGAGGTTTGTTTAATACAAAAACATATGCGTGTGTATATCGTTTAGAAAATCTTCAGCTATATAGAACTGAAAGGATGCCCGCAAGAACAAGTGGTTCGGATAAAGATAAAATGTGTGTTCACTTAGGTTTCGTACATACAAAAGGCTTAAATGATGTCTATATTCCATTTGATAGTGAAACTGATTGTCATCAATGTGTAGATTATCTAAATAAATTGTTTGGCTTAGATGATTCATTTAGAAGTGGCATTAAAAAGTCTGTAACTCAATTTAAGGCAACAAAGAGTATGTGGGATTTAGCAAAAGCCAAAAAGAATGGAGAAAATTTAGAAGAAAAAGCGAAAGCGACAGTGGATGCGTTTGGGGCAACGATTATTGGAGATCGTACGCAATTTAAAGATGCAGCCGATCAAGCTCTAGCTGGATATGACTTGGATTAAGCTTTGTTCGATCGTGTTTCTTAGTTTGAGTCTAATGTTTACAGGTTGTAAATCACAATCCAATGAAGAGGTGTATGTTTCAGATCTCTACAATATTCATGAAGAATACCAGGATGCATGGGGAAATGTTGGTAAGTACGACATTTCCTTGCCTCGTATTCATTGTGATTCAAAATCCGCAAAGAAGTTGAATAAGACCATAAAAAATGAATACAAGGATTTGATTCATACTTTAAATGAAGCAAAAGAAGAAAAGTATACATTACCAGATACAAGTATTAGCTATAAAGAATATTGGAACAAGAAAATGGTTTCTTTAGTCATCAAGGAAAAAGTGGAAGCGGATGATCCTAGATACAAAGTATATCATTTTGATTTTAAAACAAAGAAGCGTGTTTCGAATAAAAAGCTATATAAGAAATATAAAATCAATCAAAAGGATACGAAGGCATGGCTGCACAGGCTTTTGATCAAGAATATGCCGATGAATATTTTGACAATGTAAAGGAGTTAAGAGCGCAAACGATTTGTTCGTTGCCTTCAAATCTGGATATGTATGTCCAAAAAGGAAAATTGAATATATTGATTCCTATCGCCATAAATTATGGTTCTGGAATTAAGGTGGTTGCATACCAGCCAAAGCGTAAGAAATCTTATAAAATAGAGGATTCGTCAACATTTGATCAAACGACATTGACATTAAAGGATAATAAGCTATCCCTCTATTTTGCAGGGACACAAAAAACATATGAAGTACATGGATGTTTCAATGAATATAAACAGGTTCATGTATATGAAATTGGTCCAGGCGTTACTTATGGATTTGCCCTTACGACAAATGGTTTGGTGGAAGTGATTGCGATTGAGGATGGCTTGCCAATTAATCGAGTTTGTAGCCAAGGACCATTATATGGGTTAGATAAAGTAAAGAGCCTTCGTGCTGGTCAGGCATTGACAGAAAAGGATCAGTTGATTGATTTATTTGATGCATTGAGAAATCAGCCGTTTAAAAGTCTTGAGGGTACGTATACAAATGAGAGTGTAACACTTCAAATCGATGAGAATGGTTTGTATGCAATGCAGGATCAAGAGAATTCGCATTCTGGCCTATTGTTTAGTGTAGGTATGGAAGAAGATGGATTTGTGTATGGATATGATGACTATAATCAACAAGTCTTATCGTATTGTTATGTATTGCCAATGTATAGTGAATTGAAAATAAAACAGTTGTTTGAATATGACAAATTAGAATTGGAGTATAAATATGAATAAAAAAGTATTAGTAAGTGCATTCGCATTAAGTATGGTATTTGGATTGACAGGATGTTCAAGTGAAAAGCCAGAAGAAAAAAAGGAAGATACAAAGGTTGTTGAAAAGAAAGAAGAGAAGAAGGAAGAAAAGAAAGAGGAAAAAAAGGAAGAAAGTACAGATGCTGTATTAGTAAGAGAAATTTCGAGTAAGACATATACAGTCACAATTCCTGAGCTTACTTCATTCTATACACCAAGTAGAGATGGTTTAGAAGTTAAAACAGAAGTAGGTGAGCAACAAATCTCATATACGCTTGAAGATGAATTTGGTGATTTTAAAATGGCTATTTATGTAAACCCAATCAGTGCTGAGAGTGCAGAAGCCTATGCGAATCGTATTAATGAAGGATTCAAGGATGATGAGTCGAAACAATATAAGCCTAGCTCAGTGGGTGATTTCAATGGTTTTAGACAAGTGACTACAAGTGAGAGTCCTAGCTTCAAATGTAAAGATGGTTTATTGTTGGATTTTGAAAGTGTGGATGGTTCTACTGTAGTGATGTCTGTAACGGTAGAACAATTCAATGATACGGATACAGCGGATATGGAAGTAGCGATGAAAGCTATTTTGAGCAATATGAAAGTTGAGGTTAAGTAGTCATGAACACAAACTTTGTGAAGAGCTTATTAGTAATCGGAATGGGCTTGAGTTTAGCTGCTTGTTCATCGAATGATCCAGAGCCTAAAAAGGAAGATACAAAGGTTGTTGAAGCTAAAAAGGAAGAAAAGAAAGCGGAAAAGAAGGATGAGAAAACAACGGATTTTGTGGTGAGTAAAAACTACAACAAGAAGTATGAGATCATCATCACAATGCCTCAAGATTTCACAACGATTTATACGCCAGCAGATGGTGTAAAGGTTACAGGAGAGATTGTCAATGATTCTTTTATTCGCTATAGCTTTGAAAATAAAGAAGCCGATACGAAAAAGATTGCGACTATTGAAGCTAGTGCAGATGCGACAGCGGATGAAGTGGCTGAAACCTTCAATAAAGGTGAGGAAGATGAGAGTAAGCTTTATAAGCCTTATCAGGTTGGAAACTATACAGGTGTAAATAAGATTTCGGATTATTCTTATGATGATTATGTAACGTACAATATGTATTTCAATTTAGATCGAGATGGTTTTAAAGGAACAATTAAGGTTGTTGTTGAAAAGCTAAAAGCGGAAGCGGATGATTCGGATACAGAAGCTATTATTACTGCAATTTTAGATAATGTAAAAGTTGAAAAGAAGAAATGTGAGTAAGCCTATGAATCATAAGCTAGCTAAGATCTTGCTTGCGCTAGGTATAGGCTTAAGCCTAGTTTCTTGTGCAAAAAAGCCAGAAGTAACACAAGTAAAAAAAGAAGAAAAGATAGAGATTGGTGAAATGACTGGAGTCGCACAAATGAATGGCTATTTCATTAAGATGACAATGCCAGATTTATTGTCGGTTTATACACCGAAACAAGAAGGCTTAAACATATCAGGTAAGCTAGAGGGTGGTCGTATTCTTAAATATGATTTACATTCGGATGATCGTACGTATATCACGCGAATTTCAATTGATTGTGATTATCGTAAGGCGGCCAAGGAAACGGCGGATGTCTTGAATGCAGGTTTTGAAGATGAAGCAGATCAATATAAGGAATTTACGATTGGTAAGTATTCGGGTTACAAGAAAACAACGGTATATGATTCGTCTGATAAAACCTATTCTAAGATGTTGATCGATTATCCGGTTGGTGAAGATAATGTTGTCTTACAAATTTATGTAGAACAAGAAAAAGCCAATGATTTGGATGAGGTAACACTTGCTGTATTGGATAATATCGTTGTTGAAATTTGTATGGAAGAGTAGGTGATAAGAGTGAAAAGGAATAAGTTATTAACTGGCTTCTTGGTTTTGGGTATGGGACTAAGTTTAGTGGCTTGTTCATCAAATGAGCCAGAGACTAAGGTAGCTGAAGAAAAAGAAGAAAAGAAAATAGAAGAGACTAAGACAATCGAAGAAAAAGAAGAAAAGGTAAAAGAAGAGAAGAAGGAAGAAGAAAAGGCTAAGGCAGCTGAGAAAGAAAAAGAAAAGGATAGTACGATTATTAGTTATGCGAATAAAAAGGTAAGAGTTACTTTACCTAAAGACTTGACTTCTTTCCATACGCCTGCCAGAGAAATTTCTAGATATAGCTATATGGAAGAATCGAATGTTCTTGGTTATTCATTGTATGCGAAAGATCGTACGTTTACCATTCATTTCTCAATTGGAACGGATGGCTGGGATTCAGCAGAGGCTGCCAGTATTTCTCACAACAAGGTTTGTAAGGATGAATCAAAAATGTATGAGCCATGTACTGTAGGAGAATATTCTGGATATAAGTATGTGGTGTCAAGTGATAAATCGATTGAATATCATTATGTGCTTGATTATCTAGTGGATGGTCAAGATGTCGTACTAACCATTCGTGAAGAATTACGTAATGATGACGATACTTCCTTGTTAGAGCCATTGTTGCTGGATGTGGTACATAATTTAAAGATTGAATTAATAGGAGAATAATATGAATGTGAATAAGTTATTAACCGGCTTCTTAGTTTTGGGTATGGGACTGAGTTTAGTGGCTTGTTCAAATAATAAGCCTGAGTCTAAAAAAGAAGAGGCTAAGGTAGCAGAAAAGAAAAAAGAAGGAAAACGAATGGATACGCAGGATCGAACGGCTAAATTGAGTGTTCCCGAAGATCTATCTCCTTATTTTACTTCATCTAGAGAGGGTGTAGGTAAAATGGAGAGTATGTTAAAGGATAATGGTTCGATTATCTATAAGTGTTTAAATGAAGAGAATAAGTATGAGTTGAATGCCGAAATTAAATTGTTGTCGTCTAGCTCAGCTGAAAAGAGTGCGGATCTACAGAATTCAATGTATGGTGAAAATGACGAGGATAAAAAGTATAAGCCTTGTACGTTTGAGGGCTTTGATGCGTATAGTCACACCATCAATTTAGGTACAGTTGAAAATACTAGACTTCACTATTATGTGGATTATCCAGTCGAAGATATCAATAAGGTCGTTTCCATTGAGATCAACCAGAAGAATGATAAAGAAAAGGATACTTCTGATTTAGAACCTTTTGCGAAAGCAATCATTAAGAATATGAAGCTCGAAAAGGTGAAGGAAGAAAAGAAAGAGGAAGTAAAGAAGGAAGTTAAAGAAGAAAAGGTTGATGAAAACAGCAAGGAAATCGTTGGTGAATCGTCTCGTGCAAAATTAACTTTACCTAGGGATTTGACTTCGTTCTATACGCCAAGTATGGAGTATGACACGATCAAGGGTAAACAAGATAAGGGAAACATTGGTTATACACTAAGTCGAAAAGATCCAGATCGTTCAATATACGTTAACATATGTACGGATTCAAGTGATACGGTTGAAGAGGCTATCGTCTTCCATAACGAGCATTTAAGTAAAGGAGAAGAGCAATTCACAGAATATAAACTTGGTGAATATTCTGGGTATCGTTCTATGAGCTATACGAATTATTGGAATAGTGCCAATGATACGACGTATAGGTATAAGTTAAATTATCCAGTAGGCGATAAAAATGTAATATTGTCATGTTCTGTAAAACTTCGTGATAATTCGGATGATACGACAGGATTAGAAGATGTAATGTTAGCGGCTTTGCAGCGATTAAAGGTAGAAATTAAAGAATAGGAGAAAAAATAACATGAAAAATAATAAGTTATTAACAAGTCTGTTTGTGCTTGGTATGGGCTTGAGTCTAGTTGCGTGTGGTGCAAGTGATGGTGGTACGACTACAAAAACGGATGGTACAAAAACGGTAGAGAAGAAAGAGGAGCAGAAGTTTGCAGAACGAAAAGAATTAGAAATGGAAGGTCTAGCTTGTAAATTCTCATTACCAAATATGGATTCTTTCTATTTGGTGAACGGTTTAGAAAAGCCTGTATATGAGATGGACGAATCACTTGCAAGTATTAAATATGAAGTAAATGATGATTATCTTCCAGTTCTTCTCGTTTTTGTAGGAGATGATGCGTTTGCAGAATGGAGTGAAGGGTACACTGTAGAAGAACTTGCTGAAAAGGATTTGAATGGAGAAGCTGACTATAAAGAAACAAAAGTAGGTGGCTATAGAGCTTTAGTTGCGGATTTATCCGATGAGGATAGCGTTAAGAAGGAATACTATATTGAACATCCAGATCTAACAAATGGAATCGTTCATATCGAAGTCAATGAATATGATGATAACGATATTTCAGATGAATTGGCAGAAGCGATTATTAAAGAGTTCAAAGTTGTTGAGCTTTTAGATGTTGAATAATTGTGTTTGATACCAAAAGAAAAGAGTTGAATGTGCAGGGATTGGCTTGTACATTCTCTCTTCCGAATGTGGATGCGTATTTTCTTGTGAATGATGAGCTTGTTTTGTATAAAAGTAAAGTGGTTGCTTCAGGTGTGATGTATCGCATTCTAGGTGAGAATACAGATATTGTAGTATTTGTGGATACGATTCCTTATATTGAACATAATGCGATGTCCTATGATGAGGTTGTTCATGTTGAGTTTGAAAATCTGGATTATAAAGAAGTAGAGATACTTTCTTATAAGGCATGTGTGGTTGAGGAAGAGGATGGATATTACACTAAACGTACGTATCTTGTGGATTATTTGGGTCTGTCTAGTGGTGTATTGCGAATAGAAATTTTGAGTCATTCAAATGAATTTGATTCTTTAGTAAGTGCAATAGTAAAAGAAATACAAGTAAAAACAATAGAAGAATGGTAGGTAAATAATATGGGATTAATTAAAGCGGGTGCTGGAGCTGTTGGTTCAGTTTTTAGTGATCAATGGAAGGAGTACTTTTATTGTGATGCATTAGAGCAGGATGTTTTAGTTCGTAAGGGTTCTAAAAAAACAGGTAAGAAATCCAGCAATAAAGGAAATGATAATATCATTTCAAATGGTAGTGTGATTGCGGTTGCGGATGGTCAATGTATGTTGATTGTTGATCAGGGTCGTGTTGTTGAGCTTTGTGCAACACCTGGAGAATTCGTTTATGATTCATCAAGTGAACCATCCATCTTTGCGGGAAGCTTAGGTCAGAGTATTAAGGATTCTTTCTCAACAATGGCTAAGCGTTTCACTTTTGGTGGGGATACTGCTAAGGATCAAAGAGTGTATTATGTGAACACAAAGGAAATGGGTGAGGTTCTTTATGGAACAGCGACTCCAATTCCATTTAGAGTAGTTGTGAATGAAGAATTGGGTTTCAAGTTGTCTGTAAAATTACGTTGTAACGGTAACTTTACATATCGTGTTGCCGATCCAATCTTATTCTATACAAATGTTTGTGGAAATGTGGCAGAGGATTTTGAATCTGAAACTATTGAGGGCAAGTTAAAAGGTGAATTGATGACGGCTTTACAGCCTGCCTTGGCAAAACTAAGTGCGGATCGTGTGATGTATTATGAAATTCCAGCTCACACAATGGATGTGGCTGCTGCATTAAATGATGAATTAAGTGATATTTGGCGTGCTAAGCGTGGCTTGGAAGTTGTATCTTTCAATATTAACTCTTTGAGTATTCCTGAGGATCAAGAAAAGAAAATCACTGAGTGGGAAGAAAATGCGATGACAATGAATCAAACGGTTGCGGCAAGTCGTTTGGTTGGAGCACAGGCTACAGCTATGAAGGATGCAGCTAATAATGCCAATGGTGCCATGACGGGATTTATGGGTATGGGGATGGCCATGAATCAGGGTGGTATTAATGCTCAAAACTTATATGCGGCTGGTGCCCAAGCACAACCTGCACCAACACCAACGCCTGCTCCTGCAGTAGAGCCTGAGATAAAGGTTGATGGTTGGACTTGTCCAAATTGTGGAAATGTTGCCACAGGTAAATTCTGTCCTGAGTGTGGAACACCAAAGCCTAATGATGAAGGTTGGACTTGTTCGACTTGTGGAACGGTAAATAAGGGTAAATTCTGTACGGAGTGTGGAGCTAAAAAGCCAGTACACGAACCATTATATCGTTGTGATAAATGTGGCTGGCAGCCGGAAGATCCACATCATCCACCTAGATTCTGTCCGGAGTGTGGGGATCCATTTGATGATAATGATATAGAAAAGTAGGGGTATTGTTATGAGTACTTTACAAGAGTTTAAATGTCCTTGTTGTAATGGTGCCATTTCATTTGATACAAAGCTTCAAAAAATGAAGTGTCCTTATTGTGATACGGAATTCACATTGGAAACACTTCAGCAATATGATTCTGTGAAGATTGAGGAAGAAGATCAGTTTGAGTGGGATGTCAAGCCAGGACAAGAGTGGGATGAAAATGAAACTAATGGATTGCGTACATACGTGTGTAATTCGTGTGGTGGTGAAATTGTAGCGGATGAAAATATGGCTGCTTCATCATGTCCTTTCTGTGGAAGTCCAATTGTAGTTAAGGAAAAATTGGGTGGTGTGTTAAAGCCGGACTTAGTTATTCCATTTAAGTTGGATAAAAAGGCGGCTAAGGAAGCGTTGAAGAAACACTATAAAGGTAAGACGTTACTACCAAAAGAGTTTAAATCAGAAAATCGTATTGAAGAAATCAAAGGTATTTATGTTCCTTTCTGGCTATTTGATGCGGATGCCGATGGCGAGGTTCGTTATAAGGCGACTACAGTACGTACTTGGTCGGATTCGGAATATAACTATACAGAAACAAAATACTATCGTTTATATCGTAAGGGACATGTTCGTTTTGAGAACATTCCAGTTGATGGTTCGAGCAAGATGCCGGATGACATGATGGAATCAATTGAGCCTTATGACTTAAGTGATGCGGTGGATTTCCAAACAGCGTATTTAGCTGGTTTCTTGGCGGATAAATATGATGTGGATGCCCAGTCAAGTATTGATCGTGCCAATACACGTGTAAAGAAGTCCACGGAAGATGCTTTTATGACAAAGTGTGGTAAATATGACACGGTAACCTGTGAGGATAGTGCGGTTCAAATTCAAAATGGTACAGCCAAATATGCGTTGTATCCAGTTTGGGTTTTGAATACGAAGTGGAAGGGAGAAACCTATAGTTTTGCGATGAATGGTCAGACAGGCAAGTTTGTAGGTAATCTTCCAGAAAATAAGAGCTTGGTTTACTTGTACTATGTAGTGGTTACAATTCTTGGAAGTATTTTGGCTTATATCGTGATATTGATTTTGAGCTGGGGAAAGTAGGAGGTCGTTTATGAAAAAATTAGGTATTTTATGTTCATCTCTTCTACTTGCACTTATGATGTGTTTTCCAGTTTATGCCAATGAAAATCTAAGATATGTAGAAGATAATGCGAACTTATTAACAGTTACAGAAGAGCAGCAATTAAATGATACTTTAACCGAAATTAGTGAAAGACAAGGTGTCGATGTTGGTGTTATCACTGCGGATGATATGGGTGATAAATCGATAGAAGACTACGCAAAGGCAAAGTATGAAGAGCGTGGTTATGGTGATGATGGTGTCTTGTTAGTAGTCAACATGGAAGTTCGCAAATGGTGGATGTCTACTTATGGAAAAGGTACTACAGCTATTTCATCAGAAGGTATTAGTACGATTGGCAGCGAGTTTGCACCTTATTTAAGTAATGGAGAATATGCGAGTGCATTCGATACATACGCTAGACTTTGCGATGACTATATTACTAGAGCACCTAATCTTTCCGAAGAGTATGCGCAAGCTTTAGGTAGTTTGACTTCATTACAAGATGGATTGAGGTTTGTGAATGATGATGCGCATTTATTAACTAAGGATGAAAGAAAAGAGTTAAATGATACACTAACCGAAATTGGTAAGCGTCAAGGTTTGGATGTTGCACTTTTGACAACAAAAGATACAGGTGGTAAGGCGATTCTTGATTATGCGATGACAATGTATGAAGCCCTTAATTATGGTCAGGGTAAAAATAGAGATGGAGTTCTTTTAGTTGTCAATATGGAAACGCGTAAGTTCTGGATGGCTACTCATGGTTATGGTATTACAGCCTTTACGGATGCCGGAATTAGTTATATTAGTGAAAAGCTAGGTCCTTCTCTAAAGAAAGAGAAGTATATGAAGGCATTTACAACTTATGCGAGTCTTTGCGATAAGTTTGTTGAGAAGGCACATAGTGGTAAGCCTTATGATGTTGGGAATATGCCATTTAAATGGCTTCCATGGTATTGTGTACCAATTTCTCTTTTAGTAGGCTTTGTGTATGCAGCCTTTGTGGTTGGTTCAAAGCGTGATCAGCTTCATTCTGTTGCGTTTGAAGAGAAGGCGCATAACTATATGAAGAAAAACACGTTGAAGATGATAGAATCCCATGACTACTTCTTATATCACACCGTAACTCGTGATCGTATTAAATCAGATAGTGATGATAGTTCGAGTGGTGGAAGTAGTACTTATTCTTCTAGTAGTGGCGACACTTATGGTGGTGGCGGTGGTAGCTTTTAATACCGCAAAATGCAGGATTAAACGCCTGCATTTTCCACTTTCAAGAGAAATTAATGTGAAGGTCAGTAATTGGCTTTCTTTATCGTTATTCTGGCAAATTTAGGGGATTATTTGAGATGAATGAGTGGGCTTGTTAAGATAAAGAAAACAGGAGGATAGTGCCATGGGCAAAAAGATATTATCTATATTAGGTCTTGGAATAGTATTAATTGGTATTGTGTTTGGTGGCAATCTTGTATTGATTCTAGTGGGAGCTATTCTTCTTGGGTTAGGACAAGTGTCAAAGGAAAATGGTAATAATTCAAAGAATAAACAAGTATTTCATGAATTCTTTGATGATGTTAATATTGATCTTGTTTCTCATTTGTTGGATGTATCAGATACGAATATTCCGTTGCCTAAACATGATTATTGTAGTGGCAGTGGATATGTACAAGGTAAATATAAAGGTCTAGATATAGAGTTATGTACTATTAAACTTACAGATGTGACAGAAGTTTTGCGTGATGCGACTGGTTTGTGGGAGAAGAATGAGAATCAAATTTATGATTGTCAATGGATGTTGTGCAATCTGGATTGCAAGTTTAGTACTTGGCTAACTATATATCATCATAGTTTATTGGATAAACAAACCATTAAAACAGGTGATGATGCTTTCGATAAGAAGTTTAATTTAAGTTGTGGTGATCAAAAAGAGGCTCTTAAAATATTGGATTCGGGTTGTTTAGAGAAAATCATGACTTTGACAAATGGTCCGTTTCGTAAATTTGCCTTTAATCTAAATATGGATGGTAAGCTGTATATTGCGGCTTATAATGGACATGGTTTTGAGAATGCGAGTAGGGATGAGTTGAAATGGTTTATGGATTGGATAGATGTGTTCAAATTATAGTACATAATTGGCTCTCTTAAATGAGGGTCTTTTTTAATGGCGATTTTTTTGCTTAATAAAGTTCTTTGTTTTGTATTCTATAAGTGTCAAAGGAAAGGGAGTTACAAAAGATAACTCAAGGGTATAAGAGAATGAATGAAAATTTAATATCACCAAAAAGAAAATGGGCAGCCGCTTTATTGGCAATGTTTTTAGGAACGATGGGAATCCACCGATTCTATTTAGGTAGAAATGCATCTGGTGCCATCATGTTAGTTGTATTCCTTTTAGGTGTCTTTATTCCAATTATTGGATGGGGGTTATTGATTGTTGAGATTGTCTTTGTATGGATTGATTTCTTTAGAATTTTATGTGATAGCCTTAAGGATGCGAATAATTTAAAGCTTCGTTAATGAAAAAGAAATGTATTTTGAATGGTAGATGTGTCAAAGGAAGGTAAATAAAAATGAATGAAGGAACAAAAAGTATAATTTTTGAAATATTAGGATTTGGTTTTAAAGCAGCATGGTTTATTTTGAAGTGTATCGTCCGATATGTGATTTATTTCGTTACATATATAGGATATGTTTGCATGCCTTAGAAATGGAGAAAATGAAGATGAATCAGAAAGAAAAAGTAATTGAAGCTTTAAAAGGAATGATTTTAACAATTGTTATAGCGGTGGCTGTCTATTATTTAATGAAATTTATCCTACTTAAGATAGGAACTACGAGTGGTGAAGAAGTAGCAACTGGTTTAAATTCATTACGTCCATTCTGCGACGCAGTGTTCTTCTATTTGCCGAAGTTTGAATGGCTTCAAGAAATTGAATGTCTAGTTATACTTATATTCTTTGTGTATGGTGGACCAGTTGTTTTTGCACTTATTGTTATTTTTGGAATTGCTTTTCTTCTAAGTGCACCAGTTGTTTATGTTGATGATAGATACTACTATTAAGAGGAGGAACATAAAATGGAAAATATGAAAGATAATTATAGCATTGGAATGTTATTCGCATTTATATTTACTTGTATACAAACATATGGACTTTACAAGTATGGAGCTGCAGTCACAAATGGACATCCAATTGGGTTTACATTGTTTCTTGATTTAATGTTTTTCTTGGGATGGGTCTTCTTATGTGCTTGCGTTACATCTGTGATTCGTTTTTTGTATCAACTAATTGTATATCTTGTACAATCAAAACGTGGAGTTGAACAATCTCAAGTAGTTGAACCATATTATGATGAACAATATGAAAATGATGGTGAACAGCTATATACAGTATATTTTGATAAAAAGGATAGAGATAAGGTAGAAAAAATACTACAAGATTATGGATTTGAAGATATTAACATTGATGAAGCCTAAGAAATTGGGCTTTTTTAATTTTTAATAAAATTTTTTTCAATTTTTTTGAACCAAATTATAAACTTTTACGTCTCCATAGTGAAGGGAAGATAAGAAAGCTTATCTAAAGGTAAAAAACTATGGAACAATTAAGAGAAAAAATGATGAATCAAAAGTCAGTGGCAGGTGTGCAAAAGTATATGCATCAGTTTAACAAGGGAACTCGTAAGGACAAGAATGGTAAGGGAACAGGGAATCATAAAAATGATATTGTGTTCAAGGAAGTGGAGAATAGCTTTGGAAATATCGATCGTTGTTTAAAGGTTTTGTCTCGTTATGTATATACGCAGATTGAAAATGAAAAAGTGATGAGCGTATATGATGTGTATCATGAAGAGGAAAAAAGAAGTGGAACAAATCTAAAACACTGCCAGCTATATGGGAATGCGGTATATGAATATCATGAAAGAACAAAGAAAAAGAATTGTCGTTATCCAGTGTATGAAATCATGCAGAAGGATATTCATGATCTAACAACATTAGATGTAGCTACATGTGAATATAGAGAGGCCAGTATTGAAGAGATCAAGGATTTTTGTAGAAGCTTAAGAAATACGTTTGAAACCTATTGTTTAAATCGTTTCATGGGCAAGGACAGAGTTGTATATGTGGATTGGAATACAAATGTGGAAATGCCAGAAGACTACAGCTATCGAAATACGGATTACAGATTCTATAGAAGTGTATTGAATCGCATTGAAGAGATTGAAAATAAAATTGCGTAATGGCGATTTTTAAAACAGAGAAAGAAATAGATTTAGTATTGTATACGTATCAAAGGATGGTAAATGAAAATGAATGAAGAACAAAAAGTATAATTTTAAAAGTATTGGGATTTGGATTTAAGGCAGCATGGTTTATTTTGAAGTGTGTTGTTCGATATGTGATTTACTTTATTACGTATCTTGGATATGCTTGTATGCCATAAGAAAAGGAGGCAGGAAATTTTTAAATTTCCTGCCTTTAAATTATTGTGCCTGTAACATGTCGGCTAAGGATGTATCTTGTACAAATGTATTTGAATTGTACATAAACAATACGTCAGTAATTAAATCATCTTGAATCAATCGAGTGTAATCATCGAAATAATATCGTGGATCTACAACTGTAATGGATTCATATTCTGGAATCAAGAATGGAATTAAACTATTCGCATATGAGTCTTTGATCAACAATAAATGTTTCTTTGAATCATTATCGATATTGATATGGAACAAAGATTTATTGCCACCCATAAAGACGGCATAATTATCTTTTGTTTCTAAAGCTTCAGAATGATAAATCGTTCTCGATTTCTTGTTTGTGGATTCATCCGTAACTACATAATCTGTTTCTGTTTTAGGAACATAGATATCAATTTCATCTTTGATTTTTAGACTACCCGTTTTATTTGCCAAAGTACCCTCAAAAGAATTGGATACAGGGTAGATTGTATAATCCGATTTTTTTGTTTTATCTAATTTAAATGAAGATGCTAATGTTTGATATGAATAATAAGATGCCAATGATGTCCAGTGATGATCACTCTTATAGTATAAATACTCATCTTTATGTTTTTCTAAAGTAGAGCGCACATCAATTTTTTTGATCGAATCATCAATACGATTATAGATATTTTCCATTTGTTTATTTTGATTCAAGGCATCAGCTGACTTAGGAAGACTGTCACGTTCAATACTGACGGCATTTGGTGCCAACATAAAACCTACATTTAAATCTGGATAGTTTTGTTTCAAAGTATTGATCGCATTTAAATTGCGATCCAATTGTTCCTTGTTGACTTCAGCTGTCTTTTCGATTAAACCACGCTTTGTCAAATATACACCTTGAATTTCTTTCACACCGGTAAATTTTTGAATTAAGTATTTAATGTGAATATTTTGATCTCTAAAAACAAATTGATCAGAAAACCAAGTGTTTAGATCCTTACCATATTGTCCTGATAATACATGTTCTACATTCCAAGCTGGAAATGTTTGTAGAGGTCGGTTTTCAGTTTCTGATTGTTTGTGGTCAGGAATGACAATATTAAGAATCATAATGACGACAACGGCAATACTGATAACTTTTGTAAGACTAGAAGCCATAATGGCTGAATATTTCTGTTTCATAACTTTTCACCTGGCTTTCTAGAACGCAAAGTATAGGAAGGAATGGTATGTTCCACCTACGATAAATGCGATACAAATAATCAACATGATGATATAAACAGCCCATGATGTATATACAGCTTTCATTTTGAATTGATTGTAGAAGAAGATTTGTAGATTGTCATATACTTTAGTACTGAAAATAATGGCTAGTATAAATAGAATCAAATACGATTTAAACATAAAGGCCGTTTGATTATCAACAAATGCACTAGCACCGATGCCAAACATTTTTCCAATAACAGAAAAAGCGCTACCTAGACTTGGACTCATAAAGAATACCCAACCAATCAACACGACAAATAGTGTATAAATATGTGAGATGAATGTTGGAAGTTTTTCTAACTTTTCTTTTAAGAAGAACTTTTCTAACAATAAGAAGCATCCATAATAGATACCCCAGACAATAAATGTCCAGTTTGCACCATGCCAAAGTCCTGTACTAAACCATACAATGAAAATGTTACGAATATATGTGTTTTGATCAACACGATTTCCTCCTAGAGGAATATATAAATAATCTCTAAACCATCTTGATAAAGAAATGTGCCATTTTCTCCAGAAGTCTTGTACAGATACGGCTGTATATGGATGTTCGAAGTTTGGCGCAAAATCAAATCCAAAGAATCTCGATAATCCAATGGCCATATCGGAATAGCCAGAAAAATCAAAATAGATTTGCAGCATATAACAAATTGCCAAAAGCCAAACGCCCATGACAGATTGATTGTTTTGTAAAACAGAATAAACATAAGACAATTGATCCGCTAATAAGACTTTTTTGATCAAACCCTTACTGAATAAAACAACACCACTCGCAAATTGCGCTTTTGATACAGTTCTATCATTTAACTGAGCTTCCATATCATGATAAGAGACGATGGGTCCCATACTGATTTTTCCAAAGAAGCTTACATATAATGAATAGGAAATCAAGTTTCTTTGTGGTTCACTCTTATTGTTATATACATCAAATAAGTAAGATAGTTCACTAAAGGTAAAGAATGAAAGTCCGACTGGAAGTGCAATTTGAATACTTGATTGAATATGAAGGATATTCATCACAAAACCAGTATATTTATAGACACCTAATAATAGTAAATCAACAACGATGGCGATAATCAAAATGATTTTGCGTGCTTTTTCATCTTCCTGTTCATTTAATTCAAGTGCTGTAAAGTAGTTCCATAAAATAGATAGAATCAAAAGTATGACGTGCACAGGATTGCCCCATGCATAAAACAATAAGCTAAGTACAACTAATAGAATATTTTGAATCTTAATGTTCTTTGCGACTTTATAGAGTAGAACACTGATGGGTAAGAAACAAAATAAAAATAATAAATCCGTAAATACCATATTTTATTCCCCCTCACTCAATGCCTTTAAGAACTGATCATTCATTGTAGCTGCATCTTCTTTTACTGCATAAAGCGCATAATTGCCATGAATATCAATAACGGCATTTTTTAATAACTCTGCCTGATCCGGTGCATAGCCTTCAAAAATTCCTTTTTGTGAGCTGATTCGTTTTTCAATTGTCTCCTTAAATGCATCTTGTTGAGAATGATCCTTAAATTTCACAATAATAAACTCTCTAGCTGACATGGCATCATCTGACTTATAGTAAACACTACCATCATATTGCGATGGGTCTAAGCCTAAAAATCTTTTTATATTTAAGTTGTCTAATTGTGTAAATCCATCTAGATTTACTTTTTCAATCGTCTTATTTTGTACCGTTTCCATAGACGCTTTACTATCTTTATCCACTTTGAAATTGGATGCGACAAGAATAATAAGGCAAATTAAAACGATTGCTTTACAAATAGTATATATATTCTTTTTCATTTCCCCTTAACCTAAAAAATCCTTTCCGTGCCTTGATTGTAGCATAAAATTGGAGTATTGTTTACGGTAAACTTAAAATAAGATGAATTATGAACGAAACTGAATTTATTGTGCTATAATCACATCAAAGGGGATAGGAAATGAAGAAGAAAATTATTATTGGAGCAGTTCTTTTTTTAGTTGTGATTTTATTGATAGTTACCTTTACATCAAAGGGAAATACGAGCGAAGGGGTTGATTATATTAAAGAGCAGGAAGCGCTTAAGACAAAAAAACTGTCTAAGAAATTAACAAATAAAAGAATTGAAGAAAAAACGACGTTAATTAAAGAAGGCAAATTAGATGTATTCTCTATGTTTGATGATTACGCATTGTATGGAGATTCACGTGTATATGGATTTGGAACATATGGATTTCTTCCATGGAACGCTGTATTTGCGGCTGCCGGAAATACAATCTTGAATATTACGGACTTTAATGATCAAGTTAAGCAAATCAATCCATCAAATCTATATTTTTCATATGGTGTAAATGATATGGGATTGGACCTTAAAAAAGAAGGCGGTACCTATGCAGACTTATATGAAGAAAAGGTGAAAGAAGTATTAAAAATAGTTCCAAAAGCTCATGTGTTTATTAATTCCATTATTCCGCCTACGGCTGAAACTTTGGCTGAAACTCCTAGATGGGGCAAGGCAAATGAATATAATACACAGCTTAAGGCAATGTGCGAAAAGAATGGCTGGACATATATTGATGTAACAGGCGTAACTGAAAATGGAAATCCTGAATTCTATCAGCCAGATGGCGTACACTTTGTTCGTGACATATATCCTGTGTGGGCACAGAAAATGATTGATGCCACAATTAATGAGGAAGAACATAGTAAATAGTACAATAAATGGGTCGTGGTCACCACTTTTAGGTGAAAACGGCCCGTTTTTATATCAAAATTTGCGTTTTTTACAAAAAAGAGTATAGTTTAAGATGTTGTATTCATTTTCTTGTACAGCAACGCTTCGTATTTTATGAAGCCTAGGGGGAAGATTGGAGGGTGTTTTGAACTTTATAGAAGAAAAGAATTTAGAGAACAATGGAATAAGAAAAGGAATCGTTTCAGCCTTGTTGGTGTCAACATTCGCATTAACATTACTAACAACATCATCAGTAATTGGGGAAGAAAACAAAGTGTATGCCAAACAAAATCAGGCAGACTCAAATGTTTTGATGCGTGAGGATGCGGCAAAGGAAACGAAAAATTTAAAGGTAGAATTTGAAAAACAGATTCAAGATATCGAAAAGGAATCTAATGAGAAACAAGAGCCAAAAAGTGTAGATGAAATGATTTTGGAGCAGCCACAACTCTTAAGGGATGTAAATTTTGTGCAACAAAATTACGATGCTGTTTCAAAAGCAGTGAATGCACAGCCATCTTTAATGCAGTATATTGGAGGTCAAAATGGATTGACACCAAGTGCTGGCGTATTCTATGGTCCAAGTGGGAAGGAAACCTACTATAATTTAGATATGAGTGGAGTTATTTCTACCATGCGAGGAATGGGAAATAATGATGAGTACTGGATACGTATGGATGGCGCAAAAATGCTGGGGGATTATATTATGGTTGCAGCCGATTTAAATAAGCATCCTAGAGGGTCAATTGTAGAGACTTCATTAGGACAAGGAATCGTCTGTGATACAGGTAGTTTTACATATACATCAGATACTCAATTAGATATTGCGACAAGCTGGTAATATATATGAGTGAAAGGTAGAAGTTATAAGGGCTTCTACTTTTTTTATGTTTTTTTTATTTATATGACAGTATTTTCTATGTTGTATTGGTATCAAGATTTATTCGAACTTAAAAATGGAAGCATAGAAGACTGGGCAATTATTTCAAACTGTGACTTTCAATTGAGTTTTATTGTGACTTTATTAACTGCCATGTTGATACTTGTATTGACATATCAAAAAAGGGAAATGGATCCAAATCAATTAAAAGAAGAATTTATTTGTACAAAATTTTCAAAACATGATTTAGAAAAGTTCGAATCTTTAAGTGATAAAAAAACAAGATATACTGGTTTAATGTCTTCTTTAAGCTTGAAGGTTTTTACCATCTATTTTGATGAATTTTATCTTGATGTTATCGATTTATGCTTTAAACATAAAATTATATTATGTATAGTTCTTTTATGAGGATTAATAAAATATAACAATGATGTTTTGAGCAAAATGTATTTATGTAGAAGTAACTATTAAATTAATATAAGCATATATACATTATATAAAATGTATGTGTATGTTAGTTCACGGTTTGTGAACATTTTTTAAAAATTAAGTTTTACAACTTTTGATTTTGTAAAGTATAAAAAAGCTCTGAAACGCTTTATATAAAGGAATTCATAGTTTTGAGCTTCAAACTGGCAGGGTAGTAGGAGCGAAAATTTTCGAGTTTATATATGTATTTTCCCTATACTTAAAGGTGATGGTGATTGTACCTTAGTAAAAAATAAGTATTTTTTATGTTTTTTCATATTATATTTTACAGTTTTTTATAATTTTATAATGTTCCTAAAGCTTAGACAACGAATATAAAATATCAATTAATAATAGAGATGATATATATATATAAATGCTTTATATATGGAATTAGCCAGCACTTTGTACAATGTATGTACTTTGGTGTGTGCAATGATGGTATGTATAGGCATTCAGGGTAAGAAAACTAGACTTTTGCGAGTAGAAATCTATCTTTTTACGATTATGTAGTGGGCATCCGCAGTAGGATTTGGTATGTTTTCTTTAAGTGAAAGTGGCTATGCAGGTACATTTCAAGATAAGATGCACATTTTTTCAACATTAATAGTTGTATTATTATTCATAGTTTCCTTGGTTTTAATCATTGTTGCCGGAGTAAAAGATAAAAGTTCCCGTTCTTATAGTGTTTTTGAGACAATAGCTCTTGGAATGATGATAGACGCAATAGGGATGAATGTTGTTCCAAAAGATTATTTTGGAATTGTTGAAAGATTTAGTGTGTTTGCCTTGACAGGGAATAATGCAGTACTTGGAGTTGAATTGTATCAAATGAGTCTTTAGAAAATCGTTTATACACGTAATTGAAATGTAAATATAATGTGATTTACTATAAACAAGTTTATAGTAAATAGATTTATAGTGTTGGAGGATTGTCTATGCCAAGTAGTCCAAAAATAAAAAAAGAAGATATGTTGCAGGCTGCATTGAAGCTTGTTGCCCAAAATGGATATGCTGCACTTAATATAAAAGCTGTGGCTAAGGAACTGGGATGTTCTACCGCACCGATTTCATGGCAGTTTGGTGGAATGGATGGTTTGCGCGAGAAATTGATTCCTTTTGCGGAGCAATATGTGGAGGATAAGTATTATAGTCGATGTGAAAACGAATTTATTACATTTGAACAGAGAGGAAAAGGAACCATTGATTTAGCATTAGAAAATCCTAATTTGTTTCACTTTCTTTATACGGGGCAGAGAAGTCAGATTCTAAGTACAGGATTCGAGTTTCAGACGAATGACCAGGATACTTTTAATATGTTTCAAAAAATGGCAGAAATGCTTGGGATTACACCAAAACAGGTAATGGATTTTGCTATGACAATGATGGTGTATACACAGGGGATAGGAACTCTTATTGCATCGGGAATTGTTAAGGATACGAAAGAAAATATGTATTGTATGCTTCATAATACAGGTATGACATATTTAAGAGGTTTAGGTGTTAAGGAGAGTGCTTTATCGAATTTATCAGAGGTAACACCAAATGAAAGCAGTAGTAAAGGATAAATGGATTCTATGTCCGGTGTGCAAATCAAAGACACGGATACAGATATTGGATGATACGGAATTAAAACATTTTCTGCTATTTTGTCTTAAATGTAAAAAAAGTTTTATTATCAATATAAAGGATCATATTATGGATTATCAATCCATCGCCAGACGCTAGACGCAGAGCAGAAATGAATTGTTATTTTTGCCTGTTCTTTTTTTGTTAGATAGGAGGACACAATGAATATGCATTTAAATTACTGGGGACTGATTTTTACTATTGTGATTTTGATTCCTAATATTGTTTTTGCAATAACATGTAAAGATGGATTCAAAAATCGTTACCAGAATAAATTAGTTGGATTTCTTGAACAAATTGCTAGATTTGGATGTTTTGCCAGTATGTTTCTTATAATCCCTTCTATGAGTAAAGGATATTGGTTTAAACAAGGAGAAACAGTTTATCTAGTTTTGGGAGTTATACTCGTAATATTGTATTGCTTAGGATGGATTATATTCTGGAAAGAGGATTCTATACGAAAGTCTTTATACTTATCAATTATTCCGTCTTTATTGTTTATTGAAAGTGGTATTATAAGTGGCAATATTGTGTTGTTGATTTTTGCGGTGATCTTTGCTCCATGCCATATTCTAATAAGCTATATGAATGCTACTTTAATATGATTTGAAGATTGAAAGGCATGGATCCGGACAATTTTTGCAATCATATTACTTTTGAATATTTGGATTTTATTAAAAAGATAAATCCAGAGTATGTTATTGAATTTAAGGAAAATGAAAATAAAAGGAGAAAATATGGTATCAGATATAATTAAAATCAACCATTTGAATAAAAGCTTTGGGGAAGTAAAAGCAGTAAATGATTTGAGTTTTCGTGTAAAAGAAGGAGAATTGTTTGCATTTCTTGGAGTAAATGGCGCAGGGAAAAGTACTACTATTTCTATTCTTTGTGGACTATTGAAAAAAGATAGTGGAAGTGTTCTTGTAAATGGAATTGAAACTGACAAAGCCGGCATGCAGACAAAAAGGATGCTTGGTGTTGTGTTTCAGGATAGTGTGCTTGATAAACCACTTACAGTGAAAGAAAACTTAATGAGCAGAGCTGCTTTGTACGGTATTACAGGTAATGTTTTTGATAAGAGATTACAGGAGCTAGTTGAGATTCTTGAGTTTGACGAGTTTTTAAATAGACCTGTTGGAAAACTGTCGGGAGGACAGAGAAGAAGAATTGATATTGCTCGTGCATTGTTGCATAGACCAGAAATTTTGATTCTTGATGAGCCTACTACAGGACTTGATCCACAAACAAGGCAATTAATTTGGAATGTTATTGAGAAGCTTCAGAAAACTGAAAATTTGACAGTATTTCTGACTACACATTATATGGAAGAGGCAGCTAATGCTGGGTATGTTGTGATTCTTGATAAAGGAAGTATCGCTGCGCAAGGTACACCATTTGAACTTAAAAATAATTATGTGCAAGATATAGTGTCAGTTTATGATGTTTCTGAAGATGAAATAAAAACATTGAATAGAGAATATAAAAAAATACGTGATGGATATCAGATAAAAGTAAGAAATACGAAGGAAGCAACGAAACTTATTATTGATCATCAGGAGCTATTTACGGATTATGAAGTCGTAAAAGGTGGCATGGATGATGTGTTTCTTGCGGTTACAGGAAAAAAGCTAGGAGGTGAGCGCTGATGAGAACAGTATTGGCATTAATGAACAGAAATAGGAAACTGTTTTTTAAAGATAAAGGTATGTTATTTACATCAATGATCACACCTGTCATTTTGATTGTTCTGTATGCTACATTTCTTGCGAATGTTTTTAGAGATTCATTTACGTCAGCCATTCCAGATATGATCACGATTTCGGATAAATTTATTAATGGAACCGTGGCTGCACAGCTAACAGCATCACTTTTGGCAGTAAGCTGTATTACTGTAACATTTTGTGTAAATCTGACTATGGTACAAGACAAGGCAAATGGAACAAGGAAAGATTTTGATGTTTCACCGGTCAGCACGCGAAAAATTTATTTAGGATATTTCCTCTCAACGGTTGCTAATTCTTTGATGGTCAATGGATTTGCATTCATATTATGCTTGGGATATTTATTTAAAATGGGATGGTATATGAATATAGCAGATGTAATATGGGTTTTATTTGATATGATATTGCTTGTTTTATTTGGAAGTACAATTTCAAGTATTATTAGCTTTCCGTTGACAACACAGGGACAGCTTTCGGCTGTGGGAACAATTGTCAGTGCAGGATATGGATTTATATGTGGCGCTTATATGCCTTTCAAATTTTGGTTCGGGACTTCAAAAGGTGTTGTCGTATCTTCCAAGTACATACGCCACTTCATTGATTAAGAATCATATGCTTCATGGAGTTTTCAGCGAGATGGAGAGAAAACAGTATCCGAATGAAATGATTGAAGCAATAAGAGACACTCTTGATTGCAAGCCGGTATTTCATGGAAATGTGGTAAGTGTAAATCAGATGATTGGTATTATGATTGGAAGTATTGTTTTATTTGGAGTTATTTATTTTTTTGTTATATCGTTTTTAGAAGGTGAAGACAAAGGGTAAATAACATTATTTTAGAGGATAAAAGTGGAAATGAGTGAAAGAGTAAGGTTGAATGGAGAAATGAATAGTAGAAATTTTCAGGAGGAATAAATCATGAATTACATCCGAATCACAAAAGAGAATGTTGATAAAGAACATATTTGTTGTGCTATGTCCGGTAAGCAAAGTCTTGCCAAAAAGGAGTGGATGAAGCAGCGCTTTGATGAGGGACTTGTTTTTTACCGTAGTGAAGAGCGTGGCAAATGTTTTATCGAATACATTCCGGCAGAAAATGCCTGGGCACCCATTGAAGCAGATGGTTATTTTTATATCAATTGTCTATGGGTTTCCGGCTCCATGAAGGGACATGGGTACTCTAATGACTTATTGGACGAATGTATCCAGGATGCCAAAATGCAGGGTCGAAAAGGAATTTGCATTTTGTGTGCAGAAGGCCGGAAGAGGGAATTTCTTGCCGATCCAAAGTTTCTGAATTACAAAGGATTCAAGGTCGCAGACATATCCGACTGTGGAATCAATCTTATGTATCTTCCTGTTGAAAAGGATGCCCAACCACCAAAATTTAGAGAATGTGCGAAGCATCCTACGATTGAGAAAACTGGCTTTGTCCTCTATTATACCGATCAGTGTCCATATACATATTATTGGGTGCCAAGGGTGCAGCAAGTGGCAAAGGAACATGGCATTATGTTTAAGGTCATTCATATTATGGACAAAGAAAGTGCTCAGAATGTCCCTGCACCAGTCACTACATATGCATTATTCCAAAATGGTAAATTTTTGACCCAGGCCATTCAGTCAGATAAAAAATTTCTGGCATTGGCAGGCATTTTGGGGTGAGGTACTTCTTGTATGCGAGAAAATGGAGGTAAGAATGAAAGCTATCGTATGTACATCAAGTGCTGGAAGTACAGCAGAATATGCAAATTACTAGGAAATGAATTGAATCATCCAAAATATAGTTTTAAATAGGCTAAAAATAAGGTATCTTGCGGCAGTGAGATTATTTATCTTGGATGGGTTATGGCAGGAGAAATCAAGAAATATATCATTCTGCCAGCGATTATTATCGGATTAGGTTTGATTCTATATGGTAAATTCAAATATAATAAAGGTATTTTTTGAGTAGTAGATACAAAAAATATTAGACAGAAAAACATCGTAGCAATACGGTGTTTTTTGTTTTTATGCTTTTGGCTTTAGCCGGTTGAGTACGAAGTACGAAACAACAAAACCACCTGCTATGCGGGTGGTATCAAAAAAATGTTATACAAAATAATCACCATTCTTTCTATAATGAAGGTGTTCAAGCTATCAAAATAAGAAAGAATGGTGATTATAATGGCTAAT
>OLQU01000595.1_pt1 | contig 29706 bp, 27 predicted proteins | sample 1672271 | NCBI WGS metagenome assembly OLQU01 (sample SAMEA3136666, study PRJEB25190) | human gut metagenome | biome: human gut; feature: human-associated habitat; material: faeces | place: Austria | collected 2013 | reverse complement strand
TCCATGACGCCGCCGGTGACGCCGAAGATGACCGCCGCGCCGGTGGAATCGCCGAGCATCTCGTCAAAGTCCTCTTCGGGCAGGCTGGCAAAGTCGATGCCGGACTTCTTGATCATCCGCGCCAGCTCGCGCGTGGTGATGACGATGTCCACATCCGCCATGCCGTCGTGGCCCAGCTCGGGACGGCCGGCCTCAAACTTCTTGGCCGTGCAGGGCATCACCGATACCACCACGATGTCTTTGGGGTCGATGCCGGCTTTTTCGGCGTAGTAGCTCTTGATGACCGCGCCCTCCATCTCGTGCGGAGACTTGCAGGTGGAAAGGTTGGGCAAAAAGTCCGGGTACTGATGCTCGCAGAACTTGATCCAGCCGGGGGAGCAGGAGGTGATCATCGGCAGCACGCCGCCGTTCTTCACGCGGTCGATCAGCTCGTTGGCCTCTTCCATGATGGTCAGGTCGGCGGCAAAGTCGGTATCGAACACCTTGTCAAAGCCGAGGCGGCGCAGCGCGCAGGCCATCTTGCCGGTGACGGAGGTGCCCATGGGGATGCCGAACTCCTCGCCCAGCGCGGCGCGCACGGCCGGGGCCGGCTGCACGACCACATGCTTGGTGGGATCGGCGATGGCGGCGTAGACCTTGTCGGTATCGTCGCGCTCGGTCAGGGCGCCGGTGGGGCACACGGCGATGCACTGGCCGCAGTTGATGCAGGCGGTGTCGGCGAGGGAATCGCCCCAGGCGCAGGCGATCTGGGTGTTGAAGCCGCGCTTGATCGGGCCGATGACGCCCACGTGCTGCACCTTGCTGCACACGGCCACGCAGCGGCGGCAGAGGATGCACTTGTTGGGGTCCCGGGTGATGGACTCGCTGACGTCGATGGGCTTCAGGTCCCGCTCTCCTTCGTAGGGAGAGTCCTCCACCCCCAGTTCCCGGCCCAGGGCCTGGAACTCGCAGTCCTGGTTCCGAGCGCAGGTGAGGCACTTCTTGTCGTGGTTGGACAGGAGCAGCTCGTACATGGTCTTCCGGGCTTCCTGCACTCTGGCGTTGTTGGTCTCGATGACCATGCCATCCTTGGCCTCCACCATACAGGAGGCCTGGAGATTTTTGGCAGGGGGGCTGACCTGTTCTACCACGCAGATACGGCAGGCGCCGTACTGGTTGATGCCTTCCAGGTAGCACAGTTTGGGGATGTGGATGCCGTTGCGCTCAGCGGCCTGCAGAATGGTGCTGCCGGCAGGGGCGGTACACACTTTTCCGTTGATGGTGAGTTTGATATCTGCCATGTCTCTTACCTCCTGTCACAGCGCAGGCAGCGGCTGGCTTCGGCACGGGCATCCAGCTCGTGCATGCCCAGATTCCGTTCGCAGAAGCTGCCAACTGCTTTTTCCGCCTCGATCTGTCTTGTCAGGAAGCGGTCGTGGGGGACGATATCCCCTTCGATGTGGTAATCGGTGATCTCTTGTTCAAAGCCCTTGTACAGAACACCGGAGCCGCCCAGGTACTTATCAATGCCAGAGGCTGCCACTTTGGCCTCGTGGACGGCGTTGACGATGTCCTTGGGGCCACGGTGGGCATCGCCGCCTACGAAGACACCGGGCATCGAGGTGGCCTGGGTGTAGCGGTCTGCCACCACACGGTCCCCATTGAGCTGGATGGTGCCCTTGATGAACTTGGTGTCCGGCGTCTGGGAGATGGCGGGAATGACGACGTCAAACTCCTCTACATAGGTCTCACCGCTGGGCACGGCCTTGCGCCGGCCGGAGCTGTCGAACTGGCCCAACTTCTGCTTCATGATGCAGATGCTGTTGAGTTTGCCGCCGATGCCCACAAAGTCGGTGGGGTTGACCAGGGTGCGGATCTTGACGCCTTCTTCCAGAGCGTCCTTGATCTCCACCTTGTCGGCGGGCATATCTTCCTCGGTCCGGCGGTAAAGCATGACCACTTCCTTGGCGCCCAGGCGGACGGCAGTACGGGCCGAGTCGATGGCGGTGTTGCCGCCGCCGATGACGGCTACCTTCTTGCCAGTGAAGTCCAGGTCCTTCTTCAGGATCACCCGTTTCAGGAAGTCCAGGCCATGGTAAACCCCTTCCAGGTCTTCCCCAGGGATCCCCAGGTGGAGCGTCTTTTGGGCACCGATGGCGATAAAGATGGCGTCGTAGTTCTTCTGCAGGGAGCGGAAGGACACGTCCACACCGATCTTGGTGTTGAGAATGATGTTGACCCCAGTCCGCTCAATGTTGCGAATCTCCCGCTCGATGATATTGCCAGGCAGACGATAGTCGGGAATGCCATAGCTCATGATGCCGCCGGGACGGTCCTCCGCCTCGTAAACATCGACATGGTAGCCCAACCGGGCCAGGTAGTAGGCACAGGTCAAACCGGAGGGGCCAGCGCCGATGATGGCGACCTTCTTATCCAGCTGCGCAATGGGCTTGAGGTCCTCGTCCGTGGGGAAGCCCTGGGCATAGGCCCAGTCGGTAGCGAAACGCTTCAGTTCGCAGATGTTCATGGCCTCGTCCACGGTACCGCGGCGGCAGCGGCTCTCGCAGGGATGGGTACAGACACGGCCGCAGATGCCAGAGAAGGGATTGTCGCGGAGCATCACCCGGGCGGCGCCCATGTAATCGCCAGTGGCGATGAGGCTCATGTAGCCGGGGATGTTGATGCCAGCGGGGCAGGTGTTCTCGCAGGGGCTGGAAACCAGCTCGCCGCAAACACCAGCGGAACATCGCTTCTCCACGATGTGCTCCTCATACTCAGAGCGGAAGTATTTGATGGTAGACAGAACCGGGTTGGGTGCCGTCTGTCCCAGGCCGCACATGGCGGTATCCTTGATGATGGCGCCCAGGTGCTCCAGGGTTTCGATGTCCCCTTCCTTGCCCTCGCCGGAGGTGATGCGGTTGAGGATTTCCAGCATCCGCTTGGTACCGATACGGCAGGCGGTGCACTTGCCGCAGGATTCCTCCTGGATGAAGTCCAGGTAGAACCGGGCGGTGTCCACCATGCAGGTGTCCTCATCCATGACGATGAGGCCGCCGGAACCCACGATAGAGCCCAGCGCTGCCAGAGACTCATAGTCCAGAGGTGTGTTGATGTTTTCGGCAGTGATGCAGCCGCCGGAGGGGCCACCGGTCTGGGCAGATTTGAACTTCTTCCCGTTGGGGATGCCGCCGCCGATGGAATAGATGACTTCGGCCAAGGGGGTACCCATGGGAACTTCCACCAGGCCGGTGTTCACAATGTTGCCGGACAGGGCAAAAACCTTGGTGCCGGGGCTCTTCTCCGTTCCGAACTGACGGAACCAGTCGGCCCCATTGAGCATGATGGCAGGTACCGTAGCCAGGGTTTCCACGTTGTTGATGATGGTAGGCTTACCAAACAGGCCGCTCTGGAAGGGGAAGGGCGGCTTCTGCCGGGGTTCGCCGCGCTGGCCTTCCACCGAAGCCATCAGGGCGGTTTCCTCGCCGCAGACGAAGGCGCCGGCACCGATGCGGATCTCAATGTCAAAGTCGAATCCAGAGCCGAAGATGTCCTTGCCCAGGACGCCTTCCTCCCGGGCCATCTCCAGGGCAGCCTGCAGGCGCTCCACTGCGATGGGGTACTCTGCACGGATATACACCACGCCGTGGTTGGCACCGATGGCGTAGCCGCCGATAAGCATGCCTTCAATCACGCTGTGGGGGTCGCCTTCAAAGACGGAACGGTCCATGAATGCGCCAGGGTCACCTTCGTCGGCGTTGCAGATGATGTACTTCTCGTCGCCTTCCTCTCGGTAGGCAGCTTCCCACTTGACGCCGGTGGGGAAGCCAGCGCCGCCACGGCCACGGAGGCCGGAACGCTTCATCTCTTCGATGACGGCCATCCGGTCCCCCTTCTCCAGGATTTTGGCCAGGGCCAGGTATCCATCCTTGGAGACGTAGCTGTTGATGCAGTTGACGTCAATGAGGCCACAGTTGCGCAGGGCGATCCGGACCTGATCCCGGAAGAAGGCCACATCGTGGATGTTGGACACCCGCTTCTTCTGAATGCTGTCATAGAAGGTGTACTCGGTGACAGGCTCTCCCCCGATGAAGTGCTTCTGCACCACGTCTTTGACCCGTTCGGGGGTCATTTCGGTGTAGTAGGTCTCATCGGGCAGGACATAAACCACAGGACCCACTGCGCAGGTGCCCATGCAGCCGCGTTCAATCACTGCGACTTTATCGGTCAGTCCCGCCTTTTCCAGTTCTTCTACCATGGCGTCCCGGACGTTTTTGCAGCCGGAGGACATACAGCCTGTGCCATAGCACACCATGCACAGGTGGCTGTACTGCCCCATCTTTTCCAGATAGGCTTCCTTCATCTGCTGCAGGTCAGCGATGCTTCTGATCATGCCTGGGCACCTCCTTCCATCCCTTCTTCTGTGGGCTCTTCATACTGAGCCAGGATTCCTCTGAGCTTTGCGGGGGTCACCTGCTTATAGACCTCGTCATCCACCATCATGGCGGGGGCCAGGCCGCAGGCGCCGATGCAGCGGGCAATCTCGAAGGTAAACTGACCGTCCTCGGTGGTGCCGCCCACCTCTACGTCCAATTCCCGCTTGATGGCGTCCACCACTTTCTTGCCGCCTCTCACGTAACAGGCAGTGCCCTGACACATACGGATGGTGTGCTTCCCTCTCTTCTGGGTAGAGAAGAAGGAGTAGAAACTCACCACGCCGCTGACCTCAGACACGGGGAGATTCATCCCATCTGCGATAAACTCCTGCAGCTGCATGGGGAGATAACCAAAAATCTCCTGGGCTGCATGGAGCACCATGATGAGAGAGCCTTCCTTGTCTTTGTACGCCTCGATCACCTGGGCGACCGCGTCGTACAACGCCTTTTCGTCCGCGCCACAGGTTGCGCAGACGATATCCGGTCTTTCGTTCATAGTTTTCCTCCTTTTTGCTCCGGACCTGGGGGGTGCCGTCCGGAGGCTGTGTGTCGCACATAGGCCGAAGCAACGACGGCCCATGACCGTTGGAACGTGGGTGAAACACTTCTTTGGTTCCCAAAGAAACTGCGCTCCACCGCCCAATGGGAAAAAGCAGCCCTGGCCACAGCCAATAGATTCCTCTCCCGAAAAACGAATCCTCCGCAACACCTGGGCACGCGTTTCGGAATCCCTCTTTTTTATATACGGATCCGTTATATCATGTTTAATTATAGGTATTCCCACCTGTCTTGTCAATGCGCAAATGTTCTGAAAACGCCATTGCACTTGCGGGAAAATTCATTTCCACCCCTACATTTAGTGGTTCTACCCCCTTACTCTCCGAAAAACCTGGTAAAAAGGAAGGTTTCACTGCAAAAAGGAGAGGTTTCTCCTGCAACCGAGAACCTCTCCGCCAAAAATTGTGTTTACACTTTTTTCTTTTTATTGCCCTGTATCAGTGGGCCGTCTCCCCTTCCTTTGCTAGATCTCCTGCTCAAGGCACTGCACTTCCTCGGCAATCTGTACCAGCGTTCCCACAAAATCCTGCCGATCAAACCCAGGAATTCGTTGAAACACCGTCTCCATACGCTGGTGCAGCGCCTCCCGAAACGTGTGTGCCAGCGCGCTGCCTCGCTCTTCCAAGTGAATGATCCAAGAACGGCGATCGTGTGGATCCAAGGTGGTCGTGAGGTACCCTTTCTTACGCAGCGCGTCTGTCATCCGGCAGATGGAGGAGATCGACAAGGGCAGCCCAGTTGCCTGCAAATCCTTCTGCGTGTGGACTTCAGGATAGACAGAAAGGCAAACCAGCACCCGCAGTTCGTTTTCGGAGACATGATATGCTGTGCCAACCTCTTCCAAAACACTCCGGTACTGCTTGGTTAAGATTTGACAGGCGTAGATCAATTTGATACACGCATCCCCATCGGTGGGCAAAAGGATCTGGTCATACATATGGGATACCTCCTTCAGGTCTGCTGGCACATATGCCATATTTCCTGTATCAACAATGTAGAAGATTATAATATCCTTCGCCCGATTTTGCAAGCCAAAATAAATTGACTTGCATATGTTTCTCTGTTTTACCTTAATTCATACTGCGTTTTTCACAACTTTTCTACATTTTTTCTTTTTTATTTCAACCATTTCACAAGAAAGTAATTCATTTCTTTCAAATCTGAAACCGATGGAGGTAGAAAAAAAGTCCGCCAGAAACTCTGACGGACTTTTTGGGGGGCACGGTATGACTCAGGTACCCAAATAGGCAGCCTTGACGGCTTCGTTGGTCAGCAGTTCTTGGCCAGAACCAGTCATGGTGATTCGGCCTGTCTCCAGGACATAACCGGTGTTTGCTGTCTTCAAAGCCATGTTTGCATTCTGCTCGATGAGGAGGATGGTAACCCCCTTTTTATTGACCTCTTCGATGATACGGAAAATTTCCCGCACTACCAGCGGTGCAAGGCCCAGGGAGGGCTCGTCCATCATCATCACCTTGGGGCGGCTCATCAGGGCACGGCCCATGGCAAGCATCTGCTGCTCACCGCCGGATAAGGTGCCGCCGGCCTGCCACTCTCTCTCCCGAAGCCTGGGGAAGAGGTTAAAGACCCACTCCATATCCTCGCTGATGTCGTCCTTCCGGAGGTAGGCCCCCACTCTCAAGTTCTCTTTCACCGTCAGGTCCGCAAAGATTCGCCGGCCTTCCGGCACCAGAGTAATGCCCTTGGAAACAATTTCAGTGGGGTTCTTTCCGGTAATGTCTTCCCCCTTGAAGAGGATTTTGCCGCTCTTGGGTTTTACCAGACCGGAGATGGCCCGCAGGGTGGAGCTTTTCCCAGCGCCGTTGGCGCCAATCAGGGTGACAATCTCCCCTTCCGGCACATCAAAGGAAATCCCTTTGACCGCTTCAATGCCGCCATAATTCACCTGCAGATTCTGAATGCTAAGAATCGGTTCACTCATCTTCTACCACCCCCAAATAAGCGTCGATCACGTGCTGGTTCTTCTGGATCTCAGCGGGCAGGCCCTGGGCAATGAGGCTGCCGAAGTCCAGCACATAAATACGGTCCGAGATGTTCATCACCAGGTCCATGTGGTGCTCAATGAGCAGGATGGTCAAGTGATACTTATCCCGAATATCATGGATAAAGCTGGCCAACTCGATGGTTTCCTGGGGATTCATACCAGCGGCAGGCTCATCCAAGAGGAGGAGCTTGGGCTCCGTTGCCAAGGCCCGGGCAATCTCCAACCGACGCTGGAGACCATAGGGCAGGCTGGTGGCCAGCTCGTCCCGGTGCTGCCAGAGGCCCTGCTCCCGAAGAAGCGCCTCTGTCTCGGCACGCATTCTGGCCTCTTCCTTGTGGCTTGTTCGGAAAGTAGAGGAGAAAATGTTGTGTTTGGCGCGCATGTGCTTGGCGATAATTACGTTGTCAAACACAGACATACTCTTCCACAGACGGATATTCTGAAAGGTACGGGCAATGCCCATCTTGGTAATATGATCCGGCGTAGGGGCCAGGGTATGGTGGGACGTATACATGGCGGGATTTTCCCCCTTGTACAGCTTCGCCATCTTTCCCCGGGGATGGTTGCAGACATACGCCTTGTCGTGAAACAGCACTTGGCCGTTGGTCGGCTGGTAAACCCCGGTGATGACGTTGAAGGCCGTGGTCTTCCCGGCGCCGTTGGGGCCGATGAGGGCCACGATCTCCCCTTCGTTCACCTCCAGGGAGAGGTTATTGACCGCCACCACGCCGCCAAACTGCATGGTGATGTTTTCCATTTGCAGAACGTGGTTACGCTCACTCATGGGGTTCATCCTCCTTTCCCTGGGGGCCGTCAGCTGGGGCCGCTTTGGCCGCCTTTCGTCCACGTATCTTCCGGACTATGCCGGTGAAGGACAACTCCTTGTTGCCCATGATACCTCTGGAGAAGAAGAGGACGATGATCATGATGACAACGGAGAAGACCACCTTCCGGAAACCGTCCCGGAAGAAGGACACTTCCATGCCCATGAAGGAACCGCTATCCAGGAAACGCAGCCACCATTCAGAGCAAGCAATGTACAGGAACGCTGCGATGCAGCTGCCAGTGATGGAACCGATGCCACCGATGACCACAATGAGCAGCAACTCATAGGTCATGGTAGAGGCAAAGGGATCCGCCTGCACGGTGGTCTGGAACATGGCCAGCAGGGCGCCGCCCACACCAGCAAAGAAGCTGGAAATGACAAAGGACAGCATCTTATGCTTGAACAGGTTGATACCCATGGCTTCGGCGGCCACCTCGTCGTCTCGAATGGACTTGAAGGCCCGGCCATAGGACGAATTGACCAGCAGGACGATGATGACAATGCTCAGCGTCGCAATCAGGAAGGGGAAGAGGGTATCCAGCTTATAGATCATCCCGCCGACCTGAACCTGGATGTCGTCAAAGTTGGTATACTTTCTCAGCAGGTTAGAGCCGTTGGTGATCTTACCCAGTCCGTTCCACTGGAAGATGGCCCGGATAATCTCTGCGAACCCCAAAGTCGCGATGGCAAGGTAATCGCTCTTCAAGCGAAGCACTGGGATGCCGATGAGGGCGGCAAACACTGCCGCTACCAGACCGCCAATGATGATACAGAGGATGGCACCGATAAAGTTACCGGCGTTCACCCCCAGGACATTGCCCAGGGACTCCGGAATCGAGAATTGGATGGCACCGCCGTCAAAGTACTGATACACGGAGGCGTGCTGGTCTGCGGGGATCGAAAAAATGGAATAGGCATAGGCACCAATGAGCATAAAGCCCGCCTGGCCTAGAGAGAACAGGCCCGTAAACCCATTGAGCAGGTTCATCGACACACACACCAAGGCATAGATGGCACCTTTCTTCAGAACGGTAACCAGCATGATAGTGGTGGAGTTGCTGGGCAGGGCATTGTCCAGCAGGAACAGGAAGACATACAGGACCACCAGGCAGATCACCGCAATGAAGCTGCCAATTTTCTGATCGGTGGATTTCTTCGCTCTCGCTTGTAAACTTTTTCCCATAGCGCGCACCTCACACCTTATCCGTGGACTTCTCACCGAAGATGCCGGTGGGCTTCACCACGAGGATGACGATCAGCAGGACGAAGGTAAAGGCGTCGGAGAACACCGTCCAACCCAAGCCCTTGATGATGTTTTCACAGATGCCGATGATAAAGGCACCAATCACCGCGCCGGGGACCGAGCCGATCCCGCCGAACACCGCTGCCACGAACGCCTTCAGGCCAGGCATGGCGCCGGAGGTGGGGATGACGGAAGTGTAGTTGGTGAAGTAGAGCAGGGAGCCCACCGCTGCCAGCAGACAGCCGATGGCAAAGGTCATGCTGATCACGTTGTTGATCTTAATGCCCATGAGCTCACTGGTCTCAAAGTCCCGGGAGACTGCGCGCATGGCCATGCCCGTCTTGGTCTTCTTAATCATCGTCACCAGGATGAGGACGAGGATCACGGTAAGAATGGGCGTGATGATGGTGACCATCTTCGTGCTGGCAGAGCCAATCTGCACCTGCTCAGACAGGAAGGGAATGGAGGGATAGATCTGGGGCAGACCGCCGGTAAAGTACAGGGCACAGTTCTGCAGCAGATAGGACACACCGATGGCGGAAATCATAACCGACATCCGGGGGGCCGAGCGCAATGGTTTGTAGGCTACCTTCTCAATGATAACGCCCAAGATCACTGTCACCACAATCACAAGGATGATGGAGACATAGATGGGCAGAGAAGCGGTAGCGTAGACCATGATCAGGCCAGCCACCATGAACACGTCACCATGGGCAAAGTTGATCAGACGGAGAATTCCGTAGACCATGGTGTAGCCAATGGCAATCAGCGCGTACTGCCCGCCGACGGAAATACCGGAGAGCAAGTATGGCAAATTGTTGGACAAAAATTCAGACATACAGTCTCTTCTCCTTCTCTCGTAGTTTGGGGAGCGCATCGATCTGGCCCCCCAGATGGGTTAGGGGGCGCTGGGGGGAGGGATCGATACGTTCCCGGGTGAAAAAGGGGACAGAAACGAAGATTCTGTCGAACCCAAGGGCGGAAGCGTGGCGGGGGCACGCAGTTTACCCAATGAAAAACGGGGCTGTGGAGGATCTACAGGGATCAAGCAGTCTCATCGGAGGAGACGCCGGCAACCGTCTGCACGGTGACGAATTTCCAAGCTCCCTTTTCGGTATCGGCCTGCTTGATGAAGGCGCTGTCGCGGATGGCATCGCCCTGTTCATCGAAGGCAATGTCACCGGTGACGCCAGTGTAGGTCACCTGGGGCAGCGCGGCCATCACAGCAGCGGGATCGGTGGAACCAGCCAGCTTCAGGGCCTCCAGAGCCACGTAGTAAGCATCATAGCCCATGGCGGAGACGGCTGCGATGATGTCGTTGCCGCCGTTGTTGTTCAGGTTGTCAGAGTCGGAGTTGATGAACTCTTTGAAGCCAGCCTCGAACTCGGTGTCGCCGCCCTCAGCATAGAAGGTGGAGACATAGACATCCATGTCCTTACCCTGGGCAGCGGCCAGCACCATGTTGGAGTCCCAAGTGTCGGGGCCCAGCAGGGGGACGTTCACGCCCTGGGAGTAAGCCTGTTCCACAATCAGCTGTGCATAGCTGATGGAGGTGGGGGCGAAGATGACGTCAGCACCCTCGTTCTTGGCGGTGGTCATGTAGGAAGTGAAGTCAGAGTTGTTCTTGGGGAAGGACTCCTGGATGCAGGTCATGCCCAGCTCTTCCGCGGCCTGCTTGAAGTAGTTCATCAGACCCTGGTCATAGTCGTTGCCCAGCTGGCCCAGGCAGTAGACGGTGTCAGCACCCAGCTCGTCGTGGGCGAAGTTGGCCAAAACGGTGCCCTGGAAGGGATCCAGGAAGCAGATACGGAAGTAGTGGTCGTTACCCTCGGTGATCTGGGGGTTGGTGCAGGTCACGCCCATGGCAGGCACACCGGCTTCTCCGAAGGTATCAGAGGCAGCGATGGACACGCCGGAGCCGTAGGAACCCAGGACAATGGACACGTTCTGGGAGATCAGCTGGCTGGCAGCAGAGACGGCCTTGTCGTTGGAGGACTCGTTATCCACCACGCTCAGCTCAACCTTATAGGTTTTGTCGCCGATGGTCACCTCAGGGGTGATGGAGTTGGCATACTGCATGCCCAGATACTCCTGCTTGCCGCCGGCGCCATTGTCACCGGTGAGGGGCTCAAAGACGCCGATGACCACGGTGTCCCCGTCCGCAGTGGCGGTGGTTCCGCTGGTGTCGCCGGTGCCGCTGTCCGCTGCGGGGGTTCCGCAGGCGCACAGGCCTGCAGCCATACAGCCGGCCAGCAGGAGTGCAAGAATCTTCTTTTTCATAATGTTACCTCCTTTTGATTCACCGGATGTGTCCTTCCATTGTGGACGTATGTGCGCATCCGGCATTGTCCTTATAGTTTACACGAAACCACTGCATTTTGCAACATATTTTTTCGTATTTCATAGATGGCAGGATATTTTTGTTTCTTATGGTTTCCCGGTCTTCTCAACCCTCCATTTGAATGGTACTGCTACCGCCTCGGGTTTTTCGGATGACAATCTGACGATCTATGCGGTGTTTCAGCGCAGCGACATGGGAAATGATTCCCACCAATTTGTTGCCTTCCGTCAAGCTGCTCAAGGTCTCCACGGCCTGCTCCAAGGCCTCTTCATCTAGGGAACCGAAGCCTTCGTCCACAAAGAGGGCGTCCAGCTGGAGTCCACCGGCGACAGCCTGCATCTCGTCCGCCAGCCCCAGGGCCAGCGCCAAGGAGGCCTGAAAGGACTCTCCGCCAGAGAGGGTTTTTACACTGCGCTGTCCCCCCTCGTAATGGTCCACCACATCCAACTCCAACCCGCTGCGGGTGCGCTGGTCCTGGGCTTGACGGCGGCGGATCAGCTCATACCGTCCCCCCGTCATCGCCATGAGGCGTACATTGGCCCGGGCCAGAATGCGGTCAAACCAAGTCATTTGGACATAGGTTTCCAGGGTCACTTTGTCTTTCCCTGGCACGGCCCCGTTGGCAGTATGGGACAGGGCCCGGACCCATACCCACTGCTGCTGCACCTCCTGCCGCTCTTTCTCCAAACCGGTTAAGGCTTCCCAGGCCCGTTGGTTGTTGGTGTGTCGGGCCAAAAGGGTTTCAGTCTCTGTGCGAACCTGCTCCAGATCACCTCGAAGGGCTTGGGATTGTACGATGAGACGGGGCAAGTCCTCTTGGGGCATTTGCGCCAGCTGATCGGCCAGGGCCTTTGCCCGGGCGGTGGTTTCCGCCTTTTGCCGCCGGCAGGTTTCATAGGCTTCCCTGGCAGAGGCAACGGCCTGCTCCCCTTCCGCTTTTTGGCGGCGGCAGGCGGCAAGGGCTGCCTCTGCTTCGGTCCGGGTCGCAAAGGTTAGACGCGCTTCCTGGGTGCGAAGCTGCTCTTCCCGGGCGGCCAGCCGGCTGTTCAGGGCCGCGATCTCCCGCTCTGCCTGCAGAACGGTTTCCCGAACCCTTTGAAGGGCTTGGGTCACCACGGGAAGACGGGTGTGTGCCAAGGTCTTCTGTTCCTGCTTGCGCCCCAAGGCGGCACGGGCTGCCTCCAGGTCTTTCTCCTCTGCTTCCAGGGCCTGACGGGCCGCTGCCAGACCAGCAGGCAGCGACTCCCCTGGTTCCTCCCCGAAGAGTGCCATACTCTGGGTGGCCAATCCTTCCTGTGCTGCTATGTACCGGGCCCGGACTTGCCCTGCATAGTCGCTGGCCTGGCGGGCAGCATTTTCGGCCGCTTCCGTGGCGGTGCGTTGGCGGTCTAACGCCTCTCGGGTGGGGACCTCCTTCCTCGCCTGGGCTGGTTCGGGGTGATGGCGGGAGCCGCAAACTGGACAAGGCGCCCCCTCCTGGAGAAACCCCGCCAGGTAACCCGCCTGGCCGTCCAGAAACGCCCGCTCCATCTGGCTGTACGCCAGCCGAAGATGCTGGGCTTGCTCCACCGCTTGCAGGTAGTCCTGCTGCGCCGCTGCCATGCTGTTCTGCAAAGCAGCACAGTGGTTCCACTGGGTTTCCCACTGGTCCAAGGCAACTTTCCGGCCGGACAGCTCCCGGGCTTGCCCATCCAGAAGCTGGCTTTGCTGTTCCAATCCCTCTAACTGTGCCAAGGTATCTCGCAGCGCCGCCTCCTCCTGGCTTGTTTCTGCAGCGGTCTGTTCCCCCTCGGCCTTTTGCTGAACCAGTTGGGCAAGGCGGCGTTGGTCCTGCGCCTGCTCCTGCCGCAGTTGGTCGCAGGCCGCATAGTCCGGCAGTTCCTGTTCCCTGGAGGCAATCTCGACCGCCAAGGCCCGGTTTGCCTCCTCCAGCGGCTGCACCGCCTCCCAATGAGTCTGGGCTGCTTGCAGGGCCGGTCCCAGACCCTCCAGCTGCTTCTGGGTGGTCTCCCACTCCCGGTGGAGTGCTTCTCTGCTCTCCCCTTGCCCAATCCGACGGTCCAGGGCTTCTCCCTCCCGTTGTAGGGCTTCCTGCCGGGTCCGGAGCTGTGCAAGGGTTTCCGTCTCCCTGTGGAGCAGTCCCTCCAAGCAGGGAAGGATGGCGCCTTCCTCTCCCTGCAATGCTTCTTCCCAATCTGCCTGCGTCTCCGGCCCCGGCTGCACGCTTTGCCGGTGCTGGTCGATGGCCAGAGAAAGTTTTTCATAGGCCCCCTTCCACTGCGCGGCCTCTCGCCGGAGGGCCTCCTGAAGCTGCTGATAGGGCCCGGTATGAAAAATCTCCCGGAAGATTTTGCTCCGCTCCTCTGTTTTCGCTAAGAGCAGCTGGAGAAACTCCCCTTGCGCCAACATGGCCACCCGGGAAAATTGGGTTCGGTCCAGGCCCACAATCCCCTCTATGGCCTTGGTCACCTCCCGGGTTCCCGTGACGGGGGGCCGGCCATCGGGGTAGGTCAACTGGGCATCCGCCTTTTCTGTGACCCACTTGTCCCCCCGCTTAGCTGGGCGGAGGTACTCCGGGTTGCGACGAACCACATAGTCTGCCTGTTGGCAGCGGAAGGTGAGTTTCACATAGGTCGGTGTGTCCTTGGAAGCATAGGTGCTGCGGAGCATGGCAGCTTCCCGGTAGGGTCCGCTGGCCTCGCCATAGAGGGCAAAGGTAATGCCGTCAAACAGGGAGGTCTTCCCCGCTCCGGTTTCGCCGGTGATAAGGTACAGACCTCGGTCCCCCAACCGGGCAAAGTCCACCGTCACCGTTTCAGCATAAGGGCCGAAGGCGGACAGCGTTAACGTCAATGGTCTCATTGCGTACCCTCCCAAATGGTTTCCATCAGCTGCCGTACCAAGGCCTCCTGCTGGGGCGCCATAGGCTGGTTGTTTTGGAGCTGATAAAAGTCCTGGAACAGCTCCAAGGGGGTCTTTTCCTCTGGCCGTTCTGCGCCGGTGACTTCTGCCACGCCCTGCGTGCGGCGATTGTCGTAGGACAGCTTCATGAGGTTGGGATAAATCGTACGGAGTTTTCCCATCGCTTCGGGGACATCCTCCTCGTCGGTGAGAATGACATGGAGGTAGTCCTCCCGGTTGGTTCCCTGGTAAAAGGATTTCGCGGTCACTTCTTCATAGGCCCCTCGGATCTCCCGCAGGTCCCGGCGCGGGGTCAGAGGAAGGGCCTGTATCTCCACCTGCCCCTTCTCTTTCAAGGTGACCAAGGTGACCGACTTCTCATGCCCACACTCGGAGAAGGAATATTTCAGCGGGCTGCCGCTGTACCGCAGGGTGGGCCTTCCCACACTTTGGGGGCCGTGGAGATGCCCCAAAGCCACATAGTCAAACGCGGCAAACAAAGGGGCCGGAATTTGATCGACGCCCCCTACAGACCGCTCCTCCGATTCACAGGTCACCCCGCCTGTGACAAACTGGTGGGCCAAAAGAACGTTTCTCCGAGTCTTGTCCACCGCCCATTGCCCCAGCGCGTAGGACACCGCCTCTTCGTAGGAGGCAATGTCTGCCTCGGGGTTCCAATGGCGGACCAGGGCCGGCTTCAGGTACGGCAGGGCGTAAATGGCGACATCCCCATACTCGTCCTGGAGGAGAAACGGAGGCTGGGGCCCTTGATACTGGGCCGTCAGATGAATGCCCTCCCCTGCCAGGAGCCGGGTGGCAAAGGCCAACCGCTCCGGACTGTCATGGTTTCCAGAGATGGCAAAAACAGGAATCCCTCCGCCGGATAGCCGAGTGAGGAACCCGTCCAAAAGGGTCACCGCCTCGGCAGGCGGAACGGGCTTATCGTACAAATCCCCCGCCAGAAGAACGGCATCGACCTTTTCTTCCTCTGCCAGATCGACAATTTGCGTCAAAATAACCCGCTGATCTTCCAGCATGGAGAAGCCATTGACCCGCTTCCCCAGGTGAAGGTCAGAGAGATGGAGCAATTTCATCGCCAGTGCCTCCTTTTCACAAGAACATAAAAACGAGGCCAAGTCGCCTGGTTGGGAGACTTGACCTCGCTTGGATTATGGGGAAAGACACCCGTTACCGGGTGGCGATGACCTCGATCTCCACCAAGGCATCCTTGGGCAGGCGGGCCACGGCAAAGCAGGAGCGGGCAGGCTTATGATCCCCGAAATACTGGGCATAAATCTCGTTGAAGAGGGAGAAATCCTCCATATTGGACAGGTAGCAGGTGGTCTTCACCACGTCCTTCAACGTGAGGTTGGCAGACTTCAGGATAGAAATGATGTTCTCCAAGGCCTGGACGGTCTGAGCAGCCAGACTGTGCGCCATAGCGCCAGTGTCAGGGATGAGGCCCAGCTGACCGGAGAGGAAGATCAGCCCATTGGCTTCGATGGCCTGGGAATAGGGGCCGATGGCCTCAGGGGCCTTCTCAGTGTGCAGAATTTCCATCATAGTGAACGCGTCCTTTCTTTCTGATATCCATATTTTGCCGCGTCCTGAGGCCGCGCTCAGGACCCGTTTGTGTACTATGCCGTCTTATATTCCCTTAAATTTTACCCTACCTTTTCTTATGACGCAAGTACCTTTGTCTTTCCCAGAAAAACCTTGGCGAGAGATACAAAAACGTTCCGTTCTTCTCCCCTCCCCTTTTTCCAATTCTGACAAGAAATTTTCCGCTCCCAACACTCCCTCTCCCTTGCCTGCCTTGTTGCCCTATGCTAGAATAGAAACAATCCCTTCCCGATTGCGCCCGGCGGATCTCCAGATCCGCGGCCCGAGGGAAGCCCATCGACCAAAGACAGGAGTGATTACCATGGAATATACCTTTGGCCTCATCGGCAGCGGCAACATGGGGGGCGCCATCGCCCATGCCGTGAGTCAGACCACAAAAGCCGGTATTCTCGCGGACCACAACCCGCAGCGGGCCCAGAGCCTGGCAGAGGAGCTGGGTTTTGCCCACGGCACCAACGAAGTGGTCGCCCAAAACAGCCAATACCTCTTTCTCGGCGTAAAGCCCCATTTGATGGGGGCGATGTTGGCAGACATCCAGTCCGTCCTGGCTGCCCGCCAGGATGCGTTTGTCCTGGTTACCATGGCAGCGGGGCTGGCCATTGAACAGATCCAGCGCATGGCCGGGGGCCCTTATCCCGTCATTCGCATCATGCCCAACACCCCAGTGGCTGTGGGGCAGGGGGTGGTTTTGTATCACGCCAGTGAACAGGTCAGCCCGGAGCAGGTGGACCAGTTCCTTCAGCTCATGGAGAAGGCAGGCGGCCTCTATCCTTTGGAAGAATCCCTGATGGACGTGGGAGCCGCTGTCTCCGGCTGTGGTCCTGCCTATGCCTACTTGGTACTAGACGCCATGGCCGACGGAGGGGTGGCCTGTGGCTTGCCCCGCGCCGATGCGGTGCGCTTTGCCGCGCAAACCCTTCTGGGGGCAGCCCAGATGGTGCTGACCACCGGCAAGCACCCAGACCAGCTTAAAAATGAGGTGTGCAGCCCCGGCGGCAGCACCATCCAAGGGGTGCGCACCTTAGAGCAGAGGGCCGTCCGTGCCGCGATGATGGATGCTGTCATCGCGGCTTGCGACAAAAACGCAGCCCTTGGCAAGTAAAACTCCTTGTCAGACCATTTTTTTGAGAAAAAACGCACCGTGCCATCACGTCACGGTGCGTTTTTTCGTCTTTGGTGGGTCCGGGGGTGTTTCCGGCCAGTGGGGGGAGATCCATTTCTGCCAGAGGGTGGCCGCCAGCCACCCGCAAAACACTCCAGTCGCCACACCACCCAACACGTCGGTCAGGAAGTGCAGGTAAAGGTACATCCGGGAAAATCCAATGCCCCCTGCCAGGGCCAAGGCAGGCCACCGTCCCTTCCATCGATTGAGGAAGAGAACCGTCACCGCAGCGAAGGAGGCCGAGGTATGTCCCGAGGGGAAGGAGGGGTCCTGGGGTTCGGGCACCAAGAGCTGGACCATCTGATTCAAATCAAAGGGACGAACCCGATCCACCGCATTTTTTAGCAGGAGGTTACAAAGTACCAGGCTCAGGAGCAAAGCAATCAACACCTGTAAGCCGGTGCCCCGTTTGCCCCGCTGAAGCAGCAAGATGGCCACTGCCAACGCGATCCAGATGAGCCCGCCGTTGCCCAGGCTTGTGAGCACGGGCATCACTTCATCCCAAAACTCATTGTGGCAGTTGGTTTGAATCCAGTTGAGGATTCCCAATTCCGCCACAGACAGTGACGCCATGCCACCGCCTCCCTTCTATCGATGGAGTTGCGGTGCTATTTTAGCACAGGATGGGGGAAGACGCAAGGAAATCCCCACTTTTCCGATCGGGAAGCGCCAAAATCTCTGCGGTGATCCTCTCCGTAGCTGCCTGGGCAACGGAGAAATCCACATGGGGATGATACAGCTCCTCCAAGACATCATGGCAGGCTTTGGCCTGGGCCAGGTGCCCCATCCCCTCCGCCAACAACTCCTCGGCTACGCGGTCGGACAAGCGGAGGAAACTGCGCCCCTCTTGCCAGGCCTCTTTTTCCACCAGACTTTCCGTGCGGATGGTCCGATACCCGTGACTCTGCTGCCAAGGCCCTGTGACAAATGCCAGAGACAGTTGTGGGACCAGCAAATGCTCCAGGCGGGCAGGCTCCTCCGGGCAGGGGCAGGCGATCACATCGCACCCTCCGGCGAGAAACCCTTTGCGAAGATGCTCCAGCAGGATCCCAGCCAGGCCACCATCATCTTGGATCACATAGCCACGCTCACACAGCACCAGCACGGTTTTTTCCAGCAGCAACCGCCCCTGGCAAGTAGGGCCGCCTAGGAAACGCCGTTGTTCTTTCCCCGGTACTGCACCAGGGGATTTTAGCGTCTTTGCCAATAGGGCCATCGCCCGTTTCTCCGTTTTCTGAAGGGTTTCCTCCGTGTGGAGAGGGGTGGTTCCTCGGCGGCGGGCCTCCACGGCACCGGCAATCGCCCGATAGGCCTGTGGGTAGTAGGAGCGGTATGCCTGGACGGCGGCCACAATCTCCTGCCGCTGGGCGAACAGGGCCTTGCGGTCGTATCCCGCACCCAGGTCCACATAGTGGCCGGTGGCACCCACATACGTGGGGTCCATCACGTGGGGGGAAGTCCCGTCTACCACGGCAGCCCCCTTCCCCGGAATGTAGATTCCATCCAACGAATCTGGGTCACCGGAACAGAGGATGTACTCCACGCCATACCCCTCCGCCAGGGCCGCTTGGGCCACCTGGGTCATGAGCGTAGACTTGCCGCACCCTGCCCCGCCTTTCAGGCAATAAAAGGCCTGGAGTTTTCGCTGGTCCACCCACCGGTCATATAGGGAAACAAAACCACCTGCGGCATTGGCCCCTAGGAAAAATTGGATTTGCGTAACATCTGACATGTTGTAACCTCCCAGTCAAAGGATTGGTTTACTCCAGTGTACGCCGGAGGGGTTCCTTTGGACACCACCCCCTTGGGGGCTTATAGCCAGTCGTCGATCACCTCCCGCAAGGTGCAAGGGGTTACGCCCCCGCGCGCCAGCATCTGTGCCAAGGACAGGATTCGCTCTGGACGCACGGTAATATCCAGCACTTCCTCTCGCTCTCCAGTCTGGAGCATGGTGATGCAGACCCCATAACTTTCGCAAGAGACTGGAGGGGGAACGGTCCGCACCAAGATCCAGTACACACAAGTGGCTGGCCGGCCGATCTGGTTACTGAGATCGACCATGTCGTAAAACAGCTCTCTCATTCAATGTCTTCCTCCCAAATTTTATCATTTTGTAACCTTTTGTATTTTTATTGTAATGTCAAAAACTGCTCTTGGGAAGGATTTTCGTTCGTCGCCTTTCGACAGGGTCGAGCCATTGTTCCGTTTTGCCAAGAAATATAGGTGTTTTAGCGGATTTTTCCCATTACAAATGTCGAAAACTTCTCCCCTTCTTTCTGTATTTTTACATCTTTTCCGACGAGGCTTCCAGCATTTTCCACGTCGTGCACTGCCAGTCTCTCTCTGTCCGGCAAGGTTCGACAGCTTTCTGCCTCTGCCCCATCCTTTAGAACGATATGACTCAAAAATTTTTCTCTGACTCTTTCTGCATTTTTGGATTGACAAGGAGGGCAAGCTGTGGTAGTATAATTTTCGCATCTAACCGGGATCCCCTCCACACGGAGAGATGTCCGAGCGGTTTAAGGAGCTGGTCTTGAAAACCAGTGACCCGAAAGGGCCGTGGGTTCGAATCCCACTCTCTCCGCCAACTTTTATACAAAGCCGAACAATTCGGACTTGGAGAAGTACCCAAGTGGCCGAAGGGGCTCCCCTGCTAAGGGAGTAGGTCGGGTTGACCGGCGCGAGGGTTCAAATCCCTCCTTCTCCGCCAAAAGAAACACCCTTGAACGGTTTCGTTCAAGGGTGTTTTCTATCATTTCTAAATCTAGCCCATATCCCGGAACGGCATCCCGATCCCTTCCCAATTGGAAAGGAGTTCTTCTCTCATGGATGGTCTCACGCCCATACAAGCCCAGCTCTTTGCCCTGCAAGATCTCGACTATCGCACCTTCCACTGCAAGCTGATGCCCACGGTAGACCCGGAGCGGGTGATCGGGGTCCGCACCCCTCAAATCCGTCAGCTGGCCAAACAGCTGTCTGGCACCCCGGAGGGCGAAGCGTTTCTGCAGGCACTCCCCCACCGGTACTATGAAGAGAACAATCTCCACGGCGCCCTGCTCTCTCTGGGGAAGTCCTACTCCTGGGTGTTGGAGGGGGTAAACGCTTTTCTGCCCTATGTAGACAACTGGGCCACCTGTGACCTGCTTTCCCCCAAGGTGTTCCGCAAGCACTTACCAGAGCTGCGGGAGGAGATCCCCCGCTGGCTGGCAAATCCCCACCCCTATACCGTCCGTTTTGGCCTGGGGATGCTGCTGTCCTTTTACTGGGGGAGCGACTTCCAGAGGGAGTACTTAGACTGGGCCGCGGCTCTGCAGCGGGAGGAGTACTATGTCAAGATGATGGTGGCCTGGTACTTCGCCACTGCCTTGGCCAAGGAGTATGCGGTGACCCTTCCCTACCTCCAAGCCCACCGCCTGGATCCCTGGACCCACAACAAGGCCATTCAGAAGGCCGTGGAAAGTACCCGGGTTTCTCCAGAGCACAAGGCGTACCTCCGCACCTTGAAAGTGAAATCTCCCCCACAACCCGCCCTGTGAGAAAGGATGTGTCCCTATGCGCGCCTATACCTATGTTTCCCCCGGTACCCTTGCCTGGATGGACAAGCCGAAGCCTGTCCTCCAACATCCTCGGGACACCATCGTCCGCGTGACCTTGGCCAGCATCTGCACCAGTGACCTGCATATTAAACACGGCGCTGTCCCCCGGGCGGTTCCAGGCATCACCCTGGGACATGAAATGGTGGGCATCGTAGAAGAGGTGGGCTCTGCCATTTCCCACCTTCACCCCGGCGATCGGGTTGCCGTCAATGTGGAGACCTTCTGCGGGGACTGCTTCTTCTGCCGCCACGGGTATGTGAACAACTGTACCGATCCCAACGGCGGCTGGGCCCTGGGTTGCCGGATCGATGGCGGTCAAGCAGAGTATGTCCGGGTGCCGTATGCCGACCAAGGGCTCACGAAAATCCCGGATGGGGTGTCGGATCGGCAGGCCCTTTTCGCCGGGGACTTGTTGGCCACCGGTTTCTGGGCCACCAGGATCTCCCACATTACGCAAGAGGACACGGTTCTCCTTCTAGGTGCCGGGCCCACAGGGTTGTGTACCCTCCAGTGTATCTTGTTAAAACAGCCCAAGGGCGTCATTGTCTGTGAAAAGTCCCCCCAACGCCGGGATTTTGTTCGACAGCACTACCCGCAGGTTATGGTCACTTCCCCGGAGGAAGTGCTTCCCTTTACCCTATCCCATACGGAGCACGGGGGCGCTGATGTGGTCATAGAAGCCGCTGGCGGGGAGGATACCTTTTCCCTGGCCTGGCAGTGCGCCCGCCCCAATGCCCTGGTCACCATTGTGGCGATGTATGACACGCCCCAGATCCTTCCGCTCCCGGAGATGTACGGGAAAAACCTCACCTTCCAGACAGGCGGGGTGGATGGCTGTGATGTTCCTGAAATCCTCGCACTCCTGGCCCAGGGAAAGCTCGACACCACGCCCCTCATTACCCACACCTTCCCCTTGGAAGACATCGAGGCCGCTTACACTCTCTTTGAACATCACCTAGACGGTGTCATCAAAGTGGCCATTGTTCCGTAAGTGGAAACAACACAGTCCGTCCCCAGAGGGGACGGACTGTGCTTTCTGTTGGGGGAACATCCCCCTACTCAGCGGTCGAAGGCCGGGTTGGTATAATACACGTTTTTCTGGTCCAGCTGTTCCCGCACCTGCTGAATGGCGCTGCCAAAACGCTGGAAGTGGACGATCTCCCGCTCCCGGAGGAAGCGGATCACGTCGGTGACGTCAGGGTCATCCTTGGCCAGGCGGAGGATGTTGTCGTAGGTCACCCGGGCCTTCTGCTCGGCGGCCATATCCTCGGTGAGGTCACAGATGGGATCGCCCTTTACCCCAATGGAGGCAGCCGACCAGGGGAATCCCGAGGCTGCCGTGGGATAAATCCCCGCAGTGTGGTCCACAAAGTAGGAGGCAAACCCAGGGTTATTCTGGATCTGGTCGTCGGTGAGGTTCCGGGTCAACTGGTGAACAATGGCGGCAATCATCTCTAAGTGGCCCAGTTCCTCGGTGCCGATGTCTGTGAGCAGAGCCTGCACCGCCGGATAGGGCATGGCATACCGCTGAGAGAGGTACCGCAGGGAAGCCCCCAGCTCCCCGTCCGGCCCACCGGAGTGCATCAGGAGAGGATGTTGCCCTCGCAGTTTCCCTCCTCAGAGGGAAAACCGATATGTCAGACGGACAACCCGATTGGCCCGGTCCCATACGCAGCGGGCTAGAATGCCCTGGGCAGCGCGATGTTTGGCTTGGATGTCTGTCTCTGGATCCTCTAAGGTGGACAGCACCTGTTCCCAACGCCTCCCGTCCGGTTCTGGTTCTCCTGCCTCCCAATCATCCAGTTTTTGTTGGAGCGCCGCTTCCTGGGCCTCCAGCTCCTTTTTGGCCACTTGGTACTCTGCCAGGCTCTCCACCCCACAGAGGAAGGCCTGACGCAGCCGTTGGATTTTCGTTGCCACCGCGACCTTCTCTCGTACAAGGTCCTGGTGTTCCCTGACTCGATCCGTCGGCACTGGGCACATGCTGAGCCCCTTTGCCAAGGCACTATCCGCCCGAAGGCGGTCCATCACCGCACGCGCTAAGACCTCTGCCCTCACATGTTGGGAGCAGGTGCACCTTCCTTTGGCATACCCGCCACACCGGAGGTAATGGGGCTGCACAAACACCAATCCCCTACCACAGGCAGCACAGGTGGCCAGTCCTGCCAGCCAGTGCTTTCGGTCCCCCCAAGGCCGGGCATGTCGGGGCGTACAGTGAGTGTAGGCCGCCAGCCGTTCCGCTGCTGCTTGGAAGGTCTCCTGAGAAACCAGGGGTAGGTGGGCCCCCTCCACCTCCAACGGGGTTCCCTGTCCCCGTCCCTCGGGGTGCCATCGGAGGGTCCCCAGATAGACCGGGTTGGTCAGGATATACTTCACCCGCCGGCTGTCGAAAGGATTGCCCCGGTGGGTGAGCACCCCCAGCTGCCGGGTCCACCGGGCCAAGGCGGCCATGGACTCCCCTGCCAAAAAGCGCTGATACAGGGCTTGCACCACCCTGGCTTCCTCCTCCACCGGTACCAGGGTGTGCCCCTCTACTCGGTAGCCAAAGGGGGGCGCCGTTTGCAGCTCCCCCCGGCGGGCCTTTTCCACCATGCCCTTGCGCACCTCGTCGGCCAGGTTGATGGAGTAGTACTCCGCCATGGCCTCCAGCATGGCCTCTAGGATCAGGCCCATCCGGTCGTCCTCTAGGTGCTCGGTGATGCTGATCACCTGTACCCCGCACTGCCGGCGGAGGAGGGATTTGTAGACAATGCTGTCCTCCCGATTCCGGGCAAACCGGTCAAACTTATGGACGAGAATGGCTGTAAAGGGAGGTGGCTTTCCTTTGGCTGCGGCGATCATGGCCATGAAGGCCGGCCGGGTCTCCGCCCGCCGTCCAGAGATCCCCGCGTCCACATAGACGTGGGCAGGATCGATGCTATAGCCGTGCTGCCTGGCATACCCCTCCAAGGCCCGCCGCTGGGCCTCCGGGGAGTACTCCGTCTGCTCCTCGGTGGACACCCGGATGTAGCAAGCCGCCTGCTGTTTCGTTTCCATCGCGCGCCTCCTTTCCCTCCACTGTATGCAGAACCTGGCAAGGACAGGCTCCTCGGTGCATATCTTATGCCGAGGAGGGAAAGACATGAAGGAACCCATCCGGGCAGAAAGCCAGCTTCTAGTCGGCGGCACACTGACCTCTACAGAGGCCCTGGACCGATCCCAGCGCACCTGTTTGGCCTACTGGCTGAAGGAGACCTACCTCAACGAACTGTGCCGGGGAAAAGCCACCGTCCAGACAGCAGCCTCCCGACAGAATCATACGTCAACTGAAAACAGGAAGAACTAAAAATGCCCCCGGCAAAGTATGTTTGCCGGGGGCATCTTCTGTGTGCAAGCGGGAAAACAGGCCTAACCTTTCACTGGGCCGCCAAATAGGCCGCCGTCCGCACTGCCACATTTTCCTGCAGGTTCCGATAGAAGAACTGGTAGTCATACAAATGGTACACTCCGTCTGGGAAGAGGGAATTGCTGTACGCCGCCGGGTCCACATCAGTGACCCGCAGAGTTCCCCGGTCGGGGTCCAGATAGGCCCCGGTAAACTGAGGCACTTCCGTCTCAATCTCCCCGTCGTAGTTGGTGAAGCAGGCCCCTTGGTTCAGGGACTTGTCCGCCGGGGTGCTGTCGGTTTTCCAGTTCAAGGGGTTGATGGCCAGGGCCTGGGTGCCCGCAGGCACCACCAGGGATTCGGTGATCCCCTCCGCCTCGGTGTTGAAGGAGATGATGACACCGGTGTCGTCCTCTCCCTGGGCCATCTGCAGGTGGGGGTACTGGTTCAGGTCCTCCTCCGTCACCGGCCAGCCGATGCAGTAAGCGGCCACCAGCAGGTCTTGGTAGGACGCTTCGTCAAAATAGTCCTCCAACAGCCGCAGCATCATTTGGGACCCCTGGGAGAACCCCGCCAGGATCAGCGGCCGGCCGTCGTTGACCTCCGACATGTAGTAGGTAAACGCGTCCGACACGTCCTGGTAGGCCAGGTCCAAATAGGCCTCCTGTTCCTCTGCCGTCATGGAGTATACCGGGAAGGTCACCTGCCGGTAGTAGGGGGCATAGAGGGTGGCGGTGTCCTCGTAAATCCCCCGTTCCATGTTCAGGGCCCCTACGAACGCCGATTTGGTCTCGGTGTCCTCCAGGGACATGTTGTAGTTCCCGTTATCTCCCATATCCACTGTGGGGCAGATGAGAAAGACGTCCACGTCTTTCCCGGCGCCCTCGGCATAGTAGGCCCAGTTGGCGCTGTCGCTGTAGTCCACCGGGACGGTGTCTGTGGCAGACTGGGTGGTGTCTTGCGGAGTCTCCCCGGTGCTCTGCTCGGTCTCCCCCTGACAGCCAGCCAGAAGGGTGAGGAGCAGTGCCAATGTCAAACACAGGGCCCATCCTTTTTTGCACAGTTGTTTCATGCTTGTATCTCCTTCCTGTTTCATTCGATGGTTCGAATCTGGGTTAGGTCCCCACTGCATAGCTTCTCCAGGTTGCGGAAAATCTTCTCTGTCGGCCAATCCCACCATTTCAGGTCCAGAAGGTAGGCCGTGAGGTCGGGATCAAACCGAGGCCGGATCACCCGGCAGGGGTTGCCCCCGGCGATGACGTAAGGGGGAAGGTCCCGGCTCACCACGGAGTTGGCTGCCACGATAGCCCCGTCTCCAATGTGAACCCCTGGGAGCACCGTGACGTTCTGGCCGATCCACACGTCGTTGCCCACCACCGTGTCCCCCTTAAAGGGGAGCTGTTCCAGGGTGGGAGTTACCTTCTCCCATCCGTGGCCCATGAGGTTGAAGGGGTAGGTGGTGACGCTGTTCATCCGGTGGTTGGCCCCGTTCATCACAAACTCAATGCCCCGGGCAATGGCGCAGAACTTGCCGATGATGAGCTTGTCCCCCAGGAAGGGATAGTGATGGGTGACATGGTCCTGAAACTGCTCCGGACCGTCGATATCATCGTAGTAGGTGTACTCCCCCACCTGGATATTGGGTCGGGTGATGACGTTTTTCAAAAAACAGACCTGTTTGACCGCCTCGTTGGGGTAGACGGCGTTGGGGTCTGGCCCGTACGATGGATGTTGTTTCAAGGGTTGGGCGCTCCTTTCAGCAGGGCCAGGATCTCCTGGGCATTGGTATCCGGCTTCACCTTGGGCAGGGCAGCGGTGATGATCCCCTGCTCATCAATGACATAGGTGGACCGAACGGTACCCATGGACACCTTGCCGTAGAGTTTCTTCTCCTTCCACACATCATAGGCCTGGATCACCTGGGTCTCCGGGTCGGCCAGAAGCAGGAAAGGCAGGTCGTGCTTGGCGGCAAACTTCTGATGGGAGGCCACAGAGTCCTTGCTCACCCCGATGACCTCCACCCCCAGAGCCTGAAACTGGCCGTAGGCTGCCCCAAAGGCACAGGCCTGGCGGGTGCAGCCAGGGGTGTTGTCCCGGGGATAGAAATACAGGACCACCTTCTTGCCCAAAAAGTCCGACAGGGAGACGGGGTTCCCGTCCTTGTCCGGCAGGGTAAAGTCCGGCGCTTTGGTACCAACTTCTAACATGGCTTCATGCCTCCTTACAAAATACATAGGTCGTCTCATCGGACCGGTCCCGCTGGAACCGGTAGCCCAAGGGGGACAGGGATTGCATAACCTCCGGCTCTTCCGCGCCCTGCTGGGCCAGGCAGCGGACCATCTCCCCCCGGGCCATCTTACACAGGGTGCCCTTCTCCACCACCTTCCCCTGGCGGACCTCCCCAAAGATGCAGGTGATCAGCCGGGTGCCTGGTTTTGGATGGGCGGCGATACACCGGCTGTACTCCTGGGAGGCCAGGTTCACCACGGTGTCACTCTCCTCCCACAGGGCCTGGGCCAGGGTATCTCCCCAGTAGGCATACAGGTCCTTTTTCCCTGCTACGGAGAGCTTGGCCCCCATCTCCAACCGATATGCAACCACCCCGTCAAAGGGGCGCAACAATCCGTAGAACCCAGAGAGGATCCGCAGGTGCCCCTCCAGGTAGTCCAGTTCTTCCTGGGTCAGCACCCCCGGGGCCAAGTACTGGTACTGGATCCCCTCGTAGGCCATCACCGCCGGGGTCAGACGGCGCTCCAGGTCCATGGTCTCCAGACGGGCCACATTTTGGGCCGCGATCCGGTCACTGCACTTCCACAGGGCCTGGAGTTCCGCCGGGGACATAGCGCGAAGGGCCGCCAGAATCTCCCGGGTTTGGGGCAGAAAGCGAGGCAGGCTGTGGCATGGGAAACTGTCGGTGTCCTCCCGCATTTTCTTGGCGGGGGAAATGATCAGACGCACAGGCTCACCCCTTTCCAAAGGGCCCAATTTGACCCAATTGCGCCAGAATTTCTTGGTCTGCTGGGCAGAAGGGATAGGACTGGGCCTCCTGCCACGTCATCCACCGGAGGTCTGCATGCTCCAACCGCTGGGGCTCCTCCCCGGTGAGAGACGCGGCAAACAGGGTCAGGTGGATGGTGAGGTCCGGGTAGGCATGGGTGAGTTCCAACACCGGGCGGTCAACCGACACCGTCACCCCCAGCTCCTCCTGGCATTCCCGGACCAAAGCCTGGGGTTTCGTCTCCCCCGGCTCTACTTTGCCTCCTACAAACTCCCACAGCAACCCCCTGGCCTTGTGGGCCGGCCGCTGGCAGGCCAGGAATTTCTCCCCCCGTAGGAGGAGGGCCGCCACCACTTCTATGGGCACAGAGTGTCCCCCCTCCCCTTTCGTTGGATTGCCTCCGCCAGGTCGGCAATCCCAGGGTCCAGCACTGCCAGGGTGATGTCCATGGGGTGGTCCTGAGCAAAGCGCGCCATAGCGTCCAGCGCAATCTCCAAGGCCTCCTGTTTGGGGTAGCCATAAATGCCTGCGGAGATCAGGGGGAAGGCGATGGACCGGCACCCCTGGTCCCAGGCCAGGCGGAGGGAAGTGTCATAACAGCTGCGGAGCAGCTTTGCCTCCCCCTGGCTGCCCCCGTGCCAGATGGGTCCCACAGTGTGGATGATATACTTGGCCGGAAGGGCAAAGCCCGGCGTGAGCACCGCCTGCCCTGTGGGACAGCCCCCGATGGCCCGGCAGGCCCGGTCCAGCTCCCCATAGCCGGCGGCGGCAAAGATGGCCCCGCACACCCCGCCTCCCGGGGCCAGGGCAGTGTTGGCGGCGTTGACGATGGCGTCCACTGGCAAACGGGTGAGGTCCCCCACCACAACAGAAACGGGCATAAAAAGCCCTCCTTTCCCTGGATTTCTCTGGCCACAGTATACCCGGGGCGGGGAGGTTTGTCAACGAGGGCAGCAAGGCGTGGAAGGGCCTAGTGCTACCGGTACCTATGGTTAAGTTTCCTACGCCGGGGTTTAACGATAGCTCCATTGTGCGATCCGATTCTCTCTGGTATGATGGGCTCACAAAACGACGGAGGTGACCCATGAAGATCAACCAAATCATTCGTCAAAGGCGTCGGGAATTATCCCTAACGCAAGAGCAAGTCGCAGCGTACCTGGGTGTGTCTACACCTGCGGTCAACAAGTGGGAAAAAGGGAGCACCTACCCCGACATCACCCTGCTGCCCGCCCTGGCTAGGCTGCTGCGCACCGACCTGAACACCCTGCTGTCCTTTCAGGAGGATCTGTCTGACGTGGAAATCGAAACCTTTGTGGACCATCTGGATCAGATGGTCCAGGAACAGGGGTACCAAGCCGCCTTCCAGGCCGCCTGGGACAAGGTCCAGGAATACCCCACGTGCGAGGCCCTGCTGTACTCCGCCGCGCTCTATCTGGAGGGCGCCCTGTCCCTGTACCCAGTCCAACAGCCCGAGGAGTACCAGACCACCTTAGAAACATGGTATCAGCGGTTGGCCCGCAGTGACACCCAGGAAATCAGGGACACTGCCGTCGGCATGCTGATTTCCTACGCGCGCAACCGCGGGGAATTCTCCAAAGCAGAGGAGCTCATCCAAACGCTCCCAGATTCCCCCATCGACAAGGAGGAGCAGTTGGCCATTCTCTACCAGCGCCAGGGGAAATACGAGCAGGCACAGGGGATTTGGGAACACCGCATCTTACACGGGGTCACAGAGATCCAAACGGCATTGATAAACAAGCTGGAATGGGCCCTACTGCAAAAGCGCCCGCAAGAGGCGGAGGCCCTGGCAGACTTGTACGAAACCGTAACCTCCCTTTTCTGCTTCCCCGGTTGGATGCGCTACAACGCCCGCCTGCAGATCGCCTTAGACGCGCAGGATGGCGATGCCTGCTTCGCCATCCTCTCCCAGATGCTGCCTGCCATGAAAGAGACATGGGATCCCCAGACACATCCCCTGTACGCCAGCGCAGACGACGCCGGCGGATCCACCTTCCTGTCCAGCAGGCTAGCAGACACGTTTTGTTTCGAACTGTCCACTCACGAGGAATATGCCTTTCTCCGTGACCGGGCCGATTTTAACGCACTTATGGAAACGGTTGACCATCGGTCCTAGGCACGGCGTGTTTTCCAAAGGGGTAGAAAAGCCAGGGGCGGCAGCACATTTGCTGCCGTCCCTGGCTTGCTCCACTTTGATTTTAGAACCATGGCGAAAGGGCTTCAGACAATGGCCTGCGCGGCCTGCTTTTGGGCAAACTCCCGGGCAAACACGGCGGCCCCCAGGGCCCCCATCACCTGGGGGTTCCCCAGGACTTGGACCGATTGGTGAAGGGACTGACTGAGGGCATCCACCAACGCCCCGTTGAGAGCTCCACCCCCGGTCATCACCACCTGGGGTTCCACACCCACCCGGCCGGCCATGCCCACGATGCGGGTGGCGATGGAGTGGATGGCCCCAGCGGCCACATTGGCCTGGGACACCCCGGCGGCCAGGTGGGAAATCACCTCAGACTCGGCAAACACGGTGCACAGGTTGCTGATGGACACCGGCGCCTCCCCTGCCCGCGCCAGCTGGGCCAGGGATTGGATGGGGCAGTCCAGCACCCGGGCCATCACCTCCAGGAACCGGCCGGTGCCGGCGGCGCACTTGTCGTTCATG
>OLQU01000593.1_pt1 | contig 29784 bp, 19 predicted proteins | sample 1672271 | NCBI WGS metagenome assembly OLQU01 (sample SAMEA3136666, study PRJEB25190) | human gut metagenome | biome: human gut; feature: human-associated habitat; material: faeces | place: Austria | collected 2013 | reverse complement strand
CGCAGACGCGCCCCCAAGCTGCTCTTCCCCCAAGATTCCGTGAAGAACCAAAAAATTTCGCCGCAGGGAAATTTTTTTCTCTGCGGCGATGATTGTATGCAATCAGGTTACATTGTGTAGGTTACTTCGCAATGAAGTTCACCAGACGACCCGGCACGAAGATGACCTTCGTCACAGTCTTGCCCGCGAGGATCTTCTGGATTTCCGGCAGCTGCTGGAGTTCCGTCTCCGCACGTTCCTTCGTCATGTCGGCGGGAATCATCACGCGGCCGCGAACCTTGCCGCAGACCTGCACGGCGATTTCGATTTCCGACTTCACCAGCGCGTCTTCGTCCCACGTCGGCCACTTCTGATACGTCATCGTGCCGCCGAAGTCCTGATTCTCCCACATTTCTTCCGTGATGTGCGGCGCAACGGGGTTGAGCAGCAGGAGCAGGGTTTTGAGTTCCCCACGCGTCACGCTGCCGGCGGAAACCATCTCATTCACCAGCGTCATCATCTGCGCGATGGCGGTGTTGTACTTCATGGCCTCGTAGTCCAGCGAAACCTTCTTAATCGTCTCATGCATGAGCGCGTTCAGCTTCTCGCTGTACCCCTCGTCGGGTGTCACGTTCTCCTGCAAGCGCCACACACGGTCAAGGAAGCGGCGGCAGCCCTTCGCGCTTTGCGTGCTCCACGGAATCGCCTGATCGAACGCGCCCATGAACATCTCGTACACGCGGAAAGCGTCCGCGCCGATTTCATCAATGATATCATCCGGGTTGACGACGTTGCCGCGCGACTTGGACATCTTCTCGCCGTTCTCGCCCAGAATCATGCCGTGGCTGGTGCGCTTCTGGTAGGGTTCAGGCGCGGGAATCACGCCAATGTCATGCAGGAACAGATGCCAGAAACGGCTGTACAGCAGATGCAGGGTCGTGTGCTCCATGCCGCCGTTGTACCAGTCCACGGGCAGCCAATAGCGAAGCGCTTCGGGCGAGGCAATGGCTGTTTCGCAGTGCGGGTCGCAGTAGCGCATGAAGTACCAGCTTGACCCTGCCCACTGGGGCATGGTGTCGGTTTCGCGCGTCGCCGGGCCGCCGCAGCACGGGCAGGTGGTGTTCACCCAGTCATGCATGACGGACAGGGGGGATTCGCCGGAATCGGTCGGCTCGTAGTTGTCCACCATCGGCAGCGTCACAGGGAGCTGATCTTCCGGCACAGCCACCATGCCGCACTTGTCGCAGTGCACAATCGGGATGGGTTCACCCCAGTAGCGCTGGCGGCTGAACACCCAGTCGCGGAGCTTGTAGTTGACCTTCTTCTCGCCCAGCCCGTTCTTCTCCAGATACTCAATGATCGCTTCCTTCGCCTGCGCGACCTTCATGCCATCAAGGAAGCCGGAATTGACCATCACGCCGTCCTGAATATCGGTATACGCTGCTTCCTCAATATTGCCGCCCGCGACGACCTCAATCATCGGGATGCCGAACTTATGCGCGAACTCCCAGTCACGGGTGTCGTGCGCCGGAACAGCCATGATTGCGCCCGTGCCGTAGGTCATCAGCACATAGTCGCTCAGCCAAATCGGGATTTCCTTGCCGTTGACGGGGTTGACGGCGCGGACACCCTCAATCTGCACGCCCGTCTTGTCCTTCGCCAGCTCGGCGCGCTCAAAATCGCTCTTCTTCGCGGCTTCCGCGCGGTACGCCATGCACGCATCGTAGTTGGTGATTTGGTCTTTCAGCTTGTCAATCAGCGGATGCTCAGGGGACAAGACCATGTACGTCGCGCCGAAGAGCGTATCCGGGCGCGTGGTGAAAACGCGCACCTTCTCGCCCGGCACGGTCAGGGAAAAATCCACTTCCGCGCCGACACTGCGGCCAATCCAGTTGCGCTGCTGCACCTTCACCTTGTCGATGAAGTCCACCGTGTCCAAGCCGTCGAGCAGCTTCTGGGCATAGGCGGTAATCTTCAGCATCCACTGCTTCTTGACCTTGCGGATGACCTGCGTGCCGCAGCGCTCGCACACGCCGCCCACAACTTCCTCATTCGCCAGACCGCACTTGCAGCTGGGGCACCAGTTAATCGGCATTTCGGACTTATACGCCAGCCCGTGCTTGAACAGCTGAAGGAAAATCCACTGCGTCCAGCGGTAGTAGGACGGATCGGTGGTGTTGACCTCGCGGGAATAGTCGAAGGAGAAGCCGATTTTCTGCAATTGCTCGCGGAAGTGGTCGATGTTCTTCTTCGTTACGATGGCGGGGTGAACCTTGTTCTTGATGGCGTAGTTCTCCGTCGGCAGACCGAAGGCGTCCCAGCCGATGGGGAAAAGGACATTGCAGCCCTCCATGCGGCGCTTGCGGGCGATGATGTCCATCGCGGTATTGGAGCGCGGATGGCCGACGTGCAGCCCCTGTCCCGACGGATACGGGAACTCAATCAGGCCGTAGAATTTCGGCATGGTGTAGTCGTTCTTCGCCTCGAAAACGTGACTGTCCGCCCAGCGCTTCTGCCACTTCGGCTCGATGGCTTTGGGGTCATAGGGTTTGAATTCCATGATGCTTCCTCCCTGCTTTTCTCGGACGGAACAAAAAAACGTTCCGCCCCTGCAAATTCTGCAAAGACGAAACGGATGTTTCGCGGTACCACTCTGCTTGTCCGGACGTGCCGAACCTCTCTTGCGCGTAACGTGCGCCATTCGCCGAACCCTTCGTCCGGTTTGCGCTCCGGGGCGAGCGGCTGACAGGCGTCTGACCGCGCTTCCACCAGCACGCGGCTCTCTGGAACAGACGGAACTTCCAGCGTTCCCCTTCATTGCGGGACAAGGTCAGTATAATGCTTTTTGCGGGCGTTGTCAAGGGTTTCGGTCTTTGCTTTTTCGGTGTTTTTACGCGCAGAATGGTTCGCTTCAGCCGAATTTTGTGCTATACTGTTAGCAATTATGCTGCGGCAAGGAGGAAAGGCGTTATGCACCTGATTATCCCCAAGAATTACAATCCCGTGCTGAACCTGCGGGATACGGAAATCGCCATCAAACTGGTCAAGGATTTTTTCGAGACGGAGTTAGCTCGCGCGCTGAACCTGACCCGTGTGTCCGCGCCGATTATGGTCACGCCCGGCAGCGGTCTGAACGACAACCTGAACGGCGTCGAACGACCGGTATCCTTTGACATTCTTGAAACCGGTGAAACGGCGGAAATCGTCCATTCGCTGGCGAAATGGAAGCGTCAGGCGCTCAAAACGTACGGATTCCAGCCCGGTGAAGGGCTGTACACGGACATGAACGCCATCCGCCGCGACGAAACGACCGACAACATCCACTCGATTTTCGTCGACCAGTGGGACTGGGAGAAAATCATCACCCCTAAGCAGCGCACGATGGAGACGCTGCAAGCGACCGTCCGCGCGATTTACCTCACCCTGCGCAAGACGGAGGGCTTCGTCTGCGCGCATTATCCGCACATCAAACCCGAACTGCCCGACGACATCACGTTCGTCTCGTCGCAGGAATTGGAGGATTTGTATCCCGACCTGCCGCCGAAGGAACGCGAATACCGGGCGGTACGCGAATACGGCGCTGTGTTCCTGACGGGCATCGGCGGTGCTCTGCGTTCCGGACAGATGCACGACGGCCGCGCCCCGGACTACGACGACTGGTCACTCAACGGTGACATTCTGCTCTACGATCCGCTGCTGGACATTGCGCTGGAAGTGTCGAGCATGGGCATCCGCGTTGACCCGGACGCGCTGCGCCGTCAGCTGGCGATTCGCGGCTGCGAGGAGCGCGCGGAGCTGCCATTCCAGAAGGCGCTGCTCAACGGCGAGCTGCCCCAGACGATGGGCGGCGGCATCGGGCAGAGCCGCATGTGCGTCTACCTGCTGCGCAAAGCGCATGTGGGCGAGGTGCAGGCGAGCCTGTGGCCGCAGGACGTGCAGGACGCGTGCAGGAAGGCAAATATTCAGCTGCTGTAAGCAAAGCAATGAGGGCAAGCCTGAAATGCGGCTTGCCCCCTGTTTTATTATCCCGTATGAAATTGCCCCGTCATGCAGAGACTCACGCCGCTGCCCCATCTGCTTCATACTGCACGATCCACCGCCGAAGTGTTTCCTGACTTACGCCTGCCTCTGCTGCTGCGTCACGCATGCTTTTCTTTCTGAATTTGCCTTTTGCTGATATCCCATAAAATGCTCCCTCCATGATTGACAGTTTGGTTTTTTTACTGTCTCTCATAGAGGGAGCATATCACATTCCCCAGCAGTGTCTTCATGTCCGCGCAGGGAAGCGTTCACTCCCCTGCGCGGACGTTTTTGATTGGCTTATACTATTCCCAAATGAGAATTCGCGGCGCAAGCAGATGGCGCAGGTGAATTCGGAAATAGTATTACTTCTTTTCCGTACCCATCGCGCCCGTCATCAGGACAGCACCCGAAATCACGGCGAGCAGCATCAGGATGAAGGAGAGGATGAACGGAACGCCCAGCGCACCGATGGTGGACGTGCCGCCGAAAATCAGCACGAGGTCATCCATGCGGAAGTTGATTTCCGTCACCAGATAACGGAACCACGCAACCAGTGTGCACGCCAGACCAGCCGCCGCCAGCAGACCAATCTTCTTCACGCCCGCGACGAGGTAGCACACTGCCGACACGAGGAGCAGCACCAGCACAACCGCGTCGAAGTTCATCTTCGTGGTCGCAGCCGTGTCAATGACGATGTAGAAGATAGCCGCCAGCACCGCAATCACCGCTGCGACAATCGAAACCGTCTTGCGGTCAGCGGACGCCGCCTTCTTCTTGACGTCCATGAAGTAGGACACCAGCATCGCGAGACCGAAGAGCGCTGTCAGCACAATCAGCACGATGCGCGCAATCAGCATGTCCGTCTCGACCCAAGACGTCGTGTGGACGACGTGGCTGGTTTCGTTCATGCCGTTCATAGCGGCAGAGTTCGCGTAGGTATAGAGGAAGTTCTTCGCCGAAGTGCGGAGGTTGTTCAGCAGCTTGCCGTCTTCCGCCGCCCAGCCTTCAATCTTCGACACCAGCCAGTCGCCGGAGGACAGCCAAGTGTCATTGCCCGCTTCCAGACCGATGGAAACGTCCATCCAGTTGCGGTTCGCCATAACAGCGTCCGTCAGCGTCACGCCGACGAAGCCCCATTCCTTGCGCAGAACTTCGTTGCAAAGTCCGCTGTGCGCGCCCGCCCAGCGCGTGCCGATACGGTTGAAGGAGGTCATGGCGGCGTTCGCACCGCCCTCTTCCACCGCGTACTGGAAGCCCTTCAGGTAGATTTCACGAATTGCCTGTTCCGTCGCGAAGGTTGCGACCGACTGGCGGTACGTCTCAAAGTCATTGAGCGCGAAGTGCTTGATGTAGACGACCAGCCCCTTCGAGCGAGCCGCTGCCACTTCCTGCGCCGCCATCTTGCCGGACAGGAAGCCGTCCTCGGAGTAATACTCGAAGTTACGGCCGGAGTAAGGCGTGCGGTGGATGTTCATCGCCGGGCCATACCAGCCAACCACGCGGTTGTCGGAGCGCAGCGCATCTTCGCCCATCGACAGACCGACATTGTAGAGGATTTCCGTGTTGAACGTCGCCGCCATGACCGGTTCGGAGGTATACGCCACCGTGGAGTTGTTGCCGGCATACGTCGCCTTGATGCCCTGCGGGCCGTCCGCTGCCACCGTCGCGGGCAGACCGATGGAGTCGATTGCCCGCGTGCCGTAGCCGGAGTGGCCAACCAGTTCCGCCAAATCCGTCAGCGTCAGCTGATTGAGCAGATCCACCCACATCGGGTCGTCGTAGTCCTTGCCAATCAGGTTCGCCAAGGTGTAGTTCGTCGCGGTTGAACCCGTGATGACCGTCTCGTCGGGCGCTTCCGCCGTATAGTTAAATTGCAGACCGTTGATGATGGCATCGTTCGCCGTCAGGCTGGCATAAGAAAGCGGCCAAGTGCCCTGCCAGTCGCTGCGGGACAGGTACGTCACGAGATTCTCGCCGTAGCTGTTCAGGTCCGCATCACCAAACCGGTTGGTAATCTTGTAGCCCGTGCCGGACACGCTGTACGTCGCATTGTCGTCGCTGTCGACCGTGAACTTATAGACCTTTGCCGCGTCGCCAGGGGCATCCATCGCCGCCGCGCCGTTCGCGGTCAGCGTTGCGGTTTCCGCCTCTTCTACGCCTTCCGCAGCCGGCGTTTCCTGTGCGATGGGGGCATAACCCTTCGCCGCGAGGATGTTGTTCACCGCGTCGTGTGCATCCAGACCAACGCTCAGGTAGTAGTCACCCGCTTCGAGAATGTAGGTTTTGTTGACATGTTCGTCGTAAACCGTCAATTCCTTGCGGTCAACCGTCACGGAGACGGTCTCGGATTCGCCGGGCTGGAGGACATTCGTCTTGCCGAAGCCGACGAGCTGCACAGATGCCTTCTCAATCGCGTTCGCGCGGTCGAATTCGGTGTACGGCTGCTGACCGTAGACCTGCACGACTTCCTTGCCTGCGACGTTGCCCGTGTTCGTCACCTTCACCAGCACAGTGAAGCTGTCGGTTGCCGCGTCGTAGGTCACGCTTTCCAGCGCCTGCTCAAACGTGGTGTAAGACATGCCATAGCCGAAGGGATACGCGACTTCCTCGCCGTACACCCAGCTATCGCCCTTGGACGCGAAGATGCCCGCATTGCCGGACGCGTTGCCCTGCTCCATGACCGCATCTTCATAGCGCGTTTCGTAGTACTTGTAGCCGACATAGATGCCTTCGGATTCCACCAGATAGTGAATCGCATAGCGCACCTTCGTCTTGTCGCCCGGCACGCCGTCAATCGTCACGCCGCCGACCGTGCCCGTCTCTTCATCCGCATTGGTGTAGACGTAGGAGCCGAAGTTCTGAATCGCCGCGGAGGACAGGGAGGACACGGAGTAGGTGTCCACCAGTCGGCCAGAGGGGTTCACGTCGCCCACCAGAATCTGCGCCACCGCGTTCAGACCGTACTGACCGGGGCCGCCGATCCACAGGCAGGCATCCACGCCGTATTCCGGATTGTTCACCCAGTCCATCGCCATGGCGTTGGAGGAGTTAATCAGCACAATCGTCTTGCTGAAGCCCTGCGAAGCCACATACTTGAGCAGCTCGCGCTCGGAATCCTGCAATTCAAAGTACGACGTACCGTCGGTGAATTCGCCGGTGTACAGGTCAGCGCCTTCGCCGCCGGAGCGCCCGATAACGACAATCGCCGCATCCTTGTAGCCGTCCAGATTCACGCCGGAAGATGCCACCGCGTCCGCCGAAACCTCGGCAATGCGGGTCGCCGCCGGGACGTCCGCATATTCGGTGAACATGCCGGGCGTGGAGCGGTTGGTCTTGTCTTCCTTCATCTGCGCAATCTGCGCGCTGTACCAGTCCATCATCGCGGTGTTGACGTTCAGACCCGCCGCCGTGAGCGCGCTGGTCATTGTCGCCGCCTTGCTGGTATCAACCTGACCGGAACCCGTGCCGCCATAGATGGTATCAACTGCGCCGCGGCCGAAAACGGTCACGCCCATTCCTTTTTCCATCGGCAGCGCGCCGTTGTTCGTCAGCAGCACAGAGCCTTCGCCCTGAATCTGCTCACACAGCGCCTTCTGCCACGCGGTCAGCGCATCATCGTCACGCGTACCGTCTTCCTTCAGGAAACTGGAGGCATAATAGGTAGCGTTCTTGCTGGGGTCATCCGTCACCACGCTCGTGGTCACGATGCCCAGTTCCTTGTTGATCATCATGGCGTAAGCAGCCGTGAAGTAACTGCCCACCAGAACAATCGTCAGGAGAATACAGGAGATGGATGTCAAGAGTGCCAAGAGTTTTGTGCGTTTCATGGACACCTTTCCCTTTCTATGAGGGCGCAGCGCCCCCTTTGATGTGCTGATTCTATCATAAAAAAACGACACGAAGCGCATTCGTGTCGAAACTGGTTGTTTTTTGTGCGCAAATCGTCATGCGGACTGCTGCGGACGCGGCAGCAGAAGTGAGAGGGTGAACATCTGGTCTTTCGTGTCGATGCTCATATGCCCGTCGTACTTCTCGATGATATAGCGGATGGAGCGCAGTCCGAAGCCGTGGTACTGTGTGTCCTTCTCCGTCTTCGGCAGTCCCTCGTGCATTTCCGGCGGCTTGCTGCAAAAATTCTCGAAGACAATCTGCGTCATGCCCACCACGTCGCTGACGCGGATATTGACGCTGCGGTTTTCGGGCGCTTCCGCCATCACCGCCTGAATCGCGTTGTCCAGCGCATTGCCGAAGATGGAATAGATATCGGACTTTTCAATGGGCGCGAGCAGCGATACATCCAGCATCGTCGTCAGCAGAATGTGATTTGCGCTGCAATACAGGCTCTTTTCAGACAGCACCGAATCCAGCGCCGCATTGCCCGTGTGGAACGTGTACTCATAGCGCTGAATCTCCTGCTCCACCTCGTCAAAAAACGCCGCGTGTTCATCCAGCTGCTGTGCCCGGCGGTAGGTGTCGATGTGGTAGCGCAGGTCGTGGCACTTCATGTTGATGCTGTCAATCGTCTTGCCCAGCAGCTGATGCCTGGATTCCTCCCGCGCCAGCAGGCTCTCGATGATTTCCTTCTCGCGGCGCATCTCGTCGGCGTACATGCACTGATAAATCAGCACCATCACCATAATGACCGAGAGAATCGAGAACAGGCGGTCAAGCAGCGAAATATCCGTCGGCAGCGACACGGAACGCACGAACACCGTCAGCAGCGTCACCAGCGTCAGGAACAGCACCTTCCAGTTGCCAAGCTTCAAATCGCCGTTCTCCGGAAAGCGCCGCACGAACATCAGGTAGCACACGGCGTACACCACCACAAACGATGCGCCGGAGAGCAGATAGAACAGCGGCTCACGCGGCTTGGCCATCCAGCATGTTGCCAGTCCGCCAACCTTGAACGCCAGATTCTGAATCGCATAGGAGGAAATGCCGATACAAAGCGCATTCGTCGTCGGGATGTCCATCGTCAGGCACAGCACCAGCAGCGATTCGACAAAAATCGCTGCCACACGCGCAAAACGATGCCCCAGCAGCGGATGAAACCATGCCAGCACCAAGTAGCACAGCACCACCGGCAGCACAATTTTCAGCGGGCGCAGCCGCGACTTCATCCGCACAACGAACAGCCCCTCCGCCAGCAGAATCTGCACCGCGAAGAACATATGGAATGGAAAATCATTGTTCAGATAATTCGCCAAGTTCGTCAGCATCTTCGTCACCTCACGCCGTAATAGCGGTTGACCGCATTCAGAAAGTCCCTGCGCATCGCGCGCGACAGCGGAATCGCCTCGCCGTGAACCGTCACATCGTTCTTTCCGACCATCGTCACGAAGCCCAGATTGACGATATAGGAATGCGAGCTTCGGCTGAATTCCGCGCCCAACTGTTCCTCCGCCTCCTGCAAGGACGAGCGGACGGGGAATTCGCCCTGCGCCGTATGATAAATGACATGGTGATTGCTGCCCTCGGCATAGTAAATCTCGTTTTTCTCCAAGAACAGGATGTTGTCTTTCGTTTTCAGGCAGATTTTCGACTGCCGGTACTCCACCCGCTTGAACGCCTTGTTCAGCTTCACAGTCAACCCCGGCAGCGTCACCGGCTTGACCAGAAAGCCGATGGCGTCCACCTCATAGCCGCGGATGGCGCACTGGCTGAGACGCGTGGTGAAAATCAGGATGGCGTCCGGGTGACTCCGCCGCAGCTGCTCCGCCGTCGAAAGGCCGTCCATGCCCGGCATGTCAATGTCCATCAGCACAATGTCCGGATGCTCGCACCCGACGAGAAACGACGCCCCGTCCGGGTAGAACACCAGCTGCGCCATGCGTCCCGTTTCCGCCAGATACTGCGCCACCAAGCCCTGCATATACTGGCGCGTCTCCAATTCATCATCCACAATGGCGATGGTCATATGCTGCCCTCCGATTGTTTGGTTATTCTATTATAACAAACAGCACAGCGGATGTAAAGTGGCGGAGCGGGATAGAAAAATGCCGTTTGACTGCAAGTCATATTCCACCCTTGGTTTTTCCACAAAGTTTTGCGTTTTATGGAAGAATCAGGTGCGCTTATTCGTTTTATTTGTGACTGAGGTGCTTTTTTTCTCCCCTGCAAGCAGGATTTCCCTGCTTCTGCGCGAATTTCTTCTACAATAGATAAGGAGGTACGCCCATGAAACGCTTCTTCCTCGTGCTGACCTTCCTGACCCTCTGCCTCATGCTGTGCGCAAGTGCTTCCGCGGACAGTGCGCCGATGCAGCTGATGCGCATGAACCCGCTTGCGTTCAGCAAGCAGCCCACTCGCATTGAGAGCGTGACCCCGACCCCCGACGGCAGCTTCGTCATCATTTACTTTGCGGACAGCGACACCGCCGGAATGCAGGAAATGCGGCTGGAACTGTTCGATGCGGCGGGTGCGTCCCTGCTGTCCGCCGCGCTGGGGGATGCCAATCTGCTGGAGGAGGGTGCGCCGTATCCGCGCGGACAGGTGATTTTGGAGAAAAACCGCTTCGTGTGCGAATATTACCCGGACATTACGACGATGGAAGTCTACAAGCAGCGCATCTACCGCTACACGGGGAAGCAGGTACAGAAGCCGACGACGAAGAAGCTGAAATTCGGCGCGGCGTGCTATGCCGAGCGTGTCGGGGATTACATGTTCCGTATGCAGGCACATTCGGAGGACGAAAGCGACGCTTCGCCCTACCGCACGGTGAAAATCTCGCATATTGCCAGCGGGAAGCAGAAGACGCTGTATCTGTACGACTGGTCGTTCTGCGCCTTCCCTGATGCAGACGGGAATCTGCTGTTTGCCCAGCAGAACGAGCGCGGGAATCTGGAAATCCGCCAGTATAGCGCGTCGATGCAGGAGACGATTGTCGAGCTGGACAGCGGCTATTTCGACGACAACCTTTCCTATGTTTCTTCCGCCGCCTGCATCGAATCAACAGCATATCTGCTGATTTCGCAAGGGTTCTCAAAATACACTTTGCTGACTTATGACCGAGAGGCACAAAAAATCACCGACAGCCGGGCATTCTCCGCAGCAGAGGACGGCTATTTTATTGCCGACTTCAAAACCGCAGGTTCTTCCCTGCTGTCGGTGGATGCCCATTGGAATGTCCCCTTGCAGCGGCGTGAGCTGCACATCTATCTGTTAGGCAGTGATTGGACGCGCACCGCCCTGCCCTTGCAGCACGATTTCTGCTTATACATCTATGCGGCACAGGAAAGCATCACGACCGTCGAGGCAGACGGCAGCACCTACTTCCTCTGCCAATACGTTCTTCACACTTCCGGCATATCCTCCGGCGAAATGTAACGCAGCAGCGTCACCAGCTTGTCCCGCTTCATTTGCTCCACGCTTTCCACCGACCATCCTCCTTCCTTATCAGGGAGATACCAAATCTGCCAGTACGTCCCGTCGGACGCGCAATGCTCCGTAACCAGCCCGCGCCCCGAAAACATGAACTCTTGTTCGTTTGCATCCAGCGTCAGCACCTCTTGATATGTATGCGTACCCTCCGCCAGCGCTGCGAAATCCGCCGCATCCCGGCGCGCCGTCAGCAGCACAAGCATCGTCATCGTGCCATCGTCCAGGGCGTAGAACACGAACAGGCGGCTGCCGTCCGCGAGCGAATAGACCAGATACGGATAATCTTCCGCATCCTCCGCCGAAGCCCCTGCATTCGGGAAACATTCGCGAAGCGCGGCGATGTTCTTCTTCTCGTCCGGCAGTTGCTTCAAATCGACTTGCTGAACGGCTTCGTGCGCGCTGACTTCCGCCATTTCCGCCGCATCGGGCGCGAAGTAGGTCAGCAGTTCATCCAGCGTATAGGGCACATCGGCGTCTTCCTGCGCCATCACATACGCCAGATACGCCGTCTTCAGCCCGTCCTCCTGCCCCTTCACGCCATCGTAGACCGTCAGATACAGGTCGGTGAAGATGTTCGGGCAGTCCCTCTGCCAGCAGACGACGTAACCGTCCGCCGTGATTTTCGCATGGATTTCCGCGCCGCTGCCGACATCCACCACGCCGGGAATTTCCGCCGCAGCCGTGCTGCTCACCACATCGTAGACGTGAAAGAGCGTATCCTCCGTCGGGATTGTCCCCGCGAGCAACTGCCGCTCACTATCAAGAATAACGTAATCCTGCACCAGCAACTGCTGTGTTTCCAGGTCAGTGACGAACGTCGCAACAAGCGTCTGTCCGTCCCGCTTCCAAATGCCGACGGTATAGTTGAGCAGCTTTTCGGGGCTTCCCCACTGCGCGGTGATTTCGTCCTGCGGCACGCCCGTCAGCGTATCCTCTGCCGCAAAGGCGCAGCAGGACAGTCCCAGCGCCAGCAGGAGGAGGAGGGAGAGAAGTTTCTTCATAGTGCAGCATACTCCTTTCGTTTTTCGCGCGGCAAACCTTTCAGTTACGCCGCTTCGCTCGCCGATGCAAACAAAAACACCTGAAATTCCTTGCCGGATTGGCTTTCTGCAATCATTTCGTCGCTGTAAACAGGCTTTTCGCCCACCCACACCTGATGGAAGCGCAGCGTAATGCCTTCTTTCACGTTGATTTCCACATACAGGCGAAAGTTCCCGTCGGGGTACGTCATGCTGAGTTTCTCATAGAGATTTTTTCCCACTGCAAGTGCAAGTTCTTTGAGCATAGCAAGCTCCGAATGCTTGATTTTGCCCGTATACAGGTGAAAGTGGTTGCAGAACGATTCGTATGCCGTGCACCCGGATGCAATGCACGCATCGGGAATCACCTTCGGCGCTCCCGTCATGCTCAATTCGTTCTCTTCGGCGGCGCGAATCAAGATGGCATCCTTGCAGCGAACCTGCTGGAATCGCATGGTCAGCAATGACGGCAACTCGCGCAGCATTCCTTGAATCTCTTTGCGCATACATCCTCCTTCCGATTCCATTTTTCGCCCTCCCCTGCCTATTTCCCTGCTGATTCCCCATGCTGGCAGAAAAATTTACAATTTGCAGGGAAATTCTCCGCCACAAAAAAGCAGCCCTCCGGATCTTCATCCAAGAGGGCTGCCAATGCGCAATGCATCAGGCTTCCTACTGCTTTTCGCGGAAAATTGCTCGGAAAATCAGGCGCACAAGCGGGCCGCAATAAAACATCTGGTAGCAGATTGCCATCGGGAAATTCATCGTCCATGTCTGCACCCATGTTGCAAACGTCTTTGTATCCTTAAACAGAATGGTCGCGACCAAGCTCATCAGCGGGCACATGATGCAGCAGATGCAGATAGAAATGGCATAGGTGATGAACTGCGGTCGATCCGTCGGCCGCATGACCGTAAGCGCCAGCCTCCTTGCAATTTTCCCGACGGCAAAAAACTCCAGCACAAAGGCAATGGGCACCATAATGGGCAGTTCATAGAGCGCAAGCAGGAAACTTTCAGCAGTTAGACCGCCTGTCGCCAGCGCAACATTGTAAACCACCATGCCATAGACCATGATGGTCGCCATGATAGCAGTCAGCACAACATCCTGAAACTTGTTCTTGGGCATAAAAAAAGACCTCCCTAAAATGATAGCAAATCAGCAGACGATGTGTTGTTCGTTATCATCCCATAGGAGTGTGCGTTTCCAATATTAACCACTATTCTGTTTGCAGATTGATTATATCACATTTCCTTTTTCTTTTCAAGCCTCCACGCAAATTTCCCCTGCATATAAATAAGCAGCCCTCCGGATTTTCATCCAAGAGGGCTGCCCATTTTATCAGCTTACTTCGCCGCGTTTGCCGCCGCGATTTTCGCCTTCTGCCGCTTGTTGCAGCGCACCGTGCGCACAATCGCCAGCACCAGCCAGACACCCACGAGGGTGAACGCGCCGATGTTAATCCAGTGCAGGTATTCCTGCCAAATCGGGGGATTGTAGCCGATGACCTCCGCATTCATGGCGTTGGAGTTCACCAGCGCGTACATCACATCCTTCACCGCGCGCATCAGCACAATCGCGTCGCCCGCGTCGGAGGTGTCACAGTCCGTCCACATGGCGCTCTGCTGCGTTGCAAGGTCAAGGCTGCCGCCGGCGTAGAACATCATGCGCGGAATCATGTACTGCGGAATGGTGTTGAAGTCGCAGATAACCAGCCCGTTGAAGCCCCATTCGTTGCGCAGGATTTCGGTCAGCAGACGGTAGTCGCCGCCCGTCCAGCGCGTTCCGATGCGGTTGAAGGAGGTCATGATACCGCGGGTTTCGCCCAGCTTGACGGTATACTCAAACGGCTTCAGGTAGATTTCGCGCAGCGCCTGCTCGCTCAGCCAGCTCAGGTCTCCGCCGATGGAGCGGTGCGTTTCCTGCTCGTTTGCGACGAAGTGCTTGACCGTCGGCAGCACGCCGCGGCTCTGGATACCCTGGACTTCCGCCGCGCCCATCATGCCGGAAATGAACGGGTCTTCGGAGAAATACTCCGAGCAGCGACCGCCGAAGGGGCTGCGGTGGATATTGACGCCGGGCGCGTAAATGCTGGAATATGGCTGACCCGTCGCCTTATCGCCAATGGTGCCTTCTTCGCCGATTGCTTCGCCCAGTTCGTTCATCAGGTTGATGTTCCAAGTGGACGCCATCACGGGTTCGGAGACATACTGGCAAGTGCCGTTGACCTGCTCTTTGCTCATGAAGCAGGTGAAGCCCGACGGGCCGTCGCCGTGAATGGTCGCCGGCAGACCGACGCTCTCCATCGCCAAGGTGTGGTATGCGCCGTTGTTGATGAGGGCAATCATCTCTTCCTCGTCGCAGCCCATCATCAGTTCTTCCCAGCGTTCGTCATCGTAGGAGACAACCGGCTCATAGCCTTCCGCTTCCGCAGAGGGCAGCAGGTCGCGCAGGGTCAGTGTGGGTTCTTCGCCGAACCACGGGTATTCTTCCGAATCAAAATCAGTCGGATTATTGTGCTCTTCGCTGCGGATTTCCTCATACAGGCGATCCGTGCCCGCGTGCTGCTGCGCGGTCTGCGGCGTTGGCCAAGTGCCCTCCCAGTCCGCGCGGCTGAGCATGGTATCCAGCTGCCAGTCGCTGTCGAGGAAGTCCTCGGAATCGGTATAGCGGTTGACGACTTCACTGTCCGTCGTCGGGTCGGTGCCAATTTGCACATCCGCCGCCAGCTTCAGCGCAATCGCCTTTTCGGATTCATGCGCGTTGCGGGAGACATACAGCGTGTACTCGCCCGCTCCCAGTTCATAGCCGCTGAAACCGTTGCTGTTTGCGTCGCGGTAATCGTAGCTCGCCGCGGAATACGGGTCAAAGCTGACCGTCACCGTCTCGCTCTCGCCGGGCTGAAGGAGCTTCGTCTTTGCAAAGCCGACAAGCACCTTGTGCGCCTTTTCGATGCCGCCCAGCGTGTAGGGCGCGGAGGCGTACAGCTGCACCACTTCCTTGCCCGCGACGCTGCCCGTGTTCTTCACCGTCACAGGCACGGTGATGATCGTGCCAAGTTCAATTTCGCTTGCGGAGGCATCTCCCACCGTCCAGTCGAACGTCGTGTAGCTCAAGCCGTAGCCGAAGGGATAGACGACGTTGGCATTGTACCAGTTCTCGCCGTCGGTTTCGCCGCGCGTCTCATAGTAGCGATAGCCGACGTAAATGCCTTCTTCGTAGTCCACGGAGTAGTACATGCCGCCGTCATACTTGTCGGTCGTGTCCGGCAGGCAGCCCGTGCCGAAGTTTACGAAGGACGGATTCTTGGTGAAGTCCGCCGCCCATGTGTCCACCAGACGGCCGGAGGGGTTCACGTCGCCGTTCAGGATTTCGCCCAGCGCGGTGATGCCGTTCGAGCCGGTGAAGCCAATCCACACCGCCGCATCAATCTTATCCGCAAAGGCGGCGTAGGCGCTGTCTTTGAGGAATGTCGCTTCAAAGCTGGAGGGCGTGTTGAACACAACGACAACGCGCTTGAACGTGCCGTCGGTGACAGCGGTCAGTAGATCAATTTCGTTCTGGTCAAGCTCCAGATAGTGGCTGTCTGGGGACACAGCGCCCTCACTGTCGCTCTGATAGCGGGGCAGGTCAAAGCCCTCGCCGCCAATGCGGGTGATAACGACCAGCGCCGCGTCGGAATAATCCGCATAACTGTTCTTCACCGCGTCGGTGTACTTGCTCTGGGGCGTTTCAGCGGTTGCAATCTTCTGATTGTCGCCGTTGTCAAGGTCGCTGGAGTTCGCGGTGCGCACCGGGCCGGACTGGCTGCTCTCATAGAAGCGCTTCAGCGTCGGATTGGTGACGAAACCCGCTTCGTTCAGGCTTTCATACAAGTTCTTGTTATTGCTCGTATCGAAGCCGCCCGAACCGGAGCCGCCATAGGACAGGTTCACACTGTTCTTGCTGAACACGGAAATCCTCGCGCCCTTGTTCATGGGCAGCGCAGCGTTCTCGTTCTTCAGCAGCACAAAGCCTTCTTCTGCCAGCTTCAGGTTAACTTCCTGCGCATTCGCAAAGGCTTCTGCCTTGTTCGTTGCCTTCTGTGTGGGGTACACAGAGGTCACTTCGTCACTGTAAATCGGGCGCTGGCTGCCGAACAGTGTGTCCATCAAGCCGCCGAGTTCACCCGCGCTCAGTTTGAAGTCGATGGCTTCACCAATCGCCGCCATCGGCTTGTCCAGCAGGCTGTTCATGCTGCCCGGCAGACCGACGACCAGATAGTTGCCAACGCAGTCCGCCAGCAGCACGATAACCGTCACAATAGCCCAGACGACCAGTGCTTTGCTCTTTTTCGGACGATTCTTCTTTGCCATAGGTTTGTCTCCTTATTTTGCAGAAATGGCGGTGTATGCGGCGGAGTTTGCCGCATACACCGCTGCTTGAGGAGGAGCAGAGAGGAAATGAGGAGAATCCCCCCTGCTTATGGATTACTTCTGGTAGTTGCCCATCGCCGGCTCGTTGTGGTTCTCGTCCCAAATCAGCACAGCTTCTGTCGTCACCTTCACGCAGTCCACAATCGGGGCATACGCCTTGAAGGTCGTGCCGTCCACCTCATTGGTGTTGTTCGTCATCAGCTGAATCAGGTTCGCGCCCTTGTTCAGGTGCACGCCCTTGATGGAAATCAGGTCGGCACACTGCGGCATACTGTTCTGCGTCGCCTCGATGGTCACGCGCGGATAGCTCTTCGCTTCGCCGTTGACAATCACCTGATAGTCGTTGCCGTCATAGGACATGGTGACGAATTCGCCCGTGATGCTCACGTCGATGGTCGCGTCATCCACATCCATATCGGACGCGATGTAGAACTCCAGCGAGATGCCGCTGGCGTAGAGGTAGCCGACCATGCGGTTGCCGCTCGCGCCGACGGACTCGTTGTAGATAATCATGCTTTCTTCCTGCGCAGAACCGGAGTAGCTGGGGCCAATCTTACCGGTCAGGTCGGTATCCTCCGCCTCAAAAACATAGGTGTTCTGACCGGACACGGTTTTGTTCCACGCCGCCTTGATGGTGGTGTCAGCCATAATCGGCTGGGAGAAGTCGAAGTCGCTGCCGTTTTCGTCCACCCACTTGTCGAAGGCATAGCCCGTGCGCTCGGGGTTGGCAACAGGCTGCTTGACCTGCGTGCCGACTTCAACGGGGTAGGAATACTGGTTCAGGAGAACGCCATAGTAGTCATAATCAAACGTCACGGTGACGAAATCCGCGCCAACCTTCTTCCAGAAGGCATACACGGTCGTGTCGCCCGTCACGGGAGCTGCGAAATCATAGGTGTGCGTGTAGTCCGCATCGGCGTACCACGCGACGAACTCATAGCCGTCGCGCGCGGGCGCAGCGGGCTCACTGGCGGTGCCGCCCTTGGAAACTTCCTGCGTGGATGCAGCGGGCGCGCCGTCGTAGTTCAGGTCAAAGGTCACGACGCACATGCCCGCAACAACCTCAATTTTGAACACGACGCGCTTTTTGCCGACCGTCGCGGTCACATTCTTGGTGTTCGCGGTCTTCATCGTGGGTTTGGACAGCTTGACGCCGCTGTCCGTCATGGCGACGATTTCCGTCGTGCCATCGTCGTAGGTAACTTTCAGCGTGCCGCCCTCGGCAGAAAATTCTTCGCCGATGACGTACACCGTCTTGTTGGGCATGGTTTCGACCTCGACGGAGGTCACTTTCTTGTCATCCGCCAGCGCCGAGCCTACCTGCGCCAAGAGGCAGACAGACAGCACCACAGCAAGGCACAGAGAACCGAATTTCTTCAGCCAGTTCATTTTTTTCTCTCCTAATTGTAGATAGTAGGCTTGGCGAAAAAGCCAGCCGCCAGACCGCCGACGCGCAGCGTTCGACAGCCCGGCGGCTTTTGCCCTACCCCGCGCCTGCGCCGCAAGAGGATGCAGCGTCAGGCGCGGAGCAGACGTTTGTTCACAAACCGTGAGGATTCAGAAGAATTACTCGCCGATGGTCAGCGTGAAGGTACGGGTGACTTCCGTCGCCGTGGGAGAGCCCACATGCACGTTGTTCGGGAAGCGAGAGCCGAAGCCGCGAACCAGCGGGATCTGCAGCGTCACCGTGATTTCCACTTCGCCCGCCTTGGTCGGCGTGCCGGTGATGGCCAGCGCGGAGTTGTAATCGTAGGTGATGCCCTGATAGGCGGTGACAGGCGCCATGACCTTTTCCGCCGTCAGACCGTATTCCGCCAGCTTCGCAGCATCCTTATCGGAAACGCGGAACTCGTAGAGATACGCCTGATAGTAGTTGCCCGCTTCGACGTCCGCCGTTTCAAGGTAACGGGCATCAGTCGCTTCGATGTCCGCGAACGCCAGCGCGCCCAGACCGTCGTAATTGTTGCCCTGCACCTGAGAAGCGTCCTTCCAGTACCAGTTCTGGATACGGAGGGTGCCGCCGACGCTGTCGCCCGTGCCCGGCAGAATCGTCTTGCCGCCGAAGCCCTGCATTTCACCCTGCGCAACCGGTGTGCCGTCGGTGTGCTTGACCGTGCTGACGAAGCGCGGGTTGACCTTAACGAGGCTTTCATACGCATAGTAGGGAGCATCCACCGTCACGTTCGCCGCTTCGCCCACCTTGAGGGAAGTGGTGCTGACGTGCAGCGCGTCCACCACGCGGATAACCGCCTGTGCGCCGAGGGTGATATATCCGTCGATGCCGTTCAGCTTGATGTCAACCGTCCATTCGCCTTCCGCCAGAGAACCGTCGGACGTGACAACGCCCGCGTCGCTCATCGTGAAGCCTTCGGGCAGCTGCGCGCCGTCCGCCAGGGTGATGGTCGCGATGTCCACATTGCCGAAGGAAATCGGCAGAGACTGCGCGGCATAGCTGTCGAATTCGAGGACACAGGGTTCAAAGCCGATGTAGCCATTGTGCACCGCGCTGCTGTTGGCATAGTTCCACAGGATTTCCTGCGCACTGCGGCGAACCGCGGCGTAGTGGGTCTGGGAGAGGAACGTGCCTTCCGCGCCGTCGCTGACGCGGACACAGTTGCCATCCGCATCCCAAGCGCCAATTTCCAGGCCGATGTCCGGCAGCGTCGTGCCAGCGCCCAGCACCTGATTGTCGCCCTGACGCACCATCAGGTCCAGCGGGCAGTATGTGCCCTGCCATGCGTCGGTTTCAAAGATGGCGCGGTTCGACCATTCGTTGCGAACCAGCTTGTGCATCGCAAGGTTCAGCTGGCTGTTGACCATGCCGATGCGGTTGAAGGAGCTCATCACGCCCGTAGAGCGACCGACTTTAAGCGCGTACTCGAAGGGCTTGGCGTAGATTTCACGGATAACCTGTTCGGTCGCCCAAGTGGACACGCCGCCGTTCAGGTCGCGGAAGGATTCCTGATCGTTGAGCACCATGTGCTTGATATGGCAGGTGACGCCCTTGGAGGTCACGCCCGCGACAACCGCCGCCGCGAACTTGCCGCCGTGCACGCCATCCTGGCTGTAATACTCAACGTTGCGGCCGGAGAGCGGGCTGCGGTGAATGTTCATCGCGTTGCCCTGCCAGTAAGAGCAGCCCTTGAAGAGCGCTTCGTTGCCCATCATGACGCCGACTTCTTCCGCGAGGTCGAGGTTGAAGGTAGCCGCCAGAATCGGGGGGCAAGCCCAGAGCGTGCCGCCGGAAAGCTGCAGAGGCGTTTCGTTCGCGCCCGCGCCTACAACATCCACCGCGTCAATGGCTTTCACGCCGCCGCCGTTGTTGACGAGGCTCGCCATTTCTTCCCACGTCAGCTGGTTCATGAATGCTTCCCACTTCTGGGAACCTTCGTCGTCGCCCTGCACAACTTCGCCGTCTTCAATCTTCAGGCTGAAGTCGATGCCCGCCATGTCCATAATGGAGATGGGCGCCTTTTCGCCTTCAGTGCGGGTCGCCGCCTGCGTCCAAGTGGACGGGATGCCGTCCTCATTCACGAACCATTCTTCATAGCCCTGATCCATGTAGGAGCGGTAAGAATACTGACCGTCCAGCGTCGCCAGCGTGTCATCAGAGATTTCACGATCCGTCTTGGACGCCGGTGCGGGCTGAGTCAGGCCCGTCGCGCGGCTGATCATGCCGGAAAGCAGCGAGTCGTTGACGGAGGTGAAATCATCAACAAACAGGGATTCAATCTCGTTGCCGGTGATGTAGTCGGTGGTGCAGTTCATGCCCGCCGCCACGGTGTAGGTTTCGGACAGCTTCACATCGTGCGAGTTGCTGCGCGCGGTGATGACGTAGTCGCCCGCTTCCAGCTCATAGCCGGTGTAGCCATTGGCGTTGGCGTCATTCCAGTCGTAGCTCGCCATGTCCTGCGCAACCCAGTCAACGGTCACCGTCTGAGACTGACCGGGCTGGAGCAGGTCGGTCTTGGCAAAGCCGACAAGGTTCGCGCTCGCCTTTTCAATGCCGCCCTTGGTGTACGGCGGATTGGCGTACACCTGCACAACTTCCTTGCCCGCCACGTCGCCGGTGTTAGTGACCTTCACCTGCATGGACAGCTTCTGGAAGGGGTCGGTAATCGCGGTATCCGCCGCGGGCATCAGTTCCCAGTCAAAGGTCGTGTAGCTCAGACCGTAGCCATACGGATACAGCACCTGAGAATCGTACCATTCGTCGCCGGAGCCGGGGTTTTCGGCGTTCATGTCGTCCGCCGCCGTCTCGTAGTACTTGTAGCCAACATAGATGCCTTCGCGGTACTCAATGGTGGCGTACTTGGTCGCTTCGCCATTGTGATAGAAGAAAGCATCCATCGTGTCGCCGTTTTCATCAACGTTCTGCGTCTGGTTGCCGAAGTTGGTGAAGGACGGGCCCTTGGTGAAGTCGCGTTCCCAAACTTCCACGGTGTGGCCGCTGGGGTTGACTTCGCCGGAAATCAGCTTGCCAATCGCTTCGATGGCGTTGTTGCCCGTGTTGCCGACCCAGAAAATCGCGTCCACGCCGTATTCGCTGGTCGCCTTGGGTTCAGCCAGTTCGGGAATCTGCAAGATGTTGGAGGAGTTAATCAGAACGATAATCGGCTTGTTCGGATAATGCTCCTTGACGTGCTTGACCAGCGCCTTCTCGTTGTCGTCCAGCATCAGCTCATGGTCGCGGGGGTTGCTGTGGTCAGTCACGTTGCTGACCAGCTTGTCGCCGCCCTCAGAGCCCGTGCGGGAGAAAACGATAATCGCCGCGTCGCCATAGCCATTGTAGGAGCTGATGGTTGCCGCTGAATAGTAGTTCATCGGCAGTTCATTGCTGGTCGTACCGAGCGTCTTGTGCTTGGTGTAGAGATCAACCAGCTTCGCATTCACGCGGTAGCCGGCTTTCTCCATCGCCATTTGCAGGGTGCTTTCGGCAATGCCGTTCGCGCCGGTGGAGCCGCCTGCAGAGCCGCTGGTGGACGCAATCAGCGACACGGAGTGCATACCGAACAGGGACACCTTGCCGCCCTTTGCCAGCGGCAGGACATTGTTCTCATTCTTCAGCAGCACGAAGCCTTCGCTTGCCACTTCAATCGCGAGATCCTTGGCAATCTGCTGCTCTTCTTCCAGCGTCATATAGTCGGTGTAATACCGGGCATTCGTTCCGGCGAACCCGTAGGTATTGCCGGTCGGCGTTACGGTTTCTGCCGCCGCGAACGTAGCCGTCAGCCCAACGACTGCGCTCAGCGCCAGCGCCATCAGCCGATGGCTCTTTTTGCTCTGGAACACGATGTTTGTCCTCCTCATTGATTCGTGTTGAAAAACATTGCTTCTCTTCCGTTTTGAGACGGAAGAGAAGAGAAAAGAAACGTGAATGCTGCCCTCCTTCTTCGGGAAATTCCCATGGTCCTCTATGTGAGCGTCCTTCGGCAGGGGATTCCGTCGGACGACTCATTGCGCTTTTTGTTGGATTCGTTTGTTTTGATGCCGTTTCCGACATCCGCAAGGATAGTATACCTGATTCGTGAGCGAAATGGGCGTGCGCCACTTTTTCTGCGTTTTTTGCAACTTTATTTGCATCGGCGTTACCGGAGCATACAAAAAGCGCCCGGCTTTCACCGAGCGCAAAGGAATTGCGAATCAATCATGTCGGGATAGGCAGCATAATCGACAATCGAAATATGCCGTTTTCGGCGCTGATTTTCAGGTCGCCGCCGTACTTCTCCGTCAGCGTCTTGATGGAGCGTGTACCGAAGCCGTGGTATTCTTTGTTCTCCTTGCTCGTCTGCGGCAGCCCGTCCACAAAGCGGGTTTCGCCCGCATAGTAGTTCTGGCTGTCAATCAGCAGCAAATCACCCGTCGTGCCGATGGTCAGGGAGATGATGCGTTTCTCCTCCTCCGTCACGGTCTTTGTCGCCTCAATCGCGTTGTCAAGGATGTTGCCGAACAGGGCGTAAATGTCGCTGTCCTCCATGAAGCCGATGCGCCGCCCGTCCGCCAGACACGTCATCGTGATGCCCAAATTCGTGCACGCCAGCATCTTGCCGCTCAGCGCCACATCCAGCGCGGCATTCTGCGTGTGCGGTGCCGCATCGTAGATGTTGACCAGCTGACCGATTTTTTTCAGTTCTTCCTGATAGCCTGCATCGCCCAGCGCGGCAATTTGGTGGCGGATATCGTGGCATTTGAGGTTGATGGCGTCGTGAATCTGCCGCTCCTGCTCATAGCGCCGCTGCTCGCTGTACAGCATCTGCGCCGCGACATCCGCCTTGCGTTCGTTTTCCGTTTCCCGCAGATGGCTCATGCAGACGACGATGGTCAGCAGGGAGAACACGGCGCTCATGATGTTGTGGCAGTTGCTCAGTTCGCGGTTGCCCGACGGGGTCACGTGGTACAGCGTCAAGTCCAGCACGACCGAAATCGCCACCACGCCCACGCCCATAAACAGCATCATGCAGCTGCTCATATTCGAGAAGTCCATAACCGTCCGCTGACGCCGCTTTCCCACCAGAATTCGGTAGTAGCTATACAGTGATATCGCCATCAGCGCCAGCAGACAGCTTCTATCCAGCAGCACTGGGAAATTCGGCAGCGAATAGCGTGGAATATGGATGATTCTTTCGCACATATTCTGAAGCGAATATGCCACTGTGACCGCATACAGCGCTTGACAGAAATTTGCCCGGCTGCAAAAGGGAACGGACAGCATGAACAGCACAAACGCTGTTATATAGCGAATTATGCCCATTCTTGTGCCCTGCATGTTCATCCCCACATACGGGCGGGTGCCATACATCCAGCAGAATGCCAACAGAAGCGTCAGCGCGACGCGCAGGTAGAAGTGCTTGCGCTTCTCCAAGCAAGATGCTGAAATTGCGCAGCCCGTACCGACGGAGAGGATAAACGGCAAATCGTCACGCACGGTGTCTACGAGGTATTCCCATGTCAGCATATGATTCTCCCTCCTTACTCCGCCATGCCCGCAAGGTGCAGCGCGGACAGGAACTCCTTGCGCCTGCCGCGGCTGATGGGGAAGGTACGCCCCGCCACCGTCGTATCATTGCTGCCCACATGCGTCACGAAGCGCAGATTGACAATCGTCTGATTGTTGACGCGGAAGAACACATCCGGCAGGGCATCCTCCACCGCTTTCAGTGTCCCATACGACCGCATAATCCCCGATGCGGTGACAAATTGAATATGATGGTCATAGATTTCAACATAGTGCAGCTCATTCGGACGCAGGCGCGTCGTCGTGCCGCCGCTTTGGATGACGACTTCCTCTTCCGATTCTACCATGCAGCGGTTCAGGATGCGCGGAAGCTTCAAGTCCAGCGCAGCAGCGGTAATGGGCTTCAGGATATAATCCGTCGCCTCGACCTCGTAGCTTTCCACCGCATACTGCGCCAAGCTCGTCAGGAACACCAGCACCACCGTGTGATCCATCTCCCGCAGCTCGTGCGCCGCCATCATTCCGTTCAGCCCCGGCATCCGAATATCCATAAACACCAGCTCATACTGGTGCTGGTACGAATCCAGAAACGTATTGGCATTCGCAATCCATGTAATGGCAAACCGTTTGCCGTTCTTCTGCGCATACGACTCCAGCAGGGCAGTCAGCCGCTTCGCGTCGCTTTCGTGATCTTCCACAATGGCAATTCTCAGCATCTGCTCGCCCCTTTTCGCCGGAGGATAATTCCTCGTGATTTGGTACTATTATACCAGATTTTTTGCCTAAATCAAGGCGGGTTTCAACAAGGCGATGGACGAATGCAGGGATTTCATGTCATCCGATTCGCGGAGGAGGGCACAAAAAAGCGGCGCGCGTCCGTTTTGGGGGATGTGCGCCGTCGGGGTGTGATGTTGCTTATTCATCCTCCGGCATATCCGTATCTTCGCAGAAAAGAACCGTCACATTCTCCTTCTGCATCACATATTCTGCGTTGCCCAAATAGCGGTCAGCGTCCGCATCAAAGGGGAGTGTAATGCGGTATTCTGCATCATCATCACCCGTGCTGAAATATTCGCTTCCAATGTATTGGGGCAAACTCCACGCATGGAAAGTCAGCTCCGTCACTGGCGTTCCCCAGAAGAGTTGGTCGCCAATGAACACAATCTTTTCCGGGAAAACGAACCGCTGAATCTGCGTGTAGGAAAACGCCGCTTCTCCGATGAGATACACCGAGTCCGGCAGCCGGATCTGCTGCAAGGCATAGCATTCGCTGAAGCAGAAGTCATCCACAATGAGCAGCTCGCTGTTCGCGCCAAATTCTACTTCCGCAAGATTCGAGCACGCCCAGAACGCAAACGCGCCCAGTATCTTGCAAGAATCCGGCACAACGACCTTTTTCAGCGAATCATTGTCCATAAAGGCAAAGTCCCAGACATAGCCGATGCCGTCCGGAATCACGAAGCAGGTATCGGTGCGCGTCTTTGGATACATCAGCAGAATGTCCCGCCCATACAGCACGCCGTCCACGCAGGTCAGCTCGTCCTCCGTCAGCCCGAACGGAAGTTCCTGCCACTCTTTGTAATATTCCGTGAGCAAGTCCGATATTTCCGGCGATCCCGCCTCTGCGGGCAGGGTGGACATCAGCAGGAAAAGCGCTGTGAATGCCGCCAAGAGCATACAAATGCGTTTCATAGTGTTTCCTCCTATACATTCAAATTGTGAATATTACTTGCCTTGTTTTTTTGCTTCCAGCAGTTTCCTGCCGTTGTCCCGATACCATGTCATCGCATCATCAAAATACGACTGCACAGCCTGATCCATATCATTCTTCTGCAAGTTCCATTCCCCCACCTCCAAGCGAATTTGCAGCCGCTGTTCATCGGTCAGGCGGTAAAACCAGACATAATCAAGCTGCGCCGCGTGGGGAATAAATTCAAACAGCAGGCTGTCAGGATAGCGCTCTTTTGCTTCCTTAAAAAGCGTTTTCTTCCACTGCTCCACATTATCCTGCGTGATTTCTCTGCCAAAGATATAGTAGAATGTCGCCCACGTATTGACATAATAGCAAATCTGCCACAAAAAACGCTTTTTCGTGCGATACTTTTGCAGCCCCCACGAAATCACATCCAGCAGAAAATCCTGATATAGGTCATACTCGTTTTCTGCTTCCCACGGTTCACCCAGCACCGTCAAGTCATCCACATATTCCACATAGTCTACCATCTGCTGCAACGCCAGCACGGTCAACCCTTCGGACGGTGGATCTTTCTGCCACACCTCCCGCAGATAGCGGTAAACCGGGAGGCGTTTCCCCTGCCGCTCCAGCTGATACACGTCCGCTTTAATTGCGAGAATATCCAGCATCCCGATGTTCCTTCCCTCAATAAAAATACTCCTGCAAAACCAGCAGCGTCACCAACGCCAGAAACCCAAACGCCCAGAGAAGTCCGCGCGTCTGGAAGAGGTTCAGCAGGAACGGGCGCGCAATAAGCACCGTCTGTGTACCGTCGGGCGTCTACTTCATGATGTTCACGCCCGAAAGATAGTAGGTGTTCCCGTCGTCATCTTCATGCCGAAAGCCGTTTTGCCATGCGGTATCGTACAGGACACTCTGTTCATCGTCCGTCAGCATCTTCACGAACTGGTCATCCTTGAAATAGTAGATTTTGGACTTCTCCCACGTATCCCGATAGTACATCTCATCGCCCTGCGCACAAAGAGAAGAGAGTCCGTTGCGCCGCCTGTTGGAAAAATTGATGGTATACTGATAATTTCCCTGCAAATCGTAAACCTTCACGATGTTCAGGGTGTTAAACAGCAGGTACAGACGGTTCTCCGCAACAATCGGCGCTTCTGCTTCGCTCCAATATTCGCTGTCCCGCATCGGATGCAGCCAATCTTCAAACGACGTAATCGAAATTGCGCCCAGAATGAAACTCATAATCAGCGTCACCAACGCCACCTTGCCCACCACATCTGGCACATACCGCTTCGCGCGTGTCTTCGCCAACGTGCTTCCCTTCCTTTCATCTGATTTTCCTTTCTTCTGATTTATTCGCGGCGGCGTGTTTGTTCTCCTGCTTTTTCCCGTATAGCGGAAGTTTTTCCTGCTTCCCTGCGTTTCACCGCACCTCTTCCAGCGCATACACCCCCGCGAAGTACGCCCGAATCTCCCCGCCCTGCTTGGTGAAGGAACAAGGAATCCGCACAATATCATTCCGCCTGTTCGCCAGATTCAGCTGGAACAGCCCGCGGATTTGCCCCGCCGTCAGCGGTTTTCTGCTCAGCACAACGGTTTCCCAATGCTTCATGTTTGTATACAGATACGCATACGGGAACGCATCCAGCGGGAACGTCTTTTCTGCCTGTCCGAACACTTCCCCGACGGTCAACCGCCCATCTGCAAGCACCACATACTGCCGCTTTGTGCATCGGCTGTGCATCAGGAGCACAACAGTTGCCACAATGCCTGCAAGAATCGCCAGCAGGAATGCCCACTCGCGAATCCACATAATAAAGCACAAGGTCAGAAACAGCGACAACGCCGCCGCAAAAATGCCGAGCATCCGAAAAAGCACCCAGAATCCACGGTCATAGAGGTAGATTTTTCGTTCCATTTGTCCTTCTCCTTTGCGCCCCCGCATTGACATCCGCCGCTTTGTGTACTATACTGTACACAGTAAATCGACAATGGAGGGAAACGCCATGCCGCGCAGAAAGTTTGACACTACCCAGCGGGGAATATCCGATACCCACACTGATGCGCCTATCGCCACGAGCATTTGCGAGAACAAGCTGGTTTATGCCGAGCGAATTCGTACCCTGCGAGCAGCGGCGAACCTATCGCAGGGCGAGCTGGCGGAAGCCATGAATCTGGGGCGCGCGGCGATTTCCAACTGGGAGACGGGACGGACGCGCCCGGACATCGCCAACATCCCGCGCCTATGCAACGTGCTGGGCATCACCGTTGCGGCGTTCTTCTCCGACACGCCGGAGGAAGCGGGCTGGAACGACGCCGAGCGTGCCCTCATGCGGAACTATCGGAAATTGAGCGCAATCAATCAGGATCTGCTTTCCGCGACCGCGCAGACGATGGTCGCGCTGGAAGAGCAGTATCCAGGGCTGCCGAAGCGTTCCGCCGCGCCGAAGCTGCCGCCCGAACCCGCGCGCTTAGAGCTGCTGGAACTGCCATATGCGGATGATCCGGTTGCTGCAGGCACGGGCGACAGCGGATTCGCCGCCAGCGGGCACACGACGTTCCTGCACGCGACCCCCGACACGCGCGGCGCGGACATGGTATTCCGTGTCAACGGCGACAGCATGGAACCGAAATATCCCGACCACTGCAACGTGCTGGTGAAATTCACCGACGAGCCGCTTGGTTCGGGCGACATCGGCATCTTTCAGGTGGACGGCGCGCTGTACATCAAGCAGTACCAGTCCGACGGTCTGCATTCGCTGAACAAGCACTTCAAAATCATGCGCCGCAAGTCCTACGACGAGGTCAAGACCATCGGGCGTGTCATCGGGATTCTGCCCGACAGCGATTTCGCCACAAGCGCGGAAATTCAGGATTTTCAGGCGCAGGAAAGTCAAAATTGACTAAGAACCAGCCCGTCGGCAGCTTAGGTGTCGGCGGGCTGGGGCGTATTGTGTTATCTTCGCTGCGCTTCCGGGGCGGAAGCGGTTTTTTCGTGCCAGCTCTCCTACTCAATATAGTCCGGCATCACTGCATCCGGATTGTACTGCCACGTTTCGCCATCGTATTCGTAGCACAGAATGCCCACGTCGCCGGATTTCACCCACAGATTGTAATTATCCGCTTCAAAGCAGATTCCCCAGAAGTCCCACCGGCGGACGGGTGAAAAGGAATACAGCAGTTCACCGCTTTCCTCGTCCGTAATGTCCAGCCGAATCATCATTTCCGTCGCGTCGATTTCCACGCGCAAACGACCGTCGAAGCTGTGAATCGTCTCCATCTGGAACACGCTGTCGTTCATTTTTTCGTCCTGCACCGAGCCGCCGGTCGCGAACGAGAGGATGATGGCTAACATCAGGGTTAGAATGTCTTTCAGCATGGGATGTACCTCCTTGTTTTCCGACGCGCAGTCCTCCTCCGCCCGAAACGTGCTGAATTTCGACCAGATTGGCTGCTGTTCGTCACTGTGCTATTCGACGCCCCCCATTTCCTGCTTTTTTCTGTTTCGGGCGGAAGAATTTACAATTGGGCATTTCGTTTCACGCTCGCTTTTCTCGCAGCGCTTGGCAGTACGCATCAAACGTGATTTCAAACCGAACCAGCCGCGGCATTTCCGCCATCTGCTGAAATCCGCAGGCACGGACGCAGCGAATCAAGCGGAGATCCTGCGGCATCACTTTCGCAACAACCCGGTCGGCGCGCAGGTGCAGAAACGCCTTCGACAGCGCCGAACGCACCGCCTGCTGACCAAGCCCATGACCCCAGAGCGCATCCACGCCAATCACATACACAATTTCGTACGCTCCCTCCATCGCCGTCGGCAACAGTTTCACGAAGCCCACTCTCTCGTTTTCCTGATGACAGACCATGAAGAAATGCCCCGTACGGCACAAATGGTACTGGTACATCGGTTCAGGCACAGACCGCACAAGCTGTTCCAGGGACTGCGCCACGTCGGGCGCTTCGTTCAGGTACTTGGTCACATTCGGATTTCTCATCCAGCGAATCATGCGCGTAATGTCCGCATGACAAATTTCCATACGCAAAAAAGCAGAAGCGGCTTTTTTCATATCGCTTACCTCACAGTAAAATACTTAAAAGCCCTTCTATGCGCAGTGCATCAACGGTTCTTTTATATGATGTTATGCTGATTATAACACAGGAAGCCAGAAAAGTCAAATGCTGCCATGGGTGCGGATGGGCAATCAAAAAGCAAAAGCAGACAAACAAAAAGACCAGCCATAAATGACTGATCTTATCGCTCCCCAGGTAGGGCTCGAACCTACAACAACTCGGTTAACAGCCGAGTGCTCT
>OLQU01000587.1_pt1 | contig 29917 bp, 25 predicted proteins | sample 1672271 | NCBI WGS metagenome assembly OLQU01 (sample SAMEA3136666, study PRJEB25190) | human gut metagenome | biome: human gut; feature: human-associated habitat; material: faeces | place: Austria | collected 2013 | reverse complement strand
AGGGCAGCCCCCGGCCCGCATAGCGCTTGGCCACCGAGACCACCAGCCGCAGGTTCGCTTCGCTGAGCTTCTGCCGGGCTTCCATGTCCCCTGCCTTGGCGGCACGGGCCAATGCCCGCTCTTCTTCGGCGGAAAGCAGCGGCACCCGGCCGATCTCTTTCAGGTAGGCTTTCACCGGGTCATCCAGCGCAACGCCCTCCGCCGAGAGCTCATGCTCCAACCGCCCGATCTGCGCTTCGTCCAGCAGCGGGACATCCGGTTCCTCCTCGGCCACGCGGATGCCGCGGGCTTCCAGCTCCGCATACAGCGCATCCAGCCCGGCAACGTCATAATCCTGCTCGTCCATCCCACGGCTGACCTGTTCCGGCGTCAGGGTGTGCCGCCGGGCACGAGCCGCCAAGATCTTTGCCAATTCCTCTGTTTGCGACATTTTCCGCATAATTCCTTCTCCTTCCGACTCCAGCCGGGAGGAAAGGGAGCAGTTCAGTCTTCCGCAGGGGCGCTGCCCTGTTTCTTTTCTCGCATCGACTGGAGATATCGTTCTAGATCTTCATTCGACATCTGGGCCGCCTTGTTCGCCATGGGGGTCCCGCGGGCGATCCGGTCCAGATAAAACCCGATGTCTTCCGGGGTACAGTTGACATCACTGTATTGTGCCGCAATACGGCTCAGTTCATTCAGTGCTTCTTCGCTCTGCACAAAGCCGTGGAGGGTGGAAAGGCTGACCTCCACCCCCTGCTGCTGGCAGTCCAGCATGGCCTGATACAGCTCTTTCTGCTGGGGCAGCAGGAACTTGTCCGGGGAGAGCTGGGCCCGCACCTGCGGGATGTAGCTCGGCTCCCGCAGCAGAGCCGCCAAGAGCCGCTGCTCCGCCGAGGCCACGCCCAACGCCTGTGAGCCACCCGCGCTGTAGGGGACGCTGATCTGGTTCATCTCGCCGGAGTGCAGCCGGGCGCGGTTCTGGTCCCTGCGGCGCTTGTTGCCCGCCTTTTTCACGGCGGCAGCCAACTGGGTCATGATGGCCGTTTTGGAGATGTCCGTTTCCTCGGCCAGCCGCCCGGCGTAGACCTCCTGCTCCGTGGGGTTGGAGCGTTCGGCCAGCATGTCCACGGCCTCGCGGACGTATTCGAGCCGCTGGGCATCCTGTTTCAGGTCATATTGATCCCGCAGCCGCTTGAGCCGGAAATCCAGCGCGTTGCCCACGCCGTCCAGCAGGGCTTGGAACCGCTCGGCCCCGTATTTTTTGATGTACTCGTCCGGGTCCTTTGCGCCGGGGATCTGGAGCACCCCCACCCGCACCGGGCTGTTCCGGAACAGTTCCAGCGAGCGGAGGGTCGCCTTCTGGCCCGCTTCGTCCGAGTCGTAGCTGAGGATGACCTCCTCTGCGTACTCGCTGATGAGCCGCACCTGCTCCGGCGTCAGAGCCGTGCCGCAGGCGCAGACGGCGGTATCGATGCCCGCCTGCTGCATACTGATGACGTCCATGTAGCCCTCACAGAGGACGAACCGCCGGGACGCGCTCTTTTTCGCGATCTGGAGCGCGAACACCGTCTCCGATTTATGATAGACCAGCGTTTCCGGGCTGTTGACGTATTTCGGTTTGGAGTCGTCCAGCACGCGCCCGCCAAAGGCGATGATGTTGCCGCGCAGATCGAAGATGGGCGTCATGACCCGCTTCCAGAACAGGCAGTAGATGCGGCCCGATTGGCTGCGCTTGAACAGGCCGCTGGCGTCCAGCTCCTGCTGGTTGTAACCCTTATCCCGCAGGAACTGATACAGAGCTTGTCCGTCGTTGGGGGCATAGCCGAGGCCGAACCGAACGATGGTCTTATCGTCCAAGCCGCGGCGGCGCCAGTAGGCGCGGGCCTGACGGGCCTCCTCCACCGTGGAGTTCAGGCAGGCATGGAAGAACCGCGCAGCCTCCTTGTTCATCGAGAGGATGCGGCTGCGCATCCGCCCGGTCTTGTCGTCCTCCTGCGGCTCCGGCATCCCGGCGCGGCCAGCCAGCAGCTTGACGGCCTCACCATAGCTGATGCTGTTGATCTTTTTCGCAAAGGTGATGGCGTCGCCGCCCGCCCCGCAGCCAAAGCAGTAAAAACTCTGGGTGTCCGGGTAAACATAGAACGAGGGGGTCTTCTCACTGTGGAAGGGGCACAGCCCGCCGTACAGGCGGCCCTTCCGTTTCAGTTGGACATAGCTGCCCACCAGATCCACGATGTCCGTCCGGCGGGTCAGCTCTTCAATATATTCGTGTGGGATCATTTTGTCTTTTCCCTGCTCCTTTTATAATACGTGCCACTTGCGGGGCACGAACACATCCTCAAAGGTCCGGATGGCGAACTCGTCGCTCATGCCGCTGATGTAGTCGGTCACGGCGCGGTCCCTGCCCTCCTGATAGGCCAGTTGCAAGTAGAAGTTGGACATCTGGTCGATGTGGGTCAGGTAATACTCGTAAAGCTCCGTGAGGACCTTTTCCACTTTTTGCTCTTCCCGCTTGGCGGTGCGGTCGGTGTAGACGTTGGCGTACATGAAATCCTTCAGGGCGAGGAAGGCTTCTTCCTCCTCGCTGCCCACGGCCACATCGCCGTCGCTGTGGAGCAGGATGCTGTTGATCATGGTCGTGATGCGCTGGGATTTCGTCTCGCCCAGCACCGCCGTGCACTCCTTGGGGAGGGTGGCCGGGTCCAGCACTCCGGCGCGGACTGCATCCTCGATATCGTGGTTGACGAAGGCGATCTGGTCCGCCATCCGAACGATGCGCCCTTCCGGCGTGGCCGCCCATGTGCCCTTGGTGTGGGTGATGATGCCGTTGCGCACCTCCCACGTCAGGTTCAGGCCCTTGCCGTCCTTTTCCAGCTTATCCACGACCCGCAGACTCTGGCGGTAGTGCTTGAAGCCGTCCGGGCAGAGCTTGTCCAGCGCGCTTTCGCCCGCGTGGCCGAAGGGAGTGTGCCCAAGGTCGTGGGCCAGACTGATGGCTTCGGTCAGGTCCTCGTTCAACCGTAGGGCGCGGGCGATGGTGCGGGCGATCTGCGAAACTTCCAGCGTATGCGTCAGCCGGGTGCGGTAGAGGTCGCCTTCCGGCGAGAGGAAGACCTGCGTCTTCTGCTTGAGCCGCCGGAAAGCCTTGCAGTGGAGCACGCGGTCCCGGTCCCGCTGGAACACGGGGCGGATGGGGTCCTGCGGCTCCGGCCTTGCCCGGCCCCGGCTGGCATCGCTGAAGGTCGCCCATGGGGCAAAGGTCAGCCGCTCGATCTCTTCGGTACGCTGGCGTACATCCATCCGAAATCCCTCGCTTTCGTTTCTGCGCCCCCTTCCCCGCCGCTATTTTAGCAAAACGGCCCTGTCGAAGGGGGAAAATCGCTGTCAATCCAAAAAATAAACCTCTCCGTCACGCTTCGCGTGCCAGCCCCCCTAATAGGGGAGCCTTTGGCATTGCGGTCAAGCTGCTGGCTTCCACCTCTTAAAAGGGTGCGTAAAACGGCTTTGAAACGCGCACCTGCGCTGCGCCCCGCGTCAGCTCCCGGAGCTGTTCCAGCAAAGGCGGCTCAGTGCCTTCGGGCATCTGCCAGCACAGGGTCACGCGGTCGGTGAACTGGGGGTCTGCAAGCTTCGCCCCCGCCCCGTTGATGAGCAGAGCCGCCCGCTCATAGAGCGAGTAGTCCACCGTAACTTCCAACTCCACCACGCTGCGCACCGTGACGACCTCGGCGGCTTCCAGCGCACGGGCCGTGGCGGTGGTGTAGGCACGGACAAGGCCGCCCGTGCCCAGCAGCACGCCGCCGAAGTACCGGGTGACCACCACGATCAGATCGGTCAGGCCGCTGTGCTGCAGCACCTCCAGCGCAGGGGTGCCGGCCGTCTTGGCGGGCTCGCCGTCGTCGGAATAGCGCTCCCGGTTGCCCTCCCGCAGACGGTAAGCGTACACGTTGTGCCGCGCCGTGCGGTTGGCCGCCCGCACCTGCTCCAGAAAGGCCACGGCCTTTTCCTCACTGTCTGCAAACGAGAGCTGCGCAATGAAGCGGCTCTTCTTCTCTTCGTATTCGCCGATGGCTGTGCCCCGGACGGTGCGGTAATCCTCCACGCTGGTTCCTCCTGTTTTCTGCAATTGGTCAAGTTTAGTATAGCATAAATCCGCACAAAGAAAAAGCCCGGCACGAGCGGATGCTCGTGCCGGACCTTCCCCCGGATTTATTTGAAGCACGGAGATATCATTTTGAAGAAGCTCTTATCAGACGAAGAGCTGCACCCACTGGTGGCCCCAAGCGGAAGTGGCATCGAAGTAGTAGCCAACGCCCATCTCGGTAGCGGAGGGGTTCAGAATGTTTGCGCGGTGGCTGTCGGAAGCCATCCAAGAGTTGAACACTTCCTGAGCAGAAGCCTCGCCCCAGCCGATGTTCTCGCCTTCGCCCTCGCCGGTCTGCTTGACGCCATACTCACCCAGAACGGTGAAGCAGTTGGTGCCATCGGGGCGGGTGTGGGAAGCGGTCTTTGCAACTTCCTGTGCGCGCTTCTCAGCGGCTGCGTTCAGGTTTGCATCGCCCAGAGCCAGAGCGGAGAGGCCGTTCTTGGCGCGCTCGTTGTTTACCAGAGTCAGGAGCTCCTGTGCGAACTGGTTGTTGCTGGTGTTGGGAGCGTAGGTGAAGATCATGACCCAGTAGTTGCCGTACTCGCCGCCTTCGTAGTAGCCGATGCCAACGTGGGTGGCGTCCTTGCTCATCATGCGGGCACGGAAGAAATCGTAACGGTTCCAAGTTGCGAAGACATCTTCAGCGGAATCGGAAGCTGCCCAGTAGTTCTCGCCAACTTCGATCTCGTTGACGCCGTACTCAGCGAGGACGGTGAACTCGCGGCTGCCATTGGGGCGGTTGTAGGAGTAGTTGGTTGCCAGCTCTTCGGCGCGGGCCTGAGCGGCTGCGTTCAGCTCGGTGCTGCCGATGGTCAGAGGAGCGATGCCATTGGCTGCGCGCTCGTTGTTGATGAGGCTCAGCAGCTCGGCGCCATTGGAAGTTGCAGCGTGTGCGGGCATTGCCATGACCATCATCAGGCAGAAGATTGCAGCGCACAGGAGCAGGTTCTTCAGGACGTTTTTCGTAGTGTTACGCATCGTATTACCCTCTTTTGAGTGACCCTACGAAAAAAGGTGTCGATCTACCAAAACACACTCGGCAAATCGACACCTAGTATTCCTAGATGGAGGTCGCTCAAAGGGCGGGCACTGCGTGTCCGTTTTGAGAAGCAACTGGCTGCCATTTTACAGGCCCTATAGCTTTGCGTCACAGCCTTTCGACTGCTTTGCCGAGAATATTCAGTTTTGACGTCCTTCTTCCGTAAGAGAAGAATTACAATGAAAAAAGGTGTTGATCTGCTGATATGCTCGGCAAATCAACACCTGAAATTCAGATGAAGGTCACTCGACATCCCACATTATTGTGTTCTGTCCGAGAAGCAACTGGCTGCCATTTTACAGGCCCTATAGCTTTGCGTCACAGTCTTTCGACTGCTTTGCCGAGGATATTCAATTCAGAAAACCTTTCCTGCAGTCCGTAGGCTTTCTTTCGTCCGCCTCCGTTCTGCGGCCTCATATTACCACATCCCACCTCCCCTGTCAACACTCTGCGACAGCTTTTTTCAAAATTTTTTCGCTTTCTGTTTTCGGCAGCCGTTTTTTCCGGTTCTTCATACCTATTATAATGGACGAATCCCTTGCCAAGGCCCTGCCGCAGTGGTAGAATGAAAATGAAATATCAAGCGTATGATTTTCGACATTTTTCGAAGGAGATTTACATATGGAGTGTACCACTCTGCAGGAGGATGTCCTCTACTCCCAGAACACCTCCAAGCTGACCCCCGAAAGCATCGCCGCCATCCAGAACACCGTCCAGCGCAGCCAGCCGGTCGGCGTAGTGGCAGGCCTGTATGATGAAGCGCTCACCATCACGGATGTGAGCGGTTTCTTTTTGAAAAACCTCGGTTACGAATACGAAGATTTCTGCCGTGTCACCGGCTGTTCGCTCCGAGCGCTGTTCTACGGCGAGAACCAGAGCTTTCTGGCGCCGGAGCGCTGGCCCCTCATCACTGCAGACGGCGACGGCCAGCTGCTGACGAAGGACGGCGTGCCCATTTTTGCACGGCTGTACAAAATGGACTCCACCAACAGCGACGGCGCCCCCATTTGGATTCTTTCCGCCCAGATGGACTGGGTCCGCCAGAACCTCCACCTCGTCAACAGCGTCATGCGCTCCGGCATATGGTACATCGACTGTGACCCCGCCGGTTCCCCCACCGGCGTGGTCTACAGCCACGAGTTCCGCCGGATGCTGGGCTACCACGACGTTCTGGATTTTCCCAACACGCTGGATGCTTGGTCTGCCCTCATCCACCCGGACGACCGGGGCCCGGTGCTGGCCGCGCTGGATCGCTCCCTCTCTGACCGGACCGGTGCCAGCCCCTACGATGTCGAGTACCGGATGCGTCTGCCCGACGGCCATTATGAGTGGTTCCGGGACAGCGCCGAGGCCAGCCGCCGCCTGAACGGCACCATCCGCCGCTTCGTGGGCGTTTTCGTCAATGTGGACAAGGAGAAAAAGGCGGAACTTCTCGTCAAAAAGAGCGAGGCCTTCCACCGCGCCTACACGGAATCCAACCTCTGCGAATATTACGTCGATCTCCAGACCGATCATTTCGACCCCCTCAAGGAGGCTCCCTCCTTCCTGAGCGCCTTCGAGCAGCCCTCGTGGGATGCGCTGGTCTGCTCCTACCGCGACCGCTTCATTGCGCCCGCAGACCGGGACGCCGTGGCCATGATCTTTGACCGCAGCTACATCACCGAGCGCTTCCGGCAGAACCGCCCGGAGTTGAGCTTTGAGTGCCGCCTCCGGCTGAACGGCGAGGAACGCTGGGTGCGGAACGTGGTCATGCCCGGCGAGACCGCCGGAGACCCCCGCTATGCCATCGTCTTCATCCGCGACATCACCGACTCCAAAAAGGAGGCCGCCCAGATCGCCGCGCTGACCCAGCAGAACAAGGCCATGGACATGCTGCTGCAAAGCACGGTCAAGCTCGTGGATCGGTACTTCCTGTGCAACCTTTCCACGGATGAATACACGTTCTACAACATGCTCTCTGCCGCCAGCCGCCCTTCCAGCGGCTTCTACCACGACCTTGTGGCCTACTTCCTCGCGCAGTTCCAGCCCATCGGCGGCGAACGGACGCTGGAAGAAAGCCTCTCCCCCGCTCACCTGCGCCAGCAGCTCCGCACCCCGGACGACATCTACCGCTTCGAGTACAGCACCAAAGATGAGACCCAGTTCAAGACCATGGCCATTCTGCCCGTCTCGTGGAAGGACGGCGTGGTGGAACAGGCCCTCTTCGTCGCACAGGATGTCACGCAGGAAAAGAAGACGGAGATCGCCTCCCGCAAGGCCCTCAAGGATGCTTACGACGCGGCCAACCGCGCCAATCGCGCCAAGACCGAGTTCCTTTCCAACATGAGCCACGACATCCGCACCCCCATGAACGCCATCGTCGGCATGACAGCCATTGCCGGGGCCAACATCAACAACCCGGAGCGGGTGGCCGATTGTCTGGGGAAGATCACCCAGTCCAGCCACCATCTGCTCGGCCTGATCAACGAAGTGCTGGATATGTCCCGCATTGAGAGCGGCAAGGTCGTGCTCAACGAGGAAGCGTTCAATCTGGCCGAACTGGTGGACGACCTCATCGGCATCAACAAGGGCAACATCGCCGCCCACGGCCACAGCCTCGATGTCCACCTGCACAAGCTGGAACATGAGGACGTCTACGGCGACAGTCTGCGCATCCAGCAAGTCATCACCAACATCCTCAGCAACGCCATCAAGTACACCCCGGACGGCGGCCACATCGTCTTTTCCATCGCCGAGCAGCCGACCCACTCCCCCGGCGTAGGCTGCTACCAGTTCACCGTGAAAGACAACGGCATCGGCATGACGCCGGAGTTCCAGAAGATCCTGTTCGAGCCTTTTACCCGCGCGGATGACAAGCGCACCACCAAAATTCAGGGCACCGGCCTCGGCATGGCCATCGCCCAGAACGCCGTGAACATGATGAACGGCACCATCGACGTAGAAAGCGAGCTGGGCAAGGGCAGCAAGTTCACCGTGACCATCTTCCTGAAGCTGCAAGACCGTTCCACCGAGCAGATCGACGAGCTGGCCCATCTGCCGGTCCTCGTGGTGGATGACGATGTGCTGTGCTGCGAGAGCACGGTCGAGATGCTGCAGGAAGTGGGCATCGACGGCGAGTGGACCACCTCCGGCGAGGAAGCCGTCGCCCGCGCCGCAGCCCACCACGAGGCACACAACGATTACTTCGCCGTCCTCGTGGACTGGAAGATGCCGGGCATGAACGGCGTCGAGTTGACCCGGTGCATCCGGCAGAAACTCGGCAAGGCACTGCCCATCGTCGTGCTGACGGCCTATGACTACACGGATATCGAGAACGAGGCCCGCACCGCCGGGGTCAACGACTTCATTACAAAGCCGCTCTTCCGCTCCCGCCTGACCGCTGCGCTGAAAAATCTCGTGGCGGGCAAACCGAACGCCTCCGACCGGAACGAACTGAACGAGCTGGCCCGCTGCGATTACACCGGCAAGCGCATCCTTCTGGTGGAGGACAACGAGCTGAACCGCGAGATCGCCAAGGAGATCATCGGGATGACCGGCGTCTCCATCGAGTGTGCCGAAAACGGCCGGGAGGCCGTAGAAAAGTTCACAGCAGCCCCCGTCGGCTATTACGATCTGATCTTCATGGACATCCAGATGCCGCTGATGAACGGCTACGAGACCACCGCCGCCATCCGGGCCCAGACGCTCCACGGCGGGCAGAGCATCCCCATCGTTGCCATGACGGCCAACGCCTTTGCCGAGGATGTCGTCCTCTCCCGCAATGCGGGCATGAACGATCACATCGCAAAACCCCTCGACCTGAACAAGCTGAATGACGTGTTGCGGCAATGGCTGTGATCGCTTGCGTTTTTCTCGTGTGTGTGCTATACTTTCTAGCGAACTGAATAGAAAACAGTCGGTGCGTTTCGTCATTTTGCTGATAAGCGGAGGGCAGAAACGTTAAAAGGGAAGCGGGTGCACAATCCCGCACGATCTCGTCACTGTGATAAGGGAGTCCCCCGTCCGGGTGCTTTGGGCACCGGTCACTGGAGCATCTGCTCCGGGAAGGCGGCGGAGGGCGGTGATCTTTCAGTCAGGAAACCTGCCGGTTGTTGGTACGGGAGCGTATGCTCCAAATCACGAGGAATTGGTTGTACCCAAAAAGCCTGAATCATTGGAAAGGGTCCTTTTTGTTTTGCCATCCCGCAAACAAAAGGGGCCTTTTTGTTTGGTCAGGTTCTCTTTCCTGTACCCTTCTGTCCGGTTCGAACGAATGTATCCAAAACAGGAAAGGAACACAGAACATGAGAAAACGCACGATCCACAAGGCGGCGGCCGCTCTGACCGCCCTCACCCTCTGCGCCGGTGTGCTCACCGGCTGCGGCGGGTCCGCATCCAGCACCGCTGCTTCCAGCGTGGCAAGCTCTGCCGCCGCATCCAGCGAAGTTTCCAGTGAGGAGGCCGATGAATTGGCTGCAAAGAACGTTGCCGATCTGATCGACGCCATCTATGTGCAGGAGCGCAACGACAACACCGACGAGCAGTGCGCTGCCGCCAAGGCCGCTTGGGACGCTCTGACCGACGCACAGAAGGAGCTGGTCGAGGGCGAAGAGGCCGACCCCGATTACTTTGGCCGCGACACCGGCGATGCCTCCAAGGACGACAGCCGCAACGAGGACAACATCGGCGACAATGAGCTGCTGGTGGTCTCCTTCGGCACCTCCTTCAACGACAGCCGCGTGGCCGACATCAAGGGCATCGAGGATGCTCTGCAGGAAGCTTACCCGGATTGGTCGGTCCGCCGTGCCTTCACCGCCCAGATCATCATCAACCATGTGCAGGCCCGTGACGGCGAGAAGATCGACAACATGCAGCAGGCCATGGACCGCGCTGTGGCCAACGGCGTGAAGAACCTCGTGGTCCAGCCCACCCACCTGATGCACGGCGCCGAGTACGACGAGATGATGGAGATGATCGACTCCTACCGCGACAAGTTCGAATCCGTCGCTGTGGCAGAGCCCCTGCTGGGCGAGGTCGGTTCCGATGCTGCCGTCATCAACGCCGACAAGGAAGCCGTTGCCAAGGCTGTGACCGCCGCTGCCGTGAAGGAAGCCGGTTACGACAGCCTCGACGCCGCTGCTGCCGACGGTGTGGCCTTCGTCTTCATGGGCCATGGCACCTCTCACACCGCAAAGGTCAGCTACAGCCAGATGCAGACCACCATGGGCACCCTTGGTTACAACAACGTCTTCATCGGCACCGTCGAAGGCGAGCCGGAGGAGACCGCTTGTGAGAACGTGATCGAAGCCGTCAAGGCTGCCGGTTACACCAAGGTCGTTCTGCGCCCGCTGATGGTCGTTGCCGGTGACCACGCCAACAACGATATGGCCGGTGAGGACGCCGATTCTTGGCTGAGCCAGTTCAAGACCGCCGGTGCCTTCGACTCCATCGACTGCCAGATCAATGGTCTGGGTGAGATCGACGACATCCAGCAGCTCTACGTTGTCCACACCAAAGCCGCCATTGATTCCCTGAACGGCTAATATCCCGCATTTCATTGCCCGAAGGGAGAAATCTTTTCGGGCAATTTTTATGGGAGCCGCCCCCGCATGAGGAGGAGGCTCCCACCCATCTGAAATTTTGATTTTTTGAGGTATTTGATCGATGCGCTGCAAACAGTTTCTTACGCTTTCCGCCGCAACCCTGATTTTGGCCGCCGCCCTCACCGGCTGCGGTGCTTCTTCCTCCACCGCAAGCTCCGCCGCGGCCTCGGAGGCTGCGTCTTCGGCTGCTTCTTCCGTGGCCGCGACCTCGGAGGCCGCTGCTACCCTGCCGGACGGCGTCTACACCGCCGACTTCGAGACCGACAGCAGCATGGTCCACGCCAACGAAGCCTGTGACGGCAAGGGCACCCTGACCGTGAAAGACGGCCAGATGACCTTCCACGTCAGCCTTGCTTCCAAGAAGATCGTCAACCTGTATCTGGGCAGCGCGGCCGATGCCGACGCCAACAAGGCCGACTGGCTGCTCCCCACCACCGACACCGTGACCTATTCCGACGGCACCACCGAAGAGGTGTACGGCTACGATATCCCCCTGACCGCCGTAGACGAGGACTTTGCCCTCGCCATCCTCGGCACCAAGGGCAAGTGGTACGACCACACCGTCAGCGTCCGCAACGCAGAACCCAAGGCCGAAGAGGCTGCGGAGACCCCTGCGGACGGCGAGTACAGCGTCAATGTCGTGTTGGAGGGCGGTTCCGGCCGCGCCAGCGTGGACAGCCCCGCTGCCCTGACCGTTGCGGACGGCAGGATGACCGCTGCGATCGTCTGGAGCAGCCCCAACTACGATTATATGATCGTGGACGGCGAGAAGTATCTGCCCACCAACACCGAGGGCAACTCCACCTTTGAGATCCCCGTGGCTGCGCTGGGCACTCCCCTCTCCGTCGTGGCGGATACCGTTGCCATGAGCACCCCCCACGAGATCGAGTACACCCTGACCTTTACCCTGAACTGATATGATCTCACGTCGCAATTTTCTGAAAGCCCTTCCCGCCTCTGCCCTTCTGCTCAGCAGCTGCGCAGCGCAGTCCGCCCCCGCCAATACGGACAAGCTGGTGTTCAGCCACAGCTACCCGCTGGACTACGCAACCCAGTTCACAGCCGACTGCTACGAGGGGGGCTATACCCTGCTCTCCCTCCCCGATTCGGATCAGAAGTTCCTTGTCGTTCCGGAGGATGCCGCCGAAGTGGACGCCCTCCCCGACGGCGTGACCGTCCTGCGCCAGCCGGTGCAGAACATTTACCTCGTCTCTACATCGGTCATGGATCTGTTCATCCACCTCGACGCGCTGGACACGATCACTCTTTCCGGCACCAAAGCCGAGGGCTGGTACCTCGACGAGGCCAAAACCGCCATGGAAGCCGGGCGCATCGCCTACGCGGGCAAGTACAGCGCCCCGGACTACGAGCAGATTTTAGCCGCCAATTGCAGCCTCGCCATTGAGAACACCATGATCTTCCACACCCCGGAGGTCAAGGAGCAGTTGGAACGGTTCGGCATCCCGGCGCTGGTAGAACGCTCCAGCTACGAGAGCGGCCCCCTCGCCCGGATGGAGTGGATCAAATTCTGGGGCATCCTGCTGGGCAAAGAGGAGCTGGCCGAGCAGTTGTTCGCCGCACAGACCGAGCGCATCGCCGTGCTGGCCGACCAAGCGCCCACCGGCAAGACCTGCGCCTTTTTCTCCATCACGGCCAACGACCTCGCCAATGTCCGTAAGGGCGGCGACTATGTGGCCCAGATGATCGAACTGGCGGGCGGCGATTACGTCTTTTCCGACCTGACCGACAGCGGCAACAGCCTTTCCACCATGAACCTCCCGCTGGAAGATTTCTACGCCGGGGCCAAGGATGCCGACGTGCTGCTCTACAACAGCACCATTGAGGGCGTTGTCTCCACCATCGACGAGCTGGTGGCCAAGTGTCCCCTGCTGGCCGAGTTCAAGGCCGTGCAGAACGGCGATGTCTGGTGCACCACCCAGAGCTTTTTCCAGCAGAGCATGGAGCTGGCCGATTTCGTGGTGGATCTCCACCGCGTCCTGACCGAAGACGCCCCCGCCGACCTGCAATTTCTCACCCACGTGACCTGACGAAAGGAGCCGCTCATGACAAGCCAAAAACGCCTTGCCGCAGCCTATCTGCTTCTGGCGCTCCTGTTGGTGATCCTCTTCGCCGCGAACATCTTCTGGGGCAGCGTGGCGCTGACGCCGGGAGCCGTGGTCTCGGCACTGCTGGGCCGCGGGCAGGACGCCCTGTCCGTCGGCATCATCACCCAGCTCCGCCTTCCCCGCGCGGTCATGGTCGTGCTGCTGGGGGCGGCGCTTTCGGCGGCGGGCTACCTGCTCCAGACCTTTTTCGCCAACCCCATCGCGGGCCCCTTCGTCATGGGCATCTCCAGCGGGGCCAAGCTGGCCGTGGCGCTGGTCATGGTGGTCTTCCTGAACCGGGGGCTGCTGACCAATTCCGTCACCCTCATCCTCGCCGCCTTTGCGGGGGCCATGGCCGCTATGGCCTTTGTGCTGGCCGTGGCACGCCGGGTGCAGCGGATGAGCATCCTCGTCATCTGCGGCATCATGATCGGTTACATCTGTTCCGCCATCACCGAATTCGTGGTGGCCTTTGCGCAGGATTCGAACATCGTCAACCTCCACAACTGGTCGCAGGGCAGCTTTTCCGGTATGACGTGGGGCAACGTGCGGGCCGCCGCCTTGGTGGTGCTGCCCGTGCTGGCGGCGGCGTTCTGCCTTTCGAAGCCCATGTCCGCCTACCAGATGGGGGAAGCCTATGCCCAGAGCGTCGGGGTCAACGTCAAGCGGTTTTCTCGCGCGTTGGTTCTGCTTTCCAGCTTGCTGGCCGCCTGTGTCACCGCCTTTGCCGGGCCCATCTCCTTTGTGGGCATTGCGGTACCCCACCTCGTCAAGCAGCTGCTGGGCAGCGCAAAGCCCCTCTATGTCCTGCCGGGGTGCTGCCTCGGCGGCGCGGCGTTCTGTCTGCTCTGTGACCTCATCGCCCGCAGCCTGTTCGCCCCCACCGAGCTTTCCATCAGCGCGGTGACAGCGGTGTTCGGCGCGCCGGTGGTCATCGGGCTGCTCGTCCGCCGGAATCAGGAGGGCGCACGATGAACGATTTTTTCTGCGAAACGCAAAATTTAGCCATCGGCTACGGCAAAGCACCGCTGGCCGAGGCCATCGCCCTCGGCGTCCGCCGCGGGCAGATCCTGACCCTCATCGGCCCGAACGGCGCGGGCAAATCCACGCTGCTCAAAACGTTGGCCGGGCAGTTGGCCCCCCTCGGCGGCACCGTGCTGCTGGGCGGCCAAGACCTTGCCGCCTACACCGGCACTGCCCGCGCACAGCGGCTGGCCCTGATGCTCCCCCACACCCGCCGCACCGAGCTGACCACCTGCTTCGAGTTTGCGGCGGCGGGGCGCATCCCCTACACCGGGCGGCTGGGCATCCTTTCCGAAGCGGACAAACAGGCTGTGCGGAACGCCCTTGCGCTGGTGGGGGCTTCCCACCTTGCCGACCGGGACTTCAACTGCATCAGCGATGGCCAGCGCCAGCGCATCCTGCTGGCCCGCGCCATCTGCCAGCAGCCGGAGATTCTCCTGCTGGACGAGCCCACCTCGTTTCTGGACATCAAGGGCAAGATCGAGCTGCTGACCATCCTGCAAAAGCTGGCCCACCAGCAGCACCTTGCCGTCATCGTCAGTCTGCACGAGCTGGACATGGCCCAGAAGATCGCGGATGCAGTGGTCTGCGTCTCACCGCAGGGCGTTTCCGGCGTGCTGACGGCCAAAGAAGCCTTTGCGCCGGAGAACATCCAAGCCCTTTACGACCTGAGCCGGGAGCAGTACGAAGCCCTGTTCGGCCCCCCAAAGCCTCCGAAACCCAAGTTTGAGCACTACGTCCGCAGCGGGCAGAAGCTGCTGCGCTGCGGCTACACCACCGGCACCTGCGCGGCGCTGGGGGCGGCGGGGGCAGCCCGGCTGCTACTGACCGGGAATACCCCGGAGACCGTCGCCCTCCGCACCCCGAAGGGTATCGTGGTGGAAGTGGCCCCCCTGTTCTGCCGCAAAACGGACGCCGGGGCCGAATGTGCCATCGAAAAGGACGGCGGCGACGATGTGGACGTGACCACCGGGCTGCCGGTGATCGCCTCTGTCGCCCTGCTGCCCGACACCACGGACATCCGCATTTCCGGCGGCAAAGGAGTAGGCCGGGTGACAAAATCCGGCCTCGACCAGCCGGTCGGAGAAGCCGCCATCAACCATGTCCCCCGTCAGATGATCGCCGAGGCGCTGAAACGAGAGGCCGAAAATGCCTGTTACACCGGCGGCTTTGCTGTGACCCTCTCCATCAAGGGCGGCGAAGAGGTGGCCAAGCGTACCTTCAACCCCCACATCGGGGTCGAGGGCGGGCTGTCTGTGCTGGGCACCAGCGGCATCGTGGAGCCCATGAGCCAACAGGCCATTCTGGACACCATCCAGCTGGAAATGAACCAAGCCGCCCTGCGGGCCAAAGCAGCCCCCGGCCCCCGGCGGCTCATCCTTGCGCCCGGCAACTACGGGCTGGACTACCTCCACGGGACTTACCCGGAATTTTCCGTCCTCCCGGTGGTGAAGACCTCAAACTTCATCGGTGACACGCTGGATATGGCCGCTTCCGCCGGATTCGAGGAGGTGCTTTTGGTGGGCCATGTGGGCAAGCTCGTCAAGCTGGCGGGCGGCATCATGAACACCCACTCCCACACCGCCGACTGCCGTACGGAGCTGTTCTGCACCCATGCGGCCCTCTGCGGCGCGCCCCGTGAAGTCTGCGCTTCTTTGATGGACGCTGCCACCACCGACGCCTGTCTGGAGATATTAGACGCTGCCGGGCTGCGGGAACCGGTGCTGAAAAGCTTGCTTTCCGCCATCCAGCTCCACCTTGACCGCCGCGCGGCAGGGGCGTTCCGGGTGGGGGCGATCCTGTTTTCAAACCAGAATGGCCCGCTGGGCCAGACCGAAGCCGCCGCACAGTTATTGCAGCACTGGAAGGAGTAACGCATTATGGTACATTTTGTCGGAGCCGGACCCGGCGCGCCGGACCTTATCACCCAGCGCGGAGCCGCCCTTCTGCAAGGAGCAGACTGCATCATTTATGCAGGGAGCCTTGTCAACCCCGCCCTGCTGGGGCTGGCAAAGCCCGGCTGCGCCCTTTACAACAGCGCCGAGATGACGCTGGAACAGGTGCTCGACGTCATGCGGCAGACGGAAGCGGCGGGCAAGACCACCGTGCGGCTCCACACCGGCGACCCCTGTCTCTACGGTGCCATCCGGGAGCAGATGGACGCCCTTGACGCCGCCGGAATTTCCTACGATGATACCCCCGGCGTTTCCAGCTTCTGCGGGGCGGCGGCGGCCCTGAACGCCGAGTACACCCTGCCCACCGTCAGCCAGACCGTCATCATCACCCGGATGGAGGGCCGCACCCCCGTACCGGAAAAGGAAAAGCTGGCAAGCCTTGCTTCCCACGGGGCAACCATGGTGATCTTCCTCTCCATCGGCCTCATTGATAAGGTGCAGGAAGCGCTGCTGCAGGGCGCTTACACCTCCGCCACCCCTGCCGCCGTGGTCTATAAGGCGAGCTGGCCGGAACAGAAAATCGTGCGCTGCACCGTCGGAACACTGGCCGAGAGCACCCGCCGGAACGGCATCACCAAAACCGCCCTCATCATGGTGGGGGATTTTCTCGGCACCCGGTACGAGCGCAGCAAGCTCTACGACCCCGCCTTTACCACCGCGTTCCGCAAAGGAGCCGACCGGTGACCCCCGCCTACGCCGCCTTCACTGAAAGGGGGCTGCGGCTGGCTGAAAAACTGGCCGCTTCCCTGCCCGGCAGCGTGACCCGCTGCGGCCATGGCGGGCCGGCCTTAGCCCAGTGGACAGCGGCGGAGTTTGTCCGCTCGGATGCCTTGGTATTTGTGGGGGCCGTCGGCATTGCGGTGCGGGCCATTGCGCCCCATTGCCAAAGCAAAGCCAGCGACCCCGCCGTGGTCGTGCTGGACGAATGCGGACGCTTCGCGGTGCCGATCTTGTCCGGCCATTTGGGCGGGGCCAACGATCTGGCACGCCAGCTTTCTGCGCTCTGCGGGGCGGTGCCGGTCATCACCACGGCGACGGATGCCAACGGGATTTTCGCTGTGGACGAGTGGGCGAAGCATCAAAATTGTCAGGTGTTGGAACCGGCGCGGATCAAGGCCGTCAGTGGGAAACTGCTGGCCGGACAGACCGCTTCCGTCTGGTCGGAATTTCCCCTTCCCGGCGCGGCTCCTGCGGGGGTAATTCCGACCCAAACGCAGGACGCAGCAGACTTTGCCCTGACCCTTTTCCCTGCCGGAAATGCGCTGCACCTTGTCCCCCGCATCGGCGTGCTGGGCGTCGGCTGCAAGCGCGGCACCACTACCGAACAGTTGGAAGCCGCTTTTTCCGCGTTCTGCGAAACCCACGGCCTTGCCCCTGCCTGCATCTGCGCCGCCGCCAGCATCGACCTGAAACAAAACGAAGCGGGGCTGCTGGCGTTCTGCCAAGCGCACCGGTGGAAGGTTTCCTTTTATTCCGCCGCGCAGCTCCAAGCCGCGCCCGGCACCTTTACGCCCTCGCACTTTGTTCAAAGCGTTACCGGCGTGGACAATGTGTGCGAGCGGGCAGCTGTGCTGGCGGCGGGCGGACCCATCCGCATCCCGAAACAGGCGGGCGGCGGCGTGACCTTTGCGCTGGCGCTCCGCCCCTATGCCCCAGATTGGAGGTGGCAGCATGATTAACACCGTGTTCGTGGTGGGCCTTGGCCCCGGCGACCCGCAGTTTCTGACCGCACAGGCGCAGAGCGCCTTGCAAAAAGCCGAGGTGCTGTGCGGCTATACGGTCTATCTGGATCTCGTGCGCCCCTATTACCCGGAAAAGGAATATTACGCCACCGGCATGACCAAGGAGCTGGACCGCTGCCGCTGGGCGCTGGAAACGGCGCAAAGCGGCAAGACCGTCGCCCTCATCTGCTCCGGCGATGCAGGCGTTTACGGGATGGCCAGCCCCCTGCTGGAATTGGCCGAGCGGTTTCCCGATGTCGCCGTGGAAGTGGTGCCGGGCCTGACCGCCGCCCTCAGCGGCGGGGCCGTTCTGGGGGCACCGCTGGCCCATGATTTCTGCGTGCTTTCCCTCTCCGACCGGCTCACCCCGTGGGCGGTCATCCAGCGGCGGCTGGCAGCGGCAGCCATGGGCGATTTCTGCATCGCGCTGTACAACCCCTCCTCCAAGGGGCGGCCGGACTACCTTGAAAAAGCGGTCCGCATCCTGCTGGAACACGGCAAACCGCCCCAGACCGTCTGCGGCTTGGTGCGGAACATCGGGCGGGAGGGCCAGACCCACCGCGTCCTGACGCTGGCTGAGCTGGAACATACCCCGGTGGATATGTTCACCACCGTCTTCATCGGCAACGCGGAGACAAAACAGCTCAGCGGCCGGATGGTCACACCGAGGGGGTATCGCGGATGAAAACAGTCGTCTTCAGCGGCACCACCGAGGGCCGCATTTTTTCCAAAGAGCTGGCCGCGCTGGGAGCTGACGTCCTCGTCAGCGTGGCGACCCCGCTGGGGGCCGAGGAGCAGGGCAGTTTGTCCGGCATCACAGTGCACTGCGGGCGGCTGACACCGGAGGAAATGGCCGACCTTTTGAAAGGGGCTGACCTCTGCGTGGACGCCACCCATCCCTACGCAGTGGATGCCACCAAAAACATTGCGGCGGCGTGCAAAACGGCGCAGATCGAATACCACCGGCTGCTGCGGGCCGAAAGCCCCCTCCCGGCAGGAAGCATGGTGTTCCAGTCGGCCATGCACGCGGCGGAGTTTCTCGCCGAAACACAGGGCAATGTCCTGCTGGCCACCGGGGCCAAGGAGCTTGCCGCCTTTTCCCGCATCGACCCGGCGCGGCTGTTCCCCCGCGTTCTGCCCACGCTGGATGGCATCGCCGCCTGTGAAGCCGCTCACATTCCCCACAAAAACATCCTTGCGATGCAGGGGCCCTTCTCCTACGCGCTGAACCGGGCGCTGATGGAGCAGTTCCACATCCGTTTTCTCGTCACAAAGGACGGCGGCGCAGCGGGCGGCTTTGCCGAAAAGGCACAGGCCGCGCAGGACATGGGCGCACAGCTCGTGGTGCTCCGCCGCCCGGCCGAAAAGGGAGAAACTGCCGCACAAATTCTGGCACGCTGCAAGGAGGCTTTGGGATGGTCACACTGATCGGGATGGGTTCCGGCACACCGGAACTGCTCACGGCGCAGGGGCTTGCCGCCCTGCAGAGCGCCGACCTCATCATCGGGGCAAAACGGCTGCTGGAACATCTGCCCACCGGCTGCACCGAGAACCGGAAAGCCCTCTATAAACCGGAGAATATTTTATCCTGCCTTTCCGAGTTTCCGGCAGCAAATGCGGCCCTTCTTTACAGCGGCGACACCGGGTTTTATTCCGGTGCTTCCAAGCTGCTGCCCATGCTGCGGGCCTTCGGCATTTCGGCGCGGGTGCTGCCCGGCATTTCCAGCGTGCAGCTTTTCTCTTCTGCCATTGGCCGCCCGTGGCAGGATTGGAAGCTCGTCTCGGCCCACGGCTGTGCCTGTGACCCGGCAGCCGAATGCCTGACTGCCGAAGGCCGCCCGGTGTTCTTCTTGACCGGCGGCACCGAAACGCCCGCCACCCTCTGCGCCAAACTGACCGATGCGGGCCTTGGGGACGCCCATGCGATCATCGGTGAAAACCTCGGTACACCGCAGGAACATCTCGCATTCGGCACGGCGCAGACCCTTGCCGCAAACACCTGTGCCCCCCTGAGCGTTCTGCTCATCGAGCACACCGTCCTCCCTGCCCGGCGGACCCCCGGCTTCCCGGATGATGCCTTCATCCGGGGAGAGGTCCCCATGACGAAGCAGGAAGTCCGCGCCGCCGCACTGGCGAAGCTGGCTGTCCGGCCTACGGATACCCTTTGGGATGTCGGGGCCGGGACCGGAAGCGTCAGCGTCGAACTGGCGCTGGCCGCACCGCGCGGGCATGTCTACGCGGTGGAGTGCGCCCCAGACGCCTGTGCCCTCATCCGCCAGAACCGGGAGAAATTCCACGCCTATAATTTGTCCCTGATCGAGGGGACCGCCCCGCAGGTTCTGGCCGACCTGCCCGCACCGGACGCCGTCTTCATCGGCGGCACCAAAGGCAGCATGGCCGAGGTGGTAGATGCCGCCCTTTCCAAGAACCCGAACGCCCGCCTGTGCATCTCCGCCATTGCGCTGGAGACCCTGAGTGCGGCCATTGCGGCGCTGGCGGCTCATGGACAAACCGCCGAAGTAACCCAGCTTGCCGTCAGCCGCACCAGACCGGCGGGCAAGCTTCATCTCCTGATGGCCAACAACCCCATTTTTCTGATCACGGGGGAACGAAAATGATCCAGTTCGTCCTTGCAGCCCCCGCTTCCGGCAGTGGAAAGACCACCCTGACCTGTGCCCTGCTGGCGGCGCTGAAGAAGCGTGGGTTTTGTCCCTGCGCCTTCAAATCCGGGCCCGACTACATCGACCCCATGTTCCACCGCACCGCTCTCCGGGTGGACAGCCACAACCTCGACCTGTTCTTCTCTGCGCCGGACACGGTGCGGGCCCTGTACGCCCACTATGCCGCCGGGCATGGGGCCGCCCTCTGCGAGGGAGCCATGGGCTTTTATGACGGGCTCAACTGTACCACCGCCGCAAGCGCGTGGGCGCTGGCGGATACCCTTGGCCTCCCCGTTCTGCTGGTGGTCCAGCCCAAAGGGGCCAGTGTGACGCTGGCGGCTCAGATCAACGGGCTGAAAAATTTCCGGACGCCGAGTCATCTGGCGGGCATCCTCCTCAACGACTGCTCCCCCCGTCTGCACCAACTGCTTGCCCCCCTGCTGGAGCGGGAGACTGGGCTGCCCGTGCTGGGCTATCTGCCCCATTTGCCCGACGCCGTTGTGGAGAGCCGCCATCTGGGGCTGAAAACGGCGGAGGAAGTTTCCGGTCTACAGGAAAAGATCGAGCGTCTCGCCGAAGCAGTTTCCGCCACGCTGGACTGGGAGCGGCTCCTCGCTTTGACGAGCCTTCCCGCCCCCGTTTCGCCCCTGCCCGATTTTCTGACCCCTGCCTCGCCGACGGTGCGCATCGCGGTGGCAAAGGACGAAGCGTTCTGCTTCACCTATGCCGAGACGCTGGACGCGCTGCGGGCGGCGGGCGCTGAGCTTGTCTTTTTCAGCCCCCTGCACGATACCGCCCTGCCGGAGGGCATCGGCGGGATCTACCTGCCGGGCGGCTATCCGGAACTGCACGCCAAGGCGCTAAGTGAGAACGAACCGCTGCGCCGCGCCCTCTGCGCCGCCATCCAGCGCGGTCTGCCCACCGTGGCCGAATGCGGCGGCTTCCTCTATCTGGGGCAGTCGCTGGAAGATGCCGACGGCACCGCCTATCCCATGGCGGGCGTGCTGCCGGGGCAGGGCTTCCGGGTCGGCAAACTCGTGCGGTTCGGCTACGCCGCCCTGACTGCACAGGCGGACAGTATGCTGTTCCGCCGCGGCGAAGCGCTCCCCGTCCACGAGTTCCACCACTGGGACACCACCGCGAACGGCGACGCCTTCACCGCTCGGAAAGCCGATGGCCGGAGCTGGCCCTGCGGCTTTGCAAATGAGCATTTCTATGCGGGCTTCCCGCATTTGTATTGGGCGGGCACTTCCCTGCCCCGGCGGTTCGTGACCGCCGCCCGATCTTATCTTCAAAAGGAGCCGAACCCATGACAGAACCGGAACTGAACCAGCTTCTTTCCACCATCACCCCGCCCGACGAAGCGGCCCGCGCCGCCGCCCACGCCCACTGGGCCAGCCTCGCAAAACCCTTGGGCGGCCTCGGTGCGCTGGAAACGCTGCTGGAAGAAGCCGCCGCGCTGACCGGCACGGCCCAGCTTGATCTTTCCCGCCGGGCGGTGCTGGTGCTCTGCGCCGACAACGGCGTGGTGGCACAGGGCGTGAGCCAGACCGACCAGAGCGTGACCCGCGCCGTGGCCGAAAACCTTGCTGCCCGGCGGACCAGTGTCTGCCAGATGGCCAAAACGGCCCGGTGCGAGGTCGTGCCCGTGGACATGGGCATGGCCGGGGACTCGGTGCCCGGTGTGGTCAACTGCCGCATCGCCGCCGGAACGCAGGACTTCACCCAAGGCCCTGCCATGACCCGCGCCGAAGCGATCGACGCCATCGCGGCGGGCATCGCCCTCGTCCGTGCCCAGAAGGCGCAGGGCGTGCGGCTGCTGGCCACCGGCGAGATGGGCATCGGCAACACCACCACCTCCAGCGCGGTGGCGGCGGTGCTGCTGGGCCAGCCCATCGAAACCATGACCGGCCGGGGCGCGGGCCTCTCCGATGAAGGGCTTGCCCGCAAAAAGGACGCCATCCGCCGAGGCATCGCGGTCAACACGCCCGACGCCGCTGACCCCCTCGACGTCCTCGGGAAGCTTGGCGGGTTCGACCTTGCGGGCCTGTGCGGCGTTTTCCTCGGCGGGGCGCTGGAAGGGATTCCCGTCCTGATGGACGGCTTCATCAGCGGGGTCGCGGCGCTCTGTGCCGTGCGGCTCTGCCCCGCCGCTGCCAAGGCCGTTTTCGCCAGCCACTGTTCCTCCGAACCGGCGGCGCGGCTGGTGCTGGAGGCACTGGGCAAGGCCCCGCTCCTGACCGCCGGGCTCCACCTCGGCGAGGGCACCGGCGCGGTGGCGTCCATCCCGCTGTGGGATATGGCGCTGGCCGTTTATGACCACTGTTATTCCTTCGCGGAGGGCGGCATCACGCCGTATACTCCCCAATGCTGACGCTGGTGCTGGGCGGCGCGGCCAGCGGAAAAAGCGAATACGCCGAATCGCTGGTGCTGAAAACAGCTCTTCCCCGCTATTACCTCGCCACCATGCAGGTGTGGGACGCCGAGTGTGCCGCGCGGGTGGAAAAGCACCGCCAAATGCGGGCCAAAAAGCAGTTTGAGACCGTGGAGTGCCCGCTGCATCTTGACGCCGTCCGGCTCCCCGCGCGGGGCACCGCCCTGCTGGAAGACCTCGGCAACCTGACCGCCAACGAACTGTATGACCCCGCTGGTGCGGGCGAAGCCGCCGCTTCGGCCATTCTGGACGGGCTTTCCCAATTGGCCGCACAATGCGAACACCTCATCGTCGTCTCGAACGAGGTGTTCAGCGGCGGGACCGGCTATGCGGGCGACACCGACCGCTACCTGAAAGCGCTGGCGCAGATCAACAATGGGCTGGCGGCCCGCGCCGACGCTGTGGTGCGGGTGGTGTGCGGCATCCCGGTCTCTTATAAAGGAGCGAAATCATGATCTTTTTCCAGACCATTGCGGTGGCCTTTGCGATGTTTTCCGCTGTACCGGTGCCGCAGTTCGAGTGGAACGAAAAGAATATGCGGTACACGATGTGCGCCTTCCCCCTCATCGGGCTGGTCATCGGCGGGCTGTGGTCCCTGTACGGGGCCTTGCCGCTCCCGGCGCTGGTGAAAGCGGGCGGGTTCTGTCTGCTCCCGGTCTGGGTCACGGGCGGCATCCATCTGGACGGCTACGCCGACACCTGCGACGCCCTTTCCAGCTACGGCGACCGGGAAAAGAAGCTGGAAATCCTGAAGGACCCCCACTGCGGGGCCTTTGCCGTGATCCGACTGTGCAGTTATTTCCTCGCTTATTTTGCGCTGTGCACCGCCGTGCAGTTTACCCCGCGCACAGGGTTCCTCTGGACGCTGGCGCTGGTGTTGGAGCGGGCACTTTCCGGCCTTGCCGTGGCCGCTTTCCCCATGGCGAAGAACACCGGCCTCGCCCACACCTTTGCTTCAGCTGCGGACCGAAAGACTGTCCGCAGCGTTCTGTTCGGGCTGGCCTTCGCCCTCTGCGCCGCGCTGACGGTGCTGGGCGGCTGGGGGCTGGCGCTGGCGGCGGTTCTTATCTTTGTTCGTTATTACGTTGTTTCCAAAAAGCAGTTTGGCGGCATCACCGGCGATCTGGCCGGGTGGTTTTTACAGAAAGCCGAGCTGTGGATGCTGGCGGCGCTGTGTGCGTGCCAATGGGGAGGGCTGTTATGATCTTCATCACCGGGCCGCTGTACAGCGGCAAGCGCACCTTTGCAAACGCCCTGCCGGGCACCCGCATCGCCGAGGTGCAGAACCTTGCAAAGGATGCGGACGATCTGGAGAAACTCGCGGACAAACTCGCCGCCTATGATATCGTGATCGCCACCGAGGTGGGCGGCGGCGTGGTCCCCGTGGACGCCGGGGAGCGGGCCGCGCGGGAAGCTGCCGGGCGGCTGGCCTGTCTGCTGGCCAGCCGGGCCCAATGCGTCGTACAGATGTTCTGCGGCATCCCCACCATTCTGAAAGGAGAACTGCCCCCATGCTGATCTATCTGCTGCGCCACGGGCTGACCGCCTACAACGCCGAAAAGCGCTATCAGGGCCAGCGGGACATCCCGCTCTCGCCCGAAGGCCGGGCCCAGCTCTGCCGGGCCCACATCCAGCCGAAAACCGTCTACATCACGCCCCTCTGCCGCACCCGGCAGACCGCCGAAGTGCTCTTCCCGGAGGCCGACCTCGTGGAGGTGCGCGACTTGCAGGAGATGTGCTTTGGCAGCTTCGAGGGCCGCAATTTCATCGAGATGGAGCACGACCCCGACTATCTGGCATGGGTGAATGCCAACTGCGAAAGTCCCTGCCCCGACGGCGAGACGAAGGCGCTCTTCTCCGCGCGGGTCTGCCGGGCATTTTCCGCGCTGGTGGACAAGGCGCTGGCCGACGGCGAAGAGACGCTGGTCATCCTCGCCCACGGCGGCACCCAGATGGCGGCGATGGAGCGCTACGCCCTGCCCCACGAGGACTATTACCACTGGTGCGCCCCCAACGCGGGCGGCTATCTGCTGGACGCCCGCGACTGGGCCGCGCACCGCATCCTGCACCTTGTGAAAACGGTGCAGTACACGAAGGAGGCGGCCCGATGATCGGCGAAGCAGTTCTGGGGGGCTTTGTGCTGGACACCCTTTTCGGCGACCCCCCATGGCTCCCCCACCCCGTCGTACTGATGGGCAAAGCCATCTCGGCGCTGGAAAAGCGGCTGCGGGCCCGCTTGCCCCAAACGCCGCAGGGCGAGCTGCTGGGCGGGGCGGTGGTGGCTTTCACCCTGCCCGTGGGCACCTTTCTGCTCACCAGCCTCGTCTGCCTCGGCGCGGCAAAGCTCAGCCCATGGCTGGGGCTGGCAGTGCAGATGTTCTGGTGCGGACAGGCGCTGGCCGCGAAGGGTCTGGCGCAGGAGAGCACCAACGTCTACCGCGCGCTCATCAAGCCCGACCTGCCCGCCGCCCGCAAGGCGGTCAGCCGCATCGTGGGGCGGGACACCCAGAACCTGACGCTGGAAGGGGTGACCAAAGCCGCCGTGGAGACTGTGGCCGAGAACGCCAGCGACGGCGTCATTGCGCCGCTGCTGTATATGCTCCTTGGCGGGGCCCCGCTGGCACTGACCTACAAGGCCATCAACACGATGGACAGTATGCTGGGCTACAAAAACGAGAAGTACCTTTACTTTGGCCGCGCCGCCGCAAAACTCGACGATGCGGCGAACTATCTGCCCAGCCGGTTGGCCGGGCTGCTCTGGTGCGCCGCTGCGGCCCTGACCGGGAACAGCCCGAAGGGCGCATGGCGCATCTGGCGGCGGGACCGGCGCTGCCACGCCAGCCCCAACAGCGCCCAGACCGAGAGCGCCTGTGCCGGGGCGCTGGGCGTCCAGTTGGCCGGGCCCGCTTACTATTTCGGCGAGTATTACGCAAAACCTACCATCGGCGACCCGCTCCGGCCCATTGAGCCGGAGGACATCCGCCGCGCCAACCGGATGATGTACGCCGAAAGTGTGCTGGCGCTGGCAGTTGGGCTGGCAGCGCGGGCGATTTTGTGACAGGCCCGCCCTCTCAATCATGCTTTGCGGAAGGAGATGTTTCCATGCAATTCGTACATGGCGGCGACTGGGCGGGCTACCGCGCCGAGTTTGGCCGCGACCCGCTGGATTTTTCGGCCAACGTCAGCCCGCTGGGCTTGCCGGAGGGGGTGGCCAAGGCCATCACCGCAGCCCTTGCCACGGCGGACCGCTACCCCGACCCTTTTTGCCGCGCCCTGCGGGAAAAGCTGGCCGTACACGAGGGCGTTCCGGCGGAACAGCTCCTCTGCGGCAACGGCGCGGCGGACCTGATCTTCCGGCTGGTGTGGGCCAAGCGCCCCCGCAAGGCGCTGGTCACGGCCCCCACTTTTGCGGAATATGCCGCCGCACTGGAAACGGTCGGCTGCACGGTGGAGCGCTATTTTCTGCGGGAGGCCGACGACTTCGCGGTGACGGAGGCCTTCTGCGGCGCCATCGATGACAGCGTGGACATGGTGTTCCTCTGCCAGCCCAACAACCCCACCGGCCAGTTGACGCCCCCCGCCCTTGTGGCCCGCATTTTGGAGAAGTGCACCGCCTGCGGGGCGCTTCTTTTGCTGGACGAATGTTTCCTCGATTTTTTGCCCGACCACGCTTCGCTCACCGCAAAGCCCCTGCTGGGCAGCGGGAATCTGCTGATCTTGAAGGCCTTCACCAAGCTCTACGGCATGGCGGGCGTCCGGCTGGGGTACGCTTTGAGCGCAGACCCCGCCCTGCTGGACGCCATGGGTGCCGCCGGGCAGCCGTGGGGCGTTTCCAGCCTTGCCCAAGCGGCGGGGCTGGCCGCGCTGGACGAGACCGCCTATGTGGACCGGGTCCGCGCCCTCCTCGCCGAACAGCGCCCCCGGCTGACCGCCGGGCTGCGGGCGCTTGGGCTGCGGGTGCTGGAGGGCCGGGCAAACTATCTGCTTTTCCAAGGGCCGGAGACGCTGGGCGAGGCGCTGCGGCAAAAGGGCGTGGTCCTGCGCAGCTGCGCGAATTACCCCGGCCTTGACGCCAGCTGGTACCGCACCGCCGTGCGCACCGGGCCTGAAAACGAACGACTGCTGAAGACCCTTGCGGAGGTGATCCGATGAGCAAAGCAAGCTGCATCATGGTGCAGGGAACCATGAGCGGCGCGGGCAAAAGTCTGCTCTGCGCGGCGCTCTGCCGCATTTTTGCGCAGGACGGCTACCGCACCGCCCCCTTCAAAAGTCAGAACATGGCGCTGAACAGCTTTGTCACCCGCGACGGGCTGGAAATGGGCCGGGCGCAGGTGGTACAGGCCCAAGCGGCGGGCATCGAGCCCGACGTGCGGATGAACCCCATCCTGCTCAAGCCCAGCAGCGACGTGGGCAGTCAGGTCATCGTAAACGGCGAAGTGCGGGGCCAGATGCCCGCCGCCGCCTACTTCAAGATGAAGAGATCCCTCATCCCGGACATCCTCGCGGCCTACAACAGCCTCGCCGAAGCCGTGGACATCATCGTGATCGAAGGGGCCGGGAGCCCGGCGGAGATCAACCTGAAGGCCGACGACATCGTGAACATGGGGCTGGCGAAGCTGGTGGACGCGCCGGTGCTGCTGGCGGGTGACATCGACCGCGGCGGCGTCTTCGCCCAGCTCTACGGCACCGTGGAGCTGCTGGAACCCGACGAGCGTGCCCGCATCAAGGGCCTTATCATCAATAAATTTCGTGGGGACGTGGAGATCCTCCGCCCCGGCCTTGCCATGCTGGAGGAAAAGACCCATCTGCCCGTGCTGGGCGTGGTGCCCTACCTGAAGGTGGACATCGAGGACGAGGACTCCCTCTCCGAGCGGCTGGAGACCGGCAAGACCGTCAAGCCCTTGGATATCGCCATCCTCCGCCTGCCCCATATCTCGAACTTCACCGACTTCATGCCGCTGGAACAGCACCCGCTGCTGGGCGTGCGGTATGTACAAAACGCCCACACCCTCGGCACGCCGGACCTTGTGATCCTGCCCGGCACCAAGAACACCGTGGACGACCTGCTCTGGCTGCGGCAGTCCGGGCTGGAACCGGCGCTGCTCAAACTGGCCGCGCGGGGCACCCCCGTGCTGGGCGTCTGCGGCGGCTATCAGATGCTGGGGCAGACCCTCGCCGACCCCGACGGCACCGAGAGCGGCCGCGCCCAGACCCTGCGCGGGCTGGGGCTGCTGCCCACCCGCACCACCTTCACCGCCCGGAAGCGGCGGGCGCAGGTCACGGCAGAAGCCACCGCCGCCCCCTTTGCCGGGGCCGCGCTGACGGGCTACGAGATCCACACCGGCCGCACCGAGGTGGAGGGCCTCTCCTTCTGCACACAGGCGGACGGCACCCCCGAAGGCTGTGTGCAGGATAGGGTCTTTGGCACCTATCTGCACGGCCTGTTCGACACCGGCGAGCTGACCGAAAAGCTGGTGGCCGCTTTGTGCGCGCGGAAGGGCATTGCCCCCGACACCGCCGCCCTGATGCCCATGGAGCAGTACCGCCAGCAGCAATTCGACCTTCTGGCCGAGGGGGTGCGCAAGGCGCTGGACATGGACGCTGTGTATGCCGCCATGGGCCTTGCCCGAAAGGAGCAGCTATGACCCCACAACATCATCTGCCCGCCGACATTGAGCGGACGAGCCTTTCCATCATCACCGCCGAGCTGGCCGAACTGGGCCTGACCCCGCCGCCGGAGACGGCCCCGGTGGTCAAGCGGGTTATCCACACCACGGCGGATTTTGATTACGCCCAGAACCTCCGCTTCACGCCGGGGGCTGTGGCGGCAGGGGTGGCCGCGCTCCGCGCCGGGACCCCCATCGTCACCGATACCAACATGGCGCTGGCGGGCATCACGAAGCCGGGCCTGAAAAAGCTGGGCGGCAGTGCGCTCTGTTACATGGCGGACCCGGAGGTCGCCGCCGCGGCCAAAGCGGCGGGCACCACCCGCGCCGTGGCTTCCATGCACCGGGCGGCGGCGGAGCACCCCGGCGCCATCCTCGCCGTTGGCAACGCGCCCACGGCCCTTTTGACCATTGCCGAGCTGATCGAGGCCGGGCTGCGGCCCGCGCTGGTCATCGGGGTGCCGGTGGGCTTTGTGAACGTGGTGGAGAGCAAGGAGCGGCTCTTCGCCGTCTGCGAGACCTACGGCGTGCCCGCCATCGCGGCCATGGGCCGCAAGGGCGGCAGCAACGTGGCCGCCGCCATCTGCAACGCGCTGGTCTACTCCGCCGCCGAAATGCTGGACCCCGCGGCACGGGGCTGGAAGTAAAAATTCTGGCAGTTTTTAGGTAATTTTTGCCAAATTTCCGCTTTTCACGCAGGAAACACCCCCTTTCACGCAGTTTTGCTTGCACCCCCCCGGAGAGTGGTATAATTTTCTTACAAGCACAAGCCCATGTTTTACCGGATTTGAAGTTTTGTAAGGAGGTACCACTTATGATCTCTTATCGCAAACTTGCCATGCGTGTTCTGGGGCACAGCCCGGTTTCTGCGGTCAAAACAGTCCGCCGCTCCACCGGAAAGCGCGCCGCCGCCCTCGCCCTTACCGCCGCCCTTGTGGTCGGGATGACGCTCCCCGCCTTTGCCCAAGACTGGTTCATTGAAAATGGTGACATCACGATTTCGGCTGGTGAAAGCGGCAACAATGTCACACAGGGAGGTACGACAACAGAGAATGACACGGACACGGTTATTAAAAGCAAGGACTCTTCTACCGCGTCTTCGAATACAGTAACGATCGATGCAGGTGAAGGCAAGACGGTGAATGTCACGCTGGATAACGTAACGATCAATGTAGACGAAGGGTCCAAATATGCTTATGACCCGAACGCCTATAAGACCGCTGTAAGCGTTACCGGCAGCGGCAATACGAACATTGAGCTGAACGGCAACAACACGCTGACAAGCGGATATGGCCACGCCGGTCTGGAGCATAACAAGACCGACGACAGCGGCACGCTGACGATTCAGGACGAAAAGAATGATGATGGCTCCGCAAAGGGCAGTGCGTCCGATACTACTGGCAGTTTGACTGCCAAGGGTGGTGGCCAAGGTGCCGGCATCGGCGGCAGTGACGGACACGGCGGCCAAGTGACCATTACGGGTGGTGAGATCACTGCCACGGGTGGTTATCAGGGTGCCGGTATTGGCGGCGGTGCCGGTGACACGGACGCCGTCGGCGGTGACGGCGATGTGACAATTTCCGGCGGAACGATCACCGCTACG